>Ga0207680_10001447_pt1 | contig 11265 bp, 10 predicted proteins | sample KBSS23metaG_FD_184321 | JGI IMG/M metagenome (GOLD analysis project Ga0207680, IMG submission 184321) | Switchgrass rhizosphere microbial communities from Kellogg Biological Station, Michigan, USA - KBS S2-3 metaG (SPAdes) (version 2) | ecosystem: Host-associated > Plants > Roots > Rhizosphere... | reverse complement strand
CCTCGGTTACGGTATGTTCGACCTGAAGGCGGGGATTGCACTCGAGGAAATAATGGCGGTCGCCAGACACCAGAAATTCGAACGTGCCGGCGCTGCGATACTTCACCGCGCTCGCCAACCGCACCGCGTCGGCGGTAATGCGCTCCCGCATGGCAGCGGTCAGATGCTGAGCAGGCGCTTCCTCGATGATCTTCTGGAAGCGGCGCTGCAGCGAACATTCACGTTCGAAGAGGTGGATGACGTGCCCGTTGCCGTCGCCTACGACCTGCACTTCGACATGCCGGGCCGACGCGATGAAACTCTCGATGATGAGATCGGGCTTGCCGAATGCCGACTGGGCCTCCCGCATCGCGCTTTCCACCGCATCCTTCAGCCCGTCATAGCTATGGACGATCCGGGATCCACGGCCGCCACCGCCAGCCACCGCCTTCAGCATGAGCGGCAGCTTCATCGCCTTGGCGGCGGCGACTAGAGAATTCGCGTCAGCAGAGGGTTCCTCGGTCCCCTCGATGATCGGAACGCCCGCAGCGATCGCGAAGCGCTTTGACATCGCCTTGTCGCCAAAGTCCGCCAGCGACCGTGCCCGCGGCCCAACGAAGATCAGGCCGGCTTCCTCGACCGCCGCCGCGAATTCGGGCGATTCCGCCAGAAAACCGATGCCGGGGTGGATCGCGTCGGCCCCAGCCTCGCGCGCCGCGTTCAGTATCGCATCGATGTTGAGATAACTTTTCGACGGCGCCGCCTCGCCGATCTCATATGACTCTCCCAATGTCCGCACGTGGAGGGAATCGCGATCCGCGGTCGAATGAACGCCAGCGAAAGGAATGCCCAGGCGGCGGCAAGTGCGCGCGATGCGGATGGCGATTTCGCCGCGGTTGGCGATGAGCAGTTTCCGTATCATCGCCATCACATCCGCAACACGCCGAGGCGCGTTTCGCGCGGTGGCAATCGAGCGCCCAAATCCAGAACGAGCCCCATGACCTGCCGGGTCTCGACAGGATCGATGATGTCATCAAGCCAGAGGTGAGAGGAAAAGTTGTAGATGTCCTGAAACGTTTCGAACTCGCTGTAGATCGGCGCCCGAAACGCGGCTTCCTCCTCCGGCGACCACTCGACGCCGTCACGCGTCCGCTTGGCGCGCTGCACCATGGCAAGCGTCGTCGCGGCCTGCTCCGGCCCCATCAGCGCGGCACGACCGTTTGGCCAGCCGAAGGCGAAGGTCGGTTCGAAGGGGCGACTGCACATGCCCATATAGCCCGCGCCGTAGGAATTGCCGATGATGATATTGTATTTGGGCACGTTCGCCGACGACATCGCCGTGATCATCTTCGCCCCGGCCTTTGAAATGCCCCCGGTTTCGGCCTCGCGACCGACCATGTAACCCGTGATGTCCGCCATGAAGAGAAGCGGGATGTTCCGCTTGCAGCACAGATCGATGAAGTGGACCGCCTTGAGCGCGGCTTCCGTGAACAGAACGCCCTGATTGGCGAGGATGCCGACCTCAAAACCATGGATGCGAGCGAAGCCGCAGAGCAATGTATCGCCGTAAAGTGGCTTAAACTCGTCGAATTCGCTATCATCGACGAGGCGTGCCAAAATCTCTCGCGTATCCGTGGGTATCCGGCGATCCTTGCTGATGATGCCGTAAATCTCTTCGGGGTCGTAGCGCGGCGGGGCCGATGCTGCCGGTGGGCGAGCATATGCCGCTTGACGCGGCAGATCGCGCACCAACTCACGCATGATCCGCAGGGCGTGCTGATCATTGTCGGCCAGATGATCGGTTACGCCGCTCGTGCGGGAGTGCATGTCGCCGCCACCCAGCGCTTCCCGGTCGATCCGCTCGCCTGTCGCAGCGAACACAATTTCAGGACCGCCCAGATGCATATAGCCTTGGCTACGGACGATGATCGTCTGGTCAGACAGCGCTGGAATGTAGGCACCGCCGGCGGTGCACGCGCCGTGCACGCTGGCAATCTGGGGGATGCCGTCCGCGGACTGCCGCACAATCTGATGAAAGACGGTACCAAACTGTCCTGCGTCCGGGAAGATGCCCGCCTGCTCAGGCAGGAATGCGCCACCCGAGTCCACCAGCGTCAGATTAGGAAGCCCATGCTGCCAGGCGATCTGCTGGGCGCGCACATGCTTGCGGCAGGTCTGCGTGAAATAGGTGCCCCCCTTCACCGTCGCCTCATTGGCGATCACCATGCAGGCACGGTTCCTGACCATGCCGATGCCGGTCACGATCCCGGCCCCCAGAGGCGCACTCGAATCCCTGGCGCCACCGGCCAGAGTACAAAGTTCGAGAAAGGGGGAACCCGGATCGAGCAATGCGTCGATCCGCTCGCGCGCCAGCATCTTGCCCGCATCGACATGACGCTTCCGGGCGGCCTCGTCGCCCCCCGCGCGAGCCCTCGCGCGTTTGCCGCGAAGATCCTTCAGCAGGGTTCGATAATGCTCGCTATTCTCTCTGAAGCTATCCGCCCGATCGGAGATCGCGCTGGAAATCACTGGCATTTTTCACCCCGCATCGTGAACGCCTTTTGCAACACCGAAGCCGTCGCCGAGCGCCATCGGCCTTCTGGGGCCACGCCGCCACAGCGAACCGACTGATCGTTAGGTAGACTAACGGATTGGGACATGCAAGCCCTTCCTCGACCACGGTGGCGTTGGCCGCGCCTCGCTACCGCTCTTTCCAACCGGCTGGACGTTCGCTAGGTTGAGGTCGGCCTCACACATTGGCGAGGCGATACTGAAGGGCCTGTTTAATGCCTGCGGAAGTGAAGGTTAAAAGCACAAGACAGCGAATACTCGATACCGCAGCGGCGTGGTTCCGGAACAAGGGGCTCGCGTTCACCAGCATGGCAGATCTGGCGGAGAGTATCGGCGTCAAGACAAGCAGCATCTACTATCATTTCGAATCGAAGGATGCGCTGATCGAGGAAACTTTCCGGATTGGGATCGAACTCGTTCATGCCAAGGTGCGCGACGCGGTCGAAGCATTGGGCGAAAATGCGACACATCAGGAGCGGTTGACCGCCGCGATCAAAGCGCACGTCAATGCACTGCTTGGCGAGAACGACTATTCGCCTGCCAACATCATGAATTTTTCCCACGCTACTCCGGAGGTCAGGGCGAAGAATAACGAAGTCCGCGCAAGCTATGGACGATATTGGGCCTCGTTGCTGAAAGCTGCGCAGCGCGACGGGGTGATCGCGGCGGATGTCGATCTGTCCATTACCCGTCTGTTGCTGATCGGGGCAATGAACTGGATTCCTGAATGGTATGAGTCGGGCCGGAAATCCCCGGAGGCGATTGCCGAATGCCTCTCTCGCATGGTGCACGGCCTTGCTCCGTCAGCTCCGGAAAAGGCAGGCTAGGCTGTTCATCGTCCTCCCCTCCCCGGCACGTCTGCCGTCAGTGAACGCGCCCAAGGGAAAAAGCGGCTCCGGCCAGGGCGATCGACCAGGCCGACGAACATTGAGGAGGGGGCTGTCATGATCGACACCATCGATGCCGCGTTGATCCAGCGGTTGCTCCCGAGCAATTCCACGATGCACATCGGGTTCATCGTTCCCGACCTCGATCTTGCAATGGAACGATATGGGCGCCTGTTCGGCTGGAGGTGGACGAGCACGGTACGCGTGCGTCACGAATTGGAAGGCCCATGCGCCGCGGAAGAGGAATTGTACGTCGCTTTCGCATCGGGTGCTCCGATGATCGAATTGATCGAAGACCGGCCCGGAAGCATCTGGTCTGCGGGCGCCGCGCCGCTCCATCATCTGGGATGCTGGGTAAGCGATCTGGAAGAAGCAGGGGATGTTCTGGAGCGCGCAGGGTTCCGGTTCTGTGGCCGTGGCCGCCGAGTGGGGACGGAACGCTTCGCCTACGCGCTGTATCGAAACGACGACGGGTTGCTGCTGGAGGTTCAGGATGCGCGCTTTGAACGGGGCTGGCGGTCCTGGATAGATAGTGCCGGATGACGGACGGCTAATCTTACTGAGTCACGAAAACCCGCGTTGGGGGATTTGCTGGTCGCTTGGTTGTGATAGGCTAGCGATTCACAGCGATGGATGAGCGCCCATGGTGAGCGAGGACGATAGCGAAGCAACGGCATTTGATGGGTATGTGGACGCGTTGATCGAGGTCATAGGGCATGCCGATCGAGCGGAGCCGCTTCGAGACTACTGTACCGGTTTGATGATGCCCGTTGCACGCAAAAGTGTGGAGCCGTTGGCAGCCGTGACGGCACCGTCGCGTGTTTCCGCCAAACACCAGTTGCTTCTCCATTTCGTCGGACAAGCACCCTGGTCGGACGAGGCGTTGATGGCGCGCGTTCGTGACTGGGCCTTGCCACGCATGATCGAGCGAGGCGGCGCGATCACCGCCTGGATTGTCGATGACACAGGCTTTCCAAAGAAGGGTAAGCATTCCGTCGGTGTTGCACGCCAATATTGCGGCCAGCTCGGCAAGCAGGATAATTGTCAGGTTGCCGTCAGTCTTTCGATTGCGAACGAGGGCGCCAGTTTACCGGTAGCCTGGCAGCTTTATCTCCCAGAGATCTGGGCAGATGATCCCGAGCGTCGAGCAAAGGCAAAGATTCCGGACGAGATCCTGTTTCAAACCAAGCCGCAGATCGCGCTCGAGCAAATCCGCGCCGCGCTCGCGACGCAGACACCGGTGGGCGTGATCCTTGCCGACGCCGGTTACGGTGCGGACGGCGGGTTCCGGCGAGGATTGACCGAGTTGGGCCTCGCCTACGCCGTGGGCGTCCAGCCAACACTCAGTGTCTGGCGTCCAGGCGAAGGGCCGCTCCCGCCCAAGGCATGGAGCGGAAAAGGCCGGCCGCCCAAGCTGATGCAACGCAGCGCAGATCACCAACCACTTTCAGCTAAGGCGCTTGCGGAAGGTCTGCCAGCCGACGCATGGCAGACCATCACGTGGCGCGAGGGCAGCAATGTCGATCTTGTATCCCGCTTCGCCGCCGTGCGTCTGCGTGTCGCGTCCAGAGACTATAATCTGCGCCATCCACGCGCCGAAGAATGGCTCCTGGTCGAATGGCCTGAAGGTGACAAAGAGCCGCTCAAATACTGGCTTTCGACCTTGCCTGAGACGACCAGGCTCCATGATCTGGTTGCCACGACCAAGCTGCGGTGGCGGATCGAACGGGATTATCGCGAGCTCAAGCAGGAGTTGGGCCTTGGCCATTACGAAGGACGAGGTTGGCGCGGATTCCATCATCACGCCAGCCTCTGCATCGCGGCTTACGGATTCCTCCTCTCCGAACGGGAGACGATTCCCCCCTCAGCACTTGCCCGCTCCCAAAGCAGCGAAAAACCTCCCATTCCCCGCGGCTCCCGATCCAGCGAACCCGCCCATCCGTCCCGAACGGCACACCTCAAATTCGATCGCAACGCTGCGTAGAACACTCACTGTCGCCCTCGCTCGAAGATTGATGCGATGTCCCTGCTGCGCGAGACCACGGCCACATATAACGCAGTTTGTGACGCAGTAAGACTAAGAGCCTGTTCGGAAATGCGCGAAGGAGCGTATATCCTGCGCCGTACGGATGCGCCAAGGCGCATTTTCAAACGGTGTCTAGGGTATATCCCTTCTGCCTCTTAGGGGGTTGCCGCGGTCGGATCGTCCTGACCCCCTTGCAATTGACGAAAATTTAGTTTTGTCTGCTGCCTTGGCGGCAACTCTGCCGTAATCCCAGTAAATCGGAGAGCCTGTGATATGCGAGCCATGACGATCGACCGGTGCGGAGGCCCCGAAGAGTTGCACATGGCTGATATCGAGATGCCTCGGGCCGGTCCGGGAGAAGTCGTGATCAGGCTTGCCTATGCGGGCGTCAACCCGGTGGACTGGAAATGTCGCGAAGGCTGGCTGTCGCGGTTCTTCGAATATAAATTTCCGTTCGTCCTTGGCTTTGCCGGTGCGGGCATCGTGTCCTCTGTCGGCGACGGCGTATCCGAATTCCAGGTGGGAGATCGGGTCGTGACCAGTTCCAATCAGGGCAAAGGCGAAAACGGGACCTACGCCGAATATGTCAAATCTTCCGCGGCGCGCGTGGCGCACCTGTCCGACACGGTGGACTTCGCCGTGGGCGCGTCCATTCCCACTGCTGCGGTGACATCGTGGGAAGCCGTTTTCGGAACCGGTGCCTTGCAGCCGGGTCAGAGCGTGCTGGTCAATGGCGGCGCCGGCGGAATGGGCAGTTTCGCGATCCAGTTCGCCAAATATGCTGGAGCGCGCGTCGCGGCGACCTGCGGGCCGAAAAACCTCGATTATGTGCGCGATCTGGGTGCCGATCTTGCTATCGACTACCGATCACAAGATGTTCGCGCCGCGGTCTTGCAGTGGGCGCCGCAGGGCGTGGATCTCCTGATCGACCTGGTGGGACAGGGCACCATCCTGGATGGCGTCCATATGGTGAAGCAGGGTGGCCGCATCGTGCCGATCGCCACCCTGATCGACGATGAACAGCAATATGACAAGGCGGTGGCCGCGGCCCGGGACATCCGGATCATCCCGACGATGAGCAACAGCGCACTGGCGGGCGAGCAACTGCGCTCCATCGTCGACCTTTATAACAAGGGGCTGCTCCGCCCGCCCGCGATCGAGATACTCCCGCTTGCCGAGACTGCCGAGGCTCATCGACGGGTGCGAGAAGGTCATGTGCGCGGCAAGATCGTGCTCAAGGTCGCCGATCTCTAACGTGACGGGACTTAGGGAAGCGGCATTATGAGTGAAGCGGGCCGGGAACCCATCTATTATCTCGACCATCTCGTGGCGCAGCCGGGATGCGCGCAGGCGCTGCTCCAGTTCTACATGTCGGATTATGCGCCGCAGGCAAGATTGCGTGGCATGACGCTGGTGCATCGTTGGGTTACGCCACCCGTGTGGCTGAAAGCGCAATCGAACGAGCTGTTCATCATCTGGTCGGTCGAAGGTGCGCAGGCCTGGTGGGATGCAACCCGACTTCGCCGCGCAGACCCGACGTTTGTCGCCTTTTGGGAACAGGCCCAGCCCATGATTGTCAATCGTCGGCGTCTCTTCCTGTCCGCGGTCGACGATGTGGAATCTCTTTGCGATGTATAGGGTCGCCAAGGTATTGACCGTAGCCGAGGGTGCGGAACCACTCGTGCTCGCGGAAAGGCTGTCGCATACGGCCGACAAAAGCCCGCTCGTCCTGAAGTCCGCCCTCGAGCCGACGTTGCCGGAGGCTGCGGCCGGAGGCGATTATATCTGGCGGATGCAATTCGCAGGCGAGCGGGACTATCAGGCCTGGCTGGCCGACGCCGGTCGCGAAGCTGCCTCCATCTTGAACGACCCGGCGCTGCTGCGCCATGTCGATGCCGTCGATTATGAGGACGGTCGCGCCGGCAGCAAGCGCCCACTCGATCGCGGTGTCTATCGACTTCTTTTGATAAATGTGAACAATGCGCCCGATCTTGCTTCCGTCGCCCGGTTTGAATGCGAAACCTATGAAATGGGCTTATACATTCCGGGTATCGTTCGATGGCGCATCAGCCCGGTCAAGGAGGCCTCGGGCGCAAGGCCGTGGACGCATATATGGGAGCAGGAATATCAGGATCTCGACGGTCTTCTAAAAAGTTATATGCTACACCCGCACCACTGGGCATGGATGAACCGCTGGTATGATCCGGAATGCGTCGAACATATGATCGACAACCATCTGTGCCATTCCTTCTGCAATTTTCAGTCCAGTTTTTTGGAACCGGAGAATGGCCCATAGCATTCTCGACGACGAACGCTATTTCTCCGGAGACCGCAGCAGCGGGAAAATCCGGTCGTCGTCCAACGGATCGCCACGGACAAGCTGCGGGTAGGGGAACGCGCCATCGGCAGCGAAGCGTTCGAGGAAATGTGGACGGCTGTCATCCCAGCGTACATCCTCGCCGAGCCAACGGGTGGCCCATGCACGGCGGCGCTGGTTGGCCGACATGTTGCCTGGCGCTCCGTGGACCACCATCGGATGATGCAGGATGACGTCGCCTGGCTGCACATTCCATGACAGAAATGAATAAAGGTGAGGCCGTTGCCTGATGTCCGTCAGGGTGTTCAGCGGCGCACCATCGATGTGGATCAGGTCAGAACGGGCCTTGGCCATACTGGGCCCATCGGCGTCATTATCGGCGAATGGACCGGATGGCAGAAATCCGCCCCATCTATGTGAACCTTTGACATAGGTCACCACCCCCGTTTGCGGAGTCGCCGGATCCAGCGGAATCCAGATCGACAGGATTTGCTCGCCACTAAGCGGCCAGTAGAGCAAATCCTGGTGCCACGGCGTGCGCTTCAATGCACCGGGTTCCTTCACCAAGAGTTGGTCCATGAAAAACCGGACCTGGCCGGAACCCATGACGGCCGCCGCCACCTCCGCAAGCCGGCCTCCCCGCAGAAATGCCTGCATGACCGGGCTGCGAAGCCAGAGGAAAGAATCGCCGTGGAAACGCCCCTCGCCCTCCTTGCCCATGTTCCGGCCATGTCGTTCGTCGGACATGAGCAGGTCGATCTCGCGACTCAGGCGATCGATCCATCCACCGCTTATGGCTGACCGCAGGACGGCCGCGCCGTCGCGCTCATAATCGTCAACGACATCCTGGATGGACATGGCTCAATATCTCTCCCCCACCCTCGGCAAGGTCAACCGGTCCCCCTTTTTACAACAGTTGACATCATCGTCAAACAAGCTAACGAGCGATCGATAAAATAGGGCGATTCGGGAGGATGAATGCAAAATCCCGTTGGGGAGGGGATGGCGGCACACCAGGATTGCGGCAGATGCCGGTCCCATAGGCCTTGATGAAATAAGACATGCCGGCACCTCCTGGCGCCGGTCTTTCGGTTACACCGCCATACCTAACATATCATCAGGAAAGATTCTCCCCAGACATGGCTGATCTTGGGCGGATGGTCTCACCCAGCACTAGAACTCACGATGGGGAAGTATGACAAACGAGGGAGTAGAAACGCGCGGTCCTCTTTCCGGTATCCGGATCGTGGATGTGACGAACGTCGTGTTCGGCGCCTATGGCACGTCAATTCTCGCTGATCTGGGGGCCGACGTCATCAAGGTCGAGGCGCCCAAGACCCCTGTCGGCGGCGCGGGCGGCGATGTCATGCGTTATCCTGGTCACCCGCCCGAAGGATCCCCGCCGGGTATGGGACCGATTTTCTTGACCATAAATCGTAACAAGCGATCGGTGGTCATCGATCTGGCCAGCGAAGCGGGACGAAATGCCCTGATGAAACTGGTGGGCACCGCCGACATCTTTGCCTCCAATATGCGAATGACGGCCTTGGAGCGCTACAACCTGGGTTACGAGAGCCTGCGCACGCTCAAGCCTGACCTGATCTACGTTCACTGCGCCGGCTACGGACGCGGCGGCCCTTATGACGGCAAGCCGGCCTATGACGACGTCATTCAGGCGCAATCGGGCTTCGCGAGCCTTGCCAGCCGTATCGAGGGTGGGCCACCCCGCTTCGTGCCGTCCATCATAGGTGACAAGACCGCTGGCCTGTTCATGGCCTACGCGACCATGGCCGCCCTGTTTCATCGGCAGCGCACCGGCGAAGGCCAATTGGTCGAGGTGCCGATGCTTGAATGCCTGACGAGTTTCCTGCTGGTCGAGCATTTGTTCGATCAGGCGTTTGATCCGCCCACCGGCGACTGGACATACAGGCGGATCGCTACAGCCGATCGCAAACCTTATGCGACCCGCGACGGCTATATCGCGGTAATGCCCTACTCGGATCAGAACTGGCGGGATTTTTTCGAACTCGCCCATGCCGATCCTGAGTTGGCCAACGATCCGCGCTTTGAAAGTTACGAAATGCGGGCCCGCAACTATCTGTGGATCTATTCCGCGATCGAACCTCTGTTGCTGCGCTGGACAACGGACGAGTGGATGATGCTGTTGACGGAAAAAGGCATTCCCTGTGCCAGGATTAATGATCTGGACGACCTGAAGACCGACCCGCACCTGACAGCGGTGAATTTCTTCCAGCGCCGTGAACATCCCGACGTCGGCCCATATTTCGCAATCAAACATCCCGTCCAGTTTTCCGCTACGCCAGCCGACATACGGAGCGACGCACCGCGCTTGGGCCAACATACTGACGATATATTGAGAGAAATCGGCTTGCTCTAGCGCCAATCTATACGTTGCAGCCTGCTTATCCTGACCACGCCACTGCAATATCGATTTTATGATTTTACGTAAAATAATGGGAGGAAATGATACATGAGAACTGCGGGATTGTCTGAACTGTCGGCAACCGTTGCGATGATCGCCCTTGTTACGGCCGCGGCCCCCGCCGTTGCTCAAACCGGCGCCGCACAGACCGACGGAGACTCCGACATCGTCGTCACGGCGCAGCGGCGCGAGGAGCGGTTGCAGGATGTTCCCGCGACCATCACGGCCCTGACAGGCGACCAGCTCGCTCGCGTCGGCATCAATTCGTCCCAGCAACTGACCCAGGTGACGCCCGGTCTCAACTTCACGCAGTCGTCATTCTCCCCCCAGCCCACCATTCGCGGCATCGGCACGCGCGGCATAACGGCCGGGGATGAATCGGTCGTGCCGGTCTATGTGGATGGCGTATATCAGCCCGCGCTCAACTCCACCGTCATCGAACTGAACAGCATCGAACGCATCGAAGTCCTTAAAGGGCCGCAGGGTGCCCTGCTTGGCCGCAACGCCACGGGCGGTGCGATCAACATCATCACCCGGACACCTACGGTCGATCCCGGCATGGACTTCAGCGTTAGCTATGGCAGGTTTAATCAGGTTATCGGAAAGGCCTATGTCACAGGCGGCGTTGGCAACGTCGCAGCGGATCTTTCGGTACTCTACGGCAATGATGACGGCTATATCCGTAATATCGCAACGGGAAAGATGACGGGAAAGACACGCAGCTATTCTGTGCGGTCGAAAATCCTGTGGCAGCCCGTTGAGGATTTGAAGTTCACGCTGATCGGCAGCAAGGCTGGCGTAAATGATTCCGTTTCCTATGCGACCCAAGCCAGGGATCGCAATACGCTCGCCCGCCGGTTCAACCCGGCAGTGCTCATTCCAGACAATCCGTTCGAAGCGTCAGGCACCGATCAGACGCCGATCGACAGCACGACCACGAATGCCGCGCTTATCGCTACTTGGAACGGTCCTGGTTTCTCGCTGAACTCAGTCAGTGGATATCAGCACACGACCTTGGACAGCATCGCCGATACCGACACCA
>Ga0207680_10001446_pt1 | contig 11267 bp, 14 predicted proteins | sample KBSS23metaG_FD_184321 | JGI IMG/M metagenome (GOLD analysis project Ga0207680, IMG submission 184321) | Switchgrass rhizosphere microbial communities from Kellogg Biological Station, Michigan, USA - KBS S2-3 metaG (SPAdes) (version 2) | ecosystem: Host-associated > Plants > Roots > Rhizosphere... | reverse complement strand
CTAACCGCCATTCGCGCTAACCTGCCCGAAGGCGCGGACGCCGAGCTCAGGCTGCGCGGCGACGAAATCTTCGGTCACCGCATCACCATTTCATACTTCCGCCCGCAGACCGAAGAGGAAGCGGAGCTCGAGAAGCGCTATTCCGACGAAGCGCGCGAGGCGAAGGAGCGCGAGCTCGAACGGCTCCAGGCCGAGCTTGGCGTCGTCTGCTACGCCGCGCCTGGCAAGCGAGGGAAGCTAAGGATCGTCGCCTAGGCGGCCTCGAAAGTGGCGGAGCGGGAGGGATTCGAACCCTCGATACGGTTTTGCCGTATACTCACTTTCCAGGCGAGCGCCTTCGACCACTCGGCCACCGCTCCGCATTTTCCCCGGAAGGCGGCCCTCTAAGCGGCCACGCCGAAACGGGCAAGGTTGCCCGGCGTAACGACCGCCCCTACGTCCACTCTCGATGACGCCTGCCGAACGCCTGTCCGGCCGAATGCCCTCCGAAGCGGATATCGACGACATCGCGCGCCGGACGCTCGAGCGGCTGCCCTCGCCCTTCGCCGAGAGCCTGCGCGACATCGTCCTCAGGATCGAACCGGTCGCCGATATGGAGACTGCGCGCACCGTCGGCCTGACGCACCCGATGCAGTTGAGCGGGCTCTACGAGGGAGTCTCGCTCAACCGCCGAAGCATCAGCCATTCGGGCGTTCTCCCTGAGCGCATCACGCTCTATTCGCGGCCGATCCTCGCCGAATGGCAGTCGACCCGCGTCAGCCTCGAGCAGCTGGTCAGCCACATTGTGATCCACGAGGTCGGGCATCATTTCGGCTTCTCCGACGACGACATGCACGCGCTCGAGGCTGAGCCGGAAGGCGAACCGGAGTGAAGCCGCTGCTGCGGTTCGAACATGTGGCCTTGCGGCGCGGCGGACGGCTGTTGTTCGAAGACCTAGACCTGGCCCTTGGGCCGGGCGAGGCACTGCACGTTGCCGGGCCCAACGGAAGCGGCAAGTCGAGCCTGATCCGCCTCGCCGCCGGCCTGCTTCGGGAAGAGCGCGGCCGCGTCGAGCGGTCAGCCCTGGCGCTGGCCGATGATCATATCGCGCTGGACCGCGAGCTGCCGCTCAGGCGGGCCCTTGGCTTCTGGATCCCGTCGCCCAACGCCGCGATGGAAGCGCTGGGTATCGGCAGCCTCGCGGAGGTGCCTGTGCGGCTCTTGTCTTCGGGTCAGCTCAAGCGCGCTACGCTGGCCCGGCTTGCCGTGTCGGCAGTTCCCTTGTGGCTGCTTGATGAACCGCTCAACGCGCTCGACGTCGATGGCGCCGGGCTGCTTCGGCAACAGATCGAAACGCACCGGGCGCGTGGTGGAGTGATCCTGGCTGCGTCGCACCAGCCGCTCCCCGGCGATTGGCGCCGGCTGGACCTCGGCGCGTGATCGGAAGGCTGGCCTTGCGTGACCTGCGGCGGGCGTTCTCCGGCGCGGCCTGGCTGCCGATCGCCTTCTTCCTGCTGGTTGCAACCCTGGTGCCATTCGCGATCGGTCCCGACGCGCGGCTGCTTTCGCGAATTGCGACCGGGACTCTTTGGATCGCCGCTCTGACTGCCGCGCTGCTGCCGATCGAGCGGCTGATCGAGCCTGATCGGGCCGACGGCGTGCTCGACCAGCTGGCCCTTTACGGACTGGCCGAGGAAAGCATCGCGGCCACGAAGATCGTCGCGCACTGGCTGAGCTTCGGCCCGCTGCTGCTCCTCGCTGCCATTCCCGCATCAGCCCTGCTGGCGATGGACGGGGCTTCGCTCATCAGGGCCGAGATCGCGCTGGCGCTCGGCACGCCGGCGTTGGCGGGACTCGCGGTGGCGGTCGCCGCCGTCACAGCCGGGCTGCCGCGAGCGGGATCGCTGGCCGGTTTGTTGCTCCTGCCGCTTGCCGTCCCGCTCCTGATCTTCGGTGCGGCCGACGCGATGCTCCTGGAGGCGGCCGTGTCGCTATTGCTGACCGCCGGAGCGCCGTTCGTCGCCGGTGCGGCAATTCGGGCTGCGCGGACCTAGCGCGACCAGCGCGCGAAGATCGCAGTCGGCAACAGCAGGCTGCGCGCTTCCTCGCGCACGGCCATCTCGCCTATCTCAACCGTCCCGCCGAGGTCGCCGAGCATCTGCTTGACCAGCTCGCCGATCGCGATCGCGGACATGCGCACAGCATAGACCGTCAGCACCAGGAAGCGGCTGTCGGCGTCGAGCAGCCGGTGGCAATCGGCGAGCAACGGCGCGAGATTCTCCTCCAGCCGCCACAGCTCGCCGTCGGGCCCGCGGCCGAACTTCGGCGGATCGAGCAGTATGCCGTCGTACCGGCGCCCGCGCCTAACCTCGCGCGCGGTGAACTTGGTGGCATCGTCGACGATCCAGCGGATCGGCCGGTCGTCGACGCCCGAGAGCTTCGCATTGTCCTTGCCCTGCTCGACCGATTTCTTCGACGCATCGACATGGACCAGCCGCGCACCGGCATCGCTAAGCTGCAAGGTGCCGACGCCTGTGTAGCCGAACAAGTTGAGGACGTCGGCATCGGCCGAGCGCTCGCGCATCCAGTCCCATTGCGGGGCCATGTCGGGGAAGAAGCCGAGGTGCCGGAAAGGCGTCAGCGAGGCATTGAAGCGCACGTTGCCCCGAGACAGCTCCCATTGCTTGGGCACCGGCCGGTGCTGGACCCAGCGCCCGCCGCCTTCCTCGTCGGAGGCGGGAACGAAGGTGGCGTCCGGGTCCCAATCGTCACGCGCCGGGCGCCACATCGCCTGGGGTTCCGGACGAACGACCGTGATTGGGCCATAGCGTTCGAACTTTTGTCCATTACCGCAGTCCACGAGGCCCCAGTCGGCCCAAGGCTCGGCCACGATGGTGGTGAGGTCGATCACGCCGCCAGTGCGAGCTTTGCGCCCACCGACGCGACGGCCGCCGGCCCGTCGAGCAGGGCGCGGCCCACCTCCCTCGCCTCCTCGACCGTCACGCCGCGGATCTGGCTCAGCAACTCGTCCAGCGGCACTATTCGCGCAAACACCTCGATCGACCGAGCCATCTGGTCGGCGCGACCCTGAGCGGTTTCCAGGCTCATCAGCAGGCTGGCCTCGACCTGGGCGCGGGCGCGGTCGAGTTCAGCCTGCGTCAGCCCGTCAGCCGTGGCGGCGAGGAGATCGCGGGCTAGCTCAACCGACCTGGCCGCCTGGCGCCGCTCGGCGGCACAAGCGATTCCGACCAATCCGGTATCGGCAAAGGCCTGGTTCCACGCGTAGATCGAATAGGCGAGGCCGTGTTCCTCCCGAAGTTCCTGGAACAGCCTCGACGAGGTGCCGCCGCCGAGCGCCTGGACGAACAGGCCGAGCGCCGGCAGCAGCGGGTCACTCGCCGGAAGACCCGCGAAGGCCAGGCACCAATGCGCCTGTTCGAAGCTTCGCGGGTCGTTGCGCACGCCGCCGGTGAACTGGGCCGGTGCGACCGGGGGCGGATCGGCGGGCGCGATGTCGCCGAACAGGCGCTCGGCGAGGGACAGCAATTGCGCGGCGTCAACCTTGCCGCTCGCCGCCAGCACCAGCCGCGACGGGACGAACTCCCGGCCCAGCCAGTCGCGGCAGTCTTGTTGGGTCACCGCGACGATGGTTCGCTGGCTTCCGAGTACCGGACGGCCCAGCGCCTGGCGGTCGAACGCCGCTTCGAACAGATGGTCGTGAACGAGATCGTCGGGCGCGTCGGTGGCCTCGCCAAGCTCCGACAGGATGACCTGCTTTTCGCGCTCGAGATGCTCGGCATCGAAATGCGGCGCCCGCACCAGGTCGGCGATCAGTCCGGCGACCAGCGGCAGATCGCGGGCAAGCGCGCGGCCGTGGAACACGGTCTGGTCGCGCGCAGTCCAGGCGTTGAGCGAGCCGCCGACATCCTCGATCACTTCGGCAAGCGCACGCGTGTCGCGGCCGCCGGCGCCCTTGAAGACCATGTGCTCGACAAGATGAGCGAGGCCCGCGAGCCGCTCCGGCTCCGAGCGTGAGCCAACGCTCGCGTAGAGACCGACCGCGACCGATTCCGCGCCCGGCAGCGGGTCGACCGCGACCGTCAGTCCGTTGGCAAGGACGTGCATTTCGCCGCTCATCTGTCCGGCCCCAGACGTTTGCGGACAGCGAGCGCATAAATGACCAGCGCGATCGCCGCGAAGGCGAACCACTGCAGCGCATAGTTGCGGTGGTTGTTGGGGATTGACGACAGCGACGGCGGCGCGCTCGGCTCGAGCCCTGGCGGCGCGCTTGCAGCAACCAATCGCATGCGGGTGCGACGGTCGGGCCCGATGGTTCCGCTCACCGGGCCGCCGGCCCAGGTCACCTTGGCGTTGGGGTTTTTCGACCAGCCGACCTCGACGCTCATCCCGGGTCCCTCGGCGCCGGTCGAGCAGTCGACGATATGCGCATAGCCGGGCTCGCCGGCCCGGTTTTCGCCGACCTGCGCCCGCTGGCCGACAACACGCAGGCAGACGCCAGTTGCGTGGCGGAGCAGCGGGAGCTGGTCGTCCTTCAGCGGTATGGTCGGAAACGCGATCGGCGGTTGCGCCCCCGCCTGTGAATAATGGGCGAGCAGGCCTTCCTTCCACCGCGCTCTTTGAAGCTGCCACATGCCAAGGCCGATCATGACCGCGACGGCGGCCAGCACGACGACGGTCGGGATGACGGGCAGCTTCCTGATCATCATTTCTTGATGCGACCCTCATGTGCCCTGTGCCTGTACTCCTGGCCCAGCAGCCACGCCTTCGACACGCGCAGGCCGCCGACGGTCAGCGCCGCGGCAACAGGAACCCAGACGAGGTGCACCCACCAGGGCGGAGACAGGGCTCCGTCGAGGAGCAGCGCGGCGACGACCACGATCGTCCCGACGATGAAGATCAGAAAGGCCGCGGGCCCGTCACCGACGTTGAAGCTCGAAAAGTCGAGCCCGCAAGCGCGGCATGAAGGTGCGAAGCCGACCAGGCCGGAAAACAGGGGACCGTTCGCGCAGCGCGGGCAGCGGCCGATCATCGCCGACATCAGCGACGACGCCGCGTCAGCCGGCTCCTCCGGGGTCACCCCGCGTGCGGCGCGCCCCAGCCGCCCCAGACGTAGATCGACGTGAACAGGAACAGCCACACGACGTCGACGAAATGCCAGTACCAGGCGGCCGCCTCGAAACCGAAATGCTGTCGCGGCGTGAAGTCGCCCTTGTACGAGCGGATCAGGCAGACCGTCAGGAAGATCGTGCCGACGATGACGTGGAAGCCGTGGAAGCCGGTCGCCATGAAGAAGGTCGAGCCATAGATGCTGCCTTTGAACGCGAAGGGCGCATGGGCGTACTCATAGGCCTGCACGCTGGTGAAGGTCAGGCCGAGGAGGATGGTCAACCAAAGGCCGAGCTTGAGCCCATGACGGTCGCCGTGGATCAGCGAGTGGTGCGCCCATGTGACCGTGGTTCCCGAGCAGAGCAGGATCAGGGTGTTGAGCAGCGGGAAGCCCCACGGGTTCAGCACTTCCGTGCCCTTGGGCGGCCAGACGCCACCGACGGCCTCGACCGGTGACGGGAAGAGGGCGCTGTCGAAGAAGGCCCAGAACCAGGCGAGGAAGAACATCACCTCCGAGGCGATGAACAGGATCATCCCGTAGCGCAGGTGAAGCTGGACGATCGGCGTATGGTAGCCGGTATGGGCCTCGCGGACCGTATTCGCCCACCAATTGTACATCGTGACGAGGACGCCGATCAGGCCGAGCGCGAACACGAACTTGCCGTAGGCATTGTCGTGCCACCACATGACCAGCCCGCTGAACAGGAGGCCGCCGCACGCCGCGCCGATGATCGGCCAGGGATCGGGGTCTACGAGATGGTAATCGTGGTTCTTTGCACCGGCCATTCTGCGGCTTCCCTCGTCTTCGATTTGGCATGGGCTCTAGCGGCCCGTTTGCGGATTATCCAGCAGGGTAGAATGTGTAGCTTAAGGTAATTTCGTCGATGTCCCGGGTGTCGGGATCATCCTTGATCTTGGGGTCGACGAAGAACACCACCGGCATGTCGACCTTCTCGCCAGGCTTCAGCGTCTGCTCGGTGAAGCAGAAGCATTGAATCTTCTTGAAATATTTGCCGGCCTGGTCGGGCGAGACGTTGTAGGCGGCCTGGCCCGTCCAGGTGCGCGCGCTGAGATTCTGCGCACGATAGAAGATCTTGGTCTGGGCGCCGGGCTTGACCGAGACGGTCGTCTGCTCCGGCTCGAACCGCCACGGCAGGCCGGGGTGAGTATTCGCGTCGAACCTGACGCCGACCTGCCCGGCGATCGCCCCGGGCGCCTTCTCGGCCCGGAGCGGCGTTCCGCCGAACCCGGTCAGCGAGCAGAAGGTCCGGTAGATCGGCGGGGAGGCAAAGGCGAGGCCGATCATCGCCGCCACGAGCAGCGCCATCCACAGCGCGGTCCGCCGGTTCTTCTGGGCGATCGCATTCACCAGTTCATTCCCGTCTTGGCGATGGTGATGAAGAACAGCAGCACGACAAATGCACCCAGCAGCAGGGCCATGATCCGTGCCCGCTCGCGCTGGCGCCTGCGGATCACCTCGTCCTCGGGGCTCACCACGGCAGCCAGCGATCCGCGACGAGGGCGGCGAACAATGCGAACAGATAGAAGACCGAATAAGCGAACAGATGCTTCTCCGCGTCCATGCCCACGGGCTCGCTGGCGCGATTGGCCGCGACCCGCGACGCAAGCACGAGGAAGACGAAGCTCAGGACCGCCGCACAAACGCCATAGACGGGGCCGCTGAGGCCCAACGCCCATGGCGTAACCGCAGCGAAGGCCATCGGCAGGCTGTAGAGCAGGATCTGCCGCCGCGTGCTCTCGAAGCCGGCGACGACCGGAAGCATCGGGATTCCGGCGGCGGCATAATCGGAGCGGACGAACAGCGACAGCGCCCAGAAGTGCGGCGGGGTCCACAGGAAGATGATCGCGAACAGCAGCAGCGGAAGCGCGGCGACATGGCCGGTTGCGGCGACCCAGCCGATCAGCGGGGGGAAGGCGCCGGCCGCGCCGCCGATGACAATGTTCTGCGCCGTCCGCGGCTTCAGCCACACCGTGTAGACGATCACGTAGAACAGGATGGACACGGCGAGCAGCGCGGCTGCAAGCCAGTTGGTGGCGAGCCCCATCAGGAGCACCGAAAAGCCGCTCAAGGCCACGCCGAAGTGAAGCGCTGACTGGCGTTCCATGCGGCCGGCGGGAAGCGGGCGCTTCGCCGTCCGGCGCATCTTCGCGTCGATCTCGACTTCGTACCACTGGTTGAGGGCGCCGCACGCGCCGGCTGCGAGCGCGATGCACAGGATCGCCGTGAACGACAGCACCAGCGGCAGCTGCACCGGGGCGACGAGCAGCCCGCACAGTCCGGAGAAAACCACCAGGCTCATCACGCGCGGCTTGGTCAGGGCGACGAAATCGCGCCAGTCGGCCGGCAGCGCGGCTGGATTGCTCAGCTCCAGGGTGGGCATGGCCAGCGCCTATAAGAGGTTGGCGGCGATTGGAAAAGGCTGTGTGGCGTCGTTCATCCGGCCTTTGCTATGCGCTCCCGCCATGAAGCACCGATTCCTTGTGGCAGCGCTGCTCGCCGCCCTCGCCGCGCCAGCGCTCGGTCAAACCGCCGCCCCGCCGGCTCCCGCCGCCCAGGAGGACCTGGTGCCGGTCGCCATCGACACCAGCCTCGGTCGGATCGTCGTCGCGCTCGACCGCGAACATGCGCCGATCACCACCGCCAACTTTCTTCATTACGTCGATACCCACCGTTACGACGGGCAGAACTTCTACCGCGCGATGCACATGGACGACGGCAAGGGCGGCGACGGCGGCTTGATCCAGGGCGGCATCACGACCGACGCGCGCAAGCTCTATCCGCCGATCGCGCACGAGCCGACGACCCAGACCGGCCTCCACAATGTCGCGGGCGCGATCTCGATGGCCAATGGCGGCGCCGGCACCGCCCGCTCGGATTTCTTCATCCTCCTGTCCGACATGCCCGGTCTCGATGCCAACGGCCCCGGCGGCGACGCCACGGGTTTCGCGGCCTTCGGTCGCGTCACCGAGGGCATGGACGTGGTGAAGAAGATCTGGGCCGCGCCGGTCTCCGCGACCAAGGGCGAAGGTGCGATGCGGGGCCAGATGCTCGAGCCGAAGGTTCAGATCATCAAGGTTTCGCGGCTAGGCGCTCGCTAATAGACTGCTTAGGACTTCGCGGCTGAAGTGGCCGGCGTCTTGGCCTTCTGTGCGAGACGTTTCTTCGCATCGGCGAATATCTTCTGGAAACGCGGGTCGTCGCGAATGGAATCGAGGTCAGGGTCGAATTCGAGATTGCCGAACGAGCCCTTAATTCGCGGTATCGTGGATTCGAGCATTCGCAACGCGCCTTCGCGGTCGTCCAGTTCGCACGCCAACGTGCAGGCGAAGTTGTATCGCATGTTGAGATTGTCGGGATCGATCAGAAGCGCGCGCTCGATCATTTCAGTAGCACGAGCCTTCTCGCCCATGGCAGCCAGCGCGCTCACCGCAAAGCTTATTGCCGCGCCGTTGCTCGGGTCCTGAGCCATCACTCGCTCGGCTTCTTCTAGCGTTCGTTGTGCGGCCTCGCGGGCGCGGGAGGCATTTCCTAACCCATTGTAGCAGGTGAGGAGCATGCCCCAGGCGTGATAATCGTTATCCATCACCTGCGCGGCCTTCTCGTAGTGTGAAGTGGCCTCGGCGAGACGGCCTCGATGCATATGGAATCTGGCGACTTCCTTGTTGATCTCCCATGAGTCGGGGTTGAGGCTAACGGCCTTTTCGAGCTCTATCAGCGCTTCGTCATGATGACCCTTGTGCTCCAGTCGCTGGGCCATGGGGACGTGCGCCTCTGCTATACTGGGATCGATCGCCAGCGCCGTGTGGGCAGCGGCGTAACCGTCGTCAACCTCGCAGCCGAACCCATAACGCAAGTTCGACTGCGCCATGGCCAGCAGGGCCCAAGCCTGTGCGTAATAAGGGTCGATCTCCACCGCCCGGCTCGCAATACGCATGACTCGCTCTTCCCGGCGCATGTCGCCGTGATTACCTGTGACCCAATATTGGCGAGCGAGGAGGTACATGTTGTAGGCCTCGACGCTCTGCGTTCCGCGCTGCTGGATCGCTTTCTTCTCTTCGGGAAGCAGCCTGAGCCTGAGCGCCGCTACGATCGCCTTCGAAATCTCGTCCTGGATGGTGAAGATGTCGGTGAGGTCGCGGTCGTACCGATCCGCCCACAAGTGGCCGCCGGACGCGCCGTCGATCAGCTGGGCGTTGATCCGCACGCGATCGCCCACCTTTCGAACGCTGCCTTCCAGGACATGGGTTACACCGAGCTTGCGGGCCACGTCACACACGTTCACCGACTGACCCTTGAAGGTGAAGGCGGTGTTCCGGGCGATCACCTCGAGCGCCGAGATTTTGGACAGGTCGGTCGTGATGTCCTCGCTGATTCCGTCGCTGAAATATTCCTGCTCCGGATCGCCGCTCATGTTCTGGAATGGAAGGACGCAGATCGAGACGTCGCGGGCTTTCACGCGTCTGCTCTCTTCCACCGGCGAGCCGGCGAGTTCGCTGACGCTGGCGTGTAGCTTGCGCCAGCCGGGACTGGTTCGCTGCCCGTCCCATCCTTTGAGGTCGGCGCACTGAATCTGGTTGAACGGCATTGGCGGCAGCGTTCCGTCGAGGCTCGCCTGTACCAGGGTCAGCGCCGAACGCGCCGTATCCGCTTCGGCGCGCACCCAGTGCGACTTCGAGGCCTCGGCGGACCACAGCACGACGACCGCGGCCGCGCCGTTGATCCGCTCCTCGATAACCTCCGCATAGGGACGGTGCGCCGGAAGCTGGTCGTCGCGCCACACCTCGAAGCCGGCGCCACCCAGCTCATCGGCAATGAGCTGGGCCAGCGGCTCGTCCGATCGGGCATAAGAGATGAAGACGTGCCCCACCCGCGGACTACTCCGCGGTAGTCGGGTCGATCGTCGATCTTACCTGGGAGATCTTGTTGGCCGGAAAGCCGCCCCGCTGCGCATGCTCGCGGATCATCTCCTCGTTGGGCGCGCGGTAGACGCAATAGATCTTGTTGTCGGTTACGTAGGAATGGACCCACTGAATCTGCGGCCCAAGGTCTTTCAGCACCGAGCAGCTGGTCTGCGACGCGAGTTTCAGGTCCTCGGGGCTGAGCGATCCGGCTCCGGGCATTTCACGCTCAATCACGAACTGGGGCATGACAGCCTCCCATCGTTGAATTTTTGGCAACGGAGCGGGGTCATAACACCGGTCAACCAACAACCAAAATGATTGATTGGGCAGGAAAAAGGCCCCGGTCGCCCGGGGCCTTTGGCGTTCGCCAGTGCTTCGCCGACTAGTCGATCCGCGGCAGGGTCGAATATTGGTGGAACGGCGGCGGGCTCGACAGCGTCCACTCGAGCGTCGTCGCACCCTCGCCCCACGGATTGTCCGGCGCCTTCTTGCCGGCTGCGAGCGACCACAGGATGTTGATGAAGAAGATCGCGACCCCGACGATGGTCACCATGTAGCCGATGCTCGAGATCTTGTTCCAATAAGCGAAGGCCGGCGTGTAATCCGGAATACGCCGCGGCATGCCGTCGAGCCCCAGGAAATGCTGCGGGAAGAAGACCATGTTCACGCCGATGAACATGATGAAGAAATGCAGCTTGCCGAGCGTCTCATTGTACATTTTGCCGCTCATCTTCGGGAACCAGTAGTAGAAGCCGCCGAAAATCGCGAACACCGCGCCGAGGCTCAGCACGTAGTGGAAGTGCGCGACGACGTAGTAGGTGTCGTGCATGTAATTATCGACGCCGCCATTGGCGAGCACGACGCCGGTGACGCCGCCGACGGTGAACAGGAAGATGAAGCCGATTGCCCACAGCATCGGCGTCTCGAAGGTGATCGATCCGCCCCACATGGTGGCGATCCAGCTGAAGATCTTCACGCCGGTCGGAACGGCGATGATCATCGTCGCCGCCGTGAAGTACATCTTCTCGTCGACGCTCATGCCCGTGGTGAACATGTGGTGCGCCCAGACGACGAAGCCGATCACGCCGATCGAGACCATGGCATAGGCCATGCCGAGATAGCCGAACACCGGCTTGCGGCTGAAGGTCGCGACGATCTGGCTGACCATGCCGAAGCCCGGCAAGATCATGATGTAGACCTCGGGGTGGCCGAAGAACCAGAACAGGTGCTGGTAGAGC
>Ga0207680_10001439_pt1 | contig 11281 bp, 7 predicted proteins | sample KBSS23metaG_FD_184321 | JGI IMG/M metagenome (GOLD analysis project Ga0207680, IMG submission 184321) | Switchgrass rhizosphere microbial communities from Kellogg Biological Station, Michigan, USA - KBS S2-3 metaG (SPAdes) (version 2) | ecosystem: Host-associated > Plants > Roots > Rhizosphere >... | reverse complement strand
GTACAGCTTCTTCATGTCGTCGAGCGTCGGCACGTTGACGCCGGAGTTGCCGATCTTGCCGTAGATGTCCGGGCGCGGATGCGGGTCTTCGCCGTACAGCGTGACCGAGTCGAACGCGGTCGACAGACGCGCGGCTTTCTGCCCGCGCGAGACATAATGGAAGCGCCGGTTCGTGCGCTCGGGCGTGCCCTCGCCCGCGAACATGCGCAGCGGATCCTCGCCGGTGCGCCGGTACGGATACACGCCGCCGGTGTAGGGATACGCGCCGGGCAGATTTTCCTTCATCAGGTACGTGAGCAGCTCGCCCCAGCTCTTCATCGTCGGCGCGGCGATCTTCGGAATCTGCTGGTGCGACATCGACGCTACGTAGTTGTTGCCTTCCACCGGCTTGCCGCGCACCTCGTACAGGTAATGCGGATCGGTGATGGATTTGAGCCGCGCCGGCCATTCGCGCAGCAGGTGGATCGCTTCGGATGAGAGCGATTTGACGGCGTCGTTGTAGCGTTGGCGCAGCGTGAGCAGCGACAGATCGGCGTCGCCCGACAGATCAGCCGGTTCGTAGAGATCGAGTTCGCGATGCAATTTGTGGTCGCCGATCTCGCGCAGCGCTTCCCAGAAACTCTGCGCGCGGTTCGCCGCTTCCGCCTGTTTCGCGATCGAACCGTTGATGCCCCTGCCCTGTTCGGCGATCTCGGCGAGATAGCGCACGCGCGCGCCGGGAATCAGCACCGTCGCACGCGGTTCTTTCAATGTGGTGTCGAGCTGCGGCGTCCACTTCTCCGCGGACAGATGCAACTTGTCGCGCAACAGCCGGCACAGGTTCGTGAACATCCAGGTCACGCCCGGATCGTTGAACTGACTGGCGATGGTCGGATACACCGGCACTTGTTCGTCCGGCAGCTTGAAGGCGACGCGGTTGCGCCGCCATTGTTTGCGCACGTCGCGCAGCGCGTCTTCGGCGCCGCGGCGGTCGAACTTGTTGAGCACGACCAGATCGGCGAAGTCGAGCATGTCGATTTTTTCGAGCTGCGAAGCCGCGCCGTAGTCGCTGGTCATCACGTACATCGGGAAATCGACCAGATCGACGATCTCGGAATCCGACTGGCCGATGCCGGCGGTTTCGACGATGACGAGGTCGTAGCCCTGCGCTTTGAGGAACGCGATACAGTCTTTCAGCACCGCGTTCGTCGCCACGTGCTGGCGGCGCGTGGCCATCGAGCGCATGTAGACGTGTTTCGAACGCAGCGAATTCATGCGGATGCGGTCGCCGAGCAAGGCGCCGCCGGAACGCCGGCGCGTCGGGTCGACCGCGAGCACGGCGATGTGCATTTGTGGAAATGTCTGCAGGAAGCGCAGCACGAGTTCGTCGACGACGCTGGACTTGCCGGCGCCGCCGGTGCCGGTGATGCCGACTACCGGCGTCTTGCCGCCGGCCAGCTGCCATTCCTTGCGCATATGCGCGAGTTCGGCTTCATCGAACAGGCTTTCCTCGATCGCGGTCAGCATCTTGCCGACCGAGATTTCGTCATCCAGCGCAATCTTGGCCGGACGCTCGGCGGCGACGCGGTGCTCGTTCGCGCGGCGCACCACGTCCTCGATCATCGCCATGAGGCCCATGTGCATGCCGTCGTTCGGGTGGTAGATGCGCTCCACGCCATAGGCTTGCAACTCGGCGATTTCTTCCGGCGTGATCGTGCCGCCGCCGCCGCCGAATACGCGGATGTGTCCGGCGCCGCGCTCCTTGAGCATGTCGACCATGTACTTGAAGTATTCGACGTGGCCGCCCTGGTACGAACTCAACGCGATGCCGTCGGCGTCTTCCTGCAGCGCCGCGCGCACGACGTCTTCGACGCTGCGGTTGTGGCCGAGATGCACCACTTCCACTCCCTGCGCCTGGATCAGCCGGCGCATGATGTTGATCGCGGCATCGTGGCCGTCGAACAAGCTCGCGGCGGTGACGAAACGCAGCGGCGAAGCTTCGGTTGCAGGCGCGGCAGCCAGAATGGTTTTCGGGGACGTGCTCATGGCGTCATCGCAAGGATTGGCAAGACGCCAATTGTACGCCGAGCCGCGCTGCCGAGATGTTGTTGCCTAAGAGGCCGCCGGCTACTGAGCAACGTCGAACGTCATGACCATCCCGACGTCAGCGTGGATAGGCGGATTGGAGCCCGATTTGGCATGCATGTCGAACGGCACCTGGCATTGAAAAACGTACTGACCGGGAATGAAGTTGTGCCGCAGCCAGACGACACGCTTCGTGTCGCTGCTGTCGAGAACACCGCCGAGGGCGTCAACGGGCGCGGGCTCGTGCAGATCTTCTTTGTACCAACGCGTGACATCGGCAACGGAGTGCCCGGGGTGGAGTCGATAGAGGTCGGCTTCGTGCAGAGAGGGCCCTGAGGACTGGACCTTGATGACGCGCGTCCCCTTCTTCACCTGCCCCTGCAATTCGAACTTGAAATCGCCCATCAACAGAACCGCATCTTCCTTGGGCGGCGTGTCGTCGACCCGCTTGCCATTCGGTATCGTCAAGCCGCGAACCGAGTGACGCATGTGGTTCCAACAGATCAGCACGTACTCGCCAGGGTCGAGCGGAACCCACACTTCGGTGGTTTCGCCGGGAGACATGAGCCCCGCGCCCGAGTAGTCCAGCACGCCGTCGGGAAACAGAATGCCCTTGTCCACCTGCCCCTGGAAATCGGCGACGCTCATGCCGGCGGGCAGCTTGAGGAACATGGCTTCGTGAATCTGCTTGCCGTGATTCTCGAAGATGATATGACGCAGGCCGGGATGCATCGTTTGCGGTGCCTCCGTCTTTCCGTCGAGCGCGACGATGCGCACGCCTTCGGCAGCATGGGCGACGCTCGATGCCGACAGGCAGAGCATGGCGACAACACCGGTGAGCCTATGCATGCTGAGACCTCTGTTGATCACGCGCCGGCGATGGCGCGCACCGCTGCCACCGCCTTGTCGACTTGCTCGGACGTGTTCATCAGCCCGGCCGAGAGCCGCGCGTAGCTCACCGCATACGGGCTTTCGCTGGCAACGATCTTGCGCGCCAGCAGCAGTTTGACCGTGTCCTCCGGTTTCTGTCCTTCGACCTCGAAGCAGCAAATGCCGGCGGACAACGCCGCATCGCGCGGCGTGTGCTGGCGTACCTTGCCGATCGATGCGAGGCCTTCTTTTATACGACTGTTGAGCTCGTTGATGCGCCCGGCAATGCGTGCGCGCCCGATCTGCTGGTGCATGCGAAACGCGGTGCCCATTGCCCATTGATGTTCGTAAGCGAGAAATCCGCCGGGCGAGACGCGTTCGGCGACGGTCGGGCCGCGCGCCGGCCGTTGTTCGGACCAGGCGTCGTAACTCTCGCGGTTGGAGAACGTCGGAATCAGCGGGCGCAATCGCGCCCAGTTCTGCGCGCGCGCCCAGACAATGCCGGTGCCGCGCGGCGCGAACATCCATTTGTGCGTGCCGGCGCAGAAGAAGTCGCAGCCGAGATCGGCGATCGTCGCGTCGACCGCGCCAATGCCGTGCACGCCGTCGAGCACCAGCAGCACGCGTTCGTGTTCGTCGCGCTTGGCGTTGATCTCGCGCAGTGCGTCGGCAATCTGGCGCACCGGCAGGCGGATGCCGGTCGCCGAATGCACCCAGGTGATGCCGAGCACGCGCGTTTTCGCGCCGATGCCTTCGCGCACGCGCGACACGATCGCATCGGCGCTCGCAGTCGCCGCTTCCTCGAACAGCGGGATCCGGCGCACCGAAGCGCCGTTGCGTTCCGTGGCCAGGCGAATCGCTTCATGGTGCACGTAATGATCGTGCGTCGTTACCAGCACTTCGTCACCGGCTTTCAGCGGCAGACCGTGATAAACCAGAGCGAGGCCGGTGGTCGTGTTCGGCGTCAGCGCGATTTCGTCCGCCTGCCCGCCCAGATACGCCGCGACATCTTCACGCACCTTGCGCTGCAGGTTCTGCCCTTCGCTTTCGAACATGCCGTTTTCGACGGTGAGAAACGGATTGGCGTCGAGAGCGTCGCGAAAACTTTCGATCGCCGCGCGCACCGGCTGCGGATGCGAGGCGATGTAGAAGCCGGAAAAGTGCAGGTAATCGGGTGTGAGCCGGAACTGGCGCCGGATTTCCTCCCAATCCTTCAGTGCCGGCATGGGCGCCGAACGCGCCTGCACTTCGGCAAGCAAGCCACGCGGTAGCAGCGTGGTCCCGAGCAAGGCCCCATTGGCGGCGATAAAACCGCGACGCGTCAGCTCCATGATCCCCTCCCGGGAGTACGGTCTTCCGATTGTACGCCCGCCCGCGCGAGTTGCGCCTGTGACGCGCCGTGCTCCCGATTTGCCCGAATGTTTTGGCCTATTTTTGTTTTTGTACGCTCATTCGAAGCCGTCGTGATAGACCGGATCAGTCGCACAACCGCCCTCGTAGACGTACGCCTTGCTGATGAATGGCGCGCCGACGATGAGTCCGTTCGCACTGACGCCCAGATGATCGCCGAAGTAGGCGTTCGAGCGGCCCGGTGGCGGCAGGGTGAATTCCTCTTGAAAAGTCCAGTTGCCGCTGACTTTGTCCCAGCGATAAACGGCCCCTTCCTGACTGTTGCCGCCCTGCGAGAGGTTCGAGGAGCCGGCATAGATGCGCTGGCCGCACACGCGCACGTCTTTGCTGAACGTGTTGCCGCTGGCGCCGTCATTGGCCCACAGTTGCGTAGTCTCGATCCACAGCCCGCTGATGTATTCGTAGACATGGGCGACGCCCTCGTGCACGCCGGCCACCGTTTCGCCTGGCGCGCCGACCACGATGGTGTTGCCGGAGACCGACACCGACGTACCGAACGCATCGCCCGACGCGCTCGTCACGCCTTCCAGGCGTGTCGTCTCGCTCCAGACGCCGCCGGCACGGGTGAACACGTAAGCGACGCCGGTATGCACCGCCGCGGAATTGAAACCGTTGGCGGCGCCGACCACGGCGACATTGCCGCTGATCGAAACGTGCGTGCCGAAATCGCCGCCTTCGATCGGCTGCAATATTCCGGTTTGCACCCAGTGCCCGCCCTGATTGGCGAAAACGTATGCGACGTGGACGCCGCCCGCGTCCGTGCCGGTGACCAACAATGTTGTGCCGTCGACTGCGAAGCGCGCGCCGAAGAAACCGTTGTCGACCGGTGGCGTGGCCTGCAGCATCTGCGTCTCGCTCCAGGTCGAACCGTTCCTGGTGAACACGAACACCGCGCCCGGATACGGGCCGCTTGCCGTGCCGTGATGCGGCGAGCCGCCGAACACCTGATTGCCATAGGCCTCGGTGTAGTAGCCGAGCTGGTCGCCAACGATGCTTTCGGTCGCAGCCAATGTCGCCTGGTACGGCCACGCGCTGCCGTTGCGCGCGAACACCGTGATCGAGCCGCGGTTGCCGTTGTCGACACTCGCGCCGACGGCGGCGATGTCGCCGTAAATGCCGACCGACGTGCCGAACAGAATCCCGGTCGCACCGTTGTTCGGCACGACCTCGACGCCGGTCATCTGCGCGACGGCGTCGGCGAACGTCAGCGTGCACAGAAGCATTCCGGCAAGCGCAAAACCCTGGTTTTTGAGCAACATGAACAATCCCCTGTGGTGGTCCTGACTCTTGAATGCGTAAAAACGTCCGCGCAAGTCTCATGCGGCCTGCGCCGGATGCGGATTTCTCGACGCGGCATGTCATCGAGCCTAAGATCGCGAGGCCGGCCGTGAACCGGCAAGGGGGCCGATTTGAGCGGTGACACCGGGGCGCCAATCACCCGCCTGCTCGAGCGCTGGCGTCATGGCGACGCCGCCGCCGCAGACGCGTTGCTGCCGCTCGTCTACGAGCAGTTGCGCGCCATAGCGCGCCGCGCGCTGGCCGCGGAGCGCCCGGGCCACACGTTCGTGCCGACCGAACTCGTGCACGAGGCGTACCTCAAGCTGACCGGTGCCGAATTGCCCGACAGCAAGAACCGCATGCATTTTTTCGCGATCGCCGCGCGCACGATGCGCCAGGTTCTCGTCGATCACGAACGTCACCGCCGCGCCGACAAGCGCAGCGGCGGCGAACGCATATCATTGTCTTCGCTGGACCCGCCCGATCCGCACCAGAGTCTGGATCTGCTTGCGCTCGATCAGGCCTTGCACGCCCTGGAGGGCGTCGACGAGCGCAAGGCGCGCGTGATCGAGCTGCGCGCGTTCGCCGGCCTGGAGTTCGACGAAATCGCGCAGGTCATGCAGATCTCACGGGCGACATTGGCGCGGGATTTCCGCACGGCGCGCGCCTGGCTTTACCGCGCGCTCGATCGGCAGCCGCCGGAGCATCGGGTACCGCAATGAACGACACGCGCCGTGCCCTGTTGCTGTTCGAACAAGCCGTCGAGCTGCCGCGCAGCGAGCGAGCCGCGTTTCTGCGCGAACAGTGCGCGGGCGACGACGCGCTGCGCGAAGAAGTCGGTGCGCTGCTGACCGCCGATAGCGAGGCAGGCGACTTCCTCGAACAGCCGCTGCACGCCAACAGCGACCGCAGCGGCGAGCAACTGGGCGCCTATCGACTCGTGCAGTTGATCGGCAGCGGCGGCATGGGCAGCGTCTATCGCGCCGAACGCGCCGACCGCGCGTATGCGAAGCCGGTCGCGATCAAGCTGCTGCTGTTCGATGCCGGCGATCTGCGCAAACGCTTCACCCTCGAGCAGCGCATCCTCGGCGCGCTGAGTCACCCGAACATCGCCAGCCTGCTCGACGTCGGCATTGACGCCCGCGGCGGGCCCTATCTGGTGATGGAATTCGTCGAAGGCCGCGCAATCACGACGCATGCGCGCGAGGCGGCGCTGGATACCGAGGCCCGCCTGCGGCTTTTCATCAAAGTGCTCGACGCGGTGCAGACCGCGCACAGCCAGTTGGTCGTGCATCGCGACATCAAGCCGGGCAACGTGCTCGTCGACGCGCACGGCGAGCCGAAACTGCTGGATTTCGGTATCGCGAAACTGCTCGGCGACAGCACGCCGGGGACGACGCGCACCGGCGTCGGCCCGCTGACGCCCGATTACGCGAGTCCCGAGCAGGTGCGCGGCGAACCGATCGGCACGAGTTCGGACATCTATTCGCTCGGAGTGCTGCTGTTCGAGCTGCTGACCGACCGGCGTCCGTACCTCATGGCCGACAATCGGCCGAGCACGATCGAGCGCGCGGTGTGCGATACCGATCCGCCGCCTCCCAGCACGCATCTTCCACGCCAGCGCAGCGTCCATCTGCGCAACCTCGATGCGGTCGTGCTCAAGGCGCTGCACAAACTGCCTGGTCAACGCTATGCGTCGTGCGCCGAATTCTCGTCGGACATTCAGCGCTGGCTCGCCGGCGAAGCGGTGCAGGCACGCCATCCGCCATGGTCGGAACGCGCCGTGCACGTGCTGCATCGCCATCGGCTGGCGACCTCGGTCGTCGCCGCGGCGACGTTCGCCTTGCTGCTCGGCACGGTTGCCGCGTTGTGGCAGGCGCATATCGCCCGGCTGGCGCGCGATCGCGCGGAGCGCGTCAATCAATTCCTCACCGACATGCTGTCGGCCGCCAATCCCGGCGAACTCGGACGTAAAGCGACGGTGGCCGAAGTGCTCGATCGCGCGCAGCGCCTTGCCGAACGCGAGTTGAACGGCGACGCGCAAACCGCGGCGAGCACGGAACTGACGCTGGCGCGCACCTACCACGCACTCGGCGATCTGGATGCCGCGCGCCACAGCGGCGAAGCGGCCCTCGGTGCCGCGCGCCGCAGCGACGAGCGCGAGCTGACCGCCGCGGTCGAAACCGAACTCGGCACGATCCTGACGCAGCGCGGCGATTTCGTTCAGGCCGAACCGCTGCTGCTGGCCGCGCGCAACGACGCCATCGCCGCGGGCACGGCGCGCATGAAAGCCGATGCCGCGAATGCGCTTGGCTCGTTCGAAAGCCAGCGTGGCCAGACTGCGCGTGCCGCGAACTGGTTCGAACTTGCGCTGGCGGAAATGCCGGCGCACGCCGCCGCCGCCCGCGCGGAGACCCTGAACAATCTCGGCATCGTGAAAAGCGCGCAGGGAGACAACGCCGGCGCCCTCGCCCTGCAGCGCGAAGTCGTTGCGCTGCTGCGCCAAGCCTATCCGCACGGTCATCCTGCGCTGGCCGAAGCGATCGCCAATCTCGGCGTGTCGCTGGAGATCAACAACCAGTTCGACGCCTCGGCGGCCACGTTCGCCGAGGCGCTGCCGATGCAGGTCGAGTTGCTCGGCGAGGAACACCCCAGCGTGGTGCAGACGCTGGCCTCGATGACGAATCTGGACGTGCGGCGCGGAGACATCGCGGCGGCGCTCGAGCATGGCGCGCGCGCCTGGAACGCGGCGCAGAAATTGCCCGAAAATCACCCGATGACTGCCTACGCGGCGGTGATGTACGGGCAAGCGCTGATCGGTTCCGGCCGCGCCAGCGCAGCCGAACCGGTCATCGAGCGCGCGCTGGCCATGCGCCAGGCCAAGTATCCGGCCGATCATCCGTTGATCGCCAACACGCAGAGCCTGCTGGCTCTCGCCCGAGCGGAGTCCGGCGACATCAGCGGCGGCGCAACACTCGCGCTCAGTGCCTATGAGCGCTTGCGCGCGAGCCTCGGCGAAACCAACGAGCTGACGAAGGTGGCCCAACAGCGGCTGAGCCAGATTCAGGCGCTCGAGCGCAGCGAGGCCAGAAAGCCGTAGGCCGGGATAACGCGCCGCACTGTTGCCCCGCAGGCAACGCAGGTACAATGCGCGCCCTTCATTCCCCCGGCCGCGTTCTTCGCGGCCGCTTTCGTTTGCGCTATCGGAGCACCCTGCAATGATCTTCGACACCATCACCACCACGGGTCACGAGGAAGTCGTCTTCTGCCACAACAAGGACGCGGGCCTGAAAGCCATCATCGCCATCCACAACACCGTGCTCGGCCCGGCGTTGGGCGGCCTGCGCATGTGGCCGTACAAGAGCGAGCAGGAAGCGGTGAACGATGCGCTGCGCCTGTCGCGCGGCATGACCTACAAGAACGCGGTGGCCGGCCTCAACATCGGCGGCGGCAAGGCGGTGATCATCGGCGATCCGGCCAAGGACAAGTCCGAGGCGCTGTTCCGCGCGTTCGGCCGCTTCGTCAATTCGCTCAACGGCCGCTACATCACGGCCGAGGACGTAGGCATCGACGTCAACGACATGGAGCACGTGTTCCGCGAAACCGAATTCGTCACCGGCGTGCATCAGGTGCACGGCGGCTCCGGCGATCCGTCGCCGTTCACTGCCTACGGCACGCTGCAGGGCCTCATGGCCGCGCTCAACGTGAAGTTCGGCAACGAAGATGTCGGCAAGTACACCTACGCCGTACAGGGCGCCGGCCACGTCGGCATGGAGTTCATCAAGTTGCTGCGCGAACAGGGCGCAAAAGTCTACGTGACCGATATCAACAAGGAACTGGTCAAGCAGGCAGTCGACGAACACGGTTGCACCGCCGTCGGCCTCGACGAAATCTACGACACCGACGCCGATGTCTACAGCCCCTGCGCGCTGGGCGGCACCGTCAACGAGACCACGCTGCCGCGCCTGAAGTGCAAGATCATCTGCGGCGCCGCGAACAACCAGCTCGCCAACGACGCGATCGGTGACGAAGTCGAAAAGCGCGGCATGCTGTACGCGCCGGACTACGCGGTCAACGCCGGCGGCGTAATGAACGTGTCGCTGGAGATCGACGGCTACAACCGCGAACGCGCGATGCGCATGATGCGCACGATTTACGTCAACGTCGGCCGCATCTTCCAGATCGCCAAACGCGACAACATCCCGACCTACAAGGCCGCCGACCGCATGGCCGAAGAACGCATCGCCACGATCGGCAAGATCAAGCTGCCGCACATGGGCAACCACGGACCGCGCTTCCTGGGCCGCATGCGCGGGCATTAAGCCGGTAAGATAGCGCCATGCGGCCCTTTCCCCTCGGCGAAGACATCGACCTGCTGCGCGAGAGCGTGCGTGGCTTCGCGGACAAGGAAATCGCACCGCGTGCCGACCTGATCGATCGCGAGAACGTTTTCCCGAACGACTTGTGGCGCAAGCTCGGCGACATGGGCCTGCTCGGCGTGACGATTCCGACCGAATACGGCGGGTCAGGACTGGGCTACCTCGCCCACGTCGTCGCGATGGAGGAAATCTCGCGCGCGTCAGGTTCGGTCGGCCTGTCGTACGGCGCGCACTCGAACCTGTGTGTCAATAACGTCTTCCACAACGGCAACGACGCGCAGCGCCGCAAGTACATCCCGAAGCTGTGCAGCGGCGAATACGTCGGCGCGCTGGCGATGAGCGAACCGGGCGCCGGTTCCGACGTGGTCGGTTCGATGACCTGCCGCGCCGAGCAGCATGGCGATCACTGGGTCGCCAATGGCAGCAAGATGTGGATCACGAACGGTCCCGACGCCGACGTGCTGCTCGTTTATATGCGTACGGCGCACAAGCCGGCCGGCTCACGCTGCATGACGGCGTTCATCGTCGAAAAAGGCATGCCGGGTTTCTCGACGGCGCAGAAGCTCGACAAGTTCGGCATGCGCGGCTCGAACACCTGCGAACTCGTGTTCGACAACTGCGAGATTCCCGACGAAAACCGTGTCGGTGAAGTCAACGAAGGCGTGCGCGTGCTGATGAGCGGTCTGGATACCGAACGCCTCGTGCTGTCGGGCGGTCCGATCGGCCTGATGCAGGCGGCCATGGACGTGACGATGCCGTACGTGCGCGAGCGCAAGCAATTCAATGCGCCGATCGGCACGTTCGGCATCATGCAAGCGAAAATTGCGGATATGTATACATTGCTGCAATCCTCGCGCGCCTACGCGTACATCGTCGCGCAGGATTTCGATCGCGGCGTGAAGTCGCGCATCGATCCGGCATCGTGCCTGCTGCACGCATCGCAAAGCGCCGTGCAGGTCGGCCTGGAGGCGATCCAGGCGCTGGGCGGCAACGGCTATATCAACGAGTTCCCGGCCGGACGCATCCTGCGTGACGCCAAGCTCTACGAGATTGGTGCCGGCACGAACGAAATCCGCCGCATGCTGATCGGCCGCGAGTTGTTCCACGGCAAGTGGTAGATAAGACGCGCCGATCAAAAACATTGGCGCCGGCACATCGAACTGAAAATCTCGCCGCATGCAGATCGGCCGCGAGTTGTTCCACGGCAAGTGGTAGATAAGACGCGCCGATCAAAAACATTGGCGCCGGCACATCGAACTGAAAATCCCGCCGCATGCTGA
>Ga0207680_10001436_pt1 | contig 11286 bp, 9 predicted proteins | sample KBSS23metaG_FD_184321 | JGI IMG/M metagenome (GOLD analysis project Ga0207680, IMG submission 184321) | Switchgrass rhizosphere microbial communities from Kellogg Biological Station, Michigan, USA - KBS S2-3 metaG (SPAdes) (version 2) | ecosystem: Host-associated > Plants > Roots > Rhizosphere >... | reverse complement strand
CGGCCCTATGCGTCGTGTTCGGAGTCTTACCGCAGAATCCACAATTGCTAGGCCGCGCCGACGGCAAGTGCTGACCAAAGGGGAGCAACAGCAATGAAGACCATGCTTCTGGCCGCCGCCGCCATGATCGGCGTGACGATCCTGGGCGCAAACTGGCTTGCGCAGTCCGATGCGTCGCCGGTCCTGCCGAAATACACCGGCACCGCCGTGCTGCGGCTCACCGCCGGCCGGAACACCTGCTGGGACGACGCCAACAAAATCTGCGCGGCGCAGTGCAAGAGCACGAGCAACAACTGTTTCGTGACCTGTCGCAACCAGATGAACGAGGAATGCCCGGCCGGCGGCTGACCGCCCCGGCTAAGGCGCCCCGATGCCGCCCAGCAGCACGTATTTGATCTCGAGGTAGTCCTCGATCCCGTACTTGCTGCCTTCGCGTCCGGTGCCGCTTTCCTTCATGCCGCCGAACGGCACGACCTCGCTCGAGATGATGCCTTCGTTGATGCCGACGATGCCGTATTCCAGCGCCTCGGCGACGCGGATCGTCCGTCCGATGTCGCGGGTATAGAAATACGCCGCCAAGCCGAACTCGGTGTCGTTCGCCATTTGGATCGCCTCGGCCTCGGTCTTGAAGCGGAACAGCGGCGCCACCGGCCCGAAAATCTCCTGCTTTGCGAGGTCCATCATCGGCGTTGCGCCCGTCACGATGGTCGGCTCGAAGAACGTATGGCCCAGCGCGCTGCGCTTGCCGCCCATCACGATCTTCGCGCCCTTGGCCGTCGCGTCCTTCAGCAGGCGCTCGACCTTCTCGACGGCATCCTCGTTGATCAGCGGTCCTTGCGTGACGCCGTCGTCCATCCCGTTGCCGAGCTTCATCTTGCCCACGCGCCCGGCGAGCTTCTTTTCGAACGCGTCATAGACGCCCTCCTGCACCAGCAGGCGGTTGGCGCAGACGCAGGTCTGTCCCATGTTGCGGTACTTCGACAGCATCGCGCCGTCGGCCGCCGCATCCAGGTCGGCGTCGTCGAACACGATGAACGGCGCATTGCCGCCCAGCTCGAGCGACACCTTCTTCACGGTCGATGCCGACTGCCGCATCAACAGCTTCCCGATCTCGGTCGAGCCGGTGAAACTGAACTTGCGCACCATCGGGCTCTCGGTGAACTCGCGGCCGACCTCCGCCGCCTTGTCCGACGTCACCACGTTGAACACGCCCGCCGGAATCCCCGCGCGCTCCGCCAAAACGGCCAGTGCCAGCGCCGACAGCGGCGTCTCCGACGGCGGCTTGATCAGGAAGGTGCAGCCCGCCGCCAGCGCCGGCGCTGCCTTGCGCGTGATCATCGCGTTGGGGAAATTCCACGGCGTGATCGCCGCCACCACGCCCACCGGCTCCTTGAACACCAGCACGCGCTTGCCCTGCGCGAAGGTCGGGATCACGTCGCCATAGATGCGCTTTCCTTCCTCCGCGAACCATTCGATGAAGCTGGCGCCATAACCGACCTCGCCGCGCGTCTCCGCCAGCGGCTTACCCTGTTCGGCGGTCATGATCCGCGCCAGGTCTTCCTGGTTGGCCATGATCAGCTCGAACCATTTTCGCATCAGCCCGGCGCGCTCCTTGGCCGTCTTGGCCCGCCAGCCGCGCCACGCCACCAGCGCCTGCGCGATGGCGCGCTGCGCATCCGCCGCGTCGAGATTGGCCACCTGGGCCAATTCCTCGCCCGTCGCCGGATTGCGCACCGCGAACCGCGCACCCGATGCGGCTTGCGTCCACGCGCCGCCGACATAGGCATCGGCCTTGAGCAGGGTCTCGTCTTTCAGCTTGAGCATGGCGTGCAATCCTCTGGACGCATCACTATAGCAGAGCGTCTTCGACGCCGAGTTGGTTCCGGGCGTCCGACACACGAGCGTCCGTTCTCCGCCTGTGACGGTTGCTCGCATCGCCCGTCGGGCAATCGCCGGCGCAGAGCGCTACGCTGTTGCCGCGCGCGGTGTCAGCTTGCTGAGCTCCAGCGAGTGCGGATAGCCCGCGGGCTGGTACGAATAGAGCAGGGCCCGCCGGTCCTGCGCGCTCCGGTTCGGCAGGGATCGGTGCACCAGGAAGCCGCCGAAGAACACCACCGTGCCCGCCGGCGCCTCCACCGGGATCAGCGCGCCCGTATCGTACCGCGCCGGGTCCATCTCGTTGGCGCCGAAGCCTTCGTTGGTGATCCGCTCCGGCACCATCCCGTCGCGATGACTCCCCGGCACCACCTCCAGGCAGCCATTCGCCATCGTGGCGTCGTCCAGATAGATCAGCGCGGTCATGATCTTGTGCGCCACCTTCGTCATCGGCCGCCAGTACGGGTAATCCTGGTGCAGCACGATGGTGCCGCCGGTGTGCGCCCGCTTCATGGTGAGTTTCTCGGTGAACAGGTCGATCGCGTCCTGGCCGATCACGTCCTTGGACGGATTCCACAGCCGGGGATCGCGGGCCCATTTGTCCAGCACCGGCGAGATGTGCGCGAACGGCTCGACACCCTGCACCACCTCGGGAAAGTCCGGCTCCCATTTCACGATGGTGCCGAATTCGCGTTGCAGCTCGAACAGGTAGCTGCCGGCCGTGTGCTTGGTGCGCCGCTTGGCGCTTAGCAGGTCGCGTTCGAGCTGCTCGACGCCTTCCGCCATCGCCGCGCATTCGCCGCGTGTGAACACGCCGCGGCGCACGACATAGCCGTTTTCGTTGAGACCGTTCAGTTCCTCGCCACTCAGGCGAAAAGGTTCGGTCACGCGCGCGCTCCGGTTGACCCCGCCCGTTGACCTAACAAGGCAGCGGTCTAACATGTTAGTCGAATTCCGCCGGGTCTGTCATGAGCTATCCCACCGCCTCGCCCGAACAGATCGCGTTCTACGACAAGCACGGCTGGCTGGTCGTCGAAGACGCCATCCCGCAGGACGACCTCGACCGGATCGAGCATCACTGCGACATGATCCTGGCCGACAAGGAGAAGCTCGCCTTCGACTGGGCCTGGGACGCGAAGGAGAAGCGTGAGGAACGCTCCTTCCGCATCGTCCAGTCTTCGCCGTCCTTTGTCTGGAAGGACGTGAAGGACATGCCCTACCGCAGATGGCTGGTGCAATTCGGGCGCCAGCTCACCGGCCTCGCGCTCGACTTCTGGTACGACCAGTTCCTCGGCAAGCCGCCCGGAAAATCTGTGGCGACCGACTGGCACCAGGACGAAGGCTATTGGGGCCGCAACCTGCGCAACAAGGGCGCCACCTGCTGGATCCCGCTTCAGGATGTCGACGCGAACAATGGCTGCATGCATTTCATCGACGGTGCGCACAAGGGTGAGGTGCTGACGCACAAGGGCATCGAGGGCATGGCCAGCGATATCCTGCACTGCCAGCCGGACCTGTCGAAGATGATCGTGGCGCCGATAAAGCGCGGCAGTGTCACGTTCCACCATTCGAACATGCCCCACATGACGACCGCGAACATGTCGGACAGGTGGCGCAAGGCCGTCTCGAACCACATGCAGGCGCATGGCGCCGGCGGCGAGGGCGACCACTATCCGTGGAAGTTCTATGTGAACCAGCGCACCGGCGAGAAGATCGTCCCGCAAACCCGCGCCGACGGCGTGCCGGACGACCTGCGCCGGCGCGTATAGCCCGGACTTACTTGAATCCCAGGTCCACGAGCCACTCGTGGAATTGCTCGATCCAGCGGTCCGACGGGAAGCCCTGTTTCACCATGCCGAAGCCGTGCGCCCCGCGCCGGTAGATGTGCAGCTCCGCCGAACGCCCGGCGTCGGTCCAGTCCGCATACAGCCCCTCGACCACGCGGTAGAGCAGGAAATCATCCTGCGCGATGCAGGTGAACATCGGCGGCGCATCCTTCGGCACCGGCTTGCCTGTCGTTTCGCCGCCATAGATCGGCGCCACGAACGCCAGCGGCGGCGCGCCGCCGGGATCCATCGCGACGTCGGTCACGAGGAACGCGCCCGCCGAGAAGCCGAGCATGCCGATCTTGTTCGGATCGATGTCGTATTGCTTGGCCCGCTCGCGCGCGATTGCCACCGCGCGCCGTCCGTCATCCGCGGCCACCGCGCGCGCTTCTTTGAGTACATCGCCAGGCCCGCCATCGACCAGGGCCGCGATCTCGCCGATGGTGCGGTACGCATTCTTTCCCGTGCGTGTCAGGTCGAGCCGTGACATGCCCTTCATCAGGTCGGCCTCGTACTCGGCCTGCGACACCGGCGTACCGCGCACGCGGTACTTAAGCAGGAACGCAGTGTAGCCGAGCCCCGTCAGCCATTTCACGACATCGAGGCCTTCATGCTCCCACGCCAGCAGCCGCCAGCCGCCGCCGGGGCAGACAACCACGCCGACACCGTTCGGCTTCGCCGGCCGGTACACCGACAGCGTCGCCTCTGACACGTTGCGCAGCATCGTCGCCTTCGCCGCGGCGCCCACCGGCGCCTCGTAGGACGCCTCGGGCCCCACGCCTTCGAGCTTGGTCGGCGGGCCATCGGGCCAGAGCTTGATGATCTCGTCGGGTTCGGATTTGTCCGCCATGTCCGGTCCTCGCTGACGCGTTGAGACCGCGACTGTATCGCGATGGTGTGGCCTGGGTCACCACACAATCCCACTAGCGACCGTTATAGGATTTGTGTGTGCCACGAAAAAGAGGTTGCTTCGAGTTAGAGTCGGTAGCGTGCTAAATTTTGAATAGCCGGGCAGGGACCCAAACCCCCGGTCTACTTGGCACGGAAGATGCGCATCTGACGTGTACGGATTAATTTGAACTTTCGGTCGCGAGTGCGGGCAGCTTTCCGTCACGCCAGAGTCTGCGTTGAACGGCACGAGTCGCCTCTCTCGGAAATGCAGACGCTACATAGTCTGCATCTTGGTCATCCATTATCGGCGGTGGCCACATCAAACTGTATCCGGTCGGCGGCCATATCCGCCGTAGTACGTTGCTCGATTTGCCGTCGAACTTCCATTTCGCAACCAAGCTTGGCTCTTGGCACCGGATGATCTGAACGAAAAGCTTTTTGACGACCTGAAAAGTTGCCTGACCGTTGAAGTCAGTTGTTGGCGTGCCAAGCAAATGCGCGCGCTCTGGCTCAGGCCAGAATGCAAATGGATGCGATCCCAAGTAGCCCGGCCATGCCCGACGTTAAACAGCCGATCCAAATCCCCCATCCGTCTTCCGGTGGGAGTTGAAGTCTCATCATTCGTTCTCGGTCTGCTTGCGTAGTGGTCACGTGGCCGAATGCATCGAACTCCGCCACCATCGCTTTGAGCGCACACCATGCAGCGACGGTCCGCTGATCAACCGGCGACAGCCTACATTCGTCTCCATTCATCAATGGAATTAGGATGGGCCGCGCGCGATCTTCTAAGCGCTTCATCCAACCGCTGTTGCAGCGAGTATCTGTTCCGCCACAAACACAACGGACCTGGAAGTCGTGGATGTCGCCACCACGTTTCCGGTACTTGGGGTTTGAGGGTTCGATGCGATCAGATTCGATTCGCTGTAGGCCATAAATTCCATTCCACTTTCGCATTGAGCGGACGATCTCTCGGTGTGACCACCGTGGCCAGAGGTGCTCCCACGTCAGATGTGTTGGATCAGGATCACCGCAGAAGACGCATGCTGTTACCGGGGCCGTCATCCTAAACTCACTGGCTGAAAGACTCGATTGTATTCGACCAGTTGCACAACGCGGAATATAGTTCTTAGCGCGGGCGTGGGCTGGTCAGATGGAATCAACTTCGGACCCTAAGGGCTACTACGCCCGGCTGGGCGTCTCGCCCAAGGCGACGGATGAAGAAATTCGTTCGGCTTATCGTCGGCTCGCAAAAGAACTGCATCCAGATAAGAACCCCGGCCCCGATGCAAATCGGGCATTCCAGCTTCTAAACGATGCTTACAAGGTTTTATCCGATCCGGAGAGGCGAGCGGCCTACGATAGTGGCGGCTACTCGTCAGCGGGTCCGGAACAACGCTCGTCCTTTCCTGAGCCCCTGCATTGCGTGAAATGCGGAAAGATCACCGCTCAGCCGCGATATTTGGTCTTCCGCTATGTCATCAGCATCGTCGTTTCGACCACACGCCATCCCATACAAGGCGTTTTTTGCGCGGCCTGTGCACGCAAAGCGGCGCTTCGTGCGTCCCTGATTTCGTCGGTGGCTGGGTGGTGGGGTTTCCCGTTTGGCCCCATCTATACGATAGGCGACATCTTCCGTAATGCGTCAGGCGGTTACGAACCGCCGGGTTCGCGGGAGCATCTGTTATGGACAAATGCTCTCGCATTCCTTGGGAAGGGGCAAAACGATCTCGCGTATGGATTGGCGCGTCAGCTTAGATCAGCCGGTGACGAGACTATCGCGTTAAACGCGGTGCGGCTCATGGACATGATGAAGTCCCGGGGCTTGGTTACTAATCCGCCAGTCCTAAAGCCTGTTCCGAAGACAACACCTGCGGATTACGTTGTTCACGGCGCGCTGGCGCTTGCGCTGCCTGTCGCACTTGTCGTTGCAATTTCGCTCAGTCCAAAAATTGCAACGTGGCAAACCACGAGTCCGCCACCGACTGAGGCAGTCGCCAGCGTACCTCCATACGAAGCTGTCGCACCAACAGTGCCTGCGTGCTCGCTCACCGTAACTAACGGAACGGTACTCAGTGAGAATTGGCCGTCCGGTTCTACGGATGGCGAACACAAGCTTTCAATTGAGAATGGCTCTGGTGGCGATGCGATCATCAAAATTAGGGACGCAACGACCGGTGCCTTGCTGGTGAGCTTTTTTGTTCAGAACAACAGCAAGGCCGAATATGTGCGCATACCGGACGGTGACTATCGCATTCAGTACGCGTTCGGGGACTATCTGGACTCAAGCTGCCTTGCGTTCGCGCATCTAAGCGGTGCGGCCCAATTCCCGGGGACCGAGCATTTCGAAACAACATGGACGGCAACTGAGGTTGATCATCAGGTCTTGAGCTTCACGCTCTACAACGTCCCGGGTGGCAACGTGCATCCCGATTCGATCGACGCCAGTTCCTTTGCAGCACCATAGGCCAAAGTTTGGTGTGGGGACTCGTGTGGGGACTCTGCGTCGCTAAAGTCTCTCTTTGGTGGTCTTCCGTTCCCTTTTCGAGGTTTTGTTCTCGCGCAGGGAATCTCACGCAACGCGTTGATTTTCAACGCCATGGCGTTGGCTGGGGGACTAGGATTCGAACCTAGACAACCAGAGTCAGAGTCTGGGGTCCTACCGTTAGACGATCCCCCAACGGAGGCCGTCCGTCTAAAGGACCATCCTTAACATTGCAAGAACGGGAATTTCCCGCCGGGAACATGGGCTTGCCGGAGCGCCCGCTGTTCGCGACCCGGTCAATCTTGTGCGGCTGTGCCGCCCCTGCTTCGTGTTAGCGTGTCCGCCAAGCAGGCGGCCTGAGGGCTGCCCCGAGGAGATACAGTGCCTGAGGGGGCGAAGCGCGGTTCGCGAAGAGGCGGGCGCGGCAGGGGTGGTCGTCGGTCGCCGCTCGTCGCTGCGCTCGATCTTGGCACCAACAATTGCCGCCTGCTGGTGGCATCGTCGGCACGCGACGGCCAGCTGCGGGTGGTCGACTCGTTCTCGCGCATCGTCCGCCTCGGCGAAGGCGTCGCCGCGACGGGCCTCCTCTCGGAAGCCGCCATCGACCGCACGGTCGCCGCGCTCAGGATCTGCGCCCAGCACATCGGCAACCACGCCGGCGTCCGGCTCCGCGCCGTCGGCACCGAGGCCTGCCGCCGCGCCTCCAATGTCGGCGTCCTGCTCGCCCGGGCGCGCGAAGAGGCCGGCATCGCGCTCGAAATCATCAGCGCCGAGGAAGAAGCCCGCCTCGCCGCCATCGGCTGCGCGCCGCTGGTCGATTCAGAGGCGGAGGGTTCTCTCATCTTCGACATCGGCGGCGGCTCGACCGAAGTCATCTGGATGAAGCGCGACGGCAACGGCACATTGAACGTCATGTCCGCGATCTCCACCCCCGTAGGGGTCGTGTCGCTGTCGGAGGCGGCACAAGGTGCTCTCGATCGCGCCGGCTATGACCGCATGCGTGACGAGATGATCGAGCGCTTCGCTGCGGTGAAGGTCGAGATGGACGGCAAGGGTGCGTTCGACTGCGGCACCCACCATCTGCTCGGTACCTCCGGCACCGTCACCACGCTGGCCGGCATCGCGCTCGGCCTCGCCCGTTATGACCGCGGCAAGGTCGACGCCAGCTGGCACGACTGCGCCGACATCGAGACCGTGATCGGCCGCCTGGCCGGCCTCGACCTGCCGGGGCGCGCCGCCATCGGCTGCGTCGGGGCGGACCGTGCCGACCTGATCGTGCCCGGCTGCGCCATCTTCTCGGCCATCCGCCACACCTGGCCCTGCCTGCAACTGCGCGTCGCCGACCGCGGCCTGCGCGAGGGCATCCTGCGCGAGTTGCTCGCCCGTCACTGACGCCTAGGCGGCGCGGACGTTGGTGAGGAAATTCTCGACTTCACCACGCAGGTTCGCACCCTGTGTGGACAACTCGGCGGCAGCGGTCTTGACGGTCTGCGATGCCGATCCGGTCTGGTCCGCCGCAATCTTCACCGCAACGATGTTGGACGAGACTTCCTGCGTGCCCTTGGCCGCTTCCTCGACGTTGCGTGCGATTTCCTTCGTCGCGGCGCCCTGTTCTTCGACGGCCGCGGCGATGGCGGTGGCGATCTCGTTCATTTCCGCGATGGTGTTGCCGATGGAGGCGATGGCGCCGACCGCGTCCTGGGTTGCGCTCTGGACCCCGGCGATCTGGGCGCCGATGTCCTCGGTCGCTTTGGCCGTCTGCGTTGCGAGGTTCTTCACCTCGGCCGCGACGACGGCGAAACCCTTGCCGGCCTCGCCGGCCCGCGCCGCTTCGATGGTGGCGTTGAGCGCGAGCAGGTTGGTCTGGTCGGCGATGTCGCTGATCAGCGAAACGACCTCGCCGATCTTCTGCGATGCCTGGGCAAGCCCGCGAACCTTCTCGTCGGCCCGGCCCGCTTCGGTGACGGCCGACGCCGCGATGCGGCTCGAATGGCTGACCTGCCGGCTGATTTCGATCGTCGACGCCGACAACTCCTCCGCCGCGGCGGCGACGGTCTGGACGTTCGTCGAACTTTCCTCAGACGCTGCGGCGACCGTACCCGCCTTGGCGGTCGTCTCCAGGGCGGTCTCGCTCATCGCGTTCGCTGAGGACTCCATCTGCGCCACCTGGCCGAAGACCGAGGTCATGATCGTCCGAACGCGCGCATCGAACGCCTGGGCCAGGCCGTTCAGGTGTTCCGACTTCGCCTCTGCCCGTGCCTTGGCCTCGTCCTGCTCGGCGCGCAGGCGATCGGTCTCGATCATCCCCTCGCGGAACACGTGCACGGCCTGCGCCATCTCGCCGATTTCGTCGCTGCGTCCGCTGCCCTCGACCGCGATATCGAGATTGTGCCGGGCGAGTTCGCTCATCGACTGCGTCATGCGCGACAGCGGACGGATGACGCGCAGCGCGATCCAGCCGATGCCGCCCGCGAGCAGCGCCAGCACCAGCGCCGCCACCGACCACACGATCAGCGAAAAGAGGCTGTCCTCGTCCCTGGCATAGGTTTCGGTCTGCGCGCTCTGCGCGTTCGTCGCCGCCACGATCTGGTCGATGATGGCGCGATGCGCCGCATAGGCGCGGGACATGACCTGGTAGGACGCGCGCGCCGTTTTCTGGTCGCCGCGCGAGAGTGCCGGAAGGAATGTGCCCTCAGTCTCGTTCCAGAATGCCGACACCTGGGCATCCGAGCGGACGACCAGCATCTCCTTGGTTGTGCCGTCGAAGTCCTGGTTCGTCCAGTAGGTCCGGCGCTCGTCATATTGCCGGTGCAGTTCTGCGAGACGCGTGCGGTGCGCCGCCAGCTCGCCTGGATGATCGAGCGCCAGCGTCGCCTCGAGATAGGATTCCAGGATGTATTCCGGCGGCGGCAGGATGTCTGCGACCAGGTCCTTGCCCAGCGAGATCTGGCTGTAGACCGGGCCGCCGACCTTCAGCTTGGACAGCGCCATCGCGCTCGTCAGGACGACGGCGCAAAACCCCAGTGCGGTCACGATCCCAAAGATCGTCACGCCTGTCTTCAGGTTGAATCGGAACATGGTTCGGCCCTTCTCCAGCCGGTGACCCTAGGGGAACTGCGTATGCAAGCCATTTCCGCCAGTTGTCATTTCATGTCGATTTGTGTCACGAGCAGCGCATGAGCGAGGACGACGGCAAGCGCGACTCCGGCCGCGGCAAGCTGCATGTGAAGGTGAAAAAGAACCGCGGCCGCACCGCCTCCTCGCGGCGCTGGCTGGAGCGGCAGCTCAACGATCCCTATGTCGCGAAGGCGAAAGAGAAAGGCTACCGCAGCCGCGCCGCCTTCAAGATCGTCGAGCTCGATGACAAGTACCGCTTCTTCAGGAAGGGCGCCCGCGTGCTCGACCTCGGCGCCGCGCCCGGCGGCTGGAGCCAGATCGCGGCGCAGCGCGTCGGCGCCGGCGGCACGGTCGTCGCGCTCGACATCCTGGAGATGGAGCCGATCGACGGCGTCACGATATTCCTGGGGGACATGCTCGCAGCGCAAACGCCCGATCTGTTGAAGGACGCGCTCGGCGGCCCCGCCGATGTCGTGCTCACCGACATGGCTGCACCCACAACCGGCCACCGCCAGACCGATCACCTGCGCACTTCCGCGCTGCTCGAGGCCGCGCTCGATCTCGCGGAGGAAACGCTGCGCCCCGGCGGCATCTTCGTCGGCAAGGCCTTCCAGGGCGGCGCGGCGAACGACCTGCTGCAACGTTTGAAGAAGGGCTTCACCAGCGTGAAGCACGTCAAGCCGCCGGCCAGCCGCTCGCAGTCCGTCGAGCTCTATCTCGTTGCCACCGGCTTCCGGGGTCTAAAGTGAGATCGTTCCTCCGCTTGCCGTGAAACGGCGGGGTCCCTGGCTGGCAGGGCAGGGGAGGCCGATGTCGATCTGGCTCGGCTGTGCTTCGGCCTCTGCAATCTTTCGCAGGAGAAGATCGCCAAAGCGCGCGAGGATGACGAAAAGTCCAGGCGCCAGAAATCCGGTGGCCCGCCCGATCCGTCGGAGCCCTGGAAAAACAAAAGCCCCGCGATTGCTCGCGGGGCTTTCGTCAACTCGTATGCGCCGTGCGTTACGGCGAAGACTTGAGCGAGATGGCGCCGATGCCGGCCGCCACGTTCAGGCCCCTGTTGCCTTCAACCGACAGCGGCTGCAATGCGATCGACTT
>Ga0207680_10001429_pt1 | contig 11322 bp, 9 predicted proteins | sample KBSS23metaG_FD_184321 | JGI IMG/M metagenome (GOLD analysis project Ga0207680, IMG submission 184321) | Switchgrass rhizosphere microbial communities from Kellogg Biological Station, Michigan, USA - KBS S2-3 metaG (SPAdes) (version 2) | ecosystem: Host-associated > Plants > Roots > Rhizosphere >... | reverse complement strand
GCTCGACGAGACGTCGCAGGAGCTGCGCTTTTCGCGCGAGCTGATCGACGTGACGTTCCAGAACATGACCCAGGGCATCAGCGTGGTCGACAGCGAGCTGCGCATCGTCGCCTGGAACCGGCGCTACTCGGACCTGTTCGACTACCCGGAAGGCTTCATCTACGTCGGCCGCCCGGTCGCCGACCTGATCCGCTACAACGCCGAACGCGGCCTGCTCGGCAGCGACAACGTCGAGGCGCAGGTGCGGCGCCGGCTCGATTACCTGCGCCGCGGCACGCCGCACGTCTTCGTGCGCGAGCGCGGCGACGGCCGCATCATCGAAACGCGCGGCGAACCGCTGCCGGGCGGCGGCTACCTGACCACGTTCAGCGACATCACCGACTACAAGCGCGCCGAGCTCGCGCTGCGCGAGGCGAACGAAACGCTCGAGCAGCGCGTCGCGCAGCGCACGCGCGAATTGCGCAGCGCACTGGCCTCGCAGGAACAGGCCAAGCGCCAGGCCGAGACCGCGAACGCGAGCAAGACGCGCTTTCTCGCCGCCGCGTCGCACGACCTGCTGCAGCCGCTCAACGCCGCGCGGCTGTTCACGTCGGCCTTGCGCCACCAGCCCCAGCTCGACGCCGATTCGGCGCAGCTCGCCGAACGCATCGACGCGTCGTTCAAGGCGGCCGAAGACCTGCTCGAGGCATTGCTCGAGGCATCGCGGCTCGATGCCGGGCGGCACCGGCCGGAGATCACCACGTTTGCGCTGAACGACATCTTCGAATCGATCCGCCACCAGTTCTCGGTGCTCGCCGACAGCCGCGCGCTGAAGCTGCACGTCGTGCCGACGCGCGTGCACGTGCGCAGCGATCCGCACCTGCTGCGGCGCATCGTCCAGAATTTCGTGTCGAATGCGCTGCGCTACACGCACCGCGGCGGCGTGCTGCTCGGCGTGCGCCGCCATGGCGCCGAGATCAGCATCGAGGTCTGCGACAGCGGTCCCGGCATCGCGGCGGAACACCTGAAGATGATCTTCGACGAGTTCCGCCGTCTCGAGCATCCGTCGCCGTGGGGCGAGAAAGGCCTCGGCCTCGGCCTCGCGATCTGCGATCGCATCGCGCGCATCCTCGACCACCGGCTCGGCGCCGATTCGCGGCCCGGCCACGGCAGCCGCTTCTCGATCCGCCTGCCGCGCGTTGCCGCGGGCGCGAGCGGCCCGGCGCGCGTGCTGCGCCGCGTCTCGCCGATCGGACTGCCCGGTTCGCTGCACGTGCTGTGCATCGACAACGACCGCACGATTCTCGACGGCATGCTCGCGCTGCTGACGCGCTGGGGCGTCAGCTGCGACACCGCGCGCACGCGGGCCGAGGCCGAGGCGGCGTGCGCGCTGCGGCGGCCGGACTTGATCCTCGCCGACTTCCATCTCGACGAGCCGCCGGACGGCCTCGAGGTGATGGAACAGCTGCGACGCGCCTGGACCACGCCGCCGCCGGGCGCGTTGATCACGGCCGATGCGACCCCGGAGTTGAAGCTGCGCGCCCGCACGCTCGGCTACGCGCTGTTGCGCAAGCCGGTCAAGCCGGCGGCGTTGCGCGCACTGATCGCACAGCTCGGCCGCGACAGCGAACGCGATCGCGACGCGCAACCGGCCGCCTGAAGGACGCCGCGGCGAGCGTCAGCCGGCCGCTTCGCTCGGTTGCGACGCGGCGGCCGGCTGTTCCAGCGCGAGGTGGCTCGCGCACAGCGCTACCTGGGTGCGATTCGAAACGTGCAGCTTGCGCATGATCGCAGTCATGTGCGCCTTGATCGTCGCTTCCGACACATTGAGCTCGAATGCGATCTGCTTGTTCAACAGCCCGGCCGCGATCATGCCGAGCACGCGGAACTGCTGCGGCGTCAATTCGGCGATGCGCGACGCGGCGCTCGCTTCCTCGGCCTGCAGCGCGCTGCTGCTGTGGGTCAGGAACGGCGGCAGCCAGACGTCGCCGTCGAGGATGCGGCGCACCGCGGCGACGATCGTGTCGACCGAGGCCGACTTCGGGATATAGCCGGACGCGCCGTGCGCGACGGCGCGGCGGATCACCGCCGGATCTTCCTGCGCCGACACGACGACGACCGGCAACCCCGGGTATTGGGCGCGCATGTAGGCCAGCGTCGAAAAGCCGTTCGCGCCCGGCATCTGCAGGTCGAGCAGCAGCAGCTCGGCGTCGGCATGCTCCTCGACCAGCGCCTGCAGCGACGCAACGCCATCGGCCTCGAGCATGACCGCGTCGGGCACGGCCTGCGTCAGCGCGCGCTTCAGCGCGTCGCGGAACAGCGGGTGGTCGTCGGCTACGAGGATTTCGCGCATGGGTTCAGAGCAGGGCTGAGGGCTGAGGGCTGAGAGACAAAAAGCCCGCGCCGCGCGGCTGCTGTTCCTGCTCTTCAGCCCTCAGCCCTCGGCCCTCCCCCCTGGTTTTCATTTGATCAACCTTTCGCCGACCAGGTTCTGCACGACCGATGGGTCGGCCAGCGTCGAGATGTCGCCGAGCTGCTCCGGCTGGTTTTCGGCGATCTTGCGCAGGATGCGGCGCATGATCTTGCCGGAACGCGTCTTCGGCAGGCCGGGCGCCCACTGCAGGTAATCCGGCGTCGCGATCGGGCCGATTTCCTTGCGCACCCAGCCGATGAGTTCCTTGCGCAGCGCATCGCTCGGCTGCTCGCCGGACTTCAACGTGACGTAGGCGTAGATGCCCTGGCCCTTGATGTCGTGCGGACAGCCGACCACGGCCGCTTCGGCGACCTTGGCGTGCGCGACCAGCGCGCTTTCGACCTCGGCCGTGCCGAGGCGATGGCCCGAGACATTGATCACGTCGTCGACGCGGCCGGTGATCCAGTAATACCCGTCCGCGTCGCGGCGCGCGCCGTCGCCGGTGAAGTAGGTTCCGGGGTAAGTCTTGAAGTACGTGTCGATGAAGCGCTGGTGGTCGCCATAAACCGTGCGCATCTGGCCCGGCCACGATTCGACGATGCATAGATTGCCGCTGCCGGCGCCTTTGATCTCCTTGCCCTCGGCGTCCACGATCTGTGGGACGATGCCAAAGAATGGCCGCGTCGCCGAGCCCGGCTTGAGCTTGGTCGCGCCAGGCAGTGGCGTGATCAGGATGCCGCCGGTCTCGGTCTGCCACCATGTGTCGACGATCGGACAGCGATCATCGCCAACCACGTGGTAGTACCACTCCCACGCCTCCGGATTGATCGGCTCGCCGACCGTGCCGAGAAGACGAAGCGACTTGCGCGACGTTTTCTTGACCGGGTCGTTGCCGCCCTGCATCAGCGCGCGGATGGCGGTCGGCGCCGTGTAGATGATGTTGACCTTGTGCTTGTCGCACACTTCCCAGAAACGCGACGTGGTCGGATAGTTCGGCACGCCTTCGAACATCAGCGAGATGGCGCCGTTCGAGAGCGGCCCGTAGATGATGTAGCTGTGACCGGTGACCCAGCCGACGTCGGCGGTGCACCAGTAGATGTCGCCATCGTGATAATCGAACACGTACTGGTGCGTGATCGAGGTGTAGACCAGATAGCCGCCGGTGGTGTGCAGCACGCCTTTTGGCTTCCCGGTGGAGCCGGAGGTGTAAAGGATGAACAGCGGGTCCTCCGCCTTCATCTCCTCGCACGGGCAATCGGCCGGCACGGTCTTGGCGATGTCGTCGTAATAGACGTCGCGGCCCTTCTCCATGTTGACGGCCGCGTTGGTGCGCTTGATCACGATGATGGAGGTAACACCGCCAGCCTTCTTGCAGGCCTCGTCGACATTAGCCTTGAGCGGAATCTTGCGGCCGCCGCGCAGCCCCTCGTCGGCGGTGACGATGCAGGTGGACTTGCAATCCTCGATGCGACCGGCGATCGAGTCCGGCGAGAAGCCGCCGAAGATGACCGAATGGATCGCGCCGATGCGCGCGCATGCGAGGATGGAGACCGCCGCCTCCGGGATCATCGGCATGTAGATGGTGACGCGGTCGCCTTTCTTGACGCCGCGCGCCTTCAAGACGTTGGCAAAGCGGCTGACCTCGGCGTGCAGCTGCTTGTAGGTGAGCTTCTTGTCGTCCTTCGGATCGTCGCCTTCCCAGAGGATGGCGGTCTGGTCACCGCGTTTGGCCAGATGACGGTCAACACAGTTGTGGCAGGCGTTGAGTGTGCCGTCCTCGAACCATTTGATCGAGACATTGTTCGGCGCGTAGGAGGCGTTCTTGACCTTGCTGAACGGCTTGATCCAGTCGATGCGCTTGGCCTGTTCGGCCCAGAAGCCGTTCGGATCCTTGATCGAACGGTCGTACATTTCTTTGTATTTGGCATCGTCGACGAAAGCGCGTTTCCGCCATTCAGCCGGCACGTCATAGGTCTTATCGGACATCGGCACTTCCTCCCGCCCGCTGTTGGCGCCGCAGGCTTCCGCCACATTTCCCTGTCGGCGCCATTATGCGACGGCGCCTTTCATCGCGACAAGGCGGACAAATTGCCACTTTGGTCGCGGATTCAGGCCGGATTTTCCATCCGTCAGCGGCCAAAGCCGCCCAGGATCGCCCCGATGATAAGCAACGCGCCGAGCCAGGCCACGCTGTCGATGACGGTCAACATCGCCTTGCGGTTGGAAAATGCGTTGTTGGACGCGATCGTGGTGACGACGAAGCCGAGCCAGCAGAGCGCCCCGGATATGAGGCCGGCGCGCACGGTGAACATGTTCAGATGCACGAGAATGCCATACAGCACCCAGGCCATGATGATTTCAGCGAGGAATACGAGAACAAACGGCGCTGCCATTGCGACGGCGGATTTACCGGCCTGCTCTGCCTTGCACTGCTCCACGGTCTTTCCCTGCGCAGCCATCCACCACTTGCCAAGGCCGGTGTAGTAGATGCCGCCAAAAATCCAGGCGGCAACGGCGGCAACGAGAATCGAAACGATATTGCCATGGGTAAAGCTCATAAGAGCCTCCATTCCTATGCCCGGCATGCGCCTTGCTGAGGGGCATTATGAAAAGAGGTCGACGGCCGATACAAGCCCAGTAGCGACAAGTCAGGCCTTCAGTCCGCCCATCTTGCAAACCAGCTTCCATTCGGCCTCGGTCACCGGCTGCACTGACAGGCGTCCATATTTTACCAGCGCCATGCCTTTGAGTTTCGGTTCGGCCTTGATCGCCGCGAGCGTGACCGGCTTCGGCAGCGGCTTGTCCGCTACCGTGGTGACGGCCACCCATGGCTCGCCTTTGGCTGCGGTCGGATCGGGGAACGATTCCCGGGTCACCTCGGCGATGCCGACAACCTGTTTCTCGTCGCCCGTGTGGTAGAAGAAAAACTTGTCGCCTTTTTTCATTTCGCCGAGATGGCGGCGCGCGGTGAAATTACGCACGCCGGTCCATGCCTCGCCCTTGGCTCCGCGCTTGACCTGGTCATTCCAGGAATACTCATCCGGCTCGGTCTTCAACAGCCAGTACGCCATGTCACGATTCCGATTTGAGGGGTCTTGTCAGCAACGACTCGATGGCCTCGTCGACACTCATTTTTCCCGCCAGTACCGCGGCGACGGCGCCTGAGATCGGCATGTCGACATTCTTTGCACGCGCCATTTCCATCAATGCCGGCGCGGTGAACACGCCTTCGGCGAGCTTGCCATGCGCGGCGGTGTCCGCCTTTTCACCTTTCCCTAACGCGACGCCGCAGGAGAAGTTGCGCGACTGCGGCGTCGAGCATGTAAGAATAAGATCGCCGAGACCAGAAAGGCCCATCATGGTTTCCGTCTTGGCGCCGTGAGCGTTGCCGAAACGTACGAGCTCGGCAAAGCCGCGCGTTGTCAGTGCAGCTGAAGCGCTGGCGCCGAGCCCGCGCCCGGTGACGATGCCGGCAGCGATCGCAAGCACGTTCTTCGTTGCGCCGCCAAGCTCGACGCCGCGCACGTCGGTGGAATGGTAGGGGCGGAACGCATCTGCGCTGATCGCACGTGCGAGTGCGGCCGCTATTTTGGGATCAGCCGCAGCAATTGTGACGGCGGTTGGCAGCCCGCGCGCAACGTCCGCAGCGAAGCTTGGGCCCGACAGAATCGTTGGCACGGCCTTCGGCGCGCACTCCGCAATCACCTCGGTCATGAACCTGTGCGTGCTGTGCTCGATACCCTTGGCGCAGGCCACTAGAGGAATTGCACCGGACAGTGAGTTTGCAAGCGCGCTCACAACCGAACGCATCGCCTGCGCGGGCACGACCAGCAGAATCGCTTCGGCGCGTGCGGCCTCGCCCAGATCGCGCGTCACCTTGATGCGCTCAACCAGCTTCACGCCGGGCAGGAATTGGCTTTCACGTTTTCCCGACAAATGCTCGGCATTTTTGCCATCGAACTCCCATAGCGTCACATCGCGTCCGGCGCGCGCGCAGGTGAGTGCCAGCGCCGTTCCCCAGGCGCCTCCACCGAGCACTGCGATGCGTTGGAAGTTCATGCTACTGGCCCAAACACGCGGTCATTTATATGCCGCCGTGCGGCGCCGCGCCCCCTCGGCGGCAGCGATTTCATCAAGCGGCCAGCGTGCTCGCGGTGCGACATCCAATGTGTCGGTAAGGCCGAGTGCCAACCGTTCACAGCCGGCCCAGGCGATCATTGCGCCGTTGTCGGTGCAGAGATCGAGCGGCGGCGCGACCAAAGTCGTGCCTACCTCGAAGGCCAGGCGATTGAGCGCGCGGCGGATCGACTGATTGGCGGCGACGCCGCCGGCTGCAACCAGCGCGGTGGGCGTGCCAAAGCGCGTGCGGAACAGCCGCAGGCCCGCGCGCAGGCGATCGAACACGACATCGACGATCGCCTGCTGAAAGCCGGCGCAAAGATCGGCGACGTCCTGGTCGCTGAGCGGGGCGATCTTCTCAGCCTCCAAGCGCAATGCGGTCTTCAGGCCCGACAACGAGAAATCGGGCTCTTTGCGGCCGTGCATGGGGCGCGGGAGTTCGAAGCGTGTCGGGTTGCCGCGCAGGGCTTCTCTTTCGACTTCCGGTCCGCCCGGATAGCCAAGGCCGAGCAGTTTTGCAGTCTTGTCGAAGGCTTCTCCGATGGCGTCGTCCTGCGTGGTGCCGAGGCGCACATAGTCCCCGACGCCGCGCACGGCGAGGATCTGGGTGTGACCGCCTGAAGCGAGAAACAGGCAGTACGGAAACGGCGTATTGTCGGTCAGCCGTGCGGTCAGGGCATGCGCTTCAAGGTGATTGACGGCGATCAGCGGCTTGTTTTTCACAAGCGCTATTGCCTTCGCCGTTGTCAGCCCGACGATGACCCCGCCGATCAATCCAGGACCGCCGGCAGCCGCGATCCCGTCGACGATGTCATAGCTACAGTTGGCCTGCGCCATAGCCCTGCCGATGATGCCGTCCAGTGTCTCTACGTGGGCCCGCGCGGCGATCTCGGGCACCACCCCGCCAAATGCAGCGTGTTCGCGCACCTGCGAGAGGATCACGTTCGATAAAATCTTGCCGCGGCCATCCTCGAAACGCTCGACAACCGCCGCCGCTGTCTCGTCGCAGGTCGTTTCAATTCCGAGGACAATCATGATTCCTCATCTGAATCTACCGCTTCCAGGCAGGCGAGGTGACGGCAGCTTAAATAATAGCTAGTCCTGACGACAGGGCCGCCCCCGGTTCCGGCCTAGCATTGCGAGGTTATATGGCGCAATCCAGAGCGTCCTTGCGCATCGGTACGCGCGGCAGCCCGCTCGCGCTGGTGCAGGCACGCATGGTGCGCTCGCGCCTCGCGGCGGCGGCTGGGCTCGAGGAAAGCGCGATCGAGCTTGTCGTCATCCGCACCACCGGCGACACGATTCAGGACCGACCGCTCGCCGAGGAGGGCGGCAAAGGATTGTTCACCAAGGAAATCGAGGAGGCACTCCTCAATAGGGGAGTGGACCTCGCTGTGCATTCGGCGAAAGACATGCCGACCCTACTGCCTGGCGGGCTCGTTCTAGCCGCGTGTCTCGAGCGCGAAGACCCGCGCGATGTCTTCATCAGCCGCAAGGCGGGTTCTCTTTCCGACCTGACGCGTGGCGCAAGTCTCGGCACGGCATCGCTGCGTCGGCAGGCGATCGCCAAACGCGCGCGTCCAGACCTGCGCGTCCTGCCGCTGCGCGGCAATGTCGAAACGCGGCTGCGCAAGCTCGAAGCCGGTGAAGTCGACGCGACGATACTTGCGCTCGCCGGACTGAAGCGTCTCGGTCTTTCCGATCGTGCCACGGTCGTTATGAGCGAGGATGAATTTTTACCGGCGGCGGGACAAGGCGCGATTGGTATTGAAACACGCGAGGACAATGACCGCGTGCGCGATATTCTTGCCCGTGTTGATCACGGCGATACGTCGGTGGCCATCGCATGCGAGCGCGCATTTCTCTGTTCACTTGACGGCTCCTGCAAGACTCCGATCGCCGGCCATGCGACAGTGTCCGGAGACGCCGTTCAGTTTCGCGGATTGATTGCGCGTCCGGACGGGAGCGCGGCGCACGACATCGCCGGCACCGGAAAGCGCAAGGACGCCGCCACTATCGGCGCCGAGGCCGGGCGCGAGCTCAAGCACCGTGCGGGGGTAGGATTTTTCGATTGAACCATGCGCGTCGTCGTCACCCGCCCGCAAACCGATAGTGAGCGCACCGCAGTCGCGCTGGAAGCGCTCGGACACGAGGTGCTGGTGGCGCCGCTGATGCGGATCGAGCCGGTCGCCGTCGATCTTGCCGGAACCTGGAGCGCAATTGTGATAACGAGCGCGAATGCGTTGCAGGCGGTTCCCGCGACGGCTGACGGAGTTAAAACGCTGCCTGTGTTTGCCGTTGGCGATCGGAGCGCAGAGGCAGCGCGGCAGGCAGGTTTCGCGGAGGTGAGTTCCGCCAACGGCGATATCAAGGATCTCGTACGATTAGTCGCCGCGCGCGCCGTCGGCGCTAAAGCTCCGCTGCTCTATCTCGCGGGCGAGGATCGCTCCGGCGATCTTGTGCCGCAACTGGCGGCACATGGCATTGATGCCGAGATGAAGGTCGTCTATCGAATTGCCGCCGAAGTCTTTCCACCGGTCCTCGCTGCCGCGCTTGAATCCGGCGATGTCGACGCCGTGCTGCATTTTTCCCGCCGCAGCGCTGAACTCTTTGTTGAAGGCGCAAGGTCGTCAGGTGTCGCCGGTCCGGCTGAGGATGTGCGACATCTTTGTCTTTCGTCGCAGGTTGCCGAGCCGCTTGCCGGCGCGAGCCGCATTGCCATCGCTGCCCGCCCGGACGAAGCAGCTTTGATCGCGCTTTTGCGGGCCCCGCCGGCTTGATTGTTGGCGCGCAAAGGCCAATTGCGTTATTTCCTGTCTGGCGGGGTTGAGCCGATTCGTTGAAGGGAGCGCGCATGTCCGACAAGCGCACAACTCAGGACCCTGCCGAAGGCGCCCGCCGCCGCAAAAGGCCGGCTCCGACCATCGATCTGACGGCGACCGACGTTTCGGCGTCATCCCCGGACCATGAAGCGCACGCGGCCGAACCGCCGCAGCGCGATGAACATTCTTCTACGGAGGCGCCAGAGCCTGCGGCTGAAAACCCGCCGAGCAACGGCGCAAAGCCCTGGAATTGGGCCGCGGCACGTCAGATGTTTTTCGCGGGGCTTGGCGGTGCGGCGATCGTCGCGCTTGCATTTCTCGGAGTCTGGCTCGCGGGGCTTGTGCCAGCCCGCTACGCCAGTCCTGTCGATGCGGGGCCGGCTTCGGTTGCGGCGCTCAATGAGCGTTTTGCAAAAATCGAATCCTCCATTGCAAAAACCCCGGCGAGCGATCCGGGCGTTTCCGAACGGTTGTCGGCGGCCGACAATGCCGTGAAATCGCTCGGCATTGCATTGACGGCGCTCAACAAGCGCAGTGATGAGGTTACCGGGCGAGCCGACGCGGCTGACAAGGCCATCACGCAATTGCGCGACAGCGTGCAGGGGCTCAGCAGGAATACGTCGACCAGTTTGTCTCCGGCCGACATCGAGGCTTTGCAAAAGCGTCTGGCTACGCTTGAGCAGGCGGTGAGAAGCAACACCGGTGACAAGGCGGCCCGGCTTGCGCTGACGGCAGCCGCGTTGCGGGATGCAATCATCCGTGGTGTGCCATTCAGCGCGGAACTCGATGAAGCACGGGCTCTCGGTGCAGATGAAAAGCATTTGGCGCCGCTTGCTCCGTTTGCAGCGAGCGGCGTACCCAGCGCGCCAACTCTGGCCCAGGAATTGCGCGTGTCGATTCCGGCTCTGACCAAGGCGTCGGGCGCACAGGCGCCCGGGGGCGATTTTCTGGATCGGCTGCAGGCCAATGCCAGCAAGCTCGTTCGTATTCGACCGGTGGGTGCGACCGCGGGAGATGACTCCTCGGCCGTGCTGGCGCGGATCGAAGTTGAGACGGCGCATGCCGATATCGACGGCGCTCTAGCCGACCTGGGGAAGCTTGATGTGACAACGCGCGCGCTGGCGCGCGACTGGATTGCCAAAGCGCAATCACGGCAGGTGGCGATAACGGCCGCTCGCCAATTCGCCGCCGACACAATGCACGCGCTCGCCAAGCGATGAGGCCGGGATGATCCGGATCGTCCTGTTTCTGATTTCGGTCTTGGTTATTGCCTGGGGATTTGCCTGGGTCGCTGACCGTCCGGGCGAGATTGCAATTACCTGGATGGATTATCGCGTCGAAACGTCTGTGATCGTTGCCGCGGTCGCCGTCGCAGCCCTTGTTCTTATTATCCTGGTGATCTGGTCGATCGTGCGGGTCATTCTGCGGTCGCCCGAGCAGGTGTCACTGTTCTTCCGCCACCGGCGTGCCATCAAAGGCTATCTTGCCATCAGCCGTGGCCTGATCGCGGTCGGCGCCGGCGACTTGCGCCTGGCGCGCCGGTCCGCCGACGATGCAGCGCGGCTTTCGCCGGGCGATCCGCTCGCGCTGCTTTTGACAGCGCAATCTGCGCAGATGGCCGGCGATAGTGTCACGGCCGAGCGCGCCTTCCGCGACATGAGTGCGCGCGACGACACAAAACTTCTCGGGCTTCGTGGCCTCTACATTGAGGCGCAGCGACGCAATGATCTGAATGGGGCGCGGCTCGCGGCTGAGGAAGCGGCAAAGACGCAACCCGGCGTGGTGTGGGCGGGCTTGGCCCTATTGGAGTACCGTTGCGCTACCAAGGACTGGTCCGGCGCGCTGGACGCGCTTGATCACATGAAAAGCGCACTGGAAAAACAAGATTACCGCCGCAAGCGCGCGGTCCTGCTAGTTGCGCGCGCGCAGGTGCTCGAGGGCGCCGATCGCGATATATCGCGCGCTCTTGTGCTCGAATCCGTCAAGCTC
>Ga0207680_10001421_pt1 | contig 11349 bp, 15 predicted proteins | sample KBSS23metaG_FD_184321 | JGI IMG/M metagenome (GOLD analysis project Ga0207680, IMG submission 184321) | Switchgrass rhizosphere microbial communities from Kellogg Biological Station, Michigan, USA - KBS S2-3 metaG (SPAdes) (version 2) | ecosystem: Host-associated > Plants > Roots > Rhizosphere... | reverse complement strand
GAGGGGCCCTCGACGCCGCTTCCCAAGCGGCGTCTTTTTTACTAGCGACCCGCGTCGCCCGATTGCCTCGACGCCGGGCTACCGTCGGCGGACGCGACGTCGGGCAGCGCGCCCCCTTCGTTCTCCCAGTTCTCGAGCGGATGCTTCTGGCGGCGCGGCAGTCCCCGCTGGTTGCCGGCCCATTGGCGGTAGAGGGATGCGGCCGCGAAACCGGCGGCTGCGAATACGAGGCTGCGAACGAGGCCCTTCATGGTTTGGAAGCCTTTCCGCTGTCGGTCTCGAGCGCCGGGCTCGAGTGGTTGTTGGCCTGACCGGCCTTCGGCATCTGCGCGGACTCCTCTTCCTTCGTCAGCGTGCCGGTGCGAGGCGCGTTGGCGGCGGTATCCCGCGCGGTGCCGGATGTCGGCGCACTCCCCGTGGCTGCCGCCTTGGCCGCATCGGCAGATGCAGTATCCGGCGCGTTCGCGGCCGCCTGCTGAGCGCTAACGACACTCGGTGCCGTGGTCGCCGAAGATTGCGCAGCCGGAAGCGGCGTCTGAGCGACCGCGGGGGCCTGGGCCATTGCCGCCGACGCGTCGGTACCAGGAGCCGCTGCATTCGCGTTGGACGCTACCGGTCCGCGCTCGGCAGGTGCTGGCGGAGCGCTCCTCGATACGAGCGGTTCGACGACCGATCCGGACTTGTCGACGCCGGGTGGTGCCTTGGTCGTGCGATTCGCGTCGGGGGCATTGCAGGCACTGACGGCGACTGCAGCGGCCACAAGCATTAGCGTGAGTCTCGATGTCTTCATGCGGGCTCCGGTTGGGAAAGCGATGCGCAACGTCGCGAAAACCACCCGAGCGCGGGCGGGCGCAGAATGACCGCACGTTACGGCGGGCGCACTTCCTCGTGAAGCGGATGCCTCCTGATTCCCATGTAGGAGGGGCCCCACGGTCACGCAGCATTTGCAGAACGGCTGAGCAAGAGCGGCCGCAAGCGGTGGTCGCCCTCCACCTAAGCGATTGGTTATGGCGGGTATTCGGCAACACAAGCCGTGGCATGAAAGGTGCGGATTACCAACGCTCTGCCGACACCCAAAAAGGGGTTCGCTGACTTCTCCCAGGAGATTAAAATGCTCTACTACGCCGTCGTTTTTTTTATCATTGCATTGATCGCGGCATTGTTCGGGTTCGGCGGCATCGCCGCCGGTGCGGCGGGCATCGCCAAGATCCTGTTTGTCGTATTCCTGATCGTTTCGCTGGTAACCTTCCTGCTGTCGCTGTCGAAACGTTGAAAAGGAGCTGACGATGGAAAACAACGCAGAAACGCTTTCGTCCGTGGGCAACGGAGGCGGCATTTCGCAGTTAGGCAAGGCGGCCGCCCCGGATCTCGAGCAGCTGACTCGCGACTTCCGCACATTCGTGGCCGATTGCGAGACCTTGCTGAAGAACGCCGGCACGCTGTCGGGCGCGGGTGCGACCGTTGCCCGTGCCCAGTTGTCCGAGAAGATGCAAGCGGCAAGGGTCAAGCTGGACGAGGTGCGCAGCACTGCCAACGATCGCGCCGCTCGCACGCGCGCATCCACCGAGGAATACGTACGCCGCGAACCGATGAAGGCCCTCGGCTACGCAGTTGCCGCCGGCGCGATTCTCGGCCTGATGATGTCCCGTCGCTGAAGGAACAACAATGCCAGACATCAAACAGGGCGGCGATACGCCATTCCTGACCGACGTCAAGACGTTGCGCGAACGCGCTCGCCAGCATATCCAGGCGGGCGCGGTCACGTCGAATTACGGCGCCGATCCCAACGTCGTGTGCAAAGTGCTGAACGAGGCTCTGGCAACCGAGATCGTCTGCGTGCTGCGCTACAAGCGCCACTATTTCATGGCACAGGGGATCGCGTCGGATTCCGTGAAGACGGAATTCGCCGAGCATGCGACGCAGGAGCAGGAGCACGCCGATCGGATCGCCGAGCGGATCGTGCAGCTCGGCGGCGAGCCCGACCTCAATCCGGATACGCTGACGAAACGCAGCCATGCTGAATACGTCGAGGGCAAGTCGCTCGTCGACATGCTGCGCGAGGATCTCGTGGCGGAACGGATTGCGATCGAGAGTTACCGCGAGATCGCCGTGTGGCTGCACGGCAAGGATTCGACGACCAAGCGGATGATCGAGGAAATTCTGGCGGTCGAGGAAGAGCACGCCGACGACATCAACTCCCTGCTGGCCGGCATGAAGGATTGAACCGGACGGGGTTCGACCCCATCTGAAATGGGCTGTGCGGACCGGCGTCCGCGCAGCCTGCTGTTATCATGGGTTTCCAAGCGCTGCCGGAGTGGTTCCGGCGACGCCCGCATCGTTACCGGGGGTGTACTGGTTTCGACGGGGGTATCGAAGCAGCGCGGGGCATGCCGAGGCGCTTGTCCTCGTTAAACCTGAGCAATCGCAAACTTAACTGCGAACGACGAAACGTACGCTCTGGCGGCTTAATCCCGCCGGACCTCGCACCGGACAGCGCTCGGTTCGGGTGACGAGCGGATAACACCGCAAGTCACAGCGGGGACATTTAGAGCGATCGCGCCCATTCGGGTCACTTGGATGAAGCGCTAAAGCAAGGTGACTGGTTTTCCTGCAGCCTGTCCGCCGGCGTCAGGGAGACGAGAGCCAAACGACGCGACTAAGCATGTAGTCCCGACTGTAGAGGTCTTCCGGACGCGAGTTCGATTCTCGCCACCTCCACCACATCGAAGAATGACGGCCGCCAAGCGCGGCCGTTTTCTTTTTGATATTTAAGGATTTAATCGTCCTTTAGCTTCTGCTGGGATGTGCTAAGCTCCGTTTGATAAAGAGGTAAGGGAAGGGGGTAAGGGCGCGGTTGGCCATTTTCGGCAGGAGGTAATGACGGAATGGGCGGAAAGCTGAGGGACATCCTTGGGGCGCTGGCAGTAAAGAATGCGGCAGCGCGCGCACTTCCGTACCGGCTAAAGGACGGCGGCGGGTTGTTCCTTTTGGTCGCGCCGTCGGGGGTGAAGTCGTGGCAGTACCGCTACAAGCTCGATGGCAAGGGGCAGACCGCTACGCTTGGTAAACATCCACGCATGTCGCTCGCGGAAGCCCGCGTCGCCGCCACGAAGGCGCGCGAGATGGCGGCAACCGGAGAACATCTGACGACCGCCAAACGGATCGCAAGGGCCCGACGCGCCGCAGACCGGACCGCAACCTTCGAAAAGTTGGCCAGTGATTGGATCCTCAATGAAGCACGCCGAGCGAAATGGACTGCCGATTACCGCCAAGAAGTGACGGCGTCCCTCCGCAATCATCTCTCCGGTCTAAACGCTCTACCCGTGGCAGCCATCACCGCGAAGCTCGCCGCTCCCGCGCTCAGGAAAGTGGAACGGTCCGCCCCCGATATGGCGACCAAGGTCTTACAACGACTGCGCGCGATTCTGGATCACGCGGTCGAGGAAGGGCTGATCCACGGTAACCCGCTGCCCGCATCGCGCCGCCGGAAGCGCGGGGCGCGCGCGCACTACCCGGCCGTTATTGATCGGGACGGCGTTGGGTCAATCCTTCGCGCCAGTGACAAGGCGGAGGCATCGCGAGGAGTGAAACGAGCTCATTTGATGCTTGCCTTCTTGACTCAGCGAATTTCGGAAACGGTGGGCGCGACATGGAGCGAATTCGACCTTTCGTCAGGGACATGGGCAATACCGCGCAATCGTATGAAGCGTAAGGGATCCGAACGCGGTGACCATCTCGTCCCGATTCCGCCGCAATTGTTGGTGCAGGTGCGGGAGTGGAGCCGGGCCGACGGCGAGAAAGCTGAATTTGTGTGCCCGGCTCCGGGGGGAGATAGGCCTATTACCCGCGAGGCGGTCGAGAAGTTTTATCGGCGTACGTTGAAGCTAACAGGGAAGCACTCACCGCACTCTTGGCGTAGTGTGATCAAGACGTGGGCGGAAAACGCCGAGAAATCTACCGACGCAGTGGAGGCCCAGCTGGATCACGTTATCGGCGGCAAGGTCGCAGCAAGCTACGATCGAGCCGATCGACTTGCCGTTCGGCGCGAACTGATCGCCTGGTATGAACGCGAACTGATCGCAGCCCGCGATGGTGCAACAGTTCTTGCGTTGCGCCGAGGCAAGACGGTGTAGCGGCAGCGTGTGACATTCATGGTTTGGCCGGTCACCCCCAGGGAAACCCCGCTGGCCCATCGCTTGCCCGCGCACCCAAGCCACGACCAACGGAGCCCATGGTGAAGAGAGGAAAGACGCCGACGCGCGCGGTCAGGAGCTACAGTCCGGATGATCACATTTCAATATCGCAACTCGTAACGTTGTTGGCGGACCGCGATCGCAGGGCGCACGATACCGATCGGGTGAGAAAGGCGAGGATGCGCCAGCACATTATGTACGCGGCCTACAACGGTCAATTGACCGAGGCGATTTACAAGAGTGAGAAGTGCTATGTGTACGGGCGAGCTGTCGCATGGGCGCAAGCCAAGTGGCCTGGCCGGTATAGCGACCTTGTCGCCATGCGGGATCCGATCGTGGCGAGCGCGAGAGGGTCGCTCCCGCGCCTCGTCGGTCGAGCGAGTGCTTTCCAGCTTCCAACAACGCTATCTGAGTGCCAATCCGAGCTGGTCGAGGCGAGGAGGCAGATTTTCGCCATCGAGGAACAGCTGACCGTGGCGCGTGCCGACGCGGAACGCCTGCGTCCTGTCGCTGACTCGTGGCAGCGCCAGGTTGAGGCAAACACGCAGAACGCTCAGCAGCCTCGAACGCGGCGGTAAAGAAGTTGCCGTAGCGCCGCTAGTCGGTCGCATGAACTAGATGCTTGCCCATGTTCCGTTGCGATTCCATTTCGCGCGGACAGGGCCAATAAGCAACGCACGGAACGTTGGTCCTGTTCGTAAAGGTAAACGACATGACCAAGCAAATCCCTGCAGCACGCGCCGCCAAGCCGGCTGCGCACACCGAACGTCTCATCCGGCTCCGCGAAGTGATGGCTCGAACGGGGCGATGCCGTTCGAGCCTCTACACTGACATCAAGGCCGGCACGTTTCCGCGCAATTTCTCCATCGGCGCGCGGGCGGTCGCGTGGACGGAATCCTCGATCTCCGAATGGATCGCGGCCCGCGTCGCCACCAGTCAAGGGGGTCGGTCGTGAGCGCCGGCAATAAGAAATCGCCCGAGCAGGCTGCGGTCGCATTCTCGGGCACGCCGGATCTCGCGTCATTGCGCCTTCCGCAGGACTTTGCTGCGAACCTCGGTGTGAAAAAGATGCTGGTCCAGGTGCCAGTGACCAAGCCGAGGAAGGGCTGGTTCGTGCGCACGCGGCCGGGTGATGGGTGGCGTGCACAGATCGCCATGATCGAACGCAAGGAAGAAGGGGAGAACTACGTCGTCAGTCCCGAGCTGGCGGCGGACCTCACAAGCGACGTCAAGCAATACATGCTCGTGACTTCGATCAATCGCCACGGCAGCGCGTTTCTGTGGCCCGCCCGTCTCCCCAACGGCTCGCGCCAAGACAGCTGGGCAGACTCCGCTCTCATGGCCGTCGCACACGCAGAAGCGCAGTGGTTGCGGGTCGACGCGAACATGAGAGCGGGCGCATACGATGTTTCGATCGCGACGGCCCCGCTTCCGGAGCCTGAGTGGCCGGAAGAGTCATTCGACGCGTTGTTCCGGCTCGCCTTCCGCGACATGGTCATCAGCTCGCTCGATCATCCGGTCATTCGGCAGCTGCGGGGTGCGGCGTGATGCGCGTCGCGGGCCGTGAATTCCGCGAGGTCTGGGTCGCGGATTACGAGTTCAACGGCAATCCTGGCGATGTCGTGACGCCCGTTTGTCTTGTCGCCCGCGAACTGGCGGGCGGCCGGACCATCAGGCTCTGGGCCGACGAGATGGCGAGCCTGTCGACCGCTCCGTACGCGACCGACGAAGATGCCTTGTTCGTGGCGTACTACGCCAGCGCTGAGATGGGATGCCATCTCGCGCTGGGGTGGGCGATGCCAGAAAATGTTCTGGACCTGTTCGCGGAATACCGCGTCCAGACCAATGGCATTGCAGACGTCGGCCGCGCCAGCCTGCTGAACGCACTGGCATCGCATGGTCTCGCCGCGATTACATGCGACGAAAAAGAGACCATGCGACAACGGATCCTTCTGGGAGGGCCGTGGAAGGCGGACGAACGAATCGAGATCCTGGATTACTGCGAGACGGACGTCGTTGCGTGCGCTGATCTCCTCGGGGCGATGGGCGCACGAATCGATCTTCCTCGCGCCCTGATCCGCGGCCGTTACATGAAGGCGGCAGCGCGAATCGAGGGCGGCGGCATTCCCATCGATGCGTTGATGCTGGCGAAGCTGCGATCGCGATGGGGCGACATCCAAGGCGACCTCATCGCTGCTGTCGATGCGGACTATGGCGTCTATGAGGGCAATACGTTTCGCGAGGTGCGCTTCGCCGCGTATCTGGAGCGCGAAGGCATTGCGTGGCCGCGCCTCGAGAGCGGCCGCCTGGCGTTGGACGATGACACCTTCCGCGATGTGGCGAAGGCACATCCTCAGCTCGGTTCGCTTCGCGAACTTCGAGCCACGCTGGGACGGATGCGCCTGTCTGAGTTGTCGGTGGGGCGGGACGGGCGGAACCGGTGCATGTTGTCGGCCTTTGGAGCGCGCACCGGTCGTAATCAGCCCAGCACGTCGAGGTTCATCTATGGACCCGCCGTCTGGCTGCGTGGACTCATTCGTCCGGAACCAGGTCGCGGTGTTGCATACATCGACTGGTCGCAGCAGGAATTCGGTATCGCGGCCGCGCTCTCCGGCGATCCGAAGATGCAGGAGGCCTACACCACCGGAGATCCATACCTCGCCTTCGCAAAGCAAGCAGGCGCCGTACCGCCCGACGCGACGAAACGGACTCATGCGGTGGAGCGGGAGCAATTCAAGGCCTGCGTGCTCGCCGTGCAGTACGGCATGGGAGAGGACTCGCCGGGGCAGCGCATCGGGCAACCAGTGTGCCGCGCCCGCGAGCTCCTGAATCTGCACGCGAGCACCTACCGCGTATTCTGGAAGTGGTCCGACGCCTGCCTTGACCACGCAAACCTGTACCGCGTGCTGTACACCGCGTTCGGGTGGCCGATCCACGTCAATAGCGATGCCAACCCGCGCTCGCTTCGCAATTTCCCGATGCAGGCGAACGGGGCCGAGATGCTTCGCCTGGCGTGCTGCCTTATCACCGAAGTGGGCATCCACGTATGCGCACCCGTGCACGATGCCTTGTTAATCGAGGCACCGCTCGACGAGCTCGACGCCACGGTCGAGGCTGCCCAGGAACTGATGGCTCGCGCGAGCGAGGTTGTCTTGAATGGGTTCCGTCTGAGATCCGACGCGAAGCTTGTGCAGTCTCCTGATCGCTACATGGACGAGCGCGGAAAAGACATGTGGGCGAAGGTCATGGGGCTCATCGACGAACCTCTGGCAGCGTGCCAGTCCTAGTGCGGCACGCCGCCAGACCCGTTCTATTTCCTTCTTTCTCTATATATATAGACATCATGGCTAAGAGCATCATGGGTAGAGTGACACCCGACGCGGTACGCCTCGCCTGGAACGCAAGCACTTGCACGTACGGACCTCCACTCTCTGTGCAAGTATCTGCGGCGACGCGTTTCATCAAGGGCCCGTTACCACTACCGTGGCTTCAGCGGGCGGCAGCGCTCCCCGGCAAAGCGTTTCACGTTGCCGTTGGCCTGTGGTACGTCAGCGGCCTGTGTCGCTCGGACACGTTCTCGTTCAAGCGCAGCGTTGCCGCAGACTTCGGCGTGTCACCAGATGCGACCTACGACGCGCTCACGAACCTCGAAGCAGCGGGCCTGGTTAGCGTGGCACGCCACCGCGGCCGTTCGCCGACCGTCACCATCCTCAAGGCAGCCGTGCCCAACGATCGTGCGGCGGCGTAGCCGCACTGCCGATTCACCCCCAAGCACGAAGTTCTTCGCTCGAAGTTTTCAGCGCTTCGCACGGAGCACGTCGCTCAGGAAACCTTGAACCGGCCTCCCACGCCGCGTAGCGCTCGCGCGGTACCCAGAGGTACCAACCGCCTGCTTCGTGCGCCGTACAAGGCTCTGAGCGCGTCGTACGAGATCTGAGGTATGGAGACGGCAGCCGGGGCAACAATGGCAGACTCGCACGGCGCGTTCCCCACGCGCATACTGAGGGCACGCCACCAGGTACAACCGCTCAGAATCGCCGAGACGATCATGTCCTTCAGCAAACAACACAAACGAAAGCTCGCCGCCGCCATCAAGAAGATGGGCACGTCGCTGGCGACCCACAAGCAGTCGACCTTCAAGCCGTCGGGTGCAGGGTCAAAAACGCTCGAAGAGTTCAAGGCTCGCCGCGCTGCCGAGAAATCCGGTCTCCTCCCGCCGCCTCCCGCACCGGGCAACGCAAACCAATACGAACCCCATAAGGGAAGTGCCAAGGTGACCGAGCTGCCCATGCGGGCTAAAGCTCGCTCCGCATAGCACTATCGGGCTGCTGAGCCCGGACGCTTACTCCGCCCTTCGCCGTGACAAAGGCGGGTACGTAACCCTACCTTCGAAGCACTTCGTACCGGCACTGAGTCCGGCCTAGTCGCTAAAGATGCCCCGTACCCGGTTCTCAGAGCGAATCCGTCGTACTTCGTCGCAGTGCTGGGTGCTCAGAACTTGGCGGGAGCGAGTCAGCATGTCGCGAAGTAAGTCTTCGCGCAACACAGGACGAAGAGCTAAGGACTACAGGCGGCTTTGACGCGCACGGCCCGCTTCGCTACCTTTCGCAGCATGCCGCAACGTCGAAATAAGCATCTCCTGCACGAACTCATTGGGCTTCCTTGGTGGGTCAGCCTCGTGGTCGCCGTCATTGTCTTCGCGGCGGTACGGTGGCTGCTCCCGGCGTTCGCTGGCTCAAACACAATCCTTCGACAGTTGGGCGTGGCCCTGCACGGTTACGCCTGGTGGTTCGCGGTACCGTTTTTGGCTACAGCGGCCTTGGCTGCCGCCAGCAGCTTCCACCGTCGGCGTCTCCTCGACGATCAGGTCGGACTCGAGACGCTAAGAGCACTGTCGTGGCAAGATTTCGAGCGGCTCGTCGGCGAGGCGTACCGCCGGCAAGGCTACGTCGTTGAGGAGGTTGGCGGCTCGGAACCGGACGGTGGCATAGATCTCCTGCTGCACCGGCAAAGCAGAAAGACGGTCGTGCAGTGCAAGCGCTGGAAGTCCGCACAGGTCGGCGTGTCGCTGATCCGCGAGTTCTACGGCGTCACGGTGGCCGAGGGGGCGGAGCGTGGCATCTTCGTGACGACCGGTACGTACACAGCGGACGCCTTGGCGTTTGCGCGCGGCAAGCCGCTCGAGCTGGTCGATGGCGAGGCGTTAACGAAGCTGGTGCAAGGTCTCCAGTCGACCGATCTGAAGCAAGAGATTGTGTCGCCTGCTGTCCCCGCATGCCCCAAATGCGGCGGCGAAATGGTGCAGCGCTTGGCGAAGAGGGGCGCGAACGCGGGGAAGACGTTTTGGGGATGTCGACGCTATCCGCAATGTCAGGGACTTCGAGGTGCAGCGTAATGGAATGACGCCAGCAGCAGGCTGCCTCCTCGTGCTCAGCGCCAAGTGGGGAGATCGGACCAGGGGGTAGACTTGCGCCATGGCTACGTACCCAGTAAAGGCGCGGAAGCGCGTGCCCGAGATGCTCCGGACCGACGAAGTCGCGGTCGTCGAGCCCGCGCGAACTCGGTTCTTCAGCTTCCGTTATTCGTTCACCGAGGTTTCATTGGTCGGTGGCAGGACGCGCGTCAAGTCGCGCCAAGCCCGCTTCGAGGATGGAAAGCTCACTTCCGAGGCGTTCGAGGGCGAGCTGGACCACACCACCTATGACCAGATGGTCAGTCAAGCTCAACAGCATTTCTTGGGAGTTCTCGCGCGGTTCCTGCCGTTCCGCGATTGAGCAACTTCTCATTCTTAGAGCGCGGCCCCGCACGTCACTCGGAGCCGAGAAGTTCGGCCTAACCAGTTCTAGAGCGAAGAGCGTCGTACTTCAGACGTAGTTCCAGGTGCCAAGAACTAGGCGGGAGCGAGTCAGCGTGTCGTACGAAGTACGAAGTGCCGAGAACTCGGTTCGTATACTACGGAGTGGCCGCCGTCAGATTCGGTGACGTGTCACCGCCTCGTCGACCCACTCCAAACCGATGCCCGGTGTATCCCACGGCGTCACCATCCCGTCGCGTAACGTCAAAGGCGCGCGGCGAAGCCCGCCCGCCGCGTCCAATACCTCGAGCCAGTGCGCCGTCGGCGTCGCGCACAACAAATGCGCGCTCGCTTCGACGAACGTGTGCGAAGACATGCGCAGGCCAGCCGTGCACGCGAGTGCGGCTGCCTCCAGCCAACCGGTGACTCCATGGATCAACTGCGCGTCCGGCATGACCATATCGAGCGCCTTCGCGGCGATGGCCGCGCGCATCTCCGAAGGTCCATTGAAGTTCTCCCCGATCTGGATTGGGGTGACCGTCGCAGCGGCGACGCGCGCACAGCCCTCCAGATCGTCCGCCAGCACCGGCTCCTCGATCCATTCGAGACCTTCATCGTCGAGCGCCCCGCAGCGCGCGATCGCCTCGTCGACGCCGAGCGCTTGGTTGTAATCAACCATCAGGGCGATCCCGTCCCCCAGCGCTCCCCGGGCGGCACGCACGGCGGCGAGGTCTTCCGCCAGGGTGGGGAATCCCGCTTTTATCTTGAGACCCGCGTAGCCCGCGGCGCGCGTCTCCTCGGCAATCGCCACCACTGATGCTGCGTCGTATAGGCCCACGCTGTTGTAGGCCTTTAGCGGCCGCAACTCCGCCCCGAGGGCACAAGCGAGCGGCTCGCCTCGGGCGCGTGCCCAGGTGTCCCACAGCGCCATGTCGAGCCCACCAACCGCCGCCCCCGTTAGGTTCTTCACGCCGAAAAGGCGACAGCGCCGCAGCAGGAAGGCATGCACGTGACGCGGGACGAGCGCCATACCGGTGATCATCTCAGAGAGGCCCGCCACGGTGTGCTGCAGTGCCGGTAGTAGTTCGGGAAGATAGATCTGCGCATAGGCTCGACCGTGGACGCCGTTGTCGGTAGCGACGTCGATCAGGACGAGCGGAAACTGATCGATCGTGCCTGAAGCGGTGCGCACCGGCCGGGGCATAGGGGCGAGGACGGGCGTGGTTCGGATACTGGCAATCCTCATGGACTGGCCTTCCGTCAAACAGCTGCTGAGATGTTACCCGGCGCTGGCCCGCGCCGGTACGAAGCACGCGGTCCAAAGTCGTTCAACCTTTCGTCGTACGCAGCACCCGGTACCTC
>Ga0207680_10001393_pt1 | contig 11431 bp, 14 predicted proteins | sample KBSS23metaG_FD_184321 | JGI IMG/M metagenome (GOLD analysis project Ga0207680, IMG submission 184321) | Switchgrass rhizosphere microbial communities from Kellogg Biological Station, Michigan, USA - KBS S2-3 metaG (SPAdes) (version 2) | ecosystem: Host-associated > Plants > Roots > Rhizosphere... | reverse complement strand
CTCGGGTGATGCCTTCGGGATCATCACTTCGGCTCGCGTGACCGGTGCAGATTGAAAGGCTTTCTCGTTGGTGATCGTTAGGGGGGCGAACGATGGGGAATTGGCCCCAAAACCATTCGATGAGGCATAGCCAAGGATGGCTGCCAGACCTACGAACATCACGCTACAGAGAACTACGCCCTTCATCTTCCCGAATCCTTTGACCCCAGCTTCCATGCCAGAGACCAAACTCACTTCTAAGTATACGGCGAAACTGGTAATTCCAGTTCAACAGAATAAGGTCGTTAGGCAACCTTACCAGCGGATAAAGAGGAATCCGTGCCGCTTTTTCTTCTGTGGAGGCTTGTCATCCCGGTTAGATTTCCGGTCCACATTTTGCGCGGGCTCCATCCCTGAGATGTCGTCGTTTCCGTTCACTTCCGACTCTTTTCGCCAGCGCTCCAAAACCGATTTTCTCCACTCTCGATTTCGCGTGATTTCGTCTTCTGCTTTGTTGTTCTTGGAAGACGTTTCATCGCGCATAACAACAGGCTGATCGGTCGCGATCGTCTTCTCGGAAATCGTTGGATGAGTTGGTAAAACGCGAGGTTTCTTTTTCGTTGTGATCGCGGGTTTCGCGGTCGGTTTCGATAACACTAAATCAGTGACGACCACTTGGGGCACATCAACTTTTTTCGCGACGATTTTAGCTGGCGAATATCGCGGCGCTCTTCGTCGTTCCACTTTCACTTCGGGCGGTGAAATCGCGACAATGTTTTTAGTTTCGGCGGGTGCTTTCACCGACGAAACTTCGGGCGCAATTTGTTGAGAACGCATCGTCTGCGACGGGATCAGTCGCGGCTGAAAATCAGGTGCCTGCATCCCAAATCCCGAGCTCGCTAGATAGCCCAGAAAGATGGTGAGGATGCCAAGGAGAACGGTAGCCAGCCCAATTCCTTTCATCTCTTTCTCCGACCCTTCCACGGAGGGGACAGTTCGCCTCCGCCCGTATAGTCTTTACTATACACACCATGGACTCTTGAACACGAGGGGGGAAAGGGTAGGTCTAACCGTTCGGCTGGCAAAGGTAGAACGAACAGGCATATGTCCGAGCTGCGATATCACCCGTTTCTGGACCAGTGGGTCATTACTGCAACTCATCGGCAAGACCGAACCTTCTTGCCGCCGGACGACTATTGCCCCCTGTGCCCAACCAAACCGGGCGGCTTTCCGACCGAAATCCCGATGCCGGCATACGACATCGTGGTGTTCGAGAACCGATTTCCGTCCCTGCAGATGCCAGCACCAACCGCTGCGGTCCCTGGATCGGAGATCACCCCCGTTCGGCCAAGCCAGGGCGTCTGCGAAGTGGTCTGCTATTCCGATAACCACGATGCGACCTTTGCGACCTTGCCTCTCTCCCAGGTCAAGAAGCTGACCCGGGTTTGGAAGGAGCGGTATGAGGAGCTTGGAGCGCGGCCGGAGGTCGAATACGTTTTCATCTTCGAGAACAAGGGGAAGGAGATCGGGGTGACCCTCAGCCATCCGCACGGCCAGATCTACGCGTATCCCTTCATCCCGCCCATCATGCGGACGGAACTGGAATCAGAGGAAAGGCACTTCCAACAACACGGTCGACCTTTGATGGGCGACTGGTTGGAGATGGAGCTCTCTGACAAGTCGCGGTTGGTTTGTGAGAACGAGCGGTTCGTCGCGATCGTGCCGTTCTTTGCACGCTATCCGTATGAGGTGCACGTCGCGCCACGCGAGCACTTGTCCTCATTGGCGGTGATGGACGAATTTTGTCTGGATGATTTGGCCGCTATTTTATTGGACGTGACTTCGCGGTTCGACAAACTGTTTGGATTTTCGATGCCGTACATCATGCACATGCATCAGAAGCCGACGATGGGCGGCTTCGATTACGACTGGTTTCATGTCGAGTTTTATCCGCCGTATCGGACGGCGAACAAGCTGAAGTATCTCGCGGGGAGTGAGGCCGGGGCCGGTGCGTTTATCAATGACACCTTGCCTGAGGTCACGGCGAAGACGTTGCGGGGTCTGTAGGTTTTCGGATTGGCGGCAGGGACTTAGTTCGTCTTGCAACCCCCACCCCCCGGCCCCTCCCCCTGCTCGCTGCTTGACGTTGGAATTCAAAATTTGGGAGTCGGCTTACAGGGCAGCTCACAAGGAGAGGGGTGCCGCGATTGCAGGTGGCGCGCTGCTTGAGGGTGGGAGGCGCCCTGTGATAGTAGATTTAGTCGCGCACCTTCAGCGCGCGATCGTGTGGTTGGCTTGGACCTGGGGCGTTGCCCCAGGCTTCAAATTGGTGCTGCGCCTTTGGCGCGGTTGGATTGATCGCAAACCACTATTCAGTGCGGGGTCAAGTTTTTCCCTCACTCGGTACGGGATTGAGGAATCGGACAAGAGGAGGCCCTTTTGAAATCGGCCCTACAATAGAGTTCGGGCCGACGCGATGAATCGAACTCTTAGGCAGGAATTGGACGACGCCACCTTCCACTCGCTACCGGAAGGGCGCGCGGTTGCGATTGCGGTCGGGGTTTTGCTGAGTTTGGACGCCATTCATCAACGCGGCGAAATGCGGGGTGACGTTTGCCCCGCGAACATCCAGTTCATCACGGACAGCGTCGTGGGACTGCCTCCGAAAACCACGTCGCAAGAAATGGATTGGAGTTATTATTCGCCCGAGCAGGTGCTGGGCGCGCCCGTCGATTATCGCAGCGATCTGTTTAGCGTTGGGGTCGTTCTGTACGAGATGCTCACGGGGAACAGGCCTTTTCGCGGCGATTCGAATGAATCGCTTTTCTATGCGATCGCTTATTGCGAACCGTCGAGGCAGTTAGAGATTTCCGGTGCGATGTGGACGGTGCTCTCCAAGGCGCTCAGGAAGAATCCGGATGAGCGTTACCTTTCGGCGGAAGAATTCGAGAACGCGATCAAGTCCGCGGCAGCGCCGTCCAGTTTCACATCGAAGACCTATTCCGCGCCCGCGCCCGAGACCGTTCCTGCGCCGACGGCAAGACCGGATAGGGAACCGATCGCGCCCACGGCCGCACCCCGGCGAGTTCTGTCTCCGCCAACACCGGTGTACGAGCCGCAGGAAGTCCGGCAACGACAAATCTCCACTCCTTACGAAATTGAAGTCGATCGTCCGACGCGGCCCATCACATCGCCTCGCCGCGATCATATTTATCGGGAGGAGCCGAAGGCGAAGAGCAGCAAAGGCGTCGTCATCGGCTTGATGCTAGCGGTGGTCTTCCTCATCATCGGCGTCCAAAGTTCGCTTCGGAGTTCATCCGATTCCATGCCGGTCGAGACCCCAGTGGAGGTCGATCCCACCGTCGACATCGCGCCTCCCCATTCTGCGTCAACATCCTCGCTGGAGTTCACTTGTGTCGCGACGTTGCCAAATGGATCAACCGTGAAAATGCCGTCGGCGCCGTCCACCCAGGTGCGCCAATTCGGTCCATACAAGGTCGATGTTCAGGTGGCGACGAGTTCGGGCGCTTCGTATCTCGCTGGCGAATTAGTTGGCGTAAAGGCGGCGAAGGATTTAGCGACGCTCCAAGGATATTCACAGCAGATCGCGAAGAGTCAGTCGAACATCCAAGTCAATCCGCCGACGTCGCGGATTTCCGCCCGCAACAAGGGTGGGCAGACCCAGTTCTATTTGAGAGTCGGTAAGCAGCGGATCGAGGGGCGGGTCGTTGTTTTCAATGTTCGGGGGCACATTGTGTTTTTTGAGTGCATGTGGCCGGGGAAGAATCAGAAGTTGTACGACCCGACGAAGTTTTTCGGGTCGATCAAGTTGTAAGTATCGCAATCTACGTGGAAGTGTGATCCCTCAATCCCCCCTACGGGATTGAGGGTAAATGTCCCAGCCTCCGTCTCTTTGCGGGTTCGATTCTAGCTCTCAATCCGATTGGCGGGATGCTGAGTCATTCTTTTCTACCCTCAACCCGGAAGGGCGGGTTGAGGGATCGCCCGATCGCCTTACCCTCAATCCCGTAGGGAGGATTGAGGGATGGTCCCCGATGCTGTTGCCAATTTCTCGTTGCCTGACCAAGGTCAGATCGAGCAAATTATATGGCGCTAAGGACTCGACTAAGTCCCTCGAGATTTTGATTCCTTCTTCAGAATTCCAAAGCCCCTGATCAAACAATTGGGCGCTCGACCATCTGTAAGCGCTAGCCTCTTCGCAGATACCTCCGCGAACAGGATTTCGGTGGACGTACTTCGCTTTCTGATAGAAAGTCTCCCGACGAGCAATGGGAAGGGAGCGAAATCCAACCTTCCAGAACACTCTTTCATTCAATCCCGACTGTTCTTGAAGATCCCGCTTTGCACGCTCCGTGACAAACGGAATTACTCGCCTCGCACCGTTGGATTTGATGCGATCGATAAACCAGGAAACCGTTTTTTCTTCTGGCGGATAGGCAAGAAAATGAATGTGGTGTCCCATCACGACGAAGGCGTGCAATATTGCCCCATAGTGGCGCACATCGTCGAGGAGGCTCGCAGACATGATGTTCTTCGCTTGATCACTCTCAAAACAGTGTGCGAAGTTGAGGCAGGTCGTCGTCACGAAGAAGCAGCGGTTTAGCACCGGACTGTTTTTATAGTGCTTGTAACCCGACCGCATGTCGAATTATTGTTACCCGTAATCGAATGGAATGCGTTGCTCACGATCCCTCAATCCCCCCTACGGGATTGAGGGTAAATGTCCTAGCATCCGCCTCTTTGCGGGATCGATTCTAGCTCTCAATCCGATTGGGCTGGATACGGATTCGTTCTTTTTACCCTTCAACCCGGATGGGCGGGTTGAGGGATCGCCGATTCGAATTCGCCGAAGCAAATTCTTACCCTCAATCCCGTAGGGGGGATTGAGGGATCAGCCCTGGGGATTGAGGGATGGCGCGCTCAGAAATCAGCAGGCGTTAAAACACGGAAGCGGTTGTCGCGTTCGTCGCTTCGCTCCAGCAGCATCGCCTCGGGTTTCAGATCGCCGACTTGGTCTTCGTCCTTCTCTTCCTTGTCCGGATCGAGGGCGGTGGCCCAGATCTCCTCGAGTTGTTTCATCGCGGTTTGGGGATCGGTGTCGGGTTTGACATCCGCGAGTTTGGTGCGGATTGCGGTGAGGATCGTGTCGGTGCCGGCGACGGCGGCGCATCGGCGAGAGACCGTGTAGTTGCCGTCGTAATCCAAGCAGTAGTAAAGATCGTCTTCCGCTTTCTCGTGCACTTCGCCAAATAGGGCGCGGACCACGAGCGGCGCGCTTGAGAAATCGCTGAAATATTTCTTGAGCGGGTTGCTGATGGCGGAGGCGACGCGCTGAATCGTCACGTCTTGCTCACTCCGGTTGTATCCCTCTTGATGAGTGAATTCGACGGCCGCAGTGCGAATCGCTTCGATGTCGGCCTGTTGTCCGATGGCGGCAAAGATCAGGCGGTCGTAGATCTCGTAAATCTTTTGCGCTTGGCGGCGGTAGGTGAAGACGAGGATCCCTGCGTTCAGGGAGACGGCCATCGCGGGCGCGCCTTGCGAGAGCTTGCCCTCGATGTACGAAGCTCGGTTGCCGATGCTCTCCTGCCAGTCGTAGGGGGTGTACATTTCCTTTGTAATTGTGACGCTTTTTAGAAAGGTGAACAGCGATCAGTTATCAGTGATCAGAAATAGGGCGGTCTGATCACCGATTACTAATCTCCGATTACTGTCCGATGTTCGGCGCCCAAGCATTTGGCATCGTGAACCAGGACTCCAACATCCGCCCGACCTTGTCCAAGGACTCAGGCGAGCACTTGTCCGGAGTGTCGTTCGTGGTGTGCCAGGCCGGGTAGTCGAAGTCGATGAGGTCGATGGTGGGGACGCCTTTATCGATCAGCCACATGTGATCGTCGTCCATGTCATAGCCCTGCTTCATCGGGAAGGTGCTGCCGAGGCCGATGCTTGCCGCGTGCTTATAGAACGCGGTCATCAGGTCGGGAGCGCAGTCAAGGCTCTTCTTTTCCATCGGGATCGAGAGGTCCTTGTCTCCGATCATGTCGAGAAGAATGCCGTAGGTCGGCTTGGGTCGCATCTCGTTCATGTGGTCGGCAAAGAAGATCGATCCGAGGTACATCTCGTCCTCGCCGGGGCCGAGGTCTTCGCCATCGGTGAAGAAGTACATGATGCCGACGTTCGGCGCGTGTACTTTCAGGACTCGCATCAGCTCGAGCATCACGGCGACTCCGCTCGCGCCATCGTTGGCGGCGGGAATCGGCTTCTCCTTATTCGCTTCCACCGGATCTTGATCCGCTTGCGGTCGGGAATCCCAGTGGGTCAGGAGGAGAACGCGGACGGATGCGTTGTTCCAGTTCTGGGTGCCGATGATGTTCTGCATGCGCAGCATCTGGCGCGTCTTCGTCCAGTGATATTGAAACTTCTGCTCGCGCGGGTCATCGCAATATTTCTTGACTTCGTCGAGGATGTACTGCTCGGTCTTATCGTGGGCGGTTGTGCCGGGGACTCGTGGCCCAAAGGCAACTTGATTGATAAGATGGGTCCACGCCTTCTGTTTGTCGAAGTGGGTGCCATCGTTCGGCACCTGTTGCGTGTTGGTGCCGACAGGCTTTTTGTTATCGAGCGGCAGGTGCTGCGGAGTGTGCGGGCGTGGCTTGGTCTGGGAGACGCATGCGCCGCTGATTACGAGGAGGCAACCCAGCGTGGCGAGGTATCGGAGACGGGTTTGCCTTTTAGCATGGTCTCGACCGTTGCGCCCGGAAGTGTTTGAGAGATGTTCGCCTTGTCCCATATTTTGAAATATCCAAATCCGCCTCGGCCGAGCCGTGCGGGCATCGCGATTGTATACGTGCGACTGTTGTCGACGGGCGCGCCGGAAGCGCTGATACTCTTGACACGCTGACCGATCGGGGCCGATCCGTTGAAGCTCACTTCGAATCCAGAGATCTGAAGGAAGCTGGAGTTCGGCATCGGATACACGGAGAGCGATCGCTCGAAGGCTTGCTTGAGCTGCGTGCCGGTGAGTTTGACCACGACGATTTCGTCGGAAGAGAATTCGAAGTATGCGGCGAGATTGTCTTTCTGGATGCTCTGCTTGAGTAGCCCGGCGGCGACGAATGCGCCATCGGTGTGAGCGGCGTTTCGGATGGCGTCGGCCGCGCTTTGGGCAGGGCTGTACGATCCGATCTCAAACGGCTCTTGGGCATATGCGGCGGTCGGCAGCACGAAAGCGGCCGTTGCCAGCAGGAACCACAACTTAGATTTCATTTCCTTTCGAAAGAAGAACGCGCCACCTATTTTGACTTGGGAAAGGCGTTGGCGTTACCCTTGAATACGCAAGAACAGGGCCATTTGGTGGCTTGGGGTCATTTTGAACTCGGAACGGGGAACTCGGAGCGCGGAACTGGGGAGGGTGTTTCGGGCAAGGGCGGGCGGGCACTTGGAATCGGCGTTGCCAATTAAGCGGAAACCGGTCTGATGTCCTCAGGCGGCATCGTAGACTAAAGGTTGTCCGAGGCAAAAATGAAGCTGACGGTGATCCTTGTCTCTTTGGGCGCGGTTGCCTACTTTGTGTGGAACGCGGCGACCTATCGGCATGATCACATGGAGGAGAAGTCGATAGAACGGTTCGCTGCCGTCGAATTTCGGAGTCGATTTGGGCGGTGGCCAAAGAGCCTCGACGAAATGGTTGCGAAATGTAACGGAAAGGAGCATCACGAGCTAGCTGGCCATATTGCCTTCAAAGAACTATCCGCACAGTTTCTTTGCCACGACACGGATGCACATTGCAAGTTGCAGTTCACTGGAAAATTTGGACCGTTTACATGGAGCGGAAGGTCGACTCGCGAATACGACGCAGCTTTGAGCCCTGAGGATTTCAAGAGATGGTCGGCGAGGCATTGGTTCTACTGATCGAGCAGATCATCTTTCAAATCCATGTGGACAAGGATTCCGCAGGAAAGCCCAACATGTGAACCAATGGATGATGGAATGACGGGCGACTACGAAAACGAACTTAGCAACCTTCGAAGGCTCTTTGACGTTGCGGCTATGCCGGATTATGAGCCGGAATCTAGATGCGCCACAACGATTGGTGCAAAAGACCGGTACGTCGGCAAACGGTTTGACGAGATAACTCGGGATGATTTCGTCAAATTCCTGGGAGATCTCGAAGACTTAAGCGCATCCGAAATGGCGCACCTTCTGCCAATGATCGTCTATTTGTCTCTAAAAAATGTAGGTGATGACCACGTGATGAGCTCTTTAGAGGTTCTAGATTATTTTGGGCACGAACAAGACGCGCGCTTAGAGATTTATCGAACTCTAAAGATCATCAGCAATCCGGAGAGGAAGGATGCTCTTCTTGATGCACTTGGCGTTTTAATTGAGGCATATGCGCGCCGGGACCAGACTGGTAACACCTTGGCCCCGCTCAGTCGCATGAAACAATACATATTCAATAATTGATGACCCAAGCACTTCGAAGTTAGCGGGAAGAGGAAAAAAATGACTTTCGTGTTTTTGGCGGCGGCACTACTGTGGCAGAAAGCACCTCTACTCGTTGCTCCAGATGGCTTTGACAAGGTCTTTGCGCCATTGAGAGGCGGCAACTTCGCTCTTGTTCGGGAAGATCCAGCTATGACTACCGTGGAAATCTTCGACTACTCTGGCAAGCTCATTGAGAAGAACGACGTTGGCAAGAATGTGTTGGTCACAGGAATCTTTGAGGGCGCTTTGAAGCTTGTCTACTATCCACCCAATTGGTTTCCAGAGGACTCGGATAGTAGCAACGATTTTCCGGATCTGCCGCTCAGCATTGGGATTCCTCGGTGGATTGGTGATTTTTCGTTTACGAGAGTCGGTGAAAAGTATGCGTTCTGGACTGGGCACGTTTTGCCGTCATTCATCAAAGTTCCAAGCAACGTTCTAAAGGTTGGGGACCCAAAGATGGGTACCCCGGCCAATCTTGTCTTGGTCGACAAGCAGGGCAAGTCAGGGATCGTTCTCGCGCAGTTCTTCGTCAGCTATGGCGAGGGAACGCCTTCTGCGCGCATGGCTTTCTCGATGGCTTACAGCCCCGAGGTGCATAAGCTTCTGTTCTTTGCAGGGCAGTCACTTTACGCAATCGACGTTTATAGGAAGTGAGCGAGATTGCAGAGAGTCGTCAGATCAAATGGTGGGTCGAATTGCTAGACGTTGAACGCCTGAGGCATACGCTTCTAGCAGCATTTCTGCCCTCGCCACGACCGGACTTTCTTGAGCATCCTGTGCTTGATGAGGGGGAGGCCGACGCGCTGGAGCAAATCGGGATGCGACCTTGGCAAGAAGTGTCGCTTGGAACGATCGAGGCGCATGGGCGAATGGCAATTTACGCCTTCGATGAGATCGAACTGGTCTATTACTGTCCGGCTTTCCTCAACTCGTACCTCGAACTCATTAGCGGATCGGAAGTGAGTTTTGCGAGAGAACAAAATGTGTTCGACCTACTCTGCACGCTTTTTACTCCGCCAATGGACGAAGAGATAGGAAGATCAACGACTTGGATCATTGCGAGTCGGCTCGATGAGGAGCAGCGAAGGACTGTCGCCGAAATAATGGAAGTCGCCTATTCGAGAATGGATGATGGCGATGAGTCAATTGAGTGGGGAAGGGAGTTTTGGAAGTCTCCACAGTCGTTTGGCGCCGATTATGTGAGGCACACTCATTGTGAGGAGGGCGGCAATTGAAGACGAATTTACAGGCTTTCAGAAATCTCTTTGATTCTTCGCCCTTCGCTGACCTAAATCCGTCGCATTCGGGTGAGTTCGCTGATGAGGGGAAACAGCACTATCTCGGAAAGACATTTGAGACTTTTACTAGAGACAGCGTTGTTGAGTTTCTGATCAAAGTAGAGCGTTTGAGTTGCCTGGAGGTCGCATCGCTCCTGCCTGTAGTGTTGTATCGTACGCTCCATCATGCAGACGATGAAAGAATCTGCTCGCTGTTTCGCGAACTGAAATATGCCGACGAGATACCTGATTGTCGGAGCAAAATGGCCGATGTTTTTGCAAAGATGACGGATGACCAGCAGAATGCCCTTATTGATGCTATTTCGGACATGATCGCGAGCTACGCCTGGCTGGACGCGACTGGAGAAGCCGTGTACGCCCTCGGCAAGCTGAAAGAAATCATCTTCTATGCAGATGGTTTCGCAAGCATCCCTTCTTAAGCTGGGCACTGTGTCGCACGCAGGCCATCGATCATAAAACGAAAAGGGGCCGAATCATCGAAATGATTCGGCCCCATCGAAATCAGTGAGGGATCACCAGTCGACTTTGACGCCCATCTGACGGGCGGAGCCGGCGACGATTCGCATAGCTGCTTCTTCGTCGTCGGTATTGAAGTCGGGCATCTTGAGCTTCGCGATCTGGCGGAGCTGGTCCTTGTTCAAGGTTGCCACGCGCTCCGTCTTGGGGTTGTGGGCGCCGGTCTCGATTCCGGCGGCTCTCTTGATGAGATCCGTGGTGAGGGGCTGCTTGATCTTGAATGCGTAGGAGCGGTCCTCGAAGACGGTGATTTCGACGGGCATGACGTAGCCGATCTGAGGGGCCGTCTGCTCGTTGAACTTCTTGAGGAACTCCATCATGTTGATGCCGGCCTGACCGAGCGCGGGGCCAACAGGTGGAGCGGGCGTTCCCTTTCCGGCGGGGATGTTCAATTTGATGTTATGGGTGACTCGCTTTGCCATAAGAAAAATCCTATTTTTGGGTTAGGCAGGCGAGGGGGAAGCATCATCCTGCGCGGAATGTAGATTGTACCTTTTGAGCGGAGGGCTTGGGGCTCTAGGCTTGAGGCTCGGGGGTTGGGGCTTGAGGCTTGAGGCTTGAGGCTTGAGGCTTGGGGTTTGGGCTTGGGCGTCGAGGGATTTCACGCAAAGCCGCAAAGAATCGCAAAGGCGCAAAGGGTGAGAGGAGGCTAGTTGCCGGACTTTGTGGTCAAAAGAGCAGACAAACGTCTGCTTAAAAGGTCAATCTTAGCCTATCATTAAGGGATGAATTCGTCCAAATCCGAGATCCGCGATACAAGATCTCTCGCGTCAGCGAGATCCCGGATGAGTGCGACAGCACGATATCGGGACGCGATCCCAGATTCGAGATTGAAGGCCGTTTTATGTATCCCTCTGTCGCTAAATTCAATCTCAGCTCTCAGCCCTTAGGTCTCAGCCCTTGGCTATGCCAAACTGATGCCAGTTACACGCAAGGAGCGCGAACCTAAATCCATGCCCGTTGTTTCACTTAGAATTCCCCAGATTGGCGAGGGTCTCCAGGAGGCCCGACTCGTTGCCGTTCTCAAGCAGCCCGGAGAAAAGGTTAAGCGAGACGAACCGATCTATCAGATGGAGACGGACAAGGCAGTGATGGACGTCGAGTCGCCTTATGAAGGCACGTTGACC
>Ga0207680_10001384_pt1 | contig 11457 bp, 11 predicted proteins | sample KBSS23metaG_FD_184321 | JGI IMG/M metagenome (GOLD analysis project Ga0207680, IMG submission 184321) | Switchgrass rhizosphere microbial communities from Kellogg Biological Station, Michigan, USA - KBS S2-3 metaG (SPAdes) (version 2) | ecosystem: Host-associated > Plants > Roots > Rhizosphere... | reverse complement strand
CGTCCAGGCATGGGAAAGACTTCGCTCGCCACCAACATGGCCGTCCATGCCGCGCGCGCCTATCTGCGCGATCTGGAAAGTGGTGCTGAAGTTCCCAGCGGCGCACCGATCCTGTTCTTCTCCCTTGAAATGGCGGCGCAGCAGATCGCCGCCCGTATCTTGTCGGAGCAGACCGAGATCGAAATGTGGAAGATCCGCAACGGTCGCTTCAACGAGAGCGAGTGGGAGCAGTTTGTGCTCTCCACGCAGGAGCTATCGAACCTGCCGCTCTACATCGACGACACTGGCGGTATCTCGGTGGCGCAGATCGCGGCCCGTGCCCGCCGCCTTCAGCGCGAGAAGAAAATCGGCTGCATCATGATCGACCATATCCAGCTCGTCGCCGGCTCCGGCCGCAGCGAGAACCGTGTGCAGGAAATCACCGAGATATCGAAGGCGCTGAAGGTCTTGGCGAAGGATCTCAATGTCCCCGTTGTCGCGCTGTCACAGCTCAGCCGAAGCGTCGACTCGCGCGACGATAAGCGTCCGGTCCTCTCCGATCTGCGTGAATCCGGCTCGATCGAGCAGGACGCCGACGTCGTGATGTTCGTCTATCGCGAGGAGTACTATCTCGCGTCACGCGCACCAGACGCCGGTTCGCCGGATTTTCCGAAGTGGCAGGAGAAACTCGACCGCGCCACCGGGAAGGCCGAAGTGCTGGTTGAAAAGCACCGCCACGGCGCCACCAACCGCATCGAGCTCCAGTTCGACGGCCGCTACACCAGGTTCTCGAACCTGGTGCAGGAAGGCCAGTTGGGGCGCTAGCCCTCAGTGATGTCCGTGGTGCGGATCGTCCGGGCAGTCGGCGTCATAGCCGTGCCAGGGGCGGCCGCGGCCATCGTCGGCACCGCTTTCGTAATGCACGGCTTCGCCGCCATGGCCGCGGCCATAACCGTCGATCAAGCCGCCGTCGACCTCATGATAGCCGCCGTCATGCTCACCATGACCGCCGCCATGATAGTCACCATGCGTGCCGCCGCCCGTGTACCCGAAATACGTGCTCGTGCTGCCCGAGTGGTAGTCGTAGGCCGCGATCGAAATTTCGGAATATTCCCTACGCCAGTAGTGGTAGCCATGATGGCCACCGCCATAAGCGTAGCCGCGCCCGTGGCTGCGGTGGTGACGATGATACGGCCGCGGTTCCTCCGGCGGCATATAAGCGGTGCTGCCGCGCATGTCGGGCGGATTCGCCGTTGCCACGGGCGGCGCGGCTGGTGGCGTCGTCGCGCAGTTGCAGTTCGCCTGTTTCTGCCCGTTCGTATTGATGTCGCAACCCGAGAGCGAGAGCGCGACTGCCGCGCCCGCCAACGCCAGAATGACCCGCATATCCGCCTCTTCGCGGCGTTAACGCCGCGTTATCCGTCCGTTCGATTATGGAACAGAATGTGGCGGGCAGGGCACCCAATCCGGGCGGCTGGTTAACGCCGGCCCACGCTTGCGAGACGGGCGGGCGCTTCCACGCGCACCAGTTCGGATTCTCCCGTCAGCCAGCTCGCCAACTGGCTCGGCAGGAGGCGCAGCTCGTAGTAGCCGCGCACAACGCTGCGCTTCAGATGGGCACTGCCCATCGCGCGCATTTCTGCACGCCACGGGTCGATGTCGGTGGCGCCGCCGATGGTCTGGGACTGCCGCGCAATCGCTGGCGTCAACTGGTAGGGACTGAGCGTCGCCGCCATCGGCGAGTTGTTCGGGTTGAACAGCATGTGGTCGACGGGCAGGGACCAGCGCTCCCGCCACGCCAGCAGTTTCAGCGCCGTCTCGCGATCGATGATGTATGCCGCGGCACCGGTATGGCGCGAACGCAACCGTCCGATCTGGCGGCCGTCACCGGCATATACCAGGTCGTCGAGCAGCACGCGCTGGCTTTCAGGTCCAAAGCGCTCGATCTTCAACAGACCGACGCCTTCCGGAATCCAGGACGTCTCGCGCAGCAGGTGCGCCGCGTCGGCATCGATTAGAACATCGTCTTCCAGGATCAGGCCGTGGCTGTCGCCACTGGACAGGAACATGCTCCAGGCGCGCATATGGCTCAGCGTGCAGCACTTGTCGCCTTTTGGAATCGGCCCCAGCGGCCCGCCCGCTGTGAAATGGCGGTCGGCCACCTCGTCAGGCATGTTGCGCGCGTCGATCGCGGCGACGATCTCGACTTGAAGATCCAGATCGGAGAGTTGCGACAGCATCTGCCGCAGCCGGTCCGGCCGTCGCGCAAGATTGATAAGATATGTCTTCATGCGGGAGCGCCCACTGGCCCTGATTCGACCAACGCACATTCAACGAAACGGTTTCCGTTTCCGTTCGCCTCGGATGCGAAATTGTATGTTTCCCTTTCATGCAGAGACATTTTGCGACAAATTCGCTGTCGCGTTCTGCGAATTTTCTCAAGCGGCGCTGCGAAAAACCGACCTTACATTGTAATCGTGACGGTTCGATCATGCCTGTAAACATTGCCTCAAAGGCGACACGCGGCATCCGATGAGGCCGATCACACAATCGCAAATCCGCGCGCGCCGCCGCACCGATCGCATTGCGATCGCCGCCCCCGGCGATTTCATGCTCGAGGCCTCGCAGACAATCGCGCGCGAAGATGCGGCACGCCTGAACGCACTTCCCTACTGTCTGGATTTCGCGCGCCGCCGTTTTATCTACGTCGGAGGCGTCGATGGGCGCGAGGCGCAACGCGCGCCGTTCTACTACCTGCATCTGCGCCGCAACGCGCAAAGCGTGCTCTCGATTCCATGGGAAGTGGGCGGCCTTCATCTCGGCGCGGACAAGTCGCCTATTTTTTTGTTCTCGCCCGGCCGCTGCGGTTCGACTCTGCTCAGCCGCATCCTGTCCGCCGCCGATTGCCCCAACGTGTCGGAGCCCGACTTCTACTCGCAGGCGACCGCGGCGTTCTGGTCGAGCCCACTCAATCCGCTGCGTGCGAAAATCCGCGACGCCGTCGCAGACATGGGCAGCGATCTGTGCATGGTCACCGGTGACGCAACGGTGGTGAAGCTGCGCGCCGAATCCTGTCGCGCGCCGCAGATGCTGGTCCAGCCGAACGAGTCTCGCACGCTCTTCATGACGCGCGGTTTCGAATCCTGGGCGCGCTCCAACATCCGCGCCTTCCGCAACCCGCCGGGCAAGACCGCCGGTAAATATCTGTGCGCGCTCACCGCCCACGCCTGGTTGAAGCGGAATTCAAACGTCCACCTCATCCGCTACGAGGATCTGCTCGTCGATCCTGCCGCCGCCACCGCCGCGCTGGGCACGTTTCTCGGCCGCGCCATTCCGGCCGGCGTCGCGCGCGCCACCATGACGGAAGATTCACAGGGCGGCACCCCGCTGGCGCAGGGGGCGCGGGGCGATCTTCCGGGCTGGGAACGCCGCTTCGATGCCACGATGGCATTGTGGAATTCTGCTAGGCTAAAGAAGGCGCGAGACCGGCTGGACGTTAGCGAAGCGGAAGCCGGGTAGGGCGAAACTGGACGCCCGCGCCAGCCAGAGCGAGTTGAACGGTTTGACGGACAGCACGGCGACAAGCCCAGCCTCGGACTTCGCCGAAATCGGTGCTGCTCGGGCCGAGGAAGCGCTGGCGCGCCGCCGGCAGAATGTCCGCCGCGCCCTCGCTTGGGTCGCGGTGGTGGTCGTGCACATCTTGGCGCTGCTCCTGATCATGGTCGGCAACGAGGTTCCGCTCATCAAGCGCCTTCAGGAGACGATCCCCGAAGCCATCATGTGGATTCCGACGCCGAAAAAGGCAGTGAACCCGCCCAGGCCGGCGCTTGAGAATCCGGAGATCCTGCTGCCCGAACCCATCATCACGGCGCCTATCACCGTGCCGCCGCTCCGCACCCATCCCTCGCTCCCTGCACCGCCGGACACCGGCGGCATGGTTGGTGTCGGCCGCTCACTCGCCTGCGGCGCCGGCAGCTATGAGAACCTGCCACCGAATATGCGCGAAGCCTGCCGCCGCCAGCCCTGGGCATGGGTGAAGAAGCCGGACGGCACGATCGTGCTCCAGGCGCCGCCCAAACCGATCGAGATGCCGACCACCGCGGACATCATGCGCCACGAACAGCAGACCGCGCCGCCATGTCCGGTACTTCAGAACGTTCCCTGCCTCGGAAGAATCATCCACGGCGACCCGCTTGGCGGCGCACCGAGACCTTTCTGATCTCGTGTTCGAGAGAGGCGATTTCGCCACTTTGACCTCCCTCTCGCCCCCCGGCATTGTCCGGCCATGAGCGACACGGAGTTCGAGGCGGCGCGCCTGACGGTGCGATTGGGCGCGGTTGCGGCCAACTATCGCCATTGCCAGCGCCTGGTCGGCCCCGCCGAAGTGGCCGGCGTGGTCAAAGCCGACGGCTATGGCTGCGGCGCCGCCGCGGTGGCGCGTGCGCTCGCCGCCGCCGGCTGCGACACCTATTTCGTTGCGCGCCTGAGCGAGGGCATCGCGCTGCGCCGCGTCGTGCCCAAGGCCCGCATCTTCGTGCTGGACGGCGGCGCGCCCGACACCATCCCGGCGCTCCTCTCTTATCGCCTGACGCCGGTGCTCAACTCGCTGGCCGAGGTCGCGGGCTGGTCCGCCGCTGCACGCGAGACGCGCGGCGAACTGGAAGCGGCGATCCACATCGATACCGGCATGAGCCGCCTTGGCCTTCCGGGCGAAGAACTCTCCGTCCTCGCGCGCGAATGGAAGAAGCGCCTCGAAGGCATCCGCGTCGTCCTCTGGATGAGCCATCTCGCCTGCGCCGACGATCCCAAGTCCAGGATGAACGCGATGCAGCTCGACCGCTTCCGCACCGCGCTCGCCATGCTGCCGCCCGCACCGGCCAGTTTCTCGTCCTCCGGCGGCGTCCTCATCGGCAAGGACTACGCCTTCGATCTGGTGCGTCCCGGCATCGGCCTCTACGGCGGCAACGTGCAGAACGCCGCCAACAATCCGTTCCAGACCGTCGCCGTCCTGACCGGCCGCGTGCTTCAGCTGCGCCGAATTGACAGGGGTGAGAGCGTTGGATACGGAGCCACCTTCAGGGCGAAGCGGCCCACGGTGATCGCCACCGTGGCCTTGGGCTATGCGGACGGTTTGATGCGCGTCATCGGCAATCGCGGCAGCGCCGCCATCGCGGGCAAGCGCGCGCCCATCGTCGGCCGCATCTCGATGGATCTCGCCACGCTCGACGTCACCGATCTGCCGCCGGCATCGCTGTCGACCGACGCCGAGGCCGAATTTTTCGGCGACACGATCTCCCTCGAGGACGCCGCCAAGGCCGCCGACACCGTGCCCTACGAACTCCTCACCGCGCTGACGCCGCGCGTGCCGCGTGTATACGAGGGCGGGGCATGAACATCTTCGCTCCGATCGGCCGCGCCTTCCTGTTGTTGCTGGCGCGGATTGGCAGCCTGACAATGTTTACCTGGCAGGCCGTCAGCAGCGTCGTGCGCCCGCCGGTCTACGGGTACCACATCCTCCAGCAGATGATGCGCATCGGGTACAATTCGCTGCCCGTCGTCGGCCTCACCGCCTTCTTCACCGGCGGCGCGCTCGCGCTCCAGATCTATCTCGGCGGCAACCGCTACGGCGCCGAAGCGATCGTTCCGCAGATCGTGGTGCTCGGCATCACGCGCGAGCTTGGTCCCGTCATCGCCGGCCTGATGGTCGCCGGCCGCGTCTCCGCCGCGATCGCCGCCGAGATCGGCACCATGCGCGTCACCGAGCAGATCGACGCGCTGACCACCCTCGCCACCAACCCGGTCAAGTACCTCGTCGTGCCGCGCCTGATCGCGGCCGTCGTGACCATGCCGATCCTGGTCGCCATCGCCGACAGCATCGGCGTGTTCGGCGGCTATGTCGTCTCGACACAGACGCTGGGCTTCTCCGGCGGCATCTACCTGAAGAACACCGTCGATTTCATGAAGACCGAGGACGTCGTCTCGGGCCTCTACAAGGCCGCCACCTTCGGCTTTATCATCGCGTTGATGGGCTGCTACAACGGCTTCCACTCCAGGGGCGGCGCCCAGGGTGTCGGCGCCGCGACGACCAACGCGGTGGTGTCGTCCTCGATCCTGATCCTCGCCGCCAATTATCTCCTCACATCCCTGTTGTTCGCGAAATGACGCCCAAGATAGAACTCAGGGGCGTCAGGAAGCGGTTCGGGCCGAAGGTCGTGCTCGACGGCGTCGATCTCGTTGTCGATCCCGGCGAGAGCCTCGTCATCATCGGCGGCTCCGGCACCGGCAAGTCCGTCACCATCAAGTCGATCCTCGGCATCCTGCGCCCGGACGAGGGCCGCATTTTCGTCGATGGCGAGGAGGTCACGCACATCACCGGCCGCGCGCGCGACAAGATGCTGCTCAAGTTCGGCATGCTGTTCCAGGGCGCCGCGCTGTTCGACTCGCTGACGGTCTGGGAGAACGTCGCCTTCGGCCTGATCCAGGGCCGCGGCATGGCCCGCAAGCCTGCACGCGAGATCGCGATCCGCAAGCTCGCGCAGGTCGGCCTCGGCGCCGAAGTCGCCAACCTCTCGCCGGCCGAGCTCTCCGGCGGCATGCAGAAACGCGTCGGCCTTGCCCGCGCCATCGCCGCCGACCCGCAGATCATCTTCTTCGACGAGCCGACCACCGGCCTCGACCCGATCATGGCCGACATCATCAACGACCTGATCGTGAACACGGTGAAGGACGTCGGCGCCACCACGCTCTCGATCACCCACGACATGGTCAGCGCCCGCAAGATCGCCCACCGCATCGCCATGCTCTACAAGGGCAAGATCATCTGGCACGGCCCCGTCGCCGACATCGACAAGAGCGGCAACCCCTACGTCGACCAATTCATCCACGGCCGCGCCGAAGGCCCGATCAAGATGGAAGTGAAGGCGTAGTGCGCGAACCGCCCGACCTGTTCGAGTTTTGGCAGGAATGTCCGCCCGACGCGCGAATCCATCCCGCTGATCAAAAGGTTTTTGATCGCGTGCCGAATCATGGATTCGAGGTAGAAAACGCTCTCCCTGGATGCTTTATGGGGCCACTCCAAACGGCTCCGGTTGTCCTTCTTTTTCTGTCGCCTGGATTGGATGATGGCGATAGGCCGAACCCTGAACTGGTCGAATGGCATGTCCGAAGTAGGTCAGGACGCGAGCCTCTTGTGGCGGACCACGTCCACCCACCCGCTCACGGGTGGTGGACTCAACGAACGAAGTTCTTAAACCGGCCTGCCGAAGAATGCGCCGAGAAAATCGCGATCCTAAATATCGGCGCTTATCATTCGAAGACATTCAACGATCATGGCCTGCTCGCGGCTTTGCCATCGAGTCGTGTTGTTCTTGATTGGTCTCAACAGGTCCTATTTCCAGAGGCGGAAGCAGGACGGCGAGTTGTGATCTGTTTGCGCGCTGCTAGATATTGGGGACTAGAAGCCGGCATGCCACGTCGTGGCACTTTATTCGCGCCGGCTGTTACGCGAGGCGGCCATTCTCATAGGTCGGGTCGCGAAGAAATGGTTTCTGCAGCTCAGATGCTCATGGACAGAACCAAGGCGTGACCCTGGGGTAACTCCCTTGACGGGCCTGCTATAATCGAATCATGGCGCGCTCCACTGCCTCCTTTGTCTGCCAGTCCTGCGGCACCACCTCGTCCAAATGGGCGGGGAAGTGCGAATCCTGCGGTGGCTGGAACACCATCACGGAGGAGGGCGCCGCGCCGCCCATCGGCGCCACCGCGACCAAGCGCGTCAAAGGCCGCCGCTTCGCGCTGGAGGACCTCAAGACCGAGGACAAGGCCCCGCCCCGCCGCGTCACCGGCGTCGCCGAGTTCGACCGCGTCACCGGCGGCGGCATCGTGCCCGGTTCCGCGCTCCTCCTTGGCGGCGATCCCGGCGTCGGCAAGTCCACGCTCCTGCTGCAAGCCCTCGCCAGCTTCGCGGCCAAAGGCGGCAGTGCCGTCTATATCTCCGGCGAAGAGGCGATGGCCCAGGTCCGCCTGCGCGCCCAGCGCATGGGTGTCAGCGATACGCCGGTCCTGCTCGGCGCCGCCACCAACATCGAGGACATCCTCGCCACCCTCGAGACCGCGAAGCATCCCGACATCGTGGTGATCGACTCCATCCAGACGATCTGGACCGGCGCGCTGGAAGCCGCCCCCGGCACGATCGCGCAGGTTCGCACCGCGTCCTTCGATCTCGTGCGCTATGCCAAGTCCACCGGCGCCGCCGTGATCCTCGTCGGCCACGTCACCAAGGACGGCCAGATCGCCGGCCCCAAGGCGGTCGAGCATCTCGTCGACGCCGTGCTCTATTTCGAGGGCGAGCGCGGCCATCACTTCCGCGTCCTGCGCGCCGTGAAGAACCGCTTCGGTCCCACCGACGAGATCGGCGTGTTCGAGATGACGGGCAAGGGCCTGGCCGAAGTCGCCAACCCGTCCGCGCTGTTCCTCGGCGACCGCAACTCCACCTCGCCCGGCACCGCCGTCTTCGCCGGCCTCGAAGGCACGCGTCCATTGCTGGTCGAGATACAAGCGCTGGTTGCCGCTGCGGGCTACGGCACGCCGCGCCGCGCCGTCGTAGGCTGGGACACGGGCCGCCTCGCCATGATCCTCGCTGTGCTCGACGCCCGCGGCGGCCTCGGCGTCAGCGCCTCGGATGTCTATCTCAACGTCGCCGGCGGCCTCAAAGTGGGGGAGCCCGCCGCCGATCTCGCCGCCGCGGCCGCGCTCATCTCCTCCTTTGCCGGCCACGCGCTTCCGCGCGAAACCGTGTTCTTCGGCGAGATCGCTCTTTCCGGCGACATCCGCCCCGCGCCGCAAGCCGAACTGCGCCTGAAAGAGGCCGCCAAGCTCGGCTTCCGCACGGCCATCGTCCCCACCGGCACCAAGATCGAAGCCGCCGGCATCGCGCTCACGCCGGTCCGGGATGTTACGGAGCTGATCGCGCTGCTCGGCGCAACGGACGCGCAACCCCGCCGTGGTAGAATGTCGGCATGAGTCTGCACTTCACCTTCGTCGATCTGCTCGTCGTGCTCATCGTCCTGGGCTCGATGGGTTACGCGATCTGGAAGGGGTTCGTCGCCGAGACGCTGTCCATCGTCGCCTGGGCGGCCGGCGCCTTCGCCGCGCTCTATCTCGGCCAATGGGTCGGCGCGATGCTGCATCCGCTGATCGGCACCTACTGGATCAGCATGATCGTCGGCTATGTGGCGGTCTTCCTCGTCATCTTCATCCCGCTCTCCTTCGCCGCCTACCGCATCGCCGACAACATCCGCCGCTCGCCGGTCGGTCCCATCGACCGCATCCTGGGCGCCACTTTTGGCATTGTGCGCGGGCTCGCGATCATCGGCATCGCCTATCTGATGTTCACCGCCTTTGTGCGCATCGACGACCAGCCCGGCTGGCTGACCGGGGCGCGCACCCTGCCGCTGATCCAGACCTCCGCCGAGGTGGTGATGGCGCTGGTTCCCAACCACCACACCTTCGAAGGTCAGCGCGCCCCGGAACCGCGCACCGGCCCGCCGCCAAAATCGATCCGCGACCTTATCGAGGCCCCGACGCCTGCCAACACCGGTCACGACACACCGAAACCCGCCAAACCCCGCAAACCACCGAAAAAGGGCTATGGCGCTCACGACCGCCGCGAGCTAGACCGTCTTTTCGAGACGACCGGCAGCGGTGATCACGGCAAGCCATGACGGGCCTCAAGGAAAGCGAACAGAATCAAGATGATAAGCTGCACGAGGAGTGCGGCGTTTTCGGCATTTTCGGCCACACCGATTCCGCTGCCCTGGCCGTCCTCGGACTCCACGCCCTCCAGCATCGCGGACAGGAAGCCGCGGGCATCGTCACCTTCGACGACGGGCATTTCATGTCGGAGCGTCATCCGGGCCTCGTCGGCGACATCTTCGGCGGCCGCAACGCCGACCGCGTGAAGAACCTGAAGGGTTCCTTCGCGATCGGCCACAACCGCTACTCGACTGCCGGCGGCAGCGCGGTACGCAATATCCAGCCGATGTTCGCCGACCTGATCGGCGGCGGCTTGGCGCTGGCGCACAACGGCAATCTCACCAACGCCCGCGCCCTGCGCGAAGAGCTGGTCACCGAAGGCCGCATCTTCCAGTCGACGTCGGACACCGAGGTGATCATCCATCTCGCGGCGCGCAGCACGTATCGTCCCATCGTCGAAAAGCTGATCGACGCGCTCAAGAAGGTGAAGGGCGCCTATTCGCTGGTCGCGCTCACCTCCAAGAAGCTGATCGGCGTGCGCGATCCCTGGGGCGTGCGTCCGCTGGTGCTCGGCAAGCTCGACAGCGCTTACATCCTCGCCTCCGAAACCTGCGCGCTGGACATCATCGGCGCCGATTTCGTGCGCGACATCGAGCCGGGCGAGTTGGTCGTCATCACCAAGGACGGGATCGAAAGCTTCCACCCCTTCGCCAGGCAGCCGAACCGTTTCTGCGTCTTCGAATACATCTATTTCTCGCGCCCCGACTCTGTCGTCGAAGGCAAGAATGTCTATGAGCACCGCAAGCTCACCGGCGCCGAACTCGCGCGCGAAGCTCCGGCAATCGCCGACATGGTCATCCCGGTGCCTGATAGCTCGATCCCCGCGGCCATCGGCTTCGCCAACGAGGCGAGATTGCCGTTCGAACTCGGCATCATCCGCAACCACTATGTCGGCCGCACCTTCATCGAACCCAGCGACGGCATCCGCAATTTCAGCGTCAAGCGCAAGCATAATCCCAACCGCGCCACGCTGGAAGGCAAGCGCGTCATCCTGGTCGACGACTCCATCGTGCGGGGCACCACGTCCAAGAAGATTGTCCAGATGGTGCGCGACGTCGGCGCCACGGAAGTCCATTTCCGTGTCGCCAGCCCGCCAACCGCGCATTCCTGCTTCTACGGTGTCGACACGCCCAACACCGACGACCTGATGGCGCACAAGATGGACGTCGAGCAGATGCGCCGCCTGATCGGCGCCGACAGCCTCGCCTTCATCTCGATGGACGGCCTGTACCGCGCGATGGGCCACGCCGCCCGTAACGCCAGGCAACCGCAATTCTGCGATGCCTGCTTTTCCGGGGCCTATCCCATCGAACTGACCGACATCACCGGCGCAGGCCGCAGCAGCCAGCTCAGCTTCCTGGCCGACGCAGCGGAGTAGGCGCGGCGGCCGCCCGCAGGTGACATGGCAACCGCATTGCCATATGTGTCCCGCGAACTGGACAGACACGCATGACCAAACCCCTTTCCGGCAAGATCGCGCTCGTCACGGGCGCCTCGCGCGGCATCGGCCGCGCCGCTGCGATCGCGCTCGGCGCTGCCGGCGCGCATGTCATCGCGCTTGCCCGCACGGCCGGCGCGCTGGAAGAGGTCGACGACGAAATCCGCAAGGCCGGCGGCGAGGCCGCCTCGCTCGTGCCGCTCAATATCCGCGATTTCCCGGCGCTC
>Ga0207680_10001373_pt1 | contig 11520 bp, 9 predicted proteins | sample KBSS23metaG_FD_184321 | JGI IMG/M metagenome (GOLD analysis project Ga0207680, IMG submission 184321) | Switchgrass rhizosphere microbial communities from Kellogg Biological Station, Michigan, USA - KBS S2-3 metaG (SPAdes) (version 2) | ecosystem: Host-associated > Plants > Roots > Rhizosphere >... | reverse complement strand
GCAATGTCCCAGTGGAGTTCGCGAAGTACCGCGCATTGGATCTTGAGCCCACGGTTTACAACAAGGTGATGGGCGAGACCGCCGTCGACGTCTTCAACCTGAAGTGGTAAGGAGAACCATGTTCGTTCTGCACATTGAACTGAAGGTTAAGTCCGGTTTGCAATCAAGCCTCGAAAAGACCTTCCTCGATCGTTTTTATCCGGCGGTATCAGCGCAGGGCGGATTCGTAGCTGCACAAGTTCTGCGGTCTAATGATAACGACACGAACTATCGCTTGTGTCTGAGCTTCGATCAGCAAGCCTCGCAGCAGAAATGGGTAGCAACTGATTTGCATCAGGAGGTCTGGCCACTCATTGCAGATCAGTGCGAGAACTTTTCTGTCGCAGGCTACACTGCCGTGTAATAACTGCATTAGAAATGCGCACCCAAGGTGAGGCCGTTAATGGAGCCTGCAGTTCCTGACTATGTCTCTCGTTCTATTCCGGTACCGCAAGCTGCCCGGGTACCCTGGTATAGCAGCACCTTTCCGACGTATTTCGGAATTTTTCTTTGGGTGGGTTTCTATCTGAAGCTTGCAGAGCCGACAATCGGGTTTGCGAGTGTGGGTATCTGCCTATTTAGTCTCCTGGTGGCCGGGTTGATCTGTTTCGCCCTGTACTATTGGGCTCCGGCGATGCTTGGCATGCAGAGCGGACGTCCGCTTTACGTCATTGGCACGTCGACGTTTGGAACCTCTGGAGGCTACCTGATCCCGGGACTCATGATGGGCTTTCTTCAGATTGGCTGGGTAGCCGTGATAGGCGCAGTATCTGCGGACTTCATCCTCAAGGGCCTAAACCTCACGTCCCGACCTCTGTACTGCATGTTGGTAATTGTATGGATCTATAGCCTCGGCTGGGTTGCGATCAAAGGCATTCATCATGTCGCACGTGTGGCAAAGATCCTGAACTGGGTTCCTCTCTTTATGATCTTTCTTGTCTTCTGGGCTAATCGCAACGGCATCACGAACTACCAGCCAGCGCATCAGGAGACAAAGACGGCATTCTTTAATGTCCTGAGTATCGTCATCGGCTATTTCGCAACTGCCGGAGCCGCCGGCGCGGATTTCGGCATGAACAACCGCAACCGAAAGGACATTGTGCTGGGCGGCTCGCTTGGAATCGTCGGAGGCGCACTTGTTGCCGGGGGTCTTCCCCTTCTCTCCGTCGCGGGCTACCTCGGACGCGGCATTGGCCCGGTAAGTTACGACTACACAGCTGCGATTGCAAGCGTTGGCGCTCTTGCGCCAGTCATGTTCTTTCTCTTCGCCATCGCCTCGATGGTGCCCACCTGCTTTTCTTCCTTCATCGCTTCGAACAGCTTCAGCACTATGCTGCCAAAGATTCCTCGAGTGGTCTCGACGCTCATCGCTCTTACGATCAGCGTTATTCTTGCGACGACCGGCGTTGCCAATAACCTCGTAGGCTTCTTCAGCTTAGTCGCACATCGTTTGGACCCATTTGCGGCGCAATGGCTGCGGATTATTTGCTTGCAGGAGGGCGCTGGAGCGGCCCTCGTATTGGCGTTAACTGGGCAGGCTACATCGCGTGGCTTGTCGGCTTTCTCGTGGGCGTTCCTGAACATATACCCGGTCTGCCTCCATCACTTCTGAAGGCAGACAACCCTGCCAGTCTGTACTCTTTCGTTGTGGGCTTCATCATTTATCTTGTTCTCGCCAAAGCAGGCATGCGCCCTCCTGTAGTCGCGGCAGGAAATGGCGCGGCACGAGGAGTGCTTGTCTGACTTTCAAATCTTCTTTCCAACGAAAACCACGTAACCCAGCAGGAGCAACGATTTCATGAACCGCAGAACCTTCCTTCAATCCCTTTCTGCCTCCATGCTCTCCGTAGCAGCGGGGAGCCTTCCCGCCTTCGGCTCAATTCCGAAGATGAAGATCACGCGTGTGCGAGCTTATCTCCCACCAAATCCTAACCCTTTGTTCAATCAGAGCGACGTCGTTGTCACAATTGAGACCGACGCGGGCATCATGGGTATTGGAGAAGGTGGATCTAAGGACACCTTGGCGCAGTCCGCTGGTCGCCTAATTGGGCGAGACCCACAGTACATCGAACAACTGTGGCAAGACATGAACCGTGCTTTCTTCTATCCCGCAGGCCGCGAGAAGACTGACGCTATCGGGGCACTCGATCTCGCCCTTTGGGACATTAAGGGCAAGGTGCTGAAGCTGCCCGTACATGAGTTGCTCGGCGGCATGGTTCGCAAGCACGTGGAGTGCTACAACACTGCTGGAATCATCCCTGGCATCACGCAGGGAATGCCGGTCAAGGATCGCGCACGTATCACTGTCGAGGCCGGCTACAGGGCCTTTCGCTTCGGCGCAGCCGACACGCCTGCGAATACTACGTTCAACACACGCGAGCGTATCAACCACATGCGTGACGAATGCGCGCAAGTTCGCGAGGGCGTAGGGAAGAACGGCGATTGGTGCATCGACTTTCATCAACGCTTCGATCTCGCCGATGCCATACGCGGCTGTAACGTGATTGAGGAATTCAACCCATTATTTGTTGAAGACCCGGTCCGCACGGAAGCCTTCTTGCAAGATATTCCCATTCTGCGCAACAAGGTCAACGTTCCGTTGGCCGCAGGCGAAGAGTGGGGTAACCGCTGGGACTTCAATCCGCTTGTAGAAAAACATGACATCGATTACGTGCGCGCTACGCTGCCTAATGTCGGTGGCATCACCGAGATGATGAAGATCGCCGCTCTCTGCGAGACTCACTTCATCGGAATTGTGCCTCACTTTACCGGTCCGATCGCTACGGCGGCGCTCGTCAACTGTCTCGGGACCTATTCAGGAGCGGTCCTGATGGAATACAACTATCAGGGTCGGACTTTGCCCCATCTCCCCGTCTGCCTGGACTTTAAAGACGGGAAGTTGTTTCCAAACGAACGGCCCGGACTTGGAGTTGAGTTAGATTTCAAACAGCTGACACAGATCGCAGAGATCACGGAGCCAGTCACTGCGCGAGCACAAACTTATTTCCGTCCCGATGGTTCGATCACCAATTGGTAAGCATCAACAACGTCTAATGCAGCCGCAAGAATGAGACTAGATAGCGCATGATACAGACCCGGAAACCCACAACCGCTCTGCCCATGCGCTATCTTCTTGTCTCGCTTCTTTTTCTACTCAGTTCCGTTGCCTATCTTGACCGCACGAACATTTCGATCGCTGGAATCCAGATTGGCAAGGAGTATGCGATTGACAACACCCACCTGGGTTGGGTTTTCAGCGCTTTCTTGATCGGATACGCTGTCTTCCAAATTCCAGCTGGCTTGTTAGCACATCGTTTCGGATCGCGACGCCTGCTCACCTTCGCGGTAGTATGGTGGGGCATTTTCACGGTTCTGACCACGCTGGTTCCTCCAACCATTAGGAACGCCGTCGCCATTCTTATCCTCGTGCGCTTCATGCTTGGGGCAGGCGAGGCTACCATGTATCCCGCGGCCAGCCAGTTCGTTGAGCGCTGGTTTCCCATTCCCGAGCGCGGCAAAGCTAACGGCATCATCTTTGGTGGAGTAGGCGTCGGTTCCGGCTTCACTCCGCCGATCGTCACAGCCATCATCCTCCACTTCGGCTGGAGGGCCTCCTTCTGGTTCAGCGCCATCTGTGGGATTATCGCCGGAATAGCGTGGTATCTATCCGCCAGAGATACTCCCGAAGAACATCTGAAGGTCGGAGTAGGCGAGCTCGCTCTGATTCGGGCCGGCCGCGGTCCTTCACACACCCCTTCCGCCACGAGACGCGTTCCATGGCGGCGCATCTTCTCAAGCAAGGAAATTTTGGCTCTCACCCTCAGCTATCTTGCTTACGGATATGTCGCTTGGGTCTTCTTCGGATGGTTTTATATCTATCTAGCCCAAGCTCGTGGCCTCGACCTCAAAGCCAGCGCTATATATTCAATCCTTCCTTTCGTTGGAATGACCATAGGAGCAATGGGAGGTGGCTTCGCCAGCGACTGGCTCGTTCAGCACTTCAGTCTGCGCACCGGGCGCTGCCTCCTTCCCTTCTTCGCCATGGCCACGACATCGGGCTTGCTCATCGTGGGATCACGCGCGGAACAGGCAAGCACGGCCGGCATTGTCCTGGCGCTCGGCGCAGGCGTTCTCTATGTCGCACAGAGCTGCTTCTGGGCAATCACGGCCGACTTTGCAGGCGAGTACGCCGGTGTCGCCTCTGGAATTATGAACATGGGAGCGCAAGTTGGAGGCGCCATTGCAACTTCTCTCACCCCGTTCCTTGCTGCTCGTCTAGGCTGGCAATCGGCATTCTTCACTGCTGCTGGGCTGGCGGTTATCGGCGCACTGTCGTGGTTGCTGGTCGATCCCATGAACAGTTTGGCTCATCCTGCAGATGTTCCCGAGCCGACCCTCCAGTAGGAACTAGTACGTTGCGCGCCCACCGCTCAGATCGAAGACTGCGCCAGTGGTGAATGAGTTTTCTTCCGATACAAGCCACGCCACCATAGCGCTTACCTCTTCCACTTTGAGAAAGCGTCCGCGAGGGATCTTGGAAAGCATGAAGTCGATGTGCTCCTGGCTTACTTGCTCGAAGATGCGGGTCTTCGCGGCTGCCGGAGTAATGCAGTTCACGGCCACGTTGTAAGTCGCAGTCTCCTTGCCGAGCGACTTCGTCAACGCGATCACACCCGCCTTCGATGCGCTGTATCCCGAAGCCGTGGGATTTCCCTCTTTGCCGGCAATCGAGGAGATGTTGACGATGCGCCCGTAGTTGCGTTCAATCATGTGGGGGACAATCGCCCGACAACACAGAAATACACCTGTAAGATTGATCTCCATCAGCTGTCGCCAAGCATCGATGGGATACTCCCAGGTCTTGAAGTTCGGTCCCGCAATTCCTGCGCTGGCGACGAGGATGTCGATAGCTCCATGGCGCTCGATCGTACGCGCCGCAGCGGCGTTTACGTTCGCGGCATCGGAAACGTCCACGACTTCAGAAGTCACCGCGCAAGATTTCGCTAGCTGCTTTGACGCACTCTGCAGAATTGCTTCATCCCTGTCCCACAGCGAGACGGAAGCTCCAGACGCCGCAAGGCGTTCCGCAATGGCAAATCCAAGTCCCTGTGCGCCACCAGTAATAACTGCGTGGCGACCGTTCAGATCGATCTGATTCACGCGCTTCTCCGCGAGATAGTTATAACGCAGACTCCGGCTGGATGGGCCGTGCATCAAGAAATCGTAACCACACTTCTACATAGGACGCACACCCGCAATTGGGTAACGCGAGCGGTTCGACTTCATCAAACAGCCTTGAGGCCCTCCGAACGAAACTGCGAGCAAGCACGTTCCACAATTTCGACACTCGGAGGTTCAACATCGCCAAGGGTGTAGTTGAGTTTGAGTTCTTTCCATTTGAATCGGCCCATTTGATGAAACGGTAGGACGTCCACTCGTTCCACGTTTCCCAGGCTCGCGGCGAATTTAGCAATCTGTGTTACGTTTTCGGCATCGTCAGTTAGTCCCGGGACCAACACCAATCTGACCCACATCGACCTTCCCCGCTCGGCCAACCGGCGTGCGAAATCCAGAACCGGGCCATTATCCATGCCCGTAAGCTGGCGATGGCGCTGTGGATCCCACATCTTAATGTCCAGTATCACTAGGTCAATCTGCTCCAACTCTCCATCGCTGAGGCGGCTGCCGAGGGAGCCGTTGGTGTCCAGTGCCGTGTGGATCCCCATCTTCTTAGCGGATGTAAACAACTTAATGGCAAATCGATCTTGCATAAGAGGTTCGCCGCCGCTCAAGGTGAATCCTCCAGACATAATCTTCAACCCGTGACGGTACTTGCTCAGTTCCTCAGTTGCGCGATCTATCGTTACGGGGATGCCATTGCTCAGAGTCCAGGTGTCCGGGTTATGGCAGTACTGGCATCGCCAATGGCAACCAGTTGTCCATCCAACAACGCGCACCCCTGGCCCATCTACCGTTGATCCGGTAGTGAACGAATGAAGAAAACCCATGTCTCCAGTGGCAAGGGCTGTCCGGACGTCCGTGTCGGACACCCCCTTGCCGAGATGGACGCGCAGCTCAAAAGGACTTTTCGCCTCCAAGGGGACAAGTTGCGGATTTCCACTCATATCGTTGCCTGCCTTCCGTGAAACGTGCGGCTGATTACATCCATTTGTTGCTCACGGGTCAGACGAACAAAGTTGACGGCATATCCCGAGACACGGATGGTCAGGTGCGGGTACCTCTCCGGATGATCCATTGCGTCCAAGAGCGTGTCACGGTTCAACACGTTCACGTTCATGTGATATCCCGTAGTGCTGAAGAATGCGTCAAGCATGCTTCGCAGATTGGTGACCCGGTCCTCCGCAACTCTCCCGAGGCCTTCTGGGAGCAACGTGGTGGTGAGAGAAATCCCATCGGCAGCATCGCGGTACGGGATTTTAGCGACTGAAGCCGCTGAAGCGTGGATGCCGTGCTTGTCGCGCCCGTGCATTGGATTCGCTCCCGGAGCGAACGGCTCTCCGCGACGCCTTCCATCGGGAGTGTTGCCGGTACTCTTACCGTAGACCACGTTCGAAGTAATGGTCAGGATCGACTGGGTGTGCACTGCGTTTCGATATGTCGGATACTTCCTGAGCTTGCTCATGAACATGCTCACGACCCAGGAAGCCATCTGGTCAACACGATTGTCGTTATTGCCGAAAACAGGAAATTCGCCTTCAACCTCGTAGTCGATGACGAGCCCGGATTCGTCTCGAATCGCCTTGACCTTCGCGTAGCGTATAGCGGAGAGGCTATCGGCAACTACAGACATGCCAGCCATCCCGAAGGCCATTGTTCGCAGCGGGGCGTAATCGTGAAGCGCCATTTCAAGTCGCTCATAAGCGTACTTGTCGTGCATATAGTGGATGATGTTCATAGCATTGACGTAGACACCGGCGAGCCAGTCCATCATCGTTTCGTACTTGTCGAGTACGTCGTCGAAACCAAGGTAGTCTCCGGCGACGGCACCAAGCATAGGCCCCACCTGTTCGCCCGTAAGTTCATCCCGCCCGCCGTTGATGGCATAGAGTAGGCACTTCGCGAGGTTGGCGCGTGCGCCGAAAAACTGCATCTGTTTGCCCATGAGCATCGGTGACACACAGCAAGCGATTGCTCCATCGTCTCCGATGGAACGGCGCATGATTTCGTCACTCTCGAATTGAATTGAACTGGTGTCGATTGCCACTTTAGCAGCGAAATCTCGAAACCCATCCGGTAACCGTGGGGAGTACCAGATGGTTAGATTCGGCTCTGGCGCCGGGCCGAGGTTGTACAGCGTCTGAAGAAATCGAAAGCTCGTCTTGGCCACGAGCGGCCGCCCATCATCCCCCATACCGCCAATCGACTCGGTTACCCACGTCGGATCGCCTGCGAAGAGATCGTCGTATTCAGGAGTGCGTAGAAATCGAACAATTCGCAGTTTGATGACGAAGTCATCAATGATCTCCTGCGCCTGTTGCTCGCTGAGCTTTCCTGCTTCGAGGTCCCGCTCGAAATAGATATCAAGGAACGTCGACGTGCGGCCAAGCGACATTGCGGCTCCGTTTTGTTCCTTCACTGCAGCAAGGTAAGCGAAATACAACCACTGCACGGCCTCTCGCGCATTGGAGGCGGGCTCCGAGATGTTGAAGCCATAACTTGACGCCATCTGCTTCAGTTCGTTGAGGGAGCGAATCTGTTCGCTGAGTTCCTCGCGGTCGCGAATGACACTGTCGGTCGACATTGCCGAATCGAGGCTGCGTTTCTCTTCCTGCTTTTCCTTGACGAGGCGGGAAACCCCATATAGAGCCACCCGGCGGTAGTCACCGATGATTCGACCGCGCCCGTACGCGTCGGGCAGACCGGTTAGGATATGAGAGCTGCGACAGCATCTCACGTCCGAAGTGTACGCATCGAAGACTCCTTCGTTGTGTGTCTTGCGGTACTTCGAAAAAGTCTCGACAACGTAGGGATCGGGCTCGTATCCATAGGCTTTGAGGGAACTCAGAACCATCCGAAGGCCGCCATTCGGCATGATTGCTCGCTTTAATGGCGCTTCGGTCTGAAGGCCAACAATCACCTCATTTTCTCGATCGATGTACCCGGGACCGTGCGATGTGATCGAACTTGGAATTTGGGAGATGTCGAGCACGCCCTTCTTGCGCTCTTCAACAAATAACTCGTTCAGCCGATTCCAAAGCTTTTTGGTTCGCTCCGTCGCAGGCGCAAGGAAGGAATTGTCGCCCTCGTGTGGCTCGTAATTCTGCTGGATGAAATCGCGAACGTTGATCTCCTTTTGCCAGAGACCCGTCTTGAATCCGCGCCATGGAGAAGTAGCTGTTTTTGGCGCAATCTGCTGTGAGGCGGCAATCGTCATTTGTAGTTCCCCCTGCTTCTGTCCGTCAAGAAACGGGCTGCATCAATCCAAGTAGCGACCAGGTATGGCGCGCGATCATGAGTTCCTCGTTCGTCCGAACCACCCACGCTGAGACTTTGCTTTGCGCAGTCGAGATCCGCGACGCCCCGCTGTCGTTCGCCTGGCTATCTAAATCGACGCCTAACCATGAAGAAGCCTCGCAGATTCGGCGGCGGATCTCCGGCGAGTTTTCTCCAATACCCGCCGTAAATACGAGCGCATCAATGCCGCCCAGCACTGCCGTCAAGGCGCCGATCTCTTTCGCCGCACGATAAACGAAGTAATCGACTGCCAGCTGGGCTTCGGGCTCGCTTCTGCCGAGCAGATCGCGCATGTCGTTGCTGATACCAGATATCGCAAGCAAACCTGATTCTTTGTAAAGCATCGTCTCTACCTCTTTTGCGGTGCGCCCAAGGTTTTGAAAGAGGTATAAGACGACCCCCGGATCAAGCGAGCCCGGCCTCGTTCCCATACAGAGCCCGTCCAGCGCCGTGAAGCCAAAACTACTGTCAACGCTCTTCCCACCCTTCAAGGCGCACATACTCGCGCCGCTTCCTAGATGCGCAACGATGACCCTGCCTTTGGCAATCCCGGGGGCGACGTCAGGCAAGACGGAAGCAATGTACTCATAGGAAAGGCCGTGAAATCCATATCGCCGCAGGCCCGGGTCACAAATGCTTCTTGGCAATGGGATGAGTTCCGCCACCGGAGAATGCCCAGAGTGAAAGCCCGTATCAAAGCAGGCGACCTGCGGCACATCAGGTAGGCGCTCGAAGACGCCATCTATGGCGGCGAGGTTATACGGCTGGTGCAACGGGGCGAGCGGGATAAGTTCGTGCAGATCAGAAAGTATCGACCCCGTCATCACCACCGGTTGTCCGTATCGGACGCCGCCGTGAACAACCCGATGTCCAACGCCCAGTACCCGCGCGCCCTGCCACTTTGACCTTAGCCAGGACGCAAGTGCATCGATGGCCGCATGCCCATCAGCAACTGAGGCATCCAAGCTGTTATTCGCGAGAACTGCACCCTGAGCATCCTTTGCGGAGAGTCGTGGCGAAGTCCCGATGCCCTCAATCTGGCCGCGCCCCGCGACCTGCCAGTCTTTCTCATCGCCTCTCCGGTAGACGCAAAACTTCAGACTCGACGACCCAGCGTTCAGCACAAGTGTGTAACCGTCCATACCTAACTCCTAGGTTTCGTTCGGCGGGCATGCGCGGCAAGCATCGCAACAGCGCAGCTCGCAATTCGCGACCGCACGCTATCGGCCCGACTGGTCAGGATGATCGGCACTCTCGCGCCAAGGACCAACCCTGCACTGTCGGCGTTCGTCAGGAAGCTGAGTTGCTTGGCGAGAATATTTCCCGCTTCAAGATCGGGCGCTAGAAGGATGTCAGGATCACCAGTGACATCAGATTGAATGCCCTTCGTGAGAGCAGCGTCCCTGCTGATCGCGTTGTCAAATGCCAGTGGGCCTTCCAGAAGAGCGCCTGTGATCTGTTTGCGATCGGCCATCTTGCAAAGAGCTGCCGCGTCGATCGTGGCCGGCATCTTCGAAGTCACCGTTTCGACAGCAGCCAGGATTGCGACCTTAGGCTTTTTCATACCTAGCGAGATCGCGAGGTCTATGGCGTTCTGGCAAATGTCCGCCTTATCTTCCAATGTAGGGGAAATATTGATCGCGCCGTCAGTAACGATCAGGACCTTGTGGTAGGTCGGAACATCCATCACGAAGACATGACTGATCCGGCGACCAGTCCGCAGCCCTCCTTCGCGTGACACGACTGCCGCCATCAGTTCGTCAGTGTGCAGGCTGCCCTTCATCAGAAGTTCAGCCTGCGCCGTACGGACCAATTCGACCGCCTTTGCCGCGGATGCATTGCTGTGCGGAGTGTCTACTATTTGATAGTCGCTGAGGTCGATCCCCGCGGATTTGGCCGTGGCTGCTATCTTGTCGCGAGGCCCGACCAAGATGGGAACGATGATTCCCCGCTTCGCCGCTTCGATTGCACCAGCCAATGCCGACTGCTCACACGGATGTGCCACCGCGGTTGGAATCGGCTTCATGTTCTTGCACGTCTCCAGCATCTGTTCATATTTTCCAGTTCCGGTTTTTCGGGTCACCCTTGCACCTCCTGCGCTGTTAGTGAAGATGACACGCGAGTTGCGGGGCCGGTTTCCCTCAGGAAAAACGAGAGGACGATGGCAATGGCAATCCCGAGCAGCAACGGCGTGAAAGCTGACTGATAATGCCCCTTTTCCATTGACCCGGATCCACCAGACACGTGCTGAAGAAGCCACCCAAACACAGGGCCAAGCAGAGCGCTGAATGTAAAGTTCAGAAAATTGACCACTCCCGTGGCCGTCCCACCGAATTGAGGAGGATTAGCTTCCTTGATTACTGCGTAAGGCAGCATGGCTGCGCCCGACGCCACTCCGGTCACCAGACCAACTATGTGGGGAGGGAAGACTCCTGTGATTCCGAAGAGTATCCAAGCCACGCACGCCAGGAGCGCGATCGCGCCTCCCAGGATCACCGGCTTTCGCCGCCCGAGACGGTCGGAGATGAAACCCAGGAGTGGGCAACCGATGATCCAGCCAAATGGAACCGAAGATGAGCGCAAGACCGCCGTTGCATAGTCAAGGCCATGCGCCTCCTGGAGGTAACGTACCCCCCAGACCATATCGAAGATCGTGGTCGGAATAAAAAGCAGTCCTGCGATCAAACCGCACAGGATCGACTGCGGATTGCTGAACACAACCCGAAAAGATCCCAGCGTGCTGCTCAACCAATTGTCAGGCCTCTTTTCCTGTTTTTCCTTTGGCAGGAACACGAAGAGAAGGACACCCATCCCCAGGCCGGCAACGCCCATGCCGATCCAGAAACGATTCCACGGAAGCCCCCCACCGATCATTGGTCCAACAACAAACTGCCCAGCCGATCCGCCGGCCATTCCGAACATCTGCGTAGCGCCGACTAGTGTGGCGGCCCTAGAAGCTGGAAAATATTTGGTGGCAATGTAGATCGCCCCCACGAGGGCAAAGAC
>Ga0207680_10001359_pt1:10000-11601 | contig 11601 bp, 5 predicted proteins | sample KBSS23metaG_FD_184321 | JGI IMG/M metagenome (GOLD analysis project Ga0207680, IMG submission 184321) | Switchgrass rhizosphere microbial communities from Kellogg Biological Station, Michigan, USA - KBS S2-3 metaG (SPAdes) (version 2) | ecosystem: Host-associated > Plants > Roots >... | reverse complement strand
CCCGAGCGCTCGAGAGCGCGCAGGCCGTGCGTGCGTGACTCCAGCCTCGCGGGTCCAGCAGCTCTCGACGTCCCTCCGAGCCGCGTGCCGGTTCCTCAGCGGGGCGGGGCGAGCTGACGGGCGAATCCTCTCACCGCCTCCTCGATCTGGCGGGGCCCCTGGACCGGATCGTCGATCACACCCGTGAGGTCCAGGACCGCGTGTGGAGCGTCGGTGTACCCCCACCGCGCGGGATCCATCTTCAAGAAAAGGGCGAGCGTCGGCGCGCCCACCGCGACCGACAGGTGCATGGGTCCCGAATTATTGGTGACGGTGCAGCCGGCCGCGGCGAGCAGCGCGGCGAGGCCGTCGAGGTCGGTGGCCGGGGCGAGCCGTGCGCCGGGCGCCCGGCCACGACGGCGCGCGCCAGCTGCTGCTCCGCGGGCCCCCAGGCGACGATCACCGTTCGCCCGAGCGCGGTGAGGGAGCGCGCGGCGACCGCGAACAGCCCGGGAGGGATCCGCCTCCAGCCCAGGCGGCCGCCGGGGACCACCACGGCGTGCGGAGCTGCCCGCACCCGCTCGAGGAACGGGCGCAGCGCCTCGCCGATCCGCGGGGTCCGGAAGCTGGGGAGAATCGCCGGGGGCGCGAGCAAGGGGGACAGGAGGTGAAGCCGCTGGGCCAGCTCGTTCCGGGTGTCGGTGCGGGCCACCACGGGGATGTCGTGGAGCGGTCCGGTCGGCGGCACCGCGGGACCGAGGACCCGGGCGTCGCCGGCCACCAGGCGCGACACCAGCGCCGAGGTGACCCCCGGGACCTCCCAGTTCCCGCAGTCCACCACCACGTCCCAGGGGCCCGCGGTCCGTGCCACCCGGATGCCCGGGGCGAGTGGGCCGAGGCCGAGCAGCGTCCGGTCGAGGGTGAGGATGCGATCCAGCGCCGGGTGCCCCTCGAGGACCCGGGCCGTCCTCCGGTGGACCAGGACGTCCACCGCGGGCTGTGGCCGTAGCTGCTTCAGGGCCGTGGCGAGCGGCGTCGTGAGGAGCGCCTCGCCGACCCGGTCGTCGACACGGACCAGCAGCGCCCGGCGGATGCCCGCGGGCAGTGCCCGGGACGGCCTCCGGAACGCGAGCGCAGCGAGCCGGGCCAGGGAGTGCTTCCCGGTGCCTTCCAGTCGCTTGTGCCAGGGGTCCATGCGTTCGGGCCTTGACGGCCGGGTGCGGCGCCTCCTAGCACCCTTGCACCCATGCTCAAGAGCATGACCGGCTTCGGGACGGGAAGGTCGCGCGCCGGCGACGAGGAGATCTCCGTCGAGGTGCGGGCCGTCAACCACAAGCACCTCGAGGTCAAGGTCCGCCTTCCCCGCGAGCTGGCGGCCCTGGAGGCGGCGGTGGTGAAGGTGGTCCGAGCCCGCTGCGTCCGAGGGGCGGTGGACGTCGCCGTGCGCCGGAGCGTGGGCACCGTGACCGGCGCCGTCCCGGTGGTCGACGCGGCGATGGCCCGGGCCTGGCGCGAGGCGCTCCGCACCGTGGCCCGCGCCGCCGAGCTGGCCGACACCCCCACCGCCGCGCAGATCTCGAGCCAGCCGGGCGTGGTGCGGATGGAGGAGCCGGTTGCGGACG
>Ga0207680_10001359_pt1:0-5000 | contig 11601 bp, 5 predicted proteins | sample KBSS23metaG_FD_184321 | JGI IMG/M metagenome (GOLD analysis project Ga0207680, IMG submission 184321) | Switchgrass rhizosphere microbial communities from Kellogg Biological Station, Michigan, USA - KBS S2-3 metaG (SPAdes) (version 2) | ecosystem: Host-associated > Plants > Roots >... | reverse complement strand
AAAGGATGTGGCAGGTCATTGACAACCAGGAGGTTGGCTTAGAAGCAGCCATCCTTTAAAGAAAGCGTAATAGCTCACTGGTCAAGACAGGCCGCGCCGAAAATGTAACGGGGCTCAAGACTGGCACCGAAGCTTCGGATCGTGCGCGGATAGAGCCGTGCACGGTGGTAGGGGAGCGTCCCAACTGCTGCGAAGCATGACCGCAAGGGCATGTGGAGCGGTTGGAAGTGCTGATGCCGAAATGAGTAGCGATAAAGGGGGTGAGAAACCCCCTCGCCGTAAACCCAAGGTTTCCTGGGCCAGGTTCATCCTCCCAGGGTTAGCCGGATCCTAAGTCGAGGCCGAAAGGCGTAGATGATGGGGAGCAGGTTAATATTCCTGCGCCATCTTTGTAGCGTTGAACTGAGGGACGACGAAGAAGGTTAGACGAGCCGGGTGGTGGATGTCCCGGTCTAGCGCCGTAGGGGTGCCACGTACGATCAAAAGGCGTGGCAGCTATCTCCGAGGGCGAAAGGGAGCGCCTCGCGCGAACTCGTCGATACCACGCTTCCAAGAAAAATCCCGCAGGGAGCTGCAAGGGTGTCCGTACCGCAAACCGACACAGGTGGGTGAGGAGAAAATCCTAAGGCGCCTGAGAGAACTCTCCTCCAAGGAACTAGGCAAATTGACACCGTAACTTCGGAAGAAGGTGTGCCCTCGGTAGGTGAACCCGTACAGGGGGAGCCGAGGAGGGTTGCAATGAAACGGCGGTAGCGACTGTTTACCAAAAACACAGGACTCTGCGAAGGCGACAAGCCGACGTATAGGGTCTGACTCCTGCCCGGTGCTGGAAGGTTAAGGGGATCCGTCAGCCGCAAGGCGAAGCGGTGATCCGAAGCCCCAGTAAACGGCGGCCGTAACTATAACGGTCCTAAGGTAGCGAAATTCCTTGTCGGGTAAGTTCCGACCTGCACGAATGGAGTAACGACTTCCGCACTGTCTCGGAGAGGGACTCAGCGAAATTGAAATAGCTGTGCCGATGCAGTTTACCCGCAGCAAGACGGAAAGACCCCGTGAACCTTTACTACAACTTGACAGTGACACTAGGGATTGACTGTGTAGAATAGGTGGGAGCCTTTGAAGCCGGGCCGCTAGGTTCGGTGGAGGCATAAGTGAAATACCACCCTGTTGATTTCTGGTGTCTAACCGCGCTCCCTCACCGGGAGCCGGGACACTGTCTGGTGGGTAGTTTGACTGGGGCGGTCGCCTCCCAAAGCGTAACGGAGGCGCGCGATGGTTCCCTCAGCCCGATTGGAAACCGGGCGGCGAGTGCAATGGCATAAGGGAGCTTGACTGCGAGACAGACATGTCGAGCAGGTGCGAAAGCAGGTCATAGTGATCCGGTGGTCCTGAATGGAAGGGCCATCGCTCAACGGATAAAAGGTACTCCGGGGATAACAGGCTTATCTCCCCCAAGAGTTCACATCGACGGGGAGGTTTGGCACCTCGATGTCGGCTCATCGCATCCTGGGGCTGGAGCAGGTCCCAAGGGTTTGGCTGTTCGCCAATTAAAGCGGTACGCGAGCTGGGTTCAAAACGTCGTGAGACAGTTTGGTCCCTATCTGCTGTGGGCGTAGGATACTTGAGAGGATCTGACCTTAGTACGAGAGGACCGGGTTGGAGGCACCTCTGGTGTACCAGTTGTCACGCCAGTGGCATCGCTGGGTAGCCATGTGCCGATTGGATAACCGCTGAAAGCATCTAAGCGGGAAACCGACCTCAAGAATTGGTATCCCCGCCGCAAGGCGCTGAAGACCCGTCGCAGACGACGACGTTGATAGGCCGGGTGTGTACGCGCAGTAATGCGCTCAGCTAACCGGTACTAATTGGTCGTGAGGCTTACTTTACCTCTGTTTCTTGTATGCTCCCCGTAGGAGTGATCCGTGAGGGAGTACGGAATTCGAGGTCAAGGTCGAGGTCAGGAGCTCCACGCTCCGGACGCTGATCAGAGACGGCACATCTCAGCAGAACTTTGAATCTACCCTTCGTATGCAGTGACAGTTTTTCCGGTGGCTATGTCGGAGGGGTCACACCCGTTCCCATCTCGAACACGGAAGTTAAGCCCTCCAGAGCCGATGGTACTCCGCGGGAAACCGCGCGGGAGAGTAGGTCGCCGCCGGGTTTTTTGATTGACGGCCGTCAGTCCCTCACCAGGGGCTGACGGCCGTCGCCGTTTTGCGGGGCCCGACGTCCCCGCGGACCGGGGACGGGAGGGCGTGCGCCGGAACCCGACGCGCGCCCGGAACCTCATGGCGGCCGCCCGGAGAGTCCGCGCGGCCGTGGCCAGGAGCTGACCGGTGGCGGGGTCGTGCGGGCCCGGTCCGTGGGACCCCATCGGACGCCTCCGGGGAGCGTCCTGGACGGGAACGCTGCTCTGCGGGTGCCGGTCATCGCGTGCGACCGCAACGGATTCAGCGCTTTCCCCGAGGGAGACGACACGCGAGTGGCACATCGTTGCGCGACGCGCTCCGTCAGGCTCGGAGGGCGTCCAGAACCGAGAATTCTCGGGTCCGGCGTCATTCAATCGCGTTGCTCTCGATCATCACTCGTGTACTGTGCAGCCCCCGCCCACCACGTCCGGCCGGTCGGAAGGGCCGTCCGGTCCGGACGTGGGTGGTGGCACATCTCTGCAGTCCAGCCACGTCGGAGGAGGACACCGTGAGTGATGGAACGCGGAAGAGCGGTCTGCTGAAGCGCCGGACCATCCTGAAGGGCTCGCTGGGAGTCGGGGCGGCACTCGCTGCTCCGACGATCTTCTCCCGGAAGGCGTCGGCCCAGACCGAGAAGGTCCTGAAGATCGTCCACTGGAAGCACTTCGTGCCGGCCTACGACACGTACTTCAGCGGCTTCGCCAAGGAGTTCGGGGAGAAGCACAAGTGCAAGGTCGAGGTCGACTTCGTCGCCACCCCGGACCTGCCCACTGCCATCGCCGCCGACATCTCGCGGGGCGGGGGACACGACATCTTCCACCTCAACGGGACCGGCGCCTGGCTCTATGACCAGGTGGAGGTCGACGTCACCGACGTGGCCAACCGCCTGGGCAAGGAGTTCGGCGGCTGGAGCCCCGGCTCCGAGGACATCGCGGTGGTGAAGGGGAAGTGGCTCGCGATCCCGCACTGGTACATCCGCTATCCGTGGATCGTGAACCGGGGGTACCTGAACGAGGTCAAGGAGGACTACAACAACAAGACCACCTACGAGGACATCCTCCGGATGGGGGCCAAGCTGAAGAAGGCCGGACACCCCATCGGCATCCCGTTCTCGCAGACCCCGGACGCCAACGACGACCTCTTCCCCATCATGGTCGCCTACAAGGCGTACCTGTTCGACAAGCAGGGAAACATCTCCTTCGCCCGGAAGGAGATCGTCGAGGTCCTGAAGTGGGGCTCGAGCCTCTTCAAGGACTGCATGACCGACGAGGTCCTCAGCTGGGACGACTCCTCGAACAACCGCTTCATCGCCTCGGGCAAGGGCTCGATGATCTGCAACCCGATCAGCGCCTACCGGACCGCGGCCAAGGACAACCCCGACGTCTACAAGAATCTCGAGATCCAGCCCCCGCCGCTCGGCCCTGCCGGACGCGTCGGCGGCGCCCGGACCATGTCCTACGGCATCTACAAGTTCAGCCAGGTCCAGGACCTCGCCAAGGAGTTCCTCTACGCGATGAACGCCGCCGGGCTCCAGGGGATGGAGGCGTCCACCGGGTACAACCACCCCTTCCTCAAGGCGTTCCTCAAGAAGCCCATGCCGGTCATCGGCCACGAGCCCAAGCTCGTCGTCGAGCAGGACTTCAACGACTGGGTGAAGTTCATCGGCTACCCGGGCCCGATGACCAAGACCGCCACCAGCATGTACGCCAAGTTCATCATCCCGACGATGTTCGCCGAGGTGGCCAACGGCGGTAAGGCGCCGCGCGCAGCGATGGACGACGCGGAGAAGAAGCTCCGGGCCGTCGCCGGCTGATGGCCGAGGTTGTCCTCAGCGGAGTGGAGAAACGCTTCGGCGAGGTGGCCGCCGTGGCCGGAGTGGACCTCACGGTCAAGGATCGGGAGTTCGTGATCCTCGTGGGGCCCTCCGGCTGCGGAAAGACCACCACGCTCCGGATGATCGCCGGGCTCGAGGACGTCTCCGGTGGTGACATCAGCATCGGCGGCAAGTCGGTCACCCACCTGCCGCCGAAGGACCGGGACATCGCCATGGTGTTCCAGAGCTACGCGCTCTATCCACACATGACGGTGTACCGGAACATGGCCTTCTCGTTGCAGCTCCGGCGAATGCCCAAGCCGGAGATCGACCGGCGGGTGCGCGAGGCGGCCTCGATCCTCGGCCTGACCGAGCTCCTGGCTCGGAAGCCACGCGCGCTCTCCGGCGGGCAGCGGCAGCGGGTCGCGGTGGGGGCGGCCCTCTGCCGGCAGGCCGGGGTGCTGCTCTTCGACGAGCCGCTCTCCAACCTCGACGCGAAGCTCCGGGTCCACATGAGGACCGAGCTCAAGCGGCTGCACCAGAGCGTGAAGTCCACCATGATCTACGTCACGCACGACCAGGTCGAGGCGATGACCATGGGGGACCGGATCGTGATCATGGACAAGGGGAAGATCTGCCAGGTCGCCACCCCGCTCGAGGCGTACCGCCACCCCGCCAATCGCTTCGTGGCCGGGTTCATCGGGACGCCGCCGATGAACTTCTTCGATGGAGAGCTGCGCGGGGAGGGTGCCGCGCTCGCAGTGGTCCTCGGCGGCGATCTCACGCTGCCGGTCCCGCGGCCGCGCCTGAGCGGGGTGAGCGGCCGACAGGTCACCATGGGCATCCGTCCGGAGCACATCCAGCTCGGAGGGGAGGGGAACGGCACGCGGGTCAAGGTGCCGGCGACGATCGACGTGGTCGAGCCCCTGGGCAACGAGGCCATCGTCACTGCGCGCTGTCCCGCGGGGCTTCTCCAGATCGAGACCGAGCTCACGGCT
>Ga0207680_10001326_pt1 | contig 11680 bp, 5 predicted proteins | sample KBSS23metaG_FD_184321 | JGI IMG/M metagenome (GOLD analysis project Ga0207680, IMG submission 184321) | Switchgrass rhizosphere microbial communities from Kellogg Biological Station, Michigan, USA - KBS S2-3 metaG (SPAdes) (version 2) | ecosystem: Host-associated > Plants > Roots > Rhizosphere >... | reverse complement strand
CAATCGGTGCCGCTCGTGCCCACGCAAAATACTAGCGACTCCGGCATGGTGCCACTCACCACAATTTGATTGGCCGTATCAAACACCACCACACCAGTATCGGTCGCACCACCGGTAGTATCGGTGCTCGCAAAGGTTGAAATACGAATGTAATACTCGGTGTTCGGTGCGCTGGGGTTCGTAATATTACCCAGCGTGTAACTTACCGCCGTACTCGCACCCACGGAAGTGCCGTTGCTCCGGGTGAGGTAAGGCGTGCCATTAGCAGTGTTGACCATGGTAAACCCGGTAGCGCCACTTTGACCGGCAATGGTGGCGGCCGTGGTGCTCAAGCCCGCCGGGGTGGTGCAGGCGCTATAGGGAGTGGTGCAGTATTGAAACGAAATCGACTGGATCGCGCCGGCCGTAGCGGTCGTAAAGCTAACGGCGTGGGTTGTCACCGCGCTGGCAGCCGAACTCCCCAGTAGTACGCTACGGTTGGTGACTTGCGCCGCCTCAACCGACAACGGACTGACCACACAGGCGGCCAGTCCGAGAATAACTATTTTACTGATAAACCTTTTGATTTTCACGGAGTCTACTCTATCGCTTTAGGCGCGAGAATTAACGAACTAATTAGAAAGTACCGGTGCAAACCCAGGTAAAGGTAGTGCTGTAGGATCCTGGCTTAGTTGTACTGCCGGCTTGAGCGGCGTAAGAAACGGTGTAGAGGTTACTCAGAGTTGGCCCAGAAGCCGTCGCGACCGTGGTGGCCGTGGCAGGCACAAAGGCAAAGTTGTTGGCGATATCGTACTGCGCGCCCACGGTCCCAGAACCGGAGCCCGAAATGGCGGCACCAATAGCTGGCGTAGTGTTGGCCTTAAGGTTGATACCAAACTTCGCTGTACCGGCCGTGAACGTACCAGCTGTACCGCCAGCGGCCGTAATGGTGTCGTTCGTCGAGGACAGGTTATTAGCCAGGTAGGTAATGGCGTAACCCGAGGTGGCGTTGGTGTCGGCGGCCATCAGCGACGTACCACCCGACGGGCTGGAGGTACTCAAGACGTTGTCGGTGCCCACACCCAGGTTAACGCTGGTACCAGTGAGGCCACCACCCGAGCAGCCAGTTCCCGAGGTTCCGACGCAGAAGGTCAGTGATTCTTGGACGTTAGCGGTCGTTGTGATTTGGTTGGCAGTCGAGACGGCCTCAGCACCATAGTCGACTTCGGTCGTTGCTGAGGTATCAGAGTAGGTCGTGATGCGGGTGTAGAATGAGGTGTTGGCCGTGTTGGGGTTGGTAATAGAGATAAACTTGGGGTTAAAAGTGGCGTTACCAGCCACACCAGTAGCATTTGAGATAATCACCTGCGTAGCGTTCTGGGTGCCGCTAATAGCGAAGCTCGTAAGGCCGCCTACACTTGAGACGGTGGCCGAAGCGAGGGAGCCGCCGGTTGGGGCCGTACAGGTTGTCTGCTCAAGTGGCGAGGTGCACATCTGGAACTTAACCGCCTTAATAGTACCGGCAGTCGCTCCTGTCCAGGTAAACGTGTAGCCCGTGCTGGCGCTGGCCGCCGAGCTGTCCATGAGCGTAGAGCGGCTCGTAATCTGGCCGGCCGCCGTCGCTGCGCTCGGCAGAACCGTCGCTATCGCCAGCACAGCCAGGCTCAGCCACTGGGCCGCTCGCTGGAACAACGCCGGCTGGATCACTATCTTATATGCGCGTTTCATTTATTAATAACTTCCCTTTTTACCCACAATTTCTGAATTTCAGATTACCATAAGCGTGTTGTACAGGTCAATGTGTTTTAGCCTGAAATACAGCAGAAAATGGCTTCCCTATCTGATTTTAATACGTACCTGTCGCTACTAACGTTAAGGCGCCCGTGTATTTGCCGCCCGGCGTTGTGTTGCTGATGTTTGCCAAAAACGTCATGGTGTAGTCGGTGTTGCCAGATGACTTAGGAGCCGACGCCACGGTCTCGCCGGAGTTAAAGCGCCACTTATCCGAAATCGTGTAGGGGCGCGTGGTGCCGTAGGTGCCCGTCGAGCCGTCGCCCGCCACGCCAAACCCAAAACCAACCGGATTCGACACCGGATTGGCCCCGATGCCAGCCGAGGAGTTGAGCACAAAGTTAACCCCAAACTGCTCAGTGCCGGCGGAAGATGCGGTATCGGTAGTGAGTGGGTTGAGGGCATGGCCGGCGTTAGTGGGCGGAGTGCCCACAATACTCACTGCGTAGCCATATGCTGTGTAGTTTTTAACGTGAAAGCCGGTCGTGGCAGTAGATTTTACGGTCGTTGAGAGTGCGCCCAGGTCGATATTGCTCACATCTACGGTGAAGGTCAGTCCCGGTTGATTCGTGGTGTTAAAGCCTGCGCCGAGCTGATAGCCACCCTGGGCCCCGTTCGAGGTTGAATTACCTACAAAATTATCGCCCAGCGTGGAACCGCCGTCATCAATATTGGGTGCAAAACTAAAGCCGCCCAGCGGTCCGTTTGAGGCCGAACCATAGTCACCCGTGCCGCCAATCTCACCCTCATTGATGCTGTAATGAGGGCTGATCATGGTTTGGTCACTAGAGACGGCATTGGCCACTCCGGCCAGCCCTAAAGCCGCCAACACACCAATAATAAGCTGTTGTCTCCACCGCTTCATTGAATTCTATATTGCGCTAATTAGTGGCTTTTCGCAAATTATGCTTACGCTTGGCAGCTTCACTATGCATACCATAAGCGGTATAGTGATAATGAGTCATTATTATGCAATCAGATTCACCCAACAATCCGAACAGCACTACGCCGTCATGGTCGCCGCCGCCGTCATCCGCCGGAGGCTATACTGTTGGTGGCCCGGCGGGGACACCAACAAGCGGCTCCGCCGGTGGATCGGCCCCACCCCCACTTAACCAACCAGACCCACCCAAGAAACCCAAACGAGTCCGCTCTTGGGCCGAGATGAAAGCTCGTGCCAACAGCGTATCGGGCGTTGTGACGCTGATCGTTAGTCTGCTTATTATTGGCGGCGGCGTTGGCTATGGGTTGTCATTCTTTCACAAGCCCGCTCCAGCCAAATCACCAACCGTCCAAACACTAAGCGAGGAAGAGCTCAAGAAGCTCACCGACATCAGCACCAACCTGGGCACATCCAACCAGACGCTCAACATCGGCGCCAACGCCCTCTTCCGTGGCAATGTAAACGTAACGTCAGACTTTACCGTTGGCGGCCACTTTAACGCCAACGGCCCGGTGACCCTTAGCCAGCTTAATATTACCGGCACCACAGCCCTCGGCGGCCTCAATGTGGGTTCCAACCTAACGGTAGCCGGCGTTACAACGCTTCAGCAAGGCTTAACCGTAAACGGGCTCACGGCCGTAAACGGCGGTCTCAACGTAAGTGGCACCGCCAGCGTGAATGCTCTGAACGCGAGCAATATTTCGGTAAACACCATTACGATTAACGGGCCCCTCCTCATTAGCCATCTCCAGACCCGCGGCGCAGCACCCACCGCCACTTCGGGCACGGCCGTGGGTGGCGGCGGCACCGCCAGCATTAGCGGCAACGATGCAGCTGGCACTTTTAATATTAATACCGGCTCAGGTACGGCCGCCGGCGTGCTTATCACCGTGGTATTCCGCGCGGCCTACACCGGTACACCGCATATTCTGCTCACGCCGCTCACCGGACCAAGCGCCAACCTGCCCGCCTACGTCACGCGCACCGCCACCGGCTTCCAAGTCCGCGTCGACTCCCCTCCCGCCCCGGGCACGGTGTATTCGTTTGACTACTTCGTAACTCAATAAAGCCCTACGAGGCTGGTTGCTCTAGCCGGCCCAGGCGGTATTCCACCATATCAAAGCGCCGCTCCAGCTTCGTCTCCAATCGATCGATACGCCGATCAAGCCGGTCTACTGCCTTGTTGATAAGCTCGCTGATATCTTCTAGTGTGAAATCGATCGTCGCCGCGCCCCTTCTTGCTCTTATATCTGATTTACTCTTTCATTATACCGAACAAAAGCCATAACTAAAAACAAGAGCCAGTTCTTAAAAAGCATGCGCAGATCCGTTATGGCGCGGTGTCAAGAATGCAGCCTTCAGTGGGCCCCGCCGTAGCCGTCGTGCAGCCGGAGTCGGTAAACGACGCGCCATGACGCAGACGCCTGGCCGGGTTCGCGTGGTAATACAGGGTAATATCAGTCACAGCAGTCTGCGAAAATCCAGACTTGGCCGTATCCGGGAACGTGCCCGAACGACTATCATCTAGCGCCATTACATACTGGTAGTTAAACGCCACGCCCACATTATTGCCGCTGGAGTCGAGCGCCTGCACATTGTAGAAGTTACCAAAAATAACTGGCCGAATCAGCTGGGCAATACCTAGCACCGGGTCAGACGAACTCGCCGTCTGGAATTTAAACTCCACCGCGCTCCCCGGCCCGCCGATAGCACCGTTGATCACCAGCTGCGTCGGCGAAGTGTCGACCTGGGTGTTAAAAAGCTTGGAGTAATGGCCCGTCCGCGAGACCGCCTGCTGGCCGGCGCGCTCAGTTGATGTCAATAACCCGCCGGTAGTACACACGCCGCCGGTCAGCGTGCAGCCGCCGGTGACGTAGAAGAAACCATCTGCCCACGACACCGCACCATGCGCATGGCCGCCGGCGAGCTTGTTGGTTGATTGATATGTGAGACCCAGCGTGCCATCTGCGTTTATATCCACATAGTTAACTTGTGTTTCATCACCCTCGTTGCCCACAAAGTACATGTAGCCATTGGCAGCCACGGCCTGGCGGAAACTCATCCCCCGCGAGACATCGGTAGTGTATGCCCACGTACCAATACTGCCGTCAGAGCTGCTCTGGTTGGCAAATTGAACATCCTTGAGCGTATTTGTACCGTCGTTACCCCCAATCACATACAGCCGGCCATTATAAGCCACCAAGCTCAAGTTGGAGCGGGCCGTGGTGAATGAATTGGCATTGAGGCACCAAGGATTGCCGCTCCCGCATCCTGCTGTAGGCTCGGCTAAGCTGCCGTCAGTATTAATTAATGAGTAATACACATCGCTTTTCTTGGTACCGCTGCCGTTATCACCGCCGGCCACATAGATGTAGCCATTGGAAATAGCAGCACCAAAGGCATTGCGGGCGGCACCGGCCGGCAGGTCGGCATTGCTCCAGGCACCAATCGTGCCCGTGCTCGATATAGGCGCGTAGGTCACCGTGGAAACCGCCGCCGTTGAGTCATCGCGGCCACCCAGAATGTACAAGTAGTTATTGTAGGCGGCGGCCTGAATGAGCGAGCGACCGGCCGGCAGAGCCGTCATGCCCGTCGTCGTCCAACTACTGAGCGAGCCGCTTGGATCGATGATGGCGGCTCGAACCACGCTGGAATTTTGGCCTGAGGTACAAACGCCCGAAGTATAGCCGGTACAACCGCCAATCTGGTACAAGAAGCCATTATAGGCCACGGTAGCGTGATCGGCCGTGGCCGCCGACAGCGCTGTATCACTACTAAAAGCCGAGGTCTGGCCGGTACCGCCGTTATTGACCACATAACCTTCCACGGTGTTGATGAAGCCGGTGCAGGCATCATAGGTGTTGTTAGCCGTAGCGCCGGTACAGCCACCCATCACATAGAAGTAGCCACCCACAGCCACACCTGTTGCCTGGCCGCGCGCCGTTTGCAGTCCTTGCGTTTGGCCGGGATAGTTGCCGATGTTGGTAGTGCTATTCCAGGAAGCAATCGCACCAGTACTTGAGTTGAGACTCGCCCAATAGATAGTCCTCTGGGCTGCCGGTGTAGCGTTATAGCCCGACAATAGATATATGAAGCCATTATGGGCATAGGCCACTGCCATGCGCTGCGAAGCCGGAATGGCCGTATCGGCTGTCCAGGTAATGGTGCCGTCATTCGCAATGGTGCCACGTTGTACCGATGTAGTGAGCGTAGAGGTCAATGCCGTCTCGCCCCCAGCTACATACACCCAGTTGCCCCAAATAGCTGTTGAGTGCGCCCAACGCGCGGTCGTAAAGGAGTTGGTTGAGCTCCAAGTACCAATAACACCAGCGGAGCTGATGGGCGCATATATAACCGTGGCTAACACACTGGAACCATTCTGCCCACCCAATACATACACGTTGTTATGCCAGATAAAGCTGGTATGAAAACCGCGGATAGCCGGCAGACTGTTGCCGCCCAGGGTGGTTTCGTTGGTCCAGGCCGAGATCGTGCCGTTGGTCGCGGGCGTAGCCACGAGAATTGTACCCACAAAGTTATCGGCACCGGCACCGGATAGTTCTAGGCCGCCGATCACATAGATCTTGTCGTTGTAGGCTACGACCGAGTGACCAATGCGACCGCCGACGTTCCCATCCACGCTAGGCAGCGTCGCAGTAGTGTTAAATGTGCCTAATGTACCGTCATTATTAATGAGCGCGTAGTTGACTTCGGTGCTATAGGTGGTGCCGCCAGTAGAAGCATTGCCGCTGATGTAATATAAGTAGCCATTAAGCGCCACGGCTTTGGCGTTGCCTCTGGCCGTCCCGGCCGTGTTGTTGTTAAACGGCGCGGTGGTCTGCACGGTCTGGATGCCATGGTCAAACCGACCCACGGCGTCGATATTGGTAATGAAGGTACCTACGAGCTGCGTGGCGCAGTTATTAGTGGCTGTCTCCGCGCTACAACCACCAATAAAGTACACGTGGTTACTATAAGCCGTGACACCGGCCGGCATACGCGAGTTGTAGTCGGCCACGGCGTCGTTGGTGCCGGAGTTGTAGTGGAGCGTACGCTGCCACTGGCCTACCGTCCCGTCAGCATTAATAACGGCGTATTGGTTATCCGAAATAAACGCGGTACAAGCCTGCGTGGCGCCGCTACAGCCACCAAAGACGTAGATGTAACCGTTATTTATGGCCATACCATGGTCGCGCCGGGCCGTGGGGAAAGCCGTAGTATTCTTCCAGGCGCCCACCGATCCGTCACTGTTGATCGGCGCGTACTGGGTGAGGTTGAGCACGGCAGTATTGGGGCTGGTGGCCGTTTGCCCTCCGGTTACATATAGAAACCCATTGTATGCCCCGGCTCTAAATTTGCTTCTAGCTTGAGCCGTAGTGCCGACGCTGTCGACCAGGTTGCCGGTGGCAAGCGAGCTCGACTGCGTCCAGCTACCCACGGTGCCGTCACCATTTATGCGTGCATATTCAACCGTGCTCTGAGGCGTGGCGTTATTGGTGCCGCTCGTGCCACCCATCACATACAGAACACCTTGGTAGATGGCGCCGGCCGGATACGAGCGCACTGTATTGAGGTTACTGCCATGACACCAACCTGTGCCGCAGCCACTATTGGTGGCGAGCGCTCCCGTCGATGTGATCTGCGCGTACTCCACGGAGTTACCGGCCGTGAGTGGCACGCCGCTGTTGTCTTCGCCGCCCACAGCATACAAGTATCCATTAAAACCAAAGGCCACGAGGCCCTGCCGCGCCGTGAGCAGCGACGAGGTCGTAGTCCAGGCTGTCGGCGTACAGCCACCGTTGGTGCCTAGCGCGCCGGTACTAGGGTTAAGACAGATGTAACGAACATCGTTGGTGGTGGTGCCACTTGAGCCATTACCGCTTCCCCCGCCGATAAGATACAAGTAACCGTTGTAGGCCACCAGCGACGAGGCGAACTGGGCATAGGTGAGGTTGGGCGCGGCATTGGCCGTCCAGCCTGGCGTAGAACCGCCCACCAGCGCCTGCCGCCCTACCTGCCCCGCTGTCGAGAGGTCGATGTTATCGTCAATTGAGCCGAGTACAAACTCGGTTGCAGATGAGATAAGAAAGGTGGGATCGATCGATAGCGGATAGCTAGCCTTCTTGAGCCCCGATGCGCGCACTGTTAACTTCTTGCCCTCCAGCGCAAACCGTGCTGCTACTCCAGTAGCCTTGCCGGTCTCACGCACGGTCGGCGCTGGGATACTAAACATGAGGTAATTCTTAGCAGCATTCTTGCGCGCCGTCTCCACCATCTCCCGGTCCTTGTCGGAGCCGTAGCTAATATCTCCAAATAACTCCGGCGTGCCGGTGTAGAACCCTACGCTGCCATCATCGTTAATACGAGCCTCCACACTAGCCGGATAATCCAGCTGATAATGATACTCGGTAGCATCATCTTTGGGTGCGGCTGTCAGTACGATGTCCTCCTTTACACCATTGCCCTTAGGGGTAAACACCATCTGCCCCGCCTGATCCTTGAGCGGATAGCTCACCCGCCCGCCGGTGTTGCGCCCGTCCATCAGCCCCACTTCAGGCTTAAATGTTACGGACATGTCATTGACGTTGTCGTGCACCTCAATGCCTTTGGCAGCATCATCCGGCATAGTGGCGGTATAGAGCTGCTTGCCCTTCTTGTCACCCGATCCCAGCGACGCCGCCAGCTTATCCTTCATGCTTTGCTGCACGTCGGTCTGACCTTCGGCGTTGAAGATGTTAGCCTGCTTGCTTTTGTCATACTTAAGCTTGGCCTGAAGCAGCGGACTGGGCCGCTCAGCCACCGCTGCCATCTGCCCCGAGACGTGGTAGCGTTCGTTGGTGATAAGCCAACCTGCAATGGGCGCGGTAATGCCCGCCAAAATCAGGCCTATAGCCGCCGCGTGTACGGGCTTGCGGATATTGATGCGGCGAACCTGCTGCGAAAGTTGGCTTAGCATAAGCTTCATTCTCTTCATCTTACCACCGACTCAAGTAAGGAATGGTGATGGTGCCCACGCGAGTATCAGCGCTGGTGCCAGCACTCATATGGAGCCGGATTACCATCGTGCTCCCCTGCGTGTAGGTTCCCGTGAGCAGGCTGGTGGTACGGGCCGTCCATGTTGTGCTCACGGTCAGCGCGGTGCCGTTGACGTTACTCACGGTGCCGGTGGTGTCGTACACGGTGGCCGTAATAGCCGAGCCCGTACCCGAGCCGTAGGTCATGAAGCTCGGCGTGCTGGTCCAGGCGGCGAAGTCATCAGGAATCGGCACACTCGCCACGATGTCGTAATCTTGGGTGGCAGCCTGACCGGTAGTCCACTTGTAGTACGCCATGTCGGGATTTTGGGACTGGTCGAGACCAGCCGTCATGGTGCCGGTGTTGGTGGTGCCGTCAGCGTCCAAAACGGCGCCGGCATACTCAGCCGTAAGCCGGATGGCTTTGCTGTGGCGAGCCGTACCAGTAAAGCTCAGCTCTTTGGTGGTGCCGTCAAAGCTGGCGTTGTTGGTGTTGTCACCAATCTTCACCAAGTTGGCGAGTTCGGTAGTACCACTTACGTACAATGCGGCGGTGGCATTACTGGCACCGTTACCCAACGTGGGCGTACCCGAGCCGACCTTAACCTTAAATGTGCTCGGATCCACGGTCATCACGCCGTTGCCGAGCGTGGCCAAGCCGGTCGAGGTCATGTTGCCGTTGGTTTGCACTTGGAAGACGGTTGAGGCACTGGCCTGGAGGTTGAGCAGGTTGCCCGTGGCGGTCTTATTTATGAAAATGCTCGAGTTGGTACTACCATCGGTTTGAGCAGCAGCCGGCGCCATCTGGATGTAGCCGCTGGCATAGTAGGCGGCGTAGGTCGTGTTACAGGTGGTGGCGTAGGTGCTACAGAGCTGATAGGTGCCGGCGGTGGCGTTGCCAAATTCATAGATAACGTTGGCCGATGGGTTCTGGAACCGGGCCGTGATGGTATTGGTGCCGTTGGAGGCCACGAGCGAGGTCGAGGTATTACCCTGGAGGCTAAGGGTACCGCCGGCGCGGCCCACGGTAACGGCGCTGGCGTTGGTAGTGCCGATACTCAGCGATACAGCGGCGTTGGCATCGATGGTGCCGGCGGTATTGAACTGAAGACTTGAGAGGCCCGACACCGCACCGGCGTTGGTGATGCCGCCCGCGTTGTTGTTGAGGCCGCTTGAGATGCTGGCACCGCCGTTGGCCGTAAAGGCGCCGGTGGCCGTAAGCGCGTTGTTAAACGTGCCAGTACCAGTGACGGTGAGGCCGCCCGCGCTCACTGTCAGCCCACCAGTCTGCACCGTTAGCGAGTTAGTGAAGGTGCTGCCTGAGGCGCTAATGATTTGGCTATTAAACCGGCCCGTGGTGCTCGTGGCGGTAGTGGTAATATTGCCATCGATATCCACTTTATAGGAGCTCACACCGGCTTTTTGCAGGTCAAGCAAGGTGCCGGTCTGGGTTGTAGCGGTGTTGTTATTAATGAGTAACAACGCCTGGCCGCTGGTGGGATTGCTGGTGGCGGTTACGGTAAGAGCCGAGCTGGTGCCGGAGTTATTGAGCGCCAGAACGCCGGCCGCCCCACCATTGCTATTGGAGAGCGTAAGGAGCGTGCCGGCCACACTCGCCGTGGAGGTATCGGTAGCGTTTTTTAAGATGTAACCTGTGGCGCTGTAGGTCTGATAGGTCGTGTTGCAACTGGCGGCAATTGAGGTACAAATAGCCGCACTGGTGTTACTGCCGTTAGTGCCCAGTGTGTAGGTAACCTGGGCCGTTGGCGCCGTGAACTGTATTAATGAGTAATTGGTGCCATTGTTGACCTGGATTTGGCTGCCGCTGCCACCCTGAATTTTAACATCGGGCGAGCCGGTGCCGTTGCGGCCAATGGTGATCGCGGAGGCATTGGCGGCGCCCACGGTGATAGCGCCGGCGGTGGTTGTGGCCGTACCAGAATCGATACTAACAGCGCCCGAGGCCCCGGCACTGGCATTACCACTGGCGAGGCTCACGGCCGAGGACGTGGCGCCGTCGGCGCTCTTAAAGGTGCCGCCGCCGGTGATAGTGCCAGTGCCAGTGATGGTACCTGCGCCGCTAATATTGCCAGCGTTCGTGATATTGCCGGAGTTATTGTTGAGACCGCCGGAAATACTAGCGCCGCCCGCGCTCACCGTGAAGGCGCTGGCCACCGTGAGTGTGCCGGTAAAGTTGGCTGTAGCTGAAATGGTCTGGCTATTAATAGTGGCGCCGCTCGCCTGAGCAATACTGCCGGCGCTATTTATGCTCAGCTTGGAGACGCCGTTAACCTGGAAGTTTACAAAGTCGGAGGTGGCGCCGTTGGGCTGGTTGATGCCTAGGTAAGTACCATTAGCGCTCCCGCTCGCAATAGCCGAGCCCAGCTGCACCAACGACGACGTAGCTGCACCTACGCCAGTGTTGGGCGCGCCGCTCACCGCCAGCTCATTGGCGCCGGTGCCGGTAATGCTCACGGCGCCGGTGGCGCTCACAGTGCCGATGTTGCTCAGGTTACCTGAGCTATCAATCCGCTGGGTGCTACCGGTGAACAACGCCCCACCAACGGTCATGTTACCGCCAGTGCGACCGGTGCCGTTCACATAGAAGCCGCCAGTTTGGGCCGAGCCGGTCTGGTTTTGAATGTATGAAGTAGCACAGTTCGCCGAAGTTGTAGCATCACTGGTACAAAGCGTGGCATTGGCACCCACAGTAGGTACTGTAATAGTAGCTGTAGCCGTGGGCGTAGCAAACGCCAACGTGGTCTGGAAGGTGTTGGCTGAGTTGCTCACGATAATATTGGTAGCGCTGGCCGTACCCTGAATACTTACCCCAACCGTGGCACTGCTGCTATTGCGGCCAATGTTCACATTGAGCGCATTTGCGGCGCCAATATTAATGTTGCCGGCAAAACCGCTGCCCGACTTAGCTCCAGCATCAATACCGACGTTACCC
>Ga0207680_10001319_pt1 | contig 11700 bp, 16 predicted proteins | sample KBSS23metaG_FD_184321 | JGI IMG/M metagenome (GOLD analysis project Ga0207680, IMG submission 184321) | Switchgrass rhizosphere microbial communities from Kellogg Biological Station, Michigan, USA - KBS S2-3 metaG (SPAdes) (version 2) | ecosystem: Host-associated > Plants > Roots > Rhizosphere... | reverse complement strand
CCGGCGGCGTGGCGGAAGTGGCAGGCGGCATGCTCCTTGTACGGACGTTTGTCCTTGGAGAAGCGCACATCGCGATAGATGCGGAACATGGAGCCGCCATTGGGGCGCGGGTCGGCGACGAAGTTCTTCGAGATTTTCGCAAGGCGCGGGCGCATGGCCTCGATGAACTCGGACATCGGCGCCTGAACGGAATCGCGGAAGCGCTGCTTGTTGTCCTCGAACCAGGGGCGTTCGTTGCGGGCCTTCAACTCCTTGAAGAAGGCGAAGAAATCCTTCGGGAAGCCGGTGAACGCCATCTAATCCTCCGTCATGCGCGGATCGCCCGCCTCGTGCCGCCCGCCGGTCAGCCAGCGCGCCAGGGCGGGCGAGGTTTCGCGGGCGAGCCTATTCTCATACAGGGCGATGTCGTCCGCTGTCAGCACCGTGCGCCAGCGGGCGTTGGTGCCGGCGTGGAAGAAGGATTCGTGGCCGTTCCGCCAGGTGCCTGTGCCGCGGGGCATGAGGCGGGCGCCGGAGTCGCGCATGGTCTCGAAGCGGGCGGCGTCGACCAGCTTCGGCCAGAGGCTTTCGTTCACCGGGATATCGAGGAAGGCGGAGACGCGGCGCATCTCGGCGTCGAGGCCGGCCTTCAGGTCGTTGTAGTGGACGAGCAGCACGTTGGGACGATGACGGTCGGCCCAGAAGCTGCGTTCGATCTCGAAATAGCGCGCCGCGGGGTTGTCGTCGGCGAGGCGGGCGCCCTCGCCTTCCGTCATCCAGGCGCGGAAGAAGGCATGGATGCCGGGCGGCATGCGCGGATAGGGCCGCGCGATGGTCTCGTCCTGGAGGCCGATGGCGTCCATGGCGCCAAGCACCGCGGGCGTATAGGCGCTGACGTGGTTGTGCCAAGACATGAAGGCGTCGAGGCCGCCGCGCGCGACGTGGATGTAGCGCACATTGTCGTGCAGCGGCATCGCGTCGGTGGGCGTATGGGTCTTGATCACGCGGCGGCGGGTCTGTGTCTCGAGATTGGCGAGCAGCTCCTCCACCGGATAGTCGCGCACGTCGAGCCAGGGGGAGAGATCCCAGATCGGTTTCGGTTCGGGCGACTGCTCGACCAGCAGGTTCGCGATCTGGATCATCCAGGTCGTGCCGCACTTGGCGGGGGTGGCAATCATGATGTCGCTGTCGCGTGGCTTGTAGTGCGCCCAGCGGCGGGTGTCGGTGGTCCAGCTGCGGATGGTCCTGGTCGGTGCGCGAACGGCCACGGGTTCTAAAGCTTGCCGAAGCTCACGGCGCGATAGGTCCAGCCGGCGCCAGTGATGGCGTCTTGCACCGGCGTCTTCATTTCAGCGGTGTTGAATTTGTAGTTGTAGACCTGGCCGTAGGTGAGCTTCTCGGTGAAGGCGTAGGCGGTGCCGAAGGAGATTTCCGCCTTCTGGCCGCGGAAGGCGCTGGCGGTCATGGTGAGCGCGGGGATGCCGGCGCGCCATTCGACGGTCCATTCCTGGTCGACGGCGCGCACTTCCTTCTTCGCGTCGTCGAACTTCAGGAAAATCTTGAAGACAGATTTGAGACCCGCCTTGGCGAAGATCTCGTACCACTTGGCGTCGACGATGCGCCATTCCACGACGAGGTCGCATTTGTCGTCCGGCGTGGCCTCGCGGACCTGGAACGGGGCGGTGTCGCGGTTGACGGCGAGGATCGCGGCCTTGACCTCGGCCTGCGGCTTCACCGGCGTACCGGATTTGGGCTTCCTGGCGCCCGTCAGCGCATCGAACAATCCCATGGTGCTCTCCTGTTGAGCGCCGAGGATAGCAGGTCAGGCGCCGCCGAACATCGCCATCGGGTCGGGGATGTGGCCCATGGGCTCGGTGACCTTGAAGATGCCGCTGGCACGCAGGCACAGCACGCCGTCGGCGGTCGCCGTCCCCTGCGCGAAGAATAGGGTCTTGCCGGAGCGCAGGAAATCGCCGGTGCCTTCGACCCACGATCCGACCTTGGCCGGCGCGATGAAGTCGAGGGTAAGGTTCACGGTCGGCGCGAAACCGACATCGGCCTTGGCCTGCACCCGCGCAGCGATCGGGATGAACATGTCGGCAAAGGTGGCGAGCATGCCGCCATGCGCGACCCCGCCGGGGTTGCAGTGGCGCATCTCGCAGCGAAAGCCCATCAGCAGCTTGCTGCCGTCCCATTTGCCGTAGAGCGGACCGACCGCCTCGATGAAACCGGTCGAGAACTTGAACGGACGGAATCCGTCCGGGATGTTGGCCGTCATGCGCCCCTGGATGAATAGCAGTTAATGCCACTGTGGCGGCGATTGTGGACGCGCACAACATCGCGCCTCACATTTGCGTCACTGTGCCCGTGTGGCTTGCGGGACCGGAGCGCGATACTTACGCTTCGTCACGTCACCTTCAGCCCTCGATCTTGTCCGGTGCGAAGACTTCTCCTGCTTCTGCCGCTGCTGGCGGTCGCGCTGTTCGGCAGCGCGCGCGCCGGGGAGCACAAGGAGCGCGAATTCCAGGAATGCACCGACTGTCCGGTGATGGTGGGCATTCCGGCGGGCGCGTTCACGATGGGCAGCGCGGCACGCGAGACGGGGCACTTCGACAATGAGGGGCCGCAGCATGCGGTGAACGTGCGCGCCTTCGCGATCGGCAAGTTCGACGTGACGAACGAGCAGTTTCTCAGGTTCCTGCAAGAGACCGGCTACAAGCCGGCGCCGTGCAATTCGATCCTGGATTTCGGGTGGAAGCCGGCGGAGAACGGCTTCGCACGGCCGCCGACGGAAGTGGCGCCGCCCAACTGGCCGGCAGTGTGCGTGGCGTGGAAGGACGCGCAGGCCTACATCGCGTGGCTGAACACCAAGGCGAAGGCAGCGCATCCGGGGGCGAGCGGCACCTATCGCCTGCCGACGGAAGCGGAGTGGGAATACGCGGCGCGCGGCGGCACCGCCACGGCGCGGTGGTGGGGCGACGAGCTCGGCAGCAACAACGCAAACTGCAATGGCTGCGGCAGCACGGCGGATGCGCGGGTGCTGACGGATGTCGATGCGTTCGCCGCCAACCCGTTCGGACTATACGGCGTGCTGGGCAATGCCTGGCAGTGGACGACGGATTGCTGGCATCCGGACTATCGCGGCGCGCCGCATGACGGCGGCGCGTGGACGAGCGGCGGCGACTGCACACGGCATGTGCTGCGCGGTGGGTCATGGACCAACATCCCGCTGTTCATCCGCTCCGCCGCCCGCACGGGGGCGCCGGCGGTGAGGGGCGAGTACGACTATTCCAGCCTCGCCGGATTCCGAGTGGTGCGGACGCTGCCTTGAAGGCGCGCCCCCTTATCCCCACATCCACATTGTGTTTGAACTGCTGATCTTGGTTTTCGGATTTCTGCCTGATCTGGCGATCTTGTCGATCATGGATCGTGGTTCGCGCCGCCTCCAAGAATGGCGCTCGCGGACACTGCCGTAACAAACTGAAACTGTACGCGAGCGGATGCGGCATCGCGCCGTGCGGCATGCGCGCGGGTGCGATTGTTCCTTAAGGGGTGTGGCATTACCTCTGTCGCCATGGAACAGAAGCTCAAATCCTTTCTTGAGAAGCCTGTTGTCCGCGGCCTGTTGGGCCGGTGCCCGAAGTGCGGCGACGGCAAGATTTTCCGGGCGTTCCTGAAAGTCGCCGACCATTGTCCGGCCTGCGGTGAAGAGCTTCATCATCACCGCGCCGACGACTTCCCCGCCTACCTGGTGATCGTGATCGTCGGCCATGTCGTGGTCGCGATGACGCTGGCGGTCGAGTCCGCGTTTTCGCCACCGCTGTGGCTGCATGCCATCATCTGGCTGCCGGTGACATTCGCGATGGCGCTGGCGCTGATCCAGCCGATCAAGGGCGCCGTCGTGGCGTGGCAGTGGCAGGGCGGCATGGACGGCTTCGGCGACGCCAAGCGCGCCCGCGAGAACCTCGCGCTTACCTGAGCGTATCGCGCGGGTTGAGGGTCAGCGTCACATCCATCGAATAATCGATCGCGCCCGGCGGCAGCGTCAGCGGCGACGCGAGCAGCACGGCGTTGCGGGCGCTGAGGGCGATGTCGCGGTAGAGCGCGTCTTTCGTGTAGCGCTCGCGGTCGAGGATTGCGACCTTCTCCACCGTGCCGTTCTTGAGCACCGTCACGCGCAGCGCGATATCGAAGCTGCTGCCCGCCAGCGACGGCGCGTTGAAATTCCACTTGCGCAGAACCTGGGCGCGGATCAGGTCGCGCACGGCATAGGCCGTCATCGTGCCGGGCGCCGCGTCGCTCGATGTCGCGGGCGTCGTGGCGGACGGCGTGTCGACGGGCTTCACATTGCTTTCGGGCGCCTTGAGGTGCGCGAGTGCGTTGAGCCGGGTCTCCAGATCGTCGACCGGCTTGCGGCCCGTGGGCGACGTGCCTTCGGGACGATTGGCGGACGCGGGTTCGTGCGGCGTCGCGGCGTGCGTCGGCGGTTGCGGGATTTTCGCCTTCAACGGCTCGGGCGGCAAGGTCGTCTGCTCGCCGAGCTGGATCACTTCCACCGGCACGAAATGAGTCGGCGGCACCGCGTTCTGAGTCACGCCGCGCCAGAACATCAGCACAAGCACCAACACGGCGAACAGCCCGTGCAGCAGAAGCGAACCCGCCACGCCACGGCCGTCACCGCCGGCATAGGCGACACCAGCGTGCATCAACGCCCTGGCTTCCTGGAGTGTGAAACGGGTGCGCATGCCGCCGCTTGTCCAACCTTCGCGCTCCCCTCTGCATGCTGGCCCGCCGCGCGGCGTCGCGCAAGCAGCAGTCGCGGATCACGAGTGCTTGAGGCGAACGCTCGACAGCGCGGGCCGAAGCACTTCAGATTTCGTTCAGCAAGGCGGGAGGAAGATTGCCGCGGGAGTCGGGCTTAACAGGAGTTGTCACCAGTCGAAGGGGTTTTCATGAGCACGCTTCAGCACAGGCTTATGGGCTATCGCCTCACCACGGCGGAGATCCTCTACCACCTGCCCGATCATCCGGTGATGCTGCAAAGCTTCATCTGGCAGGATCTGGACATCGCACCGCGCTTTCCGGTGCTCAACAAATTCCTCAAATTCTGGGATGCGTCGATCGAGGGCCGTCTGCACTCGGTGCGCGTGGCCTCGCGCGGGATCATCTCGGATGCGGAGTTAAAGCTGGTCGGCAGCGAGTTCTCGCTGAACTGAGCGCGTGCTATGCTCGAGCGATGCGGGCAATCACCCAGGAAGACGGTCGCAGCGCGTTCGGCGCCGGTGCGGCCAACTACGACGGCGCGCGGCCGGACTATCCGGCGTGGGTGTTTGAGGAACTGCGCACGCGCTGCGGGCTGACGCGCGGAACGGGGGTGTTCGAGGCCGGGCCCGGCACCGGCGTGGCGACGCGGCAGCTCTTGGCGGCGGGCGCGGATGTTACGGCGATCGAGCCCGATGAGCGCATGGCGAAGGTGCTGAAAGCTCGCTCGCCGGACGCGAAGGTGATCAACGCGACCTTCGAAGACGCCGTGCTGCCGCACGCTGCGTTCGATCTGGGCGTCGCAGCCACGGCCTTTCACTGGGTGAGACAGCCGGACGGATACAACAAGGTCGGGTTGCTGCTGAAACCCGGTGCGTGGTGGGCCCCATGGTGGAACGTGTTCGGCGATCCGTCGCGGGACGATGCGTTTCACGACGCGACCCTGCATCTCCTGGCCGGCGGGACGACGCCGTCGCATCCGCCGACGTTCAAGCATCCCGCTGCGCTGGACCGCGAGGCGCGCTTTGCGGAGCTGGCATCGACGGGCCTGTTCACCGACATCGACGTGCGGATGGAGAACTGGACACTGGTGCTGAATCCGGCACAGGTGCGAGCGCTGTATGCGACGTTCTCCCAGTTCGCGCCGCTCGAGCCGGCAGAACGCGAGCGCATCCTGGACGCGCTGGCGCAGATCGCGGCGACGCAGTTCAACGGCCGCGTCGAGCGCAACATGGTAACGGCGCTCTATACCGCGCGGCGGGCCTGACTACTCGAACATCGGCACCAGGAAGGTGCGTTCGTAGCTGGTAAAGCACTGTGTCTCGTTGAAGCGCGCGGTGGCGGCCTTGCAACCATCGTCTTCCGCGACGTCGCGGCGATAGCGTTCGTAGGCTTCGAGCGTTGGGAAACTGAACAGCGCCACGCCTGTGTTCGGTGGGCCTTCCTTACCGAGGCCAGGGAAGCTGAAGGTGGCGTCGGGCAGCGTGTCACCTGCTTCGCCCGGCACGAAGAAGCCGTGATGCGTTCCGCCATATTTGCGGATCAGCGCGATCCAGGCGTGAGCGTATTCCCTGAACGCGTCCAGTTTTCCGGGCCCAATCTGGTAGCGGATGAAGCAGGTGAACATGAGCGTCTCCTCTCGCGCGAGCTTACGGCTTCGATTGCGCGCGGGAAGATGCCGGGACGCGGAGCTGTTCGGCCCACCTACTGCGACGGCGGCTTGGCCGTGGCGCTCTTGAAGGCGTCGTCGAGTTTGCCGCTGACCTCGGTCGCCGTCTTGCCGATCTCGGCGCCGGCATGCGCCAGCGCAGTCTGGATCTTGTCGACCTCGATGCCATGCTGCTCCGCAGTGGCCTTCAGCGCCTTGGCGTGGTCGGGAATTTTCGCCAGCTCCTGATGCAGCGTGTCGGTGACGGATTTCAGTTTTTCGGGCGTGAGGCCCGCTTTGGCGGCAGCGTCCTTCAGATTGGCCTGGACCTTGTCAAACCAGCTCATGGTGTCTCCTGTGCAGCCCCCGCCTGCCGCCCAAATTATCAAATCCGGTTCCATCCCAAAGCCTTGACGGTCACAGCCAAGCTCCCTAAATAGCCGCAAGTGGTCTTGGCACTCTCCGGGAGGGAGTGCTGCTACTTTCTGAATTTGCAGCAATATCAACCAGCTAGGGAGACACCCCATATGAAGTTCCGCCCGCTTGGCGACCGCGTGGTCGTCCGCCGCGTGAAGGAAGACACCAAGACTGCCGGGGGAATTATCATTCCCGAGACCGCGCAGGAGAAGCCGCAGGAAGGCGAAGTCGTCTCCGTTGGCCCAGGGGCCCTCGACGAGGCCGGCAAGCGCGTTCAGCCGGAAGTGAAGGCCGGCGATTTCGTGCTGTTCGGCAAATGGTCGGGCACCGAAGTGAAGGTCGACGGCGAGGAACTCCTGATCATGAAGGAGTCCGACATCATGGGCGTTCTCGAAGGCCGCAAGGCTTCGAAGAAGGCCGCCTAAGCACCCCTATCATCCAGGAGACAGATCAACATGGCAGCCAAAGACGTAAAGTTCGGCGCCGACGCGCGTGAGAAGCTTCTCCGCGGCGTCGACATTCTCGCCGACGCAGTGGAAGTGACGCTGGGTCCCAAGGGCCGCAACGTCGTCATCGAGAAGAGCTTCGGCGCCCCGCGCACGACCAAGGACGGCGTGACGGTGGCGAAGGAAATCGAACTCGGCGACAAGTTCGAGAACATGGGCGCGCAGATGGTGCGCGAAGTGGCGTCGAAGACCAACGACGCGGCCGGCGACGGCACCACGACGGCCACCGTTCTGGCCCGCGCGATTGTTCGCGAAGGCGCGAAGTCGGTTTCGGCCGGCATGAACCCGATGGACCTGAAGCGCGGCATCGAGAAGGCGGTCGAACACGTCGTCGCCGACCTCAAGAAGCGCACCAAGAAGGTCAAGGCCAACGAAGAGATCGCCCAGGTCGGCACGATTTCGGCCAACGGCGACCATGAAGTCGGCAAGATGATCGCCGAAGCCATGGCCAAGGTCGGCAACGAAGGCGTGATCACGGTCGAGGAAGCCAAGTCGCTGGCAACCGAGCTGGACGTCGTCGAAGGCATGCAGTTCGACCGCGGCTACATCTCGCCCTACTTCATCACCAACGCCGAGAAGATGATCGCCGAACTCGACGACCCGTACATCCTGATCCACGAGAAGAAGCTCACCAGCCTGCAGCCGATGCTGCCGGTGCTGGAAGCCGTGGTGCAGGCCGGGCGTCCGCTGGTCATCATCGCGGAAGAGATCGAGGGTGAGGCCCTGGCCACGCTCGTCGTGAACAAGCTGCGCGGCGGCCTGAAGGTTGCGGCCGTGAAGGCACCGGGCTTCGGCGATCGCCGCAAGGCCATGCTGGAAGACATCGCCACCGTCACCGGCGGCCAGGTCATCAGCGAGGATCTCGGCATCAAGCTGGAGAACGTCAAGCTGAGCATGCTGGGCACCTCCAAGAAGATCCGCATCGACAAGGACAACACCACGATCATCGACGGCGCCGGCGGCAAGAAGGACATCCAGGCCCGCGTCGCGCAGATCAAGGCGCAGATCGAGGAAACCACCTCGGACTACGACAAGGAGAAGCTGCAGGAACGTCTGGCCAAGCTTGCCGGCGGTGTTGCGGTCATCCGCGTCGGTGGTGCGACCGAAATCGAAGTGAAGGAAAAGAAGGACCGCGTGGACGACGCGCTCAACGCCACCAAGGCGGCGGTTGAGGAAGGCATCGTTCCGGGCGGCGGCACGGCTCTGCTGTATGCCACCAAGTCCCTCAACGGCCTGACCGGCGACAACGAAGACCAGACGCAGGGCATCGCGATCGTCCGCAAGGCGATCCAGAGCCCGATCCGTCAGATCGTCGAGAACGCCGGCGTCGAAGCCTCCATCGTGGTCGGCAAGCTGCTCGAGCAGAAGTCGAACACCTTCGGGTTCGATGCGCAGTCGGAGACCTATGGCGACCTGATCGACCTGGGCATCGTGGACCCGACCAAGGTCGTGCGCGTGGCGCTCCAGAACGCGGCGTCGGTCGCGGCGCTCCTGATCACGACGGAGGCGATGATCGCCGACCGTCCGAAGAAGGACGCGGCCGGCGGCGGCATGCCCGGTGGCGGCATGGGCGGCGGCATGGGCGACATGGACTTCTAAGACGTCCGCTCAACGAATGCGGAAAGGCCCGGTGGCGACACCGGGCCTTTTTGCTTGGCTACGGGAAATTTTCCGGCTTCTTCTCCGGGACAGCAGTCTCAGGCGCATCCGGCTCGGTGAGATTCCAGGCCACTTTCACCGTCATGGGTGCGTCGACCAGCTCGCTGTCCTTGAGCGCCGGGCGGTAGTGCCACTTCGCCACGCACTCCACTGCCGCGTCATCAAGCCCATGCGAGCCGCTGGACTTGGCGACCCTGATGTCGCGCACGGTGCCGTCGGCCGACACCGTGAAGGCGAGTTCGGTCGTGCCTTCCCGGCCGAAGATGCGGCCGAAGAAGGGATAGTCGTCGCGGCAGTTCTCCGGCCTGGACAGCGCCGGCGGCCGAGAGACGTGCTGGATGACGGGAACGTGCACGACCTCCTTGACGACTTTGACCGGCGCCTCCGGGCGGGCCTGGAGTTTCTCATAAAGGTCGTAGAAGAACAGGATCGAGGATCCCGTCGCGATGGCGCCCGCGATGATCACCGCCCACAGATGGTGACGAAAGCGTCCGCTGTAGAACAGCCCGGACGACACGACGAAAATGATGAACTCGATGATGATCACGTCTGGCCCTGTCTATCGCGCCCGGTGGCTAATACCGGCATCGGCATCCGGTGTGCGACTCGAATCGTTCCAATTTTAGGCAATTGCCACCATTCACAACCTGCGCCCCTCGCGTGGTTGAGAATCGGTGAATAGTGACGCGCACCGATGGAGCGGCGTCTTCATCGCATTGAAAGCCGGCGCAGCTAAAGAGGCACGCAATGCCGATCGATCCCGTGGTGGCCATTACCGAGAAACTGCTCCAGTCCGAACGCGGGCTGCGCGATGCGCGGCTGAAACGCGATGAAAAGATGACGACTCGCTGGCTGGCGCTGATCGCGCTGCTGAACGAGGAACTCTACAACGCGGTGCCGACCAGTGCCTTGGGCGCGGCCGAGTTGCTGCGGCGGGCGGCACATTCGATCGGCGAGCCTGGCGCCTCTTACGCCAGCCACATGCGCGAGATCGCGGACCGGTTTTCGAACGGGACGCGGGCCCTGACCGATCTCGTCTGGCTGCGCTCGATTCGCCCGGCGCTGACGGGCGGACTGTGCGGCAATGACGGGGTGATCGTGGCGCCGCTGATCGCGCTGGCGATCCAGGGCGCGTCGCGGCCGGTGGTGATCTTCCGCGCCGCGCTGCCCCCATCGCGCGACGACGGCTGGAAGAAGGCGCACACCGGCGCGCCATGATGGCGCACACCGCGCCGCCGGCATCTGCACAAAGGCAGGTCTTTCGCGCCCGCGATGATCGTGCTGTGCCGTTTCGGTACGGATGCATCGCATTTTAATCAAAGGCCGAACGAAAGTAGTTGAGAAGTGGTGAACGCTCACCCGGAATGGGGCGTTGTCGCCGCATGTTCACCATCAGGAGTTGATGACATGCAGATCGATCCCGTGGTGGCCCTAACCGCAAGGCTCGCGCAGGCGGAGCGCGGGTTGCGCGAGGCGCGCCTCTCACATGACAACCCCATGACCAGCCGGTTGCTGGCGATAATCTCTCTGTTGAACGAGGAGCTGTACAGCACCGTACCGACGAGCGCACTCGGCGCCGCCGAGCTGTTGCGGATCGCGGCGAACTCGCTGGGCGAACCGCCTGCCACATCCTATGCGACGCACCTCAAGGACATCGCGAACCGTCTGTCCGACGGGCGCCGCGAACTCCCAGACCTTGTCTGGTTGCGTTCGGTCCGGCCCGCGCTGACCGGCGGGCTTTGCGGCAATGACGGCGTGGTCGCGGCGCCTTTGGTGGCGCTGGCACTCAAGGGCGCGTCGCGCCCCGTCGTGATCTTCCGGGCCGTGCTGCCGAAATCCGACGATTGGATCGGCGTGCCGTCGCGCATGCACTGATGCAGCAATCCCGCGTCGGGAACGTGGTCTGACCTGTGGCTGGCGCGGTGTTTTCAAGTCTTGCCGCCGGCGTGAATCCGGCGTTCCCTCCGCCGGCTAAAGTTCGAGGAGCATCCATGTCTTATTCCATCTATGACGCATCCATCCCGGTGATGAGCCGCGCCCTGACCAACCTGTCGAAGATCATCGACAAGGCGGTGGCGCAGGCGAAAACCGAAGACAAGCCGCTATCGTCTCTGACCGAGGCAAAACTGGCCGAAGACATGCGGCCGTTCACATTCCAGATCCAGTCGGCATCCGATGCCGCCAAGGGTGCCGCCGCGCGGCTCAGCGGCACGACTGCGCCGTCAATGCCCGATACCGAGACGACCTTTCCGGAGCTTCAGGCGCGCCTCCAGAAGACGATCGACTTTCTCGCCACGGTGAAGGCCGATCAACTCAAGGGCGCCGAGGACCGCGAGATCGTGCTGAAATTCCCGAACGGCGAGTTCAAGTTCACCGGCAAGGATTTCGTCGCGAACTTTGCGCTGCCGAACTTTTTCTTCCACGTGACGACCGCCTACGCGATCCTGCGTCACAAGGGGATCAATATCGGGAAGATGGACTTCCTGGGCGGGGTCTAGCCTTCGGAGGCTTCCGGCACGGTGGGGTTCTGGAGATAGGGCTCCACCGTGCCCTTGTACTTGATCGTCATGGCGCGGCCGTGACGATCGACCGTCTTGCCCACGGCGAGGCGGACCCAGCCTTCGCCCAGAGGCCCTGCGAAGGCCCGCGCGGGGTGCAACAGCGCGACGGGGAGCATCCACATGCGACAGTGATACCATCCTGGCGGATGCGCACCCTCACCTTCAACCG
>Ga0207680_10001317_pt1 | contig 11715 bp, 12 predicted proteins | sample KBSS23metaG_FD_184321 | JGI IMG/M metagenome (GOLD analysis project Ga0207680, IMG submission 184321) | Switchgrass rhizosphere microbial communities from Kellogg Biological Station, Michigan, USA - KBS S2-3 metaG (SPAdes) (version 2) | ecosystem: Host-associated > Plants > Roots > Rhizosphere... | reverse complement strand
CGGAGTAGCCGCCGACCTTGCGGTCCGCGGCTTTGGTGAGCCCGACGCGCTCGAGCAGTTCGGCGCCGCGCGCTTCGCGTTCGGCCTTGCCCAGGCCGTGCAGCGCCGTCTGCAGGCGCATGTGCTCGTTGCCGGTGAGGAGGGGGTCGAGCGCCGCCTCCTGCAGGGCGGCGCCGATCGCGGAGCGGACCCGCGGCCCTTCGCTGACGATGTCGAAGCCGGCCACCCGGGCGGTTCCGGAGGTGGGCGGGAGGAGCGTCGTCAGCATCAGCACCGTCGTCGACTTGCCCGCGCCGTTGGGGCCGAGGAAGCCGTAGATTTCGCCCGGCTCGACCCGCAGGTCGATCCCGTCCACGGCGCGTGGGCCTTTCTTGAACTCGCGCACGAGGCCGACGGCTTCGATGCCGGCGCTGCCTGCCGTCCCGTCCATCGATCTAGCTGCGGCCATCGTTCCTCCGGTGCTTGCTTGGGTCGAAAGTTGAGGTTCTCAACAGTTGGGGTACCATAGCTTCCATGCCCCGCAAGGTCAAACCCGGATCGGCCGAAGGTAAGGACCTCGCCGCCGAAGCGTGGGGCCTGCTCGTGCCGCTCGTCTATCCGCCGCGGTTCATCGAGATCGCGCGCAAGATGGGGGTGACGCCGCCGATCCTCGGGGCGCTCCGCTTCCTCGAGCAGCCGCAGACGATGGGAAGGATGGCCGAGCTCCTCCACTGCGATCGCTCCAACGTCACCGGCATCGTCGACACGCTCGAAGAGCGCAAGCTCGCCGAACGCAAGCCCTCCGCGGGCGACCGGCGGGTGAAGGTGGTCCAGCTCACCGCTGCGGGGAAGAAGCTGCGCTCGCGATCGATCGAGGAGATGCTGAAGCCACCCGCCTGGATCGAGTCTCTCTCCGCCTCCGACCAGGGCAAGCTGCGCGACATCCTCCGGCGCGCCGGCGACGATGTGAGCTCCTAGGGCGAATCTCCGCCGCGGTTCATGCTCGGCCGCCAAACGGACGATGGATGTCTCCACGACCCCTGGAGGGATCTCGTCCATGAATCGTCTCCGTCCTCGCCTCACCTACGCGAACGTCGTCGCCAGCCTCGCCCTCTTCATGGCGCTCGGCGGCGTCAGCTACGCGGCCACGACCCTGCCGAAGAGCAGCGTCGGGTCCGCCCAGATCCAGCCGGAAGCGGTCCTCACCGGGAAGGTGGCCGCTGATGCGGTGACCGCCGCGAAGCTGGCCCAGGGGGTCCGCGAACGGCTGATGCCTGTGGGTGGCACGCCGGCGATGACGACCAGCTCAACCCCGACCAACGTCAAGCACGCCGAAACCGCCGACCGGGCCGGAACGGCGACGAGCGCCACCACGGCGACGAGAGCGGACACCGCCACCTACGCCGACTCCGCCGGGACCGCCGTCACGGCCACCACCTCCAAAGATTCCGATGCCCTCGGAGGCAAGCCCGCCGACGATTACCTGACCGCCGACTCCGTCCTGCGGTCCGGGCAGACCGAGGCAGGCGACTACATCGCCGCGGCGGCGAAATTCGAAGCCGGCACGGTGCTCGTCCAGTTCTGGCCGCATCTCCCGGAATCGCTGCCTGAAGGACACATCATCCCTGTCCCCGAAGGCGGGAGTTCGGCCCTGTGCCCCGGTGCGGGCCAGGCAGCCCCGGGCTACATGTGCGTCTACCAGTCGTTCAATGAAGGCATGACCTTCGAATCCTTCATCTCGACGCTGCCGGGATCGATCTACGCCGGACCCGTGAGCGGAGTCATGACCTGGCGAAGCAACCAGGACAACGGACTGCTGCGGGGGACCTGGGCCTACACGGCTCCGTAGGCGGTTGATTCCAGGGCGGGGGCGGCGGACGGCTCAGCTTCCGGCCGCGGCGGCCGTCCGAGGTAGGTCCTGGGCGTCTCATCGCGGTCCTGGCTGGCTGTGACCGCGATGAGACGCCCAGGACGGGAGGTTCGTGAAACATCGGCGACGAAGATGCCGGGAACTCCACACTTCCCGCAGCCTTCAGGCACATGCGTGCGCCTTTCGGGCCTGGATAAGAGGCCCGAAAACGCGTTCCCGACTTTGAGCCCCCTATAGGGGGCCGTAACTCGGGAACGCGTCCGTGACTGTTGCCCAACACGCACGGAAGCGTGGACTTCCCACGCTCTCCCTCACGAGATGCGAGTCCCGTCACGGAGGCGTGTCCCTCCCGTGACGAACCCTCCGCACTTCGGCGAGAGACCCGCCACTCCCCGCACCCCCGGCCGTCTCGGCCACGGCCACAGCGAGCCAGGGCCGTGGCCGAGACGGCCCTCTCGCCGAGACGCCTCGCGTCCCTTACCTCGGGCGCCAGCTTCAGCAGAGCGGACCTCGAAGCCGGCTACCGCGGCAGCCCCGGGCCGCCGCGTTCGCGCTGGATCTTCATCTTCTTCGGCAACAGGGGAACGCCGTCGCGGGCGCAGCCGAGGCCTTCGGCGTGGGCGAGGAGGTCGCGTTTGTGGCCGCTCCATTCGAAGTAGCCCTTGGGCATCCACTTGGCGATTTCCCAGACGACATAGGAGTAGGCGCCTTCGGAGGTCATCTGCTTGAGGATCGGCCAGTGGCGGGAGGTGGCCATCGCGCGGGTGGCTTCGCGTTCGGCTTCGGTGTCGCCTTCGCGGCGGGCGGCGCCCCATTGGCGCAACCAGAGGCAGGAGACGGTGCCGGCCGTCTTCGCGCCCACCTGGTAGCGGTCGGTGACGAGTTCTTCGTCGGGGACGCGGGCGGGGGAGAAGGTGTCGGGGGTCGGGATGCCCTTGAGGACTTCGCGGACGGTTCGGTCGTAGTCGGCGGGCGCGACCACCTTGGATGGCATCGCTTCAAGGAAGGTCTGGGGATCGACCTTGGTGAGCCAACCGAGGCGTTCTTCGAAGGCCGCCAGGTCGGGCACGGCGGCGCGCAGTTCGAAGACGTCCTTGCCCTCTGCCCAGAGAGCGATCATCTGGCGATTGCCGGGGCCGCCCTGGTTCGAGTAGAACTCGTCGTGGGTGTCGACGTAAGCGGTGGTGTCGAGGACCGGCAGGTGGAGGACTTCGCGCCCGCGCGGGTGCGGCAGCCCCTGGATCCAGGCGATCGTTTCCTTCAGGCTCCCGGGGCGCCAGCTGAGTTCGACCCGCCGCTGACGCACCGCGGGCGGGAACATCCCCGTCTCGCGCGGGTGCTTGTTCGGCCCGGTGACCTTGATCGATTCATAGGGGATCGGCTTGCCGGTGACGAATTCGATCGAGCCGTTGACGCCTTCCCGGTAACGGCTTTCCTCGGTGTTCTGGACGCGCCATCCAGGCCCTTGGAGGAGCAGGAGAGGGCTCGCCCCGGTGGGGGAGGCGGGCTTGGCGGCGGCGGCTCCGGCAGGACCTGCGGCGGCGCCGACGCCGGTCAGGACCAGGGCCGCGACCAAGGCAATCCTTTGTGCGTTCATAACCACTCCATGTCCGGTCGGCGCCGAACGTTGCGCGCCGAGAGCGTCTATCGAGTGGCTAAGTATTCCTTGAACGCCGTCCAATATGTTGTCCGGGAGCGACGCTCGCCGCTCCCGGACCGCTTACCTACGGAACTATTCGCTGCAGGCGGTGGCGATTTCTTCGACGCCTTTGTTGTCCTTTTCGAAGACCATCGCTTCGGCTTCTTCTTCGGACATTTCTTCGATGCCTTCGGCGACGCACGTGGCGATCGCGCCGGCGGCGCCTCCTTCTTCACTGAGTTGTTCCTCCACGAGCGACGCGATGCCCGCGGGGTCGTACTTGGTGAAGCCGGCGAATTCGTTCAGCTTCCAGTCGCCTTCTTCGTTCGTCAGCCCGACTTCGACCGACTGGCCTTCGAGGCTGCCGCCGGTGATCGCGACTTCGGCGGTCGCCGTGTCACCGTCTTCGGAGATGTTGGAGACCGACACCGATTCGGCCGGTTCGGATTCGTTTCCGGCTTCTTCTTCGCAGGCTTCCAACGCTGCTTCACCGGTTTTGCCGGATTCCGCTTCGTTGAAGGCCTCGGTCTGGACTTCCGTGCACTTCGAGGGGTCAGAGCTCGTCGCGGACGTTTCGATCGCTTCTTCGATCGCCGCTTCGTCACCGCCACCCGAACTGCTCGAGCCACCTCCGCAAGCGGTGAGCGCCATCGCCATGGCGATCAGCGCAACGGGCAGCAACAGCAGGGATTTCTTCACAGGTTCCTTTCGTGGGGCGGCAGCGGTCGTGCACGCCGCGGACTGGTTGGTGAGCCACTTATCGCCCGATCCCGGAAAACCTTGAAATTTCCTAAGGAACTTTGGGACAGAACTGCCGATCTAAGGCCTCGACCTCGGCGGGCGCCGCGACTCACCCTCCGCGTGCGGCGGCTCCATGAAGAGCAGCCAGCCGTAGTTGATGCCGAGGAAGAAGAGGACCGAGACGACGACCGCCTCGGTCTCCAGCGGTTTGAGGTCGACGCCGATGTCGGCGGCCAGCGAGGGGTGGATGGCGATCGCGACGATCAGGAGGTAGAAGGGCAGGGTCAGCGCCAGCAGTTGGTCGCCGCGCCGCTCGCGGGCCGGCTCGCCCCTCGCCCGCAGCAGCGACAGCACCACCTCCAGCGCGCCGACCGCGCCGGCCAGCCCGAACGCCAGCCGCCACAGCGCCGGGGAGTCCTCGGAGATCAGCGATACGAGGCTCATGACCCCGGTCAGCGTGAAGTAGAGCGACACCGAGTACGCCTGCCGCCGGCGGTACGGCAGGACCGACCATTCGAGGCGCCGGTCGGCGACCACGACCCACCAGAGGCCGAGCAGCGCGAACGCGGCCAGTGCGAGCGTCTCGTAGAACGTCTCCGCCACCTCCCGACACTAACCGGGCGGAGCATTATCGGTGCGGATTTCTTGTCCGACCGGGGGTGACCCGCCCGCTCCTAAACTTCAGGACCCGATGTCACCGATGAACCGCCCGCCCGCGCCTGCCTCCTCGCCGGTCCGCGACCTGCTCGCCCTGACCCGCCGGCCCGAGGTGATCTCGTTCGCGGGCGGCCTGCCCGCGCCGGACCTGATCGACGTTCCCGGGCTGCGCGCCTCGTTCGCCGCCGTGCTCGCGGGCGACGCGGGGGAGAGCCGGCTGCAGTACTCGACCTCGGAGGGCGACCCCGACCTGCGGCGCGCGTTGGTCGCGGTCGAGGCGCGCCGTGGGATCGAGTGCGACGCCGACGAGCTGCTGGTGACGACCGGGTCCCAACAGGCGCTCGGGCTCGTCGCCCACGTGCTGGTGGACCCCGGCGTGCCGGTGCTGACCGAAGATCCGACCTACCTCGCCGCCCTGCAGGTGCTGCGGCTGCATCGCGCCGAGCCGGTCGGCGTCGAGTGCGACGAGGACGGTATCGACCCCGAGGCGCTCGATCGCGCCGCGGCGGCGACCGGGGCGCGGGTCGTCTACCTGGCCCCGACGTTCCAGAACCCGACCGGGCGGACGCTCTCCGGCGAGCGGCGCGAGGCGGTCGCCGAGGTCATCCGCCGTCGCGGGCTCTGGCTGGTCGAAGACGATCCCTACGGGCAACTTCGCTTCCGCGGCGAGCCCCAGCCGCCGCTCGCCTCGCTGCCCGGGATGAGCGAGCGCACGATCGCGATCTCGAGTCTCTCGAAGATCGTCGCGCCTGGCCTGCGGATCGGCTGGATGCTGGCGCCCGAGGAGCTGCGCGCGCGGCTCGTCGTCACCAAGCAGGCAACCGACCTCCACACCTCGACCGTCGACCAGGCCGCCGCCGCGCACTGGCTCGGTGGGGCCGACCTGGACGCCCACCTCGCGCGGCTGCGCGCGGCTTACGCCGAGCGCCACGACGCGTTGCTGGCCGGGCTGCCCGCCGCGCTGCCGCCCGGCGCGACCCACAACGACCCTGACGGCGGCATGTTCTGCTGGGTCCGCCTCCCGGACGGCACCGATTCCGCCGCGCTGCTCCAACGGGCGCTCGACCGCGACGTCGCCTACGTCCCCGGCGCTCCCTTCTTTGCCGGACCGCCCGACGCGGCGACGCTGCGCCTCTCCTATTCGACCGAGAAGCCGGAGCGGATCGCCGCCGGGCTGGAGCGGCTCGCCGACACCTGGGCCGGCGTCGGCGCTCAGTAGGCGCCGCGGCCCGAGCGCCCGGCGAGCGCCGCCGCCAGGTCCCGCGCGAATGCCTCGGCGTCCTCGGGTTCGAGGCGCGCCGTCGTCACCCGGATGCCGGGCGGGGACTCGAGCCGGAACATGTCCCCGGGGCTCACCGCCCAGCCGTCGGCGAGCAGCCGCTCGACCACCGGCTGTTCGCGCCCGACCGGGACCCAGATGTTGAAGCCGGACCAGCCGATGGCCTCGATCCCGGACGCGGCGAGCGCCTCCAGCAAGTGCTTCCGGCGGCGGGTGTAGACGGCGGTTGCCTCGGCGTGGAGGGTCGCGACCTCCGGTGCCTTCCACAGCGCCGCGACGAGCCGCTGCAGCAGGGTGCTGACCCAGCCGGTGCCGATGACCTGGCGCGCCTGCAGCCGCGACACCGTGATCGGGTCGCCGGCGATCACGGCGAGGCGCAGGTCCGGGCCGAGGCCCTTCGAGGCCGAGCGGATGACGGCCCAGCGCTCGATCGCCGGATCGGCGGCGACCGAGACCGAGTCGGCCTCGACCAGGTCGGCCATGTGGTCGTCCTCCAGGACCAGCACCTCGGGGTGCTCGGCCAGCAGAGCGATCAGGTCCGCGGCCCGGGCGGGGGTGAGGCAGGCGCCGGTCGGGTTCTGCCCGCGCGGGTTGAGGATGACCGCGTTGACGCCGGCGCGGAGCGCCGCGGCGAGCGACTCGGGGCGCATGCCCTCGGCGTCGATGTCCACCGCGCGGGGGGTGAGCTGGAGCACCGCGGCGAGGTCGGGGAAGGCGGGGAAGGTCGGGTCTTCGACCGCGATGAACTGGCCGCGGGTGGTGTGGGCGGCGAGGGCGCGCTCGGTCCCGTCCATCGCTCCGCCGACGACGGCGAGGTCGGCAGAGGGGATGCCGTCGCGCTCGAAGCGGGCGGCGGCGAGCTCGAGCAGCTCGGGGTCATTGCGGTCGTCGGCGCGCCGTGGCATCGGCGGCGCCTCGGCGAGGGCGGGGAGGAAGGGGGCGAGGTCGGGGATCAGCTCCGGCGCCGGGTTCCCGTTGCGCAGGTCGACGGTCCCCGCCGGCGCCGGCGTGTACATCGCGACCGGCGGACGCGCGCGCTCGGCGACGATCGTCCCGCCCCGTCCCCGCGTCACCACCAGGCCGCGCTCGCGCAGCTGCTTGTAGGCGGCGGCGACGGTGGCCGGGCTGGTCTTCTCGGCCGCCGCCACGTCCCTGATCGCGGGCAGCCGGAAGCCCGCCTCGATCGTCCCCTCGTCGATCGCCGCCTCGACGTGATCGGCCAGCGCGCGGCTGGTCGACCCCTTGGGCTGGTATTGTGCTTGTACAGAGTTCATTTTGTTCTAGTACATAGTGCCATGTACCACCCCTACATCAGACAAAAGATCTTCGAGGCCCGGGCGCAAGAGCTCGAGCGTATTGCGGCGGCGGGCCGGACCGTCGGTGCCCGCGCCGCGACCGCGCCGCCCCGGCGCCGTCGCTGGCGGGTCTTCCGCCTCGCGATCCGCCGCGTCGCTCACCGCTGAACCTGGAGAAATCCGCGCCCGGCCTGAAAGAACGGGCCGGTTCGCGACACTCTCTGGACAGTGTCGAAGAAAGAGTCTCGGCCGGCGCCAGGTCGAGCACGCGAGTTCGAAGGAATCTTCAGCGCCTGCTACTCGCGGGTGCTCGGCTACGCGATCCGTCGTACCGATGACCGGGCGGCGGCGGAGGAAGCGGTCTCCGAGACCTTCCTGATCGCCTGGCGGCGGCAGGACGCGATGCCGGCGGACGCGCTTCCGTGGTTGCTCGGCGTGGCGAGGAAGGTTCTGGCGAACCAGCGCCGCGCGGCCGGGCGCCGCGCTCCCGACGGGCCGCTGGTCCCGCTCGAGGCGGTCGCCGACCCCGATCCGCGCGCGGTCGCCGACGTGGTGGCCGACCGCGAGGCGTTCGCGGCGGCGTTCGCCTCGCTCAGCCCCGGCGACCGGGAGGTGCTCGCCCTGGTCAACTGGGACGGCCTCTCCCCGCGCGAGGCGGCGACCGTCCTCGACTGCACGCCGGCGACCTTCTACCTGCGCCTCCACCGGGCCCGCCGACGCCTGCTGAAAGAACTGGAGGCGCGCGGACACTCCTTCGGTGAGCGCGCCGCAGGCCCCGTCCCCGGACGGGTGGCGGACGCGACCGAGGCACGATGACCGAGCGCAACGACAACCTGAACCGCGAGCTGCGATGGCTCGACCCGGTGGAGCCGGGCGAGCTCGAGGGCGCCGCCGAGTCCCCGGTCGCGCGGGCGATGCTGGAGCGGATCGTGGCCTCGGAGCCCGGGGACGCGCCGGCCCCCGCACCCGCCCGGCGACGCCGCCTGCCGAGGCTCGCGCTCACCGCCGCCGGGGCCGCGGCGCTCGCGGTGGCGGTCCTGTTCTTGGTCCTCGGACTGACCGGGGGCGGCGGCCGCGAGAGCGGCCTCGAGGCGACCCTCGACCAGGCCGCGGGGACCGCGGCGTCCCAGACCCAGGCCACGAGCGCGCCCTACACCTACCTGAAGACCCGCGAAGTCTCGGTGGACACCAACGCCGCCGATCGGCGCTCGTGGAAGGTCCTGCAGTCGACGACCCGCGAAGAATGGGTGACCCACGACGGCGCGGGCCGGCTGCGGATCGTCGACGGGCCCGCGCGCTTCGTCGGCTCCGGCGACCGCGCCGAATGGGAAGGGGCGGGGGAGCCGACCTTCCTCACCCTCGGGTTCGGCCGGCGCACCGAAGACCGCTTCCTCGACGCCGGGATGCTGCGTGGGAGCGTCGCGGAGCTGCCGGCCGACCCGGCGGCGCTCGTCCGCCGGCTGCGCGCCAAGGCCGAGGTCGAACACGGCGAACTGTCGGTCGACGCCGCGACCCTCCAGCTGATCGCCGAAGACCTGCGCGACCCCGGCGCCTCGCCGGCCTTCCGTCGGGCCCTCTACGAAGCGGCGGAGCGAGTGCCCGGCATCTCCTACCTCGGCGAGAAGACCGACCCGGCGGGCCGGCGCGGCGTCGCGGTCGGCGTCCGCGGCGAGACCTCCGGCGCCCCGGTCGTCTACTCGATGATCTTCGACCCCGCCACCTCTCAGGTGCTCGCGACCGAGCTGGCCTCGCGGGCGCGGGAGGGCGTCGACCCGCGCGGCCCGCGCCTCCTGCGGGCCCGCGTCTACCTCCGCTCGCGGGGGACCGAATCGCTGATGGGGAACGGCGGGACCTGGTTGAGCGGCTTCGACCCGGCGGCCGCCCCGGACGCCGGCCGCGCGAACCTCGTCTACCGCATCCCCGACCTGGGGACGAGCTGATGGCCAAGCCGCAGCCGGCCCTCGGCCGGCGACTCAAAGCCCTGCGGGTGAGCCGCGGGCTGTCGCTGAGAGAGGTCGGCATCGGGACCGGGCTGTCGACCTCGTTCCTCTCGATGGTCGAGAACGGGCGCACCGAACTGACCGTGGGACGGTTGGTGAGGCTGCTCGACTTCCACGGGGTGGAGCTCCGCGATCTGCTGCCGGAGCACGACGCCGACCAGCCGATCGTCCTGCGCTCCACCGAACGCCAGATCGTCGAGTCGCACGATCCGCGCGTCCGGACCGAACCGCTGGCGACCTGGCACTACGGTGAGCTGAGCACCGCGGCGATGCGCTTCGAGCCCGGCGCCGAGCTGCCCGTGGCTGCCGCGCAGGCCGGCCCGGAGTTCGTCCTGCTGCTCTCCGGGGAGCTCGAGATCGGCTTCGCCGACGAGTCCTCCGTCGTCCTCGGGGAGGGCGACTCGGTCTGCTTCGAGGGCAGCCGTCGACACGGGTTGACGAACACCGGCGACGGCGAGGCCCACGTCATCACTTTCAAGAACGAACAACAAAGAGGATGGGAAGGTTGAACGTGAGAATGCGTTCCATATTGACTTTCATCGTCCTCGGTGCGGTCGGCGTCCTGGTCGTCGCCGGCTGCGGCGGGGGAGGGAGCTCCAGTTCGGGCTCCTCGGGAGGCGGTGGCGGCGACTTCGCCTCCGGCGCCGAAGCGGCGTGCACCAAGGCCAACAAAGCGATCGTGGCGCTGGGCACCCCCCAGCAGGAACAGGTCACCCAGTACCTGGAGGCCACGGAAGCGGTGATCGAAACGCTGCACAAAGAAGTCGCGGCACTGGATGCCTCCGGGTCGGCCGAAACCGCCTACGTCGAAGGGCTCGCGACGGCGATCCCCGAGCTGACCAAGATGAGCAACGCCGCGCGTAACGAAAACTTCGACGCGGTGCGCGAACTCTCCGCGGCCCTGGTCGAAATCAAGCTCGGCGAACTCGCCGAAGCGGCCAAGCTGAAGAGCTGCGCGGAAGTGCCGGTGAGCGAATCATGAGGCGGCTGAGGGTGCTCCTCCTGGCCTCCGGCGCGATCACGCTGCTGGCGAGCGTCGGCGTCGCCTGGGCGACCACCGGTGCGACCACCGGCTATCCGCAGCCGAAAGTCGCCGTGCCGGCGACGATCCAGGCGCCCTTCGAAGACCGTTACGTGCTGACCGCGGTCGGCAGCGGGGCGGGGATCCGCTCGGGCGAGATGAAGTTCGAGTTCGAGGAGGGTTCCTCGCCGCAGTTCCTCGTCGGGATCTCGCAGTTCTACACCTACGGCCCGACCGGGGAAATCGAAACGAGCCTCTTCACCTTCTATCCACCGAAGGAACTGGCGGGCGGGAAAGGCCTCGGGTTCACGGTGCTGAAGGTGGGCGCCTCGGCCCAGTACGGGCAGCTGACCGAAGACGGTGAACTCCGCCTCTTCACGCCCGAAGGCGACAAGGTGAAGGGCGAGCTCCGCCTCCACGGCGGCGGCCCCTGGCCGGTCGAATTCAAAGTCCTCGACGACGACGAGCGCTATGCCGGGTCCCCGCCGCCGGCGAAGCAGATCCACGAATCCGAGCCGTCGAAGACGGGCTGGGGTGGGGAACCCTCCGAATACGAAGGCGAATACGAACTCACCAACGGTGCCGAAGACCCGACCGCGAAAGCCGGGACGCTCGGCGCCGCGATCGGCGTCGCCCAAGGCCTCGGCGTCAAAGGCGCCGTCGTCAGCTCCGGCTCGATGAAGGTCGAAGGCAATCCTCCGGTCGCGACGGTCGACCTCGAGACCGGCGGCACCGACCGCACCTTCACCCTCACCGACCTGGCCTGGCAGGCCGACCTGCGCGTCGCCCAAGTCCACAACGAAGGCCCCGACAGCCCACCCGTCGGCCGCTTCGAAGGCACCGGCGGCCAGGGCCTGGTCAAAGGCGACCTCGTCTCCGGCCACTCGGTCTACAAAGTCGAATTCCAGCTCAAATGAGGTGAGCTGCCGCTGTTCGGCGGCAGTCCTAGATCGGTCCTGGGCGTCTCATCGCGGTCCTGGCTGGCTGTGACCGCGATGAGACGCCCAGGACGGGAGGTTCGTGAAACATCCGGCACGGGCCCGGGCGGAGGTCGGACTTACGTCGAAGGTCCGTGCGAGAGAAGCCACACCCGGCACGATTCGTTGACGAAGATGCCGGGAACTCCACACTTCCCGCGGCCTTCGGTCACTTTCGGGCGCTTTCCGGGCCTGGATCAGGGGCCCGAAAACGCGATGTCGACTTTGACCCCCCTATAGCGTGGTCAAAGTCGACA
>Ga0207680_10001316_pt1 | contig 11717 bp, 13 predicted proteins | sample KBSS23metaG_FD_184321 | JGI IMG/M metagenome (GOLD analysis project Ga0207680, IMG submission 184321) | Switchgrass rhizosphere microbial communities from Kellogg Biological Station, Michigan, USA - KBS S2-3 metaG (SPAdes) (version 2) | ecosystem: Host-associated > Plants > Roots > Rhizosphere... | reverse complement strand
CTGCGCCGCCTCACAGAGCCCTTCCAGCTCTTCCTCCACCATTCGGTCGTCGGATTCGTCGTCGTTAACGTAGACAAGGACGGCCGATTCGGTGGCCTGTTGCGTTTCTTCTAGCGCTCGAGGCATCGGTCTATATTGACGTAGGCGCGGCGCTCAGGCTCGGGAAGATCCGGATTCTCAAGCGAGCGACAAGAAAACGGGCTCTAGAATCGACCTGCCGGAGCAAGCGTTTCTAGAGCCCTACACTCTAATTAGGTTGAATTAGAGCTTGAAGACGCCGAACGAGGCGGAAATCAGGAAGCCGCTGAAGTCCACGCCGCTCTGGGTCGGGAACAGATAGTAGCGGACCGAAGCTCGGAAGCGGTTGCTGCTCTGGAAACCTGCTTCCAGCGAAGTAACGGCGCCGAACTTGTGACCCTTTGCCTTGGTGAGGTCATCTCGCGTGATGTCGTAATCGAAATACGAAAGGCCCGCGCCTGCGCGGACGAACGGAACCGTGCTCTGGGTTGGGTCACCAAAACTCTTCTGGGCTCCAATGGTGAGCGGGATCACGTTCATGTGATCGCCGTGGCCGCGAGCGCCGATGTATCCGATCTCAAAGCTTGGCACCCAATCCTTCTGGCGCTTGATCATCATCGGGGTCAAGCCCACGCGGAAGATCGTGTCGCCGAATCGATCCTTAAGAAGGCTGCTCTTGGGGAAGTAAGCGCCGGCATCCAGGCCGATGTAATCGAATTTCCACTTATTCGACTGCGCGTTCGCAGCGACACTCGCCGCTACAAGTCCTGCTAACAAAAAACACTTCAAAACTGACTTCGTCATCTCCAACTCCTATGCAATTGACTTACGTTGACACACTTTAGCCTCTGGGTTCGATGCCTACTAAGTCAAAACCCTCGGCAAATCTGCTTAATTCTGTGGTGCAGGCCGCCGCTGCAGCTTCAAATATCCTTCGCCCCTTGTCCTCGGTGGCCAAGGTGGCATAGCCCAGCGAGCCCTGCTCGGTGAACTCGTCGAAGTGTAAGACCGCGCCTTTGACCGGTGGTTCCGTTCGGAGACCATCGTCCCGCAGCTTGTCTCGGCGGACCAGATCTGGGTGCAAATGCATCATCAGGCTCGCCTCGGCCTCACATGCGTGGCGCATGTCTTTGTTCGGGCCCTCGAGGATCGCGGCGATGTCGTCGGTTATCAGGCTGAAGTAGCCGAGATGACCGAACAATGAATTTCCATATCGAGCTTTGAGCTTTCGAAGTGCTACTCCGTTTGGCTCCGTGTTTCCCCCGTGCCCATTTAAGAAATAGAACTTTCGAAAACCGTGGGGGAGAAGCGATTCGACGACGCTCGTGATGGCTCCTTCATACGATTCAAACGACGCACTGATGGTGCCGGGGAAGGCGAGGTGATGTCCTGAAGCACCCATCCACAGAGTTGGGGTCAGAAGCATCTGTTGCGGAATATTCTTTTCGACCGCCTCTGCCACCGCAGTCGCGATGAGAGAATCGGTGAAGAGAGGCAAATGCGGACCGTGCTGCTCAAGAGACCCGGTTGGGGTGAGGACGACTATCTCCCGGCTAAGCGACTCGACATCTTGCCAAGTGAGCCGGGAGAGAATCATGACTGAGCAGGCTCGCAGACGTTAACGATGTTGAACTGGAACCGAGCATTGCCAAGCGCGAACTCGTCGCCATCTTTGATCTCGGTCTGATCGACTCGCTCGAAATCGTTGCGAAGAATGAAGGTCCCGTTCGATGAGCCCATATCCGAAAGCATCCACACGCCGTCGTCGCAGGTGAGCTTTGCGTGCTTGCGCGAAACATAGGATCCTTCGGGCAGGTTAGCAAGATCGACATCGATAGGGCCAACGGCTGGATCAAATCGTCCCATGATCGCCGGAGGATTGATAGGGAATTTGATATCGGTCGGTGCACCACCGCGCTTCAACGTGATCTCTCCGCAAGTTGGTGCATCTGGACTTGGAGAGCTGTAGCCCTCAGCGGCCACGCCGGCATGCGGATGGTCCGGCTGTGCATCCGTGGTCTCAGGAGCATCGGCCGCGCCATCAACTTCTTCTGGCATGGGTTCATCGGTAGACATTAGATCGAATTGACCTCCATCAATCAGATTACTTCAAGGAAGCTAGCTTCACCAGACCGGCATCTCGGAAGCCGGGACCTCCAGAAACAGCAGAGCGGCGCCCTTCTCCATCGTGACGCTTACCGAATCGCTTTCCGTTCGGTTTGAGATGCTCGTTGAACCAAGAGGAGAGAGTTCGGCGTTGCTGAGTGGCCACTCGCACCCAGATAAGTTGACGCCAACGCAAGGGGCGAGGGGCACCAGTGAGAGTCTCCGATCCGCGATGGTCTGTAAATGACGAGGCAACCCTGGCCTGACGATCCAGCCGATACCTCGGCGAAAAACGAAACGAACATCAATTGAAGATTTGGCTGCGCTTTGGTATGTGGCGAGCACATGATCCGGCAAATCCCCTTCAACTCCTATTAGTGTGATTGCGCTTATTCCGTTTTGCTCTGCGTAGGTCAGTAATTTGTCGCAATCAGTTGAGTCTTGGTCCTTGATCTCTAATGTCGATGATGAGGATGCAAGTGCTCGCTCGCTAACCGAGTCCAGATCACCAATCAACAAATCCCATTTGACATTCGCCTCAGTGAGAGTGTCAGCACCCGCATCAGCGGCTAGAATGATCTCGGCTTGCTTCGCCCACCGAATGATTTGATCGCGAAAAACATCGCGGCCGGAAAGAACTCCAAGGGCACGTCGAGAGTTTTCCACACCACCTTCTACCTGAAATGGTAAACGTCAGTGGAAATCGTGTGATCAATGCGTAATCAAAGCATTTCCTTGTTTTGATAGACGTGTGTCGGTTGCGAGACCGTGGCGCGCAAGAAAGCCTAGCGATATCTGCGAAAAACGATTGACCAACGATTACAAAAAGGTTTTCGCCATACCACGTTTTCTCGGTAACAGACAAGTAAAAAATTTCGATATTTACAGTGGTCTCAATCAACCACTTGCGTGTGTATACTGCCATTCCCCCAGGGTTTCTTAAATGCCGCTTAAAGACCTGACTCTAGATCAACTTTCTCTTGAAGATAATGCCGACCTTGTACGATTGCGAAGAGCTTGGGATGGTGTTCTAAAGCGTTTGGCTGCGGAAGTTCCGCAAGCATGGCTCGAAAGATTTATTCGTCCGCTCGAACCAGTCACGATCGAGAATGGTCAAGCAACTCTCGAAGTCCCCGGCCGCTTTGTAATGGAGTGGGTGCGAGAGCGCTACATCGGAACATTGGAGACTTTGCTCAGCGACGAAGTCGGTGAGCCGGTTACGATCGAGCTTCGCCTTGAGCCACGCGAAAAGCCAGGCTCTTCATTCGTTGCAACGGCGCCTGTTGCGATCAATCATCGTCAAGAGGAGTCGTCATTCAAGCCCTTCGAGCGATATACGTTCGAGACGTTTGTTGTTGGACAGAGCAGTCGACTCGCGTTCGCCGGTGCGAAGGCGGTTGCCGCAGAACCTGGCGTTAAATACAATCCGCTCTTCATCTATGGCGCTTCGGGATTGGGCAAGACGCATCTTCTTCACGGCATTGCTCGAGAAATTCTCGCAAACAACCCGAAGTATCCGCTTGTGTATGTATCCGCCCAGCAGTTCGCTGAAGAGTTCGTGACCGCCCTGCAGAACAATCGCATCGATCAGTTCCGAAGATCGCAGCGAAATGTGAGCATGTGGCTCGTGGACGATATTCAATTCATCGCGGGCAAGGATAAGACGCAGGAAGAGATCTTTCACACGTTCAATCACTTGCAGTCACTTGGCAAACAGATCGTGCTGACTTCGGATCGCCCCCCGCGCGATTTGTATTTGATGGATGAGCGACTTCGCTCGCGATTTGAAGCGGGCTTGGTGGCTGACATTCAAATGCCTGACCAGGAGACGCGCTGCGCGATTATTCAGAGCAAGGCAGCACAAGAAAGAATTGAGCTGGATCACGCGGTCGCGATGTACCTCGCGGAGAGCGTGCCGGGCAACATTAGAGTCCTGGAAGGCGCCCTTACTAAGCTTGTTGCGCAGGCTAGCCTTCTCAACGTTGCTGTCGACCTCGACCTCGCTTCTGAGTTGGTGGAGAAGTACTACCGATGTGGCGTACTCGCCAAGCCTGGATTCGATCAGATCGTCGAGACGGTCAGCCGACACTTCAAAATTCCCGCTCCCGATATCAAGGGCGTGTCTCGAAAGGCACCGATCGTCCATGCACGACACGTGGCGGTGTTTGTTACCCGAGAGATCACGAAGGATTCTTGGAAACACATCGGTTCGCTCTTCGGTGACCGCGACCACACGTCGATGATGCACGGCTACCAGAAGATTTCTGAAATGATGAATCGCGATAAGGATCTTCGCGCTGCCGTGAAGATGATTATTCGGAATCTTTATCCGGAAGCCTAAAAGAGCTGAGTGCTGAGTGCTGAGTGCTGAGTGCTGAGTGCTGAGTGCTGAGTGCTGAGTGCTGAGTGCTGAGTGCTGAGTGCTGAGTGCTGAGTAACCGTCCTCAAGGTGGATTTTCTTTCCTGAGCAAACTGGATCGAAGCCCGCCAATCAGCCGTGTAACTTCTAAGGCTAGGTCGCATAGCGTTTTGAACTGGCCCTCCGTGATGTAGTTCTGGTCGAGGGCGACGTAGAGGTCAGAGCGAACTTCACCGGCCGAGGCTTTGGCAATATTTAGAAATCGGATAAATTCGCGAGTGCTACCGCTTTCTGCACCTTCTGCGATGTTGCACATCGACGAAACGGCGGCACTTCGAATTTGATCACGAAGCTTGAAGTCACTGGCGAAGGACCCGACCTTACTTACCGCGTAGATTTCGAATACGAGTGTTCGAGCTCTTTGCCAGGCGACGATATCTTCGAACTTCCAGCTCATGGTCCGATCTCAGCTCTCAGCACTTAATACTCAGCACTGTCCCTACGCAATTTGAACGTCGTGCGCACCCGTTTGGATCTCGCCGATGATTGCGGCGCTTTCGCCTGCTAAGTGGAGCTTGTGGACGATGGCGGGGGCTGCTTCGCGTGAGGCGAAGAGGACCATTCCGATTCCCATGTTGAATGCGCGGAACATCTCTTGATCGGGAATGTTTCCCGCATCCTGGATCAGTCGGAAGATGGGTGGCACGGTCCAGGAACGGCGTTCGATGATCGCACGTGTGTCCGAAGGCATCACGCGCGGGAGGTTGTCATAGAGTCCTCCACCGGTCACGTGAGCGATCGCAAAGATGTCCTCTGATTCCTGAAGCAGTGGATACACCGCTTCGAAATAACAGCGATGCGGGCGAAGAAGCTCGGCACCTAAACCGTTGCCCAAGGCGGGAATCTCGTCGCGCACAGAATAACTACCCAACTCGAATAAGGCGCGACGGGCAAGTGTGTAACCGTTCGTGTGGAGGCCATCGCTCATAAGTCCGATGATCGCGGTGCCGGGCAGCATCTTTCCTCGAGGAAGTTTCTTCGCTCCATCGACGATGCCCACGATGCATCCAACAATGTCGATCTCATCTTCCACATAGACGCCGGGCATTTCCGCCGTCTCACCGCCAATCAATGCGCATCCAATCGCAGAGCAGGCTTCTGTCATTCCCGTCAGAACTTCTTCGAAGATCAGGCCGGATAAGCGTGAACAGCCGAAGTAGTCAAGAAAGAACAGCGGTCGAGCACCCTGGCACAGGATGTCGTTCGCAGAGTGGTTGACGAGGTCCTTTCCGAGTCCTTTGAAACTTCCCACCATCTCGGCGACTTTCGTCTTGGTGCCGACACCATCGATGCTGCTGACGAGGATGGGGCTCTCCATCTCAGGGAAAGAGGCGCGAAACAGTCCTCCGAAGCCACCGATGCCGCCCACGACGCGATCGTTATGAGTTCCCTGCACCCCTGTCGCAATGGCCCTCAATGCCCTCTGGGCCTCGTCGATGTCGACTCCGGCTTGGCGATAGGTGAGAGAATCGTTGGGCATGGGTAATTATTGCCGATGGGGAAGGGAGGAACCGCCGATACCCAAGACCCAAAACCGGAGACCTGAACCGGGCGCAATCAGGTAGATTCTCCCCTTGCACCCCGGGGGTGTAGCTCAGTGGTAGAGCAGCGGCCTTTTAAGCCGTTGGTCAAGGGTTCAATCCCCTTCGCCCCTATTTCCCGCAACTAATTAGCGTCTGACGCGTAAACTGTTGCAACCCCACTCGGGGCCGTGATGCATGGAAAATTTTGCGGATAAGTACCGAGGGGCGGCATTTCTAGCCCTCTTCCTTGGCACTCTGGTTCTCGCCGCCGTCATCGTCTTTCCGTTTCTTCCAGCGCTTCTTTGGGCCGTGATGCTAAGCATCCTCATGTGTCCGCTTTACCGAAAGTTGTCGCGGGCCCTGCAGCAGAAGTGGTCTAAGAAGTCAGCCGACACGTGGGCTTCCAGCATCACCACGATGATTACATTCCTGATCATCTGCGTCCCTTTTGTTTTCATCGGAATCTTTCTGTATGTTCAGATATCGAGCATGGTGGCTCAGCTTGGACCGACGAATGGGCAGCCACACGGTTTGGATCAGGTTTTTACCAACTTGGATACGAACGCCAATGCGTTTCTTGCGCGGTTCCGATTGCCGCACATGAATATCGCGGAATATGCGCAGCTGCACTCCTCGGATATCGTGAGCACGATCCAGCAACCCGTGAGTCACGCGTTTGGCAAAATCGCCTTTACGGGACTCTCGTTGATCATCGCGCTTCTGACGATGTTCTTCATGTTGCGGGATGGTGAGCGATTGAGGGAGCCCGCCCATGAGCTTCTGCCGTTGCCGCCGGAGAAGACGGACGCGATCTTAAAGCGCGTTGGCGAAACGGTTTACGCCGTGTTTATTGGAACGGTTCTTGTTGCCCTCATTCAAGCGACTCTGCTTGCGATTGGCTTTCGCATTGCCGGAGTTCCGAACGCGTTTCTGTTTGGGATCATCGCGCTGTTCCTATGCACGATTCCATTGGTGGGTGCGACGGTGGTGTATGTCCCCGCAGTCGTTCTCTTGGTCGCGCAAAGCAACTACGCGGGTGCGATTGGAATCCTGATTCTCGGACTTGCGGTGACGAAGTTGGATTACTTCCTGCGTCCACTGTTGATTGGCGGCAGGTCGAATTTGCATCCAATCGGAATCTTCTTCGGGATTCTTGGCGGCGTGTTAGTTTTCGGTCCGGTCGGGTTGGTGGCTGGCCCAATGGTTTTGGCGGTGCTGCTTGCCCTCCAGGACGTCGTCCGTGAGAGGGTTCGCGGCACCGCCATCGATGTTCCGAACCGTGAGTTGACTACAGGTTCTTAGCTTCCTGCCGTCGCTGCGTTCGTACCGTTTGTTCCGCCCGTGGTCGTGCCACCTGTGCTGCTAGTCCCGCTGTATGGGCTCCCACCGTTGAACGAGTCGGTGTGACCCGGAAGGGGTGACCGATCTCGGAACGTCTGGATCTTGAACGAGATGTAGTGCTTGTCGCCAGGCATTGCCGGCGGCATGTTGTACGGAAGCGAAGGCACCTGATAGATGTTGGGAACGTTTGTCCCCATGTCGAAATAGCTCGCTACGAACGTGCCAGCAATATCATTTTGCTTTGCGCTCTTGATCGTGCCCTGGGCGTAGAAAGCTCCCGCCATCGACAGCTGTGAAGATCCTGCACCCGTTGCAAGGTTGAGATCTCTTGCCGCGATCAATCCGATGCGTGCCGTTGTAGGGAAGATCTTGCCGCTTTTTGGAAGGAGATTTCCGTCAACGTTAATGCTGCCCGTGGAGTAGAGCGTGCCATTGCCCGTATAGGCTATGTCACTATTCTTTGCTCCAATCTGCAGGTTGCCCGTTTTGATAACACCTGTGATGTTCAGAACACCAGGGGTTCCCGGAGTGAAGGAAATTTTGTTTCCGTATGCGTCTGGACCATAGCTGAACGCTGCGGTGCTTGCCAAGATTGTCGTGGTTGGGATCGTCAACGAGCGGCTGTTTAAATACGATTGCTCGTCGGTCCACGTTGTGCCGCCCGTATCGACGTATGTTTGAGCTCCGATGCCACTGACGACTGGGAACGAAATTCCGAGATTGTCCAGGTCGTAGGTGTTCGTCGTGCCGTTATCACTAAAGACGGCCGACGCACCCTTGTTACCTGTCCAGCCGTCGCTCACGTAAGTGCCGTCTAAAGTGGCTTTACTCAAACCACCATCAACGATCGCGTCCGTGCCGAGCGTCGCAGATCCGCCGATAGAAATCATTCCATGCTTGACGCGAACCTCAGTGCTGAGAGTTGCCACGCCTCCAACGGTGGGGATAGCGGGGATGATGCTCGTCATTGTGGAGGGTGCGCCCGAATAGTTGTTTCCGATATACGCGGTTCCGCCGAACGATCCGTCTAAGCTCGTTTGAGTCATCGGCGCGTCGTAGGCACCGCTGCTATTCAAGTCGTTGTATGGCTCGGCTGCGGTGTAAACACCGTCGCCGTTCGCATCTGAGTACGCTTCGCCCGGATCCCACTTGCCGTTGTGATTCGAGTCGGTGTAGGCCTCGGCGTTGTCATAGATACCGTTGCCGTTAAGGTCCAGGTAGGGCTCACCGTCGCCCAAGATGTGCACTGAGCCGCGGATATCGACGTTACCGTTGATTGCCTGACCCGTTGCGCCCGCGCCGGCAAAGATGGCGTTGTTCCAGATCCCGACATCCTTTTCCTTAAAATAACTGCGAACGCTTCTCGTGATTCCCTTGTAAGTGACGGTGCCGGTCACATACGCCATGCTGTCGCTGGTTGGGGTGACCCATCCATAGGCGGTGCATCCGGGTGCGAGGGTGCTAAGGTCCGTGCTGAGGGTGAGGGCCATGTAAGCGAACTTTCCGTTCGCCCCACTCTGTGTCAAATCATAGTAGGCCTTGCCCGTCGTATGATCCATCGCGGCGAACGCTGCTTGCTCTGCGATCGTCGAATTTCGATCTTGCCGCACGCGCAGCAAGCTCTGAGAGCCATAGTTGGCTACCGCAAGCGTGATGGTTAGCAATACTCCAAGAACCAGAACGACGTATGCCGAAACGGCTCCCCTTCTTCGTGTAATTTTCATGTGTTCCTCAACAAAACGGTTTCTTTCATCCGCTGGTAGCGGACGTTGCCGACCACGCTCTGCTTCGTGATGAGCTGAATGACGATCACTTTGTGCGAGCCCACCATTGAGAATGAGAACGGTGTGTAAGCCTGGCCGTACGTGCTAGAACTTGGATCAGGATCGATGCCGGTGACGTTCTTCACCATGATCTGACCCGTGTGCAAATCGGTCATTGTTCCTGCGCCGAAATCGACGGAGAAGCCGCGCGTGACTCCATCGCTCTGGATCGGATACTTGAATTCTTTCTCGCCCGTGTTCGTGTCCGTCGTCGTCGAGGTCGACGGCGTTGAGAAGTTCACGGTCTTGCCGTTGTTCGAGATCGTGGCGCTCATGGAGGCGCGCGCATATTCACTCACCCAACGGAGACCCTGCGCATTCTTGCCGGACAGAGTTAAGTCAGTGGTCGTACGAGTCATGTACCGGGCACCCGTCACCATCAGCGACATCGTGCCGAGGGTGATGAGCATCATGAGCACAGTGCCCGTGACCAACTCGACAATTGTTGTACCGCGACGTTTCTTCATGATCGATAACTCCCGAGGATGGTGCCCATCGTTACCGTTTCTGTTTTCCCGGTCGGCGTTTTCCACGTCACCGACGCCACAGCTTGTACATTGCCGTAGTTAAGGTTTGTAATCGTGAGCGTGCCCGTTCCGTTCTTGAGCGCCTTGGAAGGGCTGAAGTCCGTTGCATTATCGAGCGGGCAGTTCGTAAAGGTGTAAGGCGAAGCGGATTGCCCCGCATCGATTAACTGCATACCGGTCAAGTTGGTTGCAGTGAGCTTGCCGGGCGAAAGCAGCTGGATGTGCTCCAACATCTTTGTGCAAATCTGAGTAGCTCTTTGCTCCTGGACACCGATCGCATGCGCCTTAGAAACGATCGGAAATAGGGAATAGAAGCTCGCTGCGCCCATCGACAAGAAGGTCAACCCGATAATGCAATCGAGTAGGACGCTTCCCCGTTTGAGTCGCAGACGCCGAGCCATGCGCGCGTACGTAGGCATGCTGATCTAATCGGTGCTTTAAGGTTAGAGCCTTACCTGTAAGTTCTAGAAGTCTTTAAAAAACTTCAGCAAACAGGTTGAAAATGGAGTTTCAGGCAGTCTTGCTAGCTTCGATTTTTGCACCTTAATCCGCCCAAAGGGACATGCCAAAAAGTTGCCTGATTTATTAAAGGGTGCCAAGGTCCGGTGGTGTTGCGGGTGCAAATCTCTAAGGTTTCTTTAAGCTTAAAGGGAACCTAGTGAGTGTAAGAGCCAAGCGGTCCGAACATTGTGGCAGCGGTAACACGATGAGAGCTTTTCGCGATATGGCCGACGGATCAACCGGCCTGCGAAGCGAACAGGCGGCTCTTTTAAACACCCTGGCTCAAAAGGGTTGTAGTAACGCGAATCGCAAGAAGCACAAAGGCTTCACGTTGATCGAAACACTGATATCCATTTATTTGGTGATGCTTGCGGCCGGCATCTTTGTGGCGTTGTTGCCTTCTGCAGCAGCGACAGAGAAGATGGTTGGTTATCACGAGCAAGCCGCTAGTCTTGTGCAACACAAGATCGACCAACTTCGGGGCGTTGGCTACGGCCGTCTGACGTATACGGAACTGCTGAACGCGGGTGTCATCGATACCACTCCCACCACGAGTCCATATACGTTTAATGCGACGGATTCCCTCTCGACCTACTTGCAACACCCAACAAGCACGATCACGGTGAGTGACCTGACATCCGACACCAAACAGGTCATCGTTACGATCACTTGGACGGGAAGCTCTTACCACCAAGCAACCGGCAATCTGCGCGCCGTTGCTTTCATTTCCAAGGATTAAACATGAAGCGAAAACAGAGAGGGTTTGGAATTTTCGAGGTGGTTACAACAACAGGGATCGTCGCGCTTGTTGCGGTCGGCTCTGGAGGTTTGCTTGTTTCGATGTTCAAGAGTTTTCAATACTCGGGAACGCAGTTTTCGGCCGACATGCAAACGAGCCAGTCGATCCAAAAGCTAGCGAAGGATCTGCAAGAGGCGAAGCAGATCACGTTGATTTCATCCACCGACATGCGGATTTATTATCCGCAAAAGGATGCGAATGGTGTGTATACGTCCTCGCTGGACAATTCGAACACGGTCGATTACTATTTGGGAGATTTCGCCGGGAATATAAGTTCCGCGGGCACCTATCTCATCCGCAAGCCGAACGGTGGCTCCCCCCGGCGAATTTGCGATGGCGTCATCCTCCTGGACTTCACCAGCCCTGACCCCGACAGCGTCGACGTGAGCCTCAAGGCCAAGGTGAAAGTTGGCTCCGTGACCAAGCAGTGCGACATGGTCCACCGCGCGATATTTTTGAGGAACTACTGAGAACATGGCAACCTACAACGCAACTCAAAAGCAGCGCAGGCGGCTGAAACTCAATGGCGCCGTCCTGCTGTGGGTACTCATCGTCACGATGATGATCATCACGATGGGACTCTCGATGATGAGCCTCACTCTTCATGGATTGAGAACGACGCGAAGAATTCAAGACTCGACCCTTGCCTTCAACCTCGCC
>Ga0207680_10001314_pt1 | contig 11734 bp, 11 predicted proteins | sample KBSS23metaG_FD_184321 | JGI IMG/M metagenome (GOLD analysis project Ga0207680, IMG submission 184321) | Switchgrass rhizosphere microbial communities from Kellogg Biological Station, Michigan, USA - KBS S2-3 metaG (SPAdes) (version 2) | ecosystem: Host-associated > Plants > Roots > Rhizosphere... | reverse complement strand
CAGCGCGTCGCGCACCGCGAACCACATGTCGTCATGTCCGCCGATACCCAGCGCCTTTTGGCCGCCTTCGTCATAGCCGTGCGCAGCCAGCAAGCCTTGATTGAGATGGCCAAGGCACATTTGGCTGATGTCCTCGACGACAATCTTCTGAAAGTCGGGCGCCACCGCCTGGGCCAAGATGCCGCCACGCGCCTCAATAATCCCGGTGATGGTGAGCGAATTCCACAGAGTCTCACCAAAGCCGTGCCCGAGCAGGAATTTCTGTTGGTCAGCCGTCGGATACGGCCCCCGCCTTAGAAGACGACGTGAAGCGTCGATAATCGACTCACCGCGAGTTTTGAGCGCATCTTGCCAAGCTTCGACGGCCGGCCACCGGTTGAGGGTACGAGGCGAAACATAGCTGCCTTGGGCATCGAATCCACCGTGAAGGCGATAGCCGGCCTCGACTTGAGGATTGGCATACTCATGATCCGCCATGATCTCATCGCGCGTGTAAGACAGCTTGGCCATGGTTCCTCCGTACACGCACTTTCCGGGACTTTGCAGCACTGACAGTTTATCAGTTCTACCCGTGTGTCAACGCGGACGGCAAATGCGAGCGCCGGTTAGGGCTTCAAAGCCTTCACAAGGAAGCGTGTGAGGTTGTCCAGCACTTCCTCGCGTCCCCGCTGCGACCGCGCGCCTTCAGCCGCTGTCTGGTGAATGGCGCCGAGGATCGCCTGACCGACGATGTCGGGATTATAGCTGTCGCACGCCTGACCGTTCCGCATGGCCTCGCGAACGATCTCACCCCAATCGAACCCCCAGCGGACCAGCAACGGCGTCGCTTGCGCGCCTTCCGCGTCGATCACGAGTTCATCCGTCATGGCCGCAGCCAGCACGCCGGGATGCTCCGCGGAATACTCGTATATCGCCTTCAGATTTGCGGCGATCGTTGCCTCAAGCGTCTTCGCCGTGGGTTGCCGCGCAATCATGTATTCGTGCAGCTCGTCGCGTGCTTCATCCACGAATGCCAGGAAGCAGGCCTTCTTGTCGGGATAGTGAAGGTAGAACGTCCCATGTCCGAGGCCCGCTTCGCGCGCAATATCCTGCGGCCGCGTCGCGTGATAGCCGCGCTCGACAAACAGTTTACGTGCGGCGCGCTTCAGCTTGGAGAGAGATTCCGGTTTACGCCGTATGGGGCGAATGTCCGCCGAAGATTTGGCAAGCGCTGATTGATCCATAAACGGAGCTTCGACTGCGTTTACACCTTAAGTCAACGGCTGCGCCTTTTGCCGCCACGATCAAAAAGATAGAATTGGTGAACTCGAGGGAGATCCGCCATGCGCACGCTCTTATCTGTTCTCGCCATCTCATCCGCGATGCTTGTTGTGACGACGCCGTCATTTTCGATGGGCGGTGGAGGTGGCAGTGGAAGTATGGGCGGCTCCATGGGCTATGGCGGCACCACGGCGCCCGAGGCCGATGACTACAAAGTCGCGCTTCGCCTTATCAAACATGAGCAGTACGCGGATGCGATCCCGCATTTGCTGATGGCCCATGCGAAACGACCGCAGGACGCAGATATCCTGAATTATCTTGGATACACGAACCGCATGACGGGTCATTTCGATTCGTCGCTGAACTACTACAAACAGGCGCTCGCGATCGATCCGAACCATAGAGGCGTCCACGAGTACCTTGGCGAGCTCTACCTCCAGACACACGACCAAGTATCCGCGCAACATGAACTCGACGCGTTGACCTCGCTATGCCCGTCGGGCTGTGAGGAGCGCGACGTGCTGACAAAAGCGATGGCGGCCTACGTTCCCGCAGCTGGCGCAACACCTGCGGCCGCGACCCCACCCGCTGCGCCTGCGACACCATCGTCTGGCGGCGCGGCGAACTAGGCGGCAGCCTTCTTTCCCTGAAGCACGCGCCAGATGCGCTCCGGCGTGGCCGGCATGTCGACATGCAGCACGCCAAGCGCATCGGCAATAGCGCTCATCACAGCGGGAAGCGCGCCCACCGTTCCCGCTTCACCGCAGCCTTTCGCGCCAAGCGGATTGGTCACGCAAGGGATCTCCTCGTACTTGAAATCGATATCCGGCATGTCAGATGCGCGAGGCATCGCATAATCGGTGAAGCTTGCGGTCAGCAATTGACCAGAGCTTTCGTCATAGACGATGTTCTCGAGAAGCGCCTGGCCAAGCCCCTGCACGATGCCGCCGTGAACTTGGCCCGCGACAAGCATTGGATTGATGATGCGGCCAAAGTCGTCCACGCAGTGATATGAGACGATGGCGGTGTGCCCGGTTTCCGGATCCACCTCGACTTCACAGACATGACAGCCATTCGGAAAGGTCGAAGCCTGGCCGTGGTACATGCCATCACTGTCGAGGCCGTTATCAAAGCCGGGAAGCTTGTCACGCTTCAGCGTAACTGCCAGTTCGCCAAGCGAAATCGCACGCGCTTCTCCCACGACCAAGAACGTACCGGTGCCGTCCACAACCTCAAAACCAATTTCCTTGCCGCCGGCCTGAAGCACCTGCCCTGCGGCCAGCTTGCCCTTCTTGATTACCTCGTCGGAGGAGACCAACAACGCACCACCCGACATATTCAGTGAGCGCGAGCCACCCGTCCCACCGCCGTTTACCCAGTTCGTGTCACCCTGCTTCACTGTGATGGAATCGAACGGCACGCCGAGTTTCTCGGCAACTAGCTGAGCAAAGGATGTTTCGTGACCTTGCCCGTTTGATTGCGTGCCACACCACAACTCGATGCCGCCATTCTCGGTGAACTTGATCGCCGCCGGCTCCTGGCCCGCCGCGCCCGTGATCTCAACGTAATAGCCGAAGCCGAAGCCGCGCAGCTTTCCACGTTCTGCACTCTCGGCCTTTCGCGTGGCGAAACCGGCCTGATTGGCTCGTTTCAGGCCTTCCACGAGCAGGCGTGGATAGTCGCCGGAGTCATATTTGAGGCCCCAAGCATTCTGATACGGCAACTCCGCCGGCGACGGCAGATTCCGCAGCCGGATTTCTTCACGGCCAAGACCAGTCTTCGCTCCTGCGGCGTCCATCAGACGATCCATAAGGTAAGCGCCTTCGGGCCGGCCCGCGCCGCGATAGGCATCGACCGGGGCGGAGTTCGAAAAGTAGCCCTTTACGTTGGCGTAGGCCTTCGGCACGCGATAAACGCCACCGAAAATGCGCGAACCCGCGAGCGTGGGAATGAACGGCGCATACACTGACAGATAACCGCCCATGTTCGCCGTGCCGGTGATGCGCAAAGCAGTGATCTTGCCGTCCTTGTCGAGCGCGAGTTCACCGGTCGTGATCATATCACGGCCGTGATCGTCGGCGAGGAAGGACTCCGTGCGCTCGGCACTCCAGCGCACCGGACGGCCGATCTTCTTGGCCGCAATCAGAACGGCCGGTTGCTCAGGATACAGAAACCCCTTCATGCCGAAGCCGCCGCCGACATCCTTCGTGACGACGCGGAGCTTCTCCTGCGGAATATTGAGGAGGCGACCGGCCAGCCCACCGCGGATGTTCCCCGCGCCCTGGGAGGTCACATAGATGATGTAGCTGTCATCGGAGGCATCATATGTGCCGATGGCGTTGCGCGTTTCCATCGGCATTGCGCTAACGCGGTTTTGCACGACCTGGAGTTTCACCGCGTGCGCTGCATTCGCGAATGCTGCATCGACGCCGACCTTGTCGCCATCTTCCCAGTCGAAGCTGAGATTATTCTCCGCGCCTTCCCAGATGGTCGGACCGTTCGGCGCCGCAATTAGCGTACCGGCCGCATCCAAGGGTTCGTAGTCCACCATGACCATCTCGGCAGCGTCTTTCGCCTGCGCATAAGTCTCAGCAATCACCATCGCGATCGCCTCGCCAATGAAGGTCACGCGATCCTTCGCCAATATCTCCTTCGGCGAGGTTTTCGTTGTGGAACCATCACGGCTCTTCACTGCCGCCATCAGCGGCATCGGCCCTGCGCCAAAAGCCTTGATATCGTCGTAGGTCAGGACATCGACCACGCCCGGTGCTTCTTTCGCCGCAGTAGTGTCGACGGAATTCAGACGTGCGTGCCCGTGCTGGCTGCGCACGAAGCAGGCAAATGTCTCATTATCGAAGCGAAGATCGTCTGTGTACTGACCCTGCCCGGTGACAAAGCGGATATCTTCAGTCCGCTTAACGGACTGGCCCACACCAAATTTCATCCGAAATTCCTGTCAGTTCTTGTAGCTGGGATCGACGCGATCGCACTTGCGGCGCAGCGCAGGCCACGCCAAGGCGCCGACCATGCCGTTGAATGCGCCCTTGCCTTGCATGGCCGTCTTCTCCGGTACGCCTTGGTTGGGCCAGTTCGGCGCAACACCACCGGCCAGCGCCCGCACCTGCATGGAGCAAGCCCGCTCCAGATAGAACATGCGCAGAAATGCGTCGGCGCAGGTCTTGCCCAGCGCCAGCGTGCCGTGATTGCGCAGCATCATCGCATTTTTGTCGCCGAGATCGACCACCAGACGGTCTCGCTCGTCAAGGTCCAGCGCCACACCTTCATAGTCGTGGTAGGCCATCTCGCCGGAGATCATCATCGCGTGCTGGTCGAGCGGCAGGAGGCCATCCTTCTGCGCCGACACAGCCACGCCGTCGGTTGTGTGCAGATGAATGACGCAGCCCGCGTCGTCGCGGTTCATGTGCAGTGCGGAGTGGATGGTAAACCCGGCAGCGTTCACCGGGAACGGCGACTCCATCACCTTGTTGCCGTCGACGTCGATCTTCACGAGCGACGAAGCGGTGATTTCATCGAACAGAAGGCCATACGGATTGATCAGGAAGTGATGTTCCGGCCCCGGCACGCGGGCGGAGATGTGGGTGAAGATCATATCGTCCCAGCCATGCATCGCCACCAGGCGATAGGTGGCGGCCAAGTCCTCACGCACCGCCCATTCCTCGGCGCTCACCTTGTCTTTCACGGACACGACATCATCGGTGGTCGGCATCTTGCGGGCAGCTGCGCTCATGGGATCCTCGGCTCGAAGCGGTAGCGAAACCGAAGATTGGACCCGCCCGGTTCGTCCGTCAAACCTCAGCGGACCCGTGCAACAGCTGTCTTCCAGCCGTCATAAAGACTATTTCTTCGTGTGGATTTCATCTGCGGCACGAACCGGCGATCCAGCGCCCAGCGCGCCGCAATGTCCCCGGTGTCTTTGAACAGTCCCGCCGCCAACCCAGCAAGATACGCAGCGCCCAGCGCGGTTGTTTCCGTCACCCGCGGCCGGTCCACCGGCAAGCCTGTCAAATCGGCCAGGCGCTGACAGAACCAGTCGTTTCGCACCATCCCACCGTCGACCTTCATGGCCTTCGGCGCGCGCAGGCCGGAGCGCTTCATGTCCTTCGCCATCGCCTCCAGCAAATCGCGTGTCTGAAAACAGACCGCATCAAGCGCGGCACGAGCGATCTCTGCACCACCCATGTCGCGCGTCAGGCCGACGATCGCACCGCGTGCGTCCGGATCCCAGTAGGGTGCTCCCAGCCCGGTAAAAGCCGGCACGAAGTACAGACCTTCGGCTTCCTTTGCTGTGCGGGCCAGACCCTCAATCTCCTCCGACGTCCGGATGACGCCAATCGCATCGCGTAGCCACTGGACCACCGCGCCCGCAATGAATATGGAACCCTCAATCGCGTAAGCGGTCTTCTTGCCGATGCGATAGCCACTGGTAGCCAGCAGACGGTTCTTCGACGCCGGCACCTTTGGTCCCGTGTTCACAAGAGCAAAGCATCCGGTGCCGTAGGTCGACTTCACATCACCGGGGCTGAAGCAGGCTTGGCCGAATGCTGCCGCTTGTTGGTCGCCTGCGACGCCCAGAATCGGGATCGCGGCGCCGAGAAGCGCCTCGTCAGCGGTTCCGAAGTCGCTGGCGCTATCGCGCACATCCGGAAGCGCCTTGCGCGGCACGCCGAACAACTTCAGCAGATCCGGATCCCAGTCCAAGGTTTTCAAATTCAACAGCATCGTGCGCGACGCGTTGGTCACATCCGTCGCGTGAACACGGCCGCCGGTCAGCTTGAAGACCAGCCACGCATCGATGGTTCCCAGAGCAATATCTCCGACCGCGGCCCGTTTGCGCGAACCCGGCAGCCGGTCGAGCAGCCATTCCATCTTGGTGCCCGAAAAGTAAGGATCGAGCAGCAGGCCGGTCTTCGCCGTGATCTTCGGCTCGAGTTTCCTGGCCTTGAGCGCGCGACAACGATCGGCTGTACGCCGATCTTGCCACACGATAGCGTTGTAGAGCGGCGCACCGGTGCGGCGGTCCCATGCGACCGTAGTTTCGCGCTGGTTGGTGATACCTATCGCTGCGACACCCGCCGCGGGAACGCCCTTTAGCGCCGCGCGGCAGCACGCCAATGTTGCCTGCCAAATCTCATTGGCGTCGTGCTCCACCCAACCATTGGCTGGGTAAATCTGGCGCAATTCGATGGAGTGCGATGCGACGGGCTTGGCATTTGCGTCGAACAGGATCGCACGGGTCGACGTCGTGCCCTGATCGATGGCCAGGATGTAGGGCGCTTCAGCGTGGGTCATGTGTGGATTCGGAACAGGCCAAATCAGGTGAGGTTGCGTAGCTTAACACGCCGTTAACGCTCCTTTGCTACTGGTGTCATCCGGTCAGAAAGGCCGGTGCAGAAGGCATTTTGGGGCAGAACGTGGGTCTCACCGCGCATGACATGAGCGACATGGGCCGCCTGGCCCAGCTCGCCGTCAATCCGCAGGGAACGAGCCGCGAGGAAATCTACCTCGCCGTCGCCTCGCTGTATCGCATCCAGGGCACCGGCCTGAACCAGCGCGAGCGCGCGCTGATGCACGAAATTCTGCGCCGCCTCACCCGCGACGTCGAAATGGCGATTCGTATCGCGCTGGCCGAGCGGCTGGCCGACGATGCCAGCGCCCCGCTCGAACTCGTCTTGTTACTGGCCGATGATGCGATCGAGGTCGCGCGACCGCTGCTGCTGCGCAGTCCGCTCCTCAGCGATGAGGACATCCTGAAGCTGATCGCCGAAGCGAGCCACGCCCACCACGAAGTCGTCGCGGGCCGTCCGCATATCGGCGAGCCGGTGACCGATCTGCTCGTCAGGAGCGAAAAAGAGTCTGTCCTCGTTACGCTGGTGCGCAACGCCACCGCGAAAATCTCGTCCATCGCCTATGAGCAGCTTGTGGAGAAGTCGCGCCACATCGCGACGCTGCAAGAACCGCTGGCCCAAAGACCCGACCTGCCGCCCGCGCTCGCGACCCGCATGTGCGATTGGGTTTCCGACGCTTTAAAGGGCTACATCGCGAAGAACTACGCCATCGCGCCGGACAGACTGTCAAACGCGATGACTGAGGCGACCACCGCAGTCAAAAGTGAATCGCCATCGCCGCGCAATCCGCCGGCGGAAAGCGCGCAGAAGCTGATCGACAAACTCGCGATCTCAGGTCAGCTAAAGGCCGGATTTCTATTGCGGGTATTGCATCAGGGTCAGATGGATTTGTTCGACCTGGCCCTCGCCAAGCTGGTCAACTTGCCCCTGCCAGAGCTACGGACAAAATTCTACGATGGCGGTCCACGCGCTGTTGCGCTCGCCTGCCGCGGCGTCGGCATCGATCGCTGTGTCTTCAACACGGTCTACAATCTGTCGCGCCAGGCACACGACCTGCGCACCACCCTGACGGTCGCCGACCAGGCCGAAGTCGAGCGCATTTTCAGCACGATCTCGAAGCCCGTCGCACTGGGCGAACTTGCCAGCCTCAAGTTCAATTAAGCGAAAAGGGCCGCTATATTGAGCGGATGATCGATCCGTTCGGCCGGCATATCTCCTATCTGCGCATATCGGTGACTGACCGCTGCGATTTCCGTTGCGTGTACTGCATGCCCGAACACATGACGTTCCTGCCCAAGGCCGACGTGCTATCGCTCGAAGAACTGGAACGGCTGAGCATGTCGTTCGTGCATAAGGGCATTGAGCGGCTGCGCATCACCGGTGGGGAGCCTCTGGTTCGACGCGATGTGATGAAACTGTTCCACGCCTTAGGCAGCCGGATCGGGAGGTCGAACCTAAAGGAAGTCACGCTCACCACGAACGGTAGCCAGCTGGGGCGATTTGCGAGAGATCTGGTTTCCGCGGGCGTAAAGCGCGTGAATGTGTCCCTCGATACGCGTGATAACGACACGTTTCGAGCAATCACCCGTTGGGGCGATCTGGGTAAGGTGCTTGACGGCATCGACGCTGCCGACGCGGCCGGCCTCGCCATCAAGATCAACACCGTCGCGTTGAAAGGCGTAAACGAGAACGAGATCGAGGAGTTGATGCTGTGGGCGCATTCTCGCAGCTTCGACCACACCCTCATCGAGACCATGCCGTTGGGAGAGATCGACGGCGACCGCGTCGGCCAATATCTGCCCCTGTCGCTCGTGCGGGCGCGTCTGGCGCGGACGTATACGCTTCAAGAAAGCACCCACCGCACCGGCGGCCCCGCGCGATACGTCAACGTCGCGGAGACCGGCGGTCGGTTAGGCTTCATCACGCCATTGACCCATAATTTCTGCGAAAGCTGCAACCGCGTGCGGCTCACCTGTACAGGCATGCTCTACATGTGTCTCGGTCAGGATGACTCAGCGGACCTTCGCAAGGCGCTGCGGTCGTCGCCTGACGACGCCATGCTGGACGGCGCCATCGACGAAGCCATAAGGAGAAAGCCCAAGGGCCACGACTTCATCATCGATCGCCGTCATGCCACGCCGGCGCTGACGCGGCCCATGTCGCTTACGGGTGGTTGAGATGAAGCTCCACTTCGTGGCTGCGAATGTTCCAGACGCGCAGGCCGCGCTGACCATCATGCAGCAGGAACACGAGGACGTAGGTGCCGATAAGGCGGAGATCGTCGTCGCGCTGGGCGGCGATGGCTTCATGTTGCAAACCCTGCACAACTTCCTGAGCCGGAAGAAGCCGATCTACGGCATGAATCTCGGCTCCGTCGGATTCTTGATGAACGAGTACCGGGAGGAGGACTTGGAGCAACGGCTGGCCGCTGCCGAGTCCGCGATCATCCATCCGCTGCGTATGAGCGCTGAAAGCACCAACGGCAGAACCGATGCCCTCGCCTTCAACGAGGTCTCCCTCCTTCGGCAGACGCGTCAGGCTGCCAAGGTCCGCATTCTCGTTGACGAAAAGATCCGCACAGCGGAACTCATTTGCGACGGCGTTCTGGTGTCAACACCCGCGGGCAGTACGGCCTACAATCTTTCTGCTCACGGACCGATCTTGCCAATCGACGCCGACCTATTGGCCCTCACACCGATCAGCGCCTTTCGGCCGCGGCGCTGGCGCGGAGCCTTGCTTTCGCACCGTGCGCGGGTGCGCTTCGAAATCCTGGAGGCGGGCAAGCGGCCGGTCAGCGCCGTTGCCGACGATCTTGAGGTCCGCGACATAACTGCCGTGGATGTCGCGGAGGACCGTTCGATCAGCATGACGATGCTGTTCGACGCAGGCCACAGCCTTGATGAACGCATTCTTGCCGAGCAGTTCGTAGATTAACCGGCCTGCAGTTTTACAAGCCGTTAACGCGCGTTGGGTAATTGTTCGGAGTGGGTGAATGCCCATTCCGGGTGGGTAATGAGCGGCTATCGCTTCGAACGTCTGAGAGTGCTCGTTGTGGACGACAATCCGCACATGCGGAAGCTCGTCATCACAATCCTTCAGGCGTTTGGCGTCGTTCAAATCTTCGAGGCCGGCGACGGTGACAAGGCGTGGGCGATGATCCGGGAAGCCAACCCAGACGTCGTGTTCCTCGACTGGATGATGGATGGCCTGAACGGGTTGGAAGTCGCACAACTGATCCGCACCTCGCCGCAGACCCCCAACCCGTTCGTGCCGGTCATCATGCTCACCGGTTACACAACGCTCGACAAGGTGCGTGCCGCGCGTGACGCGGGCATCAATGAATTCCTTGCAAAACCGGTTTCTGTTAAGGCCGTGATGTCCCGCCTTGTCGCGGTGATCGAGCAGCCGCGGCCCTATGTGCGAACGAAATTGTACTTCGGCCCCTGCCGCCGGCGCCGCGGGCAGGACGAGTATCGCGGGCCGGAACGCCGGGTCCTTGCTGCAGCCGAACCGTCAAGTGTGGGGGCAGCCGCGCGATAGCGGCTGGGAAACATGGCCCGACAACCACCGATCGAAATCTTCATGCCGCCGAACATCTTGAAGGCAAAGGTCGGCAGCGTCGCCGGCGGGATCGACATGGCCGCGATTAAGCGCGCCGAAGCCGCCATGGAGACCCTGAAGACAGAATTCAAGGACTGGCTCGCCGACGACATTGCGCGGCTGACAATGGTCCGCGCCGGTTTCATCAACACGCCGACGGCCGAAATGCGTGCCGATCTCTTTCGCGCTGCCCACGACCTCAAAGGACAGGCCGATACCTACGGCTACCCGCTGGTCGCACGCGTGGCGTCATCGCTGGCCAACCTGCTCGACGAGACGAACACAAAGTCCTTGATCCCGCAGACCATCGTCGATGCGCATGTGGCCGCAATCCAGATCGCGTTCCGCGACAAGGTGAACGTCACCAATGACGCCGTCGCCGCGACGCTGGCAAAGGAGCTGGAAGCCCGCGTCGCCGAAGAACTTGCGAGCTAGACCGCCGACCGCATGCTTTCCGACGTTTGCTCGTAACCCGCATCGTCGCGGATGCGCAGCACCTGGCCATCCGGCCCGCTTTCGACCCATGGCAGAACCGGCAAGACCTTGCCGGATTTCGCCGCCGAAATGGCATCGGCCACGGTCTTCGATTTTCCCAGCTTCACGAGGTTGAGCTTTGTCGGAAAGATGATGCTCCACTTCTTGCGATCCGCCATCGCGCCATGTGGCGTCGTCCAGACCGAGTCTACGGACTCGTGACCGTCATGGCTGCCGGCGTGGCCAATCGGCGAGACCGCGAGAAAGAAGTGCGTGTCGAAACGCTTGGGCATGTTGGCCGGCGTGATCCAGTGCGCGAAGTGCACGAGTTGATCCAGCGCCAACCGGAGCCTTTCCTTCTCCAGCATGTCGTCGAGCGAGACTTCGCGCTTGTCGAGCTTCTGGCGATATGGCCGGAGCTGCTCCAGCCGCTCCGACGAAACGAAATCACCGGTTGTCGCGTCGCGCGCGAGAAGGATGCCCGATTCCTCGAACGCCTCGCGAATGGCGCCGGCGCCGAGGGCGCGCATTTCCGCTGTCCAGCTTTCGCCGCCGTCAAAGTGACGCTCCAGCGCGGCGTCGCTGTCGCCCTTCTCAAGCTTGCCGCCGGGAAACACCAGGGCGCCCGCCACGAAGTCGATCTGGTGGTGCCGCTTCACCATGAAGACTTCCAGCCCGGCCTCGCCATCGCGCAGCAAGAGGATGGTGGCGGCAGGCACCGGCACGGGCGCCGACTTGGCAGCTTCGGACATGTTTCCTCGCTCTGTTGTTGCCGAACTCTACCGAGTGGCCGCCGCCGCCGCCAAGCTCAATGCGGATGCGATGGCGAGCACGGCGTAGAATCCCGCCGAGCCCATCGCGGTAACGGCTCCGCCGGAGATCAGCGGCCCGAAGATCGACCCCAAGCCAAACAGCAGAACCAAGCCCGCCGCTGCGGCAACACGGTTCTGCGGCGCTATGGCATCGTTCGTGTGTGCACAGGAGATCGCATACATCGGGAAGATCAGACCGCCGGCGAGCGCCGACGCCGCGAA
>Ga0207680_10001312_pt1 | contig 11736 bp, 8 predicted proteins | sample KBSS23metaG_FD_184321 | JGI IMG/M metagenome (GOLD analysis project Ga0207680, IMG submission 184321) | Switchgrass rhizosphere microbial communities from Kellogg Biological Station, Michigan, USA - KBS S2-3 metaG (SPAdes) (version 2) | ecosystem: Host-associated > Plants > Roots > Rhizosphere >... | reverse complement strand
GGGCAGTTCCAGCAGAATCTGCAGCGCGCGATCGAGCGGCTGGCCGGCGCCGAGCAACGTGGCGAGCTGCTGCGTGAACTGCAGCACCTGCGTAGGGCCCATTGCCGAACGCTGAAACATGCCGCCCAGACCGGCACCGCCCGCACTGCCCTCGCCCGCGCCGCTGATTTCGAGCGCGATGTTGCCGGCATCCTGGATTTTGGCGATGACGTCGTCGTTCGAGGCGACGTCCATCTGCCCGGTGACGATCTCGCCGGCAGGCGTGACAGCCTTGTAGTGATACAGGGCCATTAGGGTCTGGTATCGCTATCGGGACAGGTCACGTTGTCGTGTCCGGTTGTTAGGTGGTCGCGCGTGGCGCTGCGACAGGCTGGCTGCCTGTTCCAGCCGCGCGCGGCCGCATGGCGACCGGACACGACAACCCGAAGGGCCGCGCTTGAGCGCATGCGCTGCGGCGTCATCACTCGGTCATTTATCGACATAAATTCCCTCGTTCTTCCTTGCCCCGCATGCGCTCAAGCGCGGCGCGGCCTATCCCGATAGCGATACCAGACCCTAGCTTTCCTGCGTCACGCGCAGTACTTCCTCGAGCGTGGTCGTGCCCTGCATGGCTTTGACGAGGCCGTCTTCGTACATCGTGCGCATGCCTTCGCTACGCGCCTGCTCCTCGATCTTGCCCATGTCCGCGTGCTGCATGACCATGCGCCGGATCGGGTCGCTCATGACCAGGAATTCCATGATCGTGGTGCGACCGAGGTAACCGGTCGCGGTCAGCGGCGACGGCATCGGTTTATACAATTGCACTTTTCCTTCCGGCTGGAATCGGCGCAGGCCAAATTCCTCGACGACCTCCGGCAGCGCTTCGTATTTTTCCGCGTGCGTGGCTTCCAGGCGCCGCACCAGGCGCTGCGCGAGAATGCCGTTGACAGTGGAGGTCAGCAGATAATCTTCCACGCCCATGTCGAGCATGCGCGTGATGCCGCCGGCCGCGTTGTTGGTGTGCAGCGTCGACAGCACCAGATGTCCGGTCAATGCAGACTGGATCGCGATCTTTGCGGTCTCCAGGTCGCGCATTTCGCCGATCATGATGATGTCCGGGTCCTGGCGCACGATCGAGCGCAGCGCGTGGCTGAAGTCGAGGCCGATCTGCGGCTTGGCCTGGATCTGGTTGATGCCTTCGATCTGGTATTCGACCGGATCCTCGACGGTGATGATCTTGACGTCCGGCGTGTTGAGCTTGGAGAGCGCCGTATACAGCGTGGTGGTCTTGCCCGAACCGGTCGGACCGGTGACGAGCAGAATGCCGTGCGGCAGTTCGAGCACTTTCATGAACTGCGACATGAACTGGTCGGTGAAACCCAGCGTGTGAAAATCGAACACGACCGACTCGCGGTCGAGAATGCGCATAACCACCGATTCGCCGAACGAGGTCGGCACGGTTGAGACGCGCAGGTCGAGTTCCTTGCCCTGCACGCGGATCATGATGCGGCCGTCTTGCGGCAGGCGGCGCTCGGCAATGTTGAGCTTGGCCATGATCTTGATACGCGAGATCACCGCGGCGGTCGATGCGGCCGGCGGCGATTCGACTTCCTGCAGCACGCCGTCGATGCGATAGCGCACTTTGAGGCGGTTCTCGAACGGCTCGACGTGAATATCCGAAGCGCGCTGCTCGACCGCGCGCTGGATGACGAGGTTGACGAGGCGGATCACCGGCGCCTCGGAAGCCAGGTCGCGCAGATGTTCGATGTCGTCTTCGCCGCGGCCCTGCTCGTCGGTGAGGTTCTCGACGATCGTGCCCATCGCCGAACGGCCCTGGCCGTAATAACGCTCGATCAGGTCATCGATCTCGGATGGAAAACCGACTTTGCGCTCGATCGCTTTGCCGGTCGCGAGACTGACCGCCTGCAGCGGATACTCGTCGGCCGGATCACTCATGAGCAAGCCGATGCTGGTATCGGTCTCGCTGATCGGCACGACGTGGTATTGCTTGAGAAAGCGCACCGACATCTGCACGTTCGGCGGCGGTGCTTCCGGGCAATCCTTGATGCTGAGCAATGGCAGGTTGAACACCTCGGACAAGGCGTCGCCCATTTCGCGCTCGGAGACCAGCCCGAGCCGCGTCAACAAGGGCACCATGTTGCCCTCGCCGCTTTCTTCATGCAGGCGCCGCGCGCGCGCCAAGTCGGCTTCCTTCAGCCGCCCGCGCGTAACAAGATGCTCGCAGATACGCTCATCGAGCGACTGCTGCGCCGGCACCAGATCCGGCGCCGTGATTTCGGACTGCACAACGGACATTTAACCTGTTGACCCCTGTATTGGTGGGTGTTCGACCGCGTACTCACCCTTCGGTTCCCCAACCGCCGGCCGGATCAGGCTTTCGATGAACGACCGGTTGCACGCGATCCACAACACGACCGGCAGCAGCGCCGGCAAAATCAGATAACCAAACTGATAGCTTAGCGCAATCGCTTCCGGATGCAGGCCGGCGCGCCGTATCGCCTCGATGCCGCTGGGTCCCGCATCCAGACCCACGCTTTTAAGGCTTTCCGCGATCACTCCGAATGCCTGCGCGAGCCAGATCAGCAGCGCGCCAGCGGCGATCTGCAACGCGCGCTGCGCGCGCGACAATGGCGTGGCGAGCACGAGGCCAGCGAACAGCGGCAGCGCATAGCCGTAGATCATCGGATTGACCACCGGCTCGAGAAAGCCGAATTGCGGCTGCGCGCCCGGTGCGGCCGCATTGACGAGCACACCGCTGGACAGCTGCATGAGATAACCCGGATGTCCGAGCACGTGGCCTTGGGCATCGAGAAGATCCGCACCTTGACTGACGGCCGTGAACAGGCTCGGCCAGGCTTTCAGCAGCACCAGCTTGGCGAGTTGGATCACCGGCCACACCAGGGGACCGGCGAACCAGAACCAGATGAAGAACGCGAGCGGCAGCCACAGCAGGGCGCCGAGCATGAAATGCCTGAGCGGCGACAAACCCACTCAGCCAACCCAGGCGCGGGCGTTTCTGAACATCCGCATCCACGGCGAATCTTCGCCCCACTCGCGCGGCGCCCACGACATCTGCACGCTGCGAAACACACGCTCCGGATGCGGCATGCAAATCGTCACGCGACCGTCCGCGGCGGTGAGGCCTGTGACGCCTTTGGGCGAACCGTTCGTGTTCAGCGGGAAGTTTTCCGTGGCCCGGCCGTGGTTGTCGACGAAGCGCAGGCACGCGCCCGAGCGCTTGAGGTCGCCACTGCTGGCAAACATTGCGCGGCCTTCGCCGTGCGCCACGGCGACCGGAATGCGCGAGCCGGCCATGCCCTTGAAGAACACCGACGGTGATTCGAGCACCTCAAGCGTGACCAGGCGCGCTTCATATTGCTCCGACACGTTGCGTTCGAAGCCCGGCCAATGCGCGGCGCCCGGAATAATGCTCTTCAGCGCCGCCAACATCTGGCAACCGTTGCAGGCGCCGAGAGCGAACTTTCTGGAATCGGCGAAAAATGCGGCAAATTGATCGCGCAGTTTCGGATTGAACAGGATCGAAGTCGCCCAGCCGCGCCCGGCGCCGAGCACGTCGCCGTAAGAGAATCCACCGCAGGCCGCGAAGCCGTCAAAATCGCCGAGGCGGTAGCGGCCCGTTTGCAAGTCGGTCATGTGCACATCGAATGCGTCAAAACCGGCGCGCGTGAACGCTGCGGCCATTTCGATCTGCCCATTGACACCCTGGTCGCGCAGAATCGCGACTTTCGGCCGTATGCCGGTGGCGATGTACCGCGCTCCAATATCCTCGCGCGGATCGAACGTGAGCTGCGGGGAGATGCCCGGATCGTCATCGTCGCAGCGCCAGGCCAGTTCCTGCTTCGCGCTGTCCGGGTTGTCGCGGCGCTCCTGCATCAGGAAGCTCGTTTCCGACCAGGCGCGCATGAGTTCGAGCCACGGCCAGCGCGCGAGCGGCTCGCCATTGAGCTTGAGCTTGACGCGCTTGCGGTTGCGCGGATTGCCGACGCGGTGCGCGATGTGTTCGAGACGATGTTCCTGCAGCAGGCCCAGGAATTCGGCACGCTCGCCGGCGCAGATCTGCACGACGGCGCCAAGCTCTTCGCTGAACAGCGCGGACAGCGCATTGTCAGCCCAGCCGTCGAGTTCGATGTCGAGCCCGCAATGCCCAGCCAGTGCCATTTCGATCAGCGTGACGATGGCACCGCCGTCGGCACGATCGTGATAGGCCATGAGCAGGCGGCGTGCGTTCGCCGCTTGGATCGCAGCGAAAAAACGTTTGAGCAGATCCGCGTCGTCCAGATCCGCCGGCAGCCCGCCGGTGCGGTTGTACACCTGCGCGAGCGTTGAACCGCCGAGCCGGTTGCGGCCGACGCCGAGATCGAGCAGCCACAGTTCGGTCTTGCCGCGGTCCACGCACAGCTGCGGCGTCAGCGCGCGCCGCGCATCCGTCATGCGCGCAAACCCGGAGACGATCAATGACACCGGCGCGACCGTGCGCTGCTGCTTGCCGCCCTGTTGCCACACGGTCTGCATCGACAGCGAGTCCTTGCCGACCGGAATGGAAATCTGCAATTGTGGACAAAGTTTCGCGACGGCCTGCACGGCGTCGAATAGCGCCGCATCCTCGCCCGGATGCGAAACCGCCGCCATCCAGTTTGCCGAGAGTTTGATCTCGTCGAGACTCGCGATCGGCGCGGACGCCAGATTCGTGATCGTCTCGCCGATCGCCATGCGCGCCGAGGCCGGTGCCGACAGCAGCGCGACCGGCGTGCGTTCGCCCATCGCCATCGCTTCGCCGGCATAGCCGTCGAAATCGACCAATGTCACGGCGCAATCGGCGACGGGCACCTGCCAGGGCCCGACCATCGGGTCGCGCGCGCACAGCCCGCCGACGGTGCGGTCGCCAATCGTGATCAGGAACGATTTCGAACCGACCGCCGGCATGCGCAACACGCGCGCGATGGCCTCTTCGAGCACTATGCCGTCGAGATCCGGCACGATGTCGAGGCGAACCGTCTTGTGTTTCGTGTCGCGTTCCATTTTCGGCGTCTTGCCGAAAAGGACGTCCATGGGCAGATCAATTGGACGGGATGCGGAGTTCGGGGTTGAAGATTCCGCGGCATCCATAACGACGAGGTGTTGTTCTGCGGTCGCTTCGCCGATCACCGCAAACGGGCAGCGTTCGCGCGTGCAAATCGCTTCGAAACGCGCCACATCGTTCGGATGCAGGCCGAGCACGTAGCGTTCCTGTGCTTCGTTGCACCAGATCTGCATCGGCGACAGGTGCGGATCATCCGATGGAATCTTGCGCAGCTCGATGCGGCCGCCGACGCCGGAGTCGTGCAGTATCTCTGGCACGGCGTTGGACAAGCCGCCGGCGCCGACGTCGTGCACGCTGACAATCGGATTGTCGGCGCCGAGCGCCCAGCAGCGGTCGAGCACTTCCTGACAGCGCCGCTGCATTTCGGCGTTGTCGCGCTGCACGGAGGCAAAATCCAGTTCCGCGGAACTGTCGCCGCCGGCCACCGAGGACGCGGCACCGCCGCCGAGGCCGATCAGCATCGCCGGGCCGCCGAGCACGATGACAGCGTCGCCCGCGCTGAGCTTGCGCTTGTGCACGTCGCTGGCGCGCAGATTGGCCAGGCCGCCGGCAATCATTATCGGCTTGTCATAGCCGCGGCGCAGCGCGTCACCGGCTTCCGCTTCGAACGTGCGGAAATAGCCGCCGAGGCACGGCCGGCCGAATTCGTTGTTGTAGGCGGCCGCGCCGAGCGGACCGTCGCGCATGATCTCGAAGGCGCTGGCCATGCGTGGCGGCAGCGGGCGCTCTTTCTCCCATGGCCGCGGCTGCTCGGGAATGCGCAGGTACGAGGTGGTGAAGCCGGTCAGGCCGGCCTTCGGCTTGCCGCCGCGACCCACCGCACCTTCATCGCGGATCTCCCCACCTGCACCCGTCGCTGCGCCCGGGTGCGGGGCAATCGCAGTCGGATGATTGTGCGTCTCGACCTTGATCGCGTAGGGAACGGATTCCTGCACTTTTCCGTATTTCCCACTTTGCGCGTCGGCAAAAAAACGTTCTCCGCTGCAGCCCTCGATGACGGCCGCATTGTCGCTGTACGCCGAGAGCGTGTGCTGCGGCGCCGCGGCCTTCCGATCTTTGATCATGCCGAACAGGCTGTGCTCCTGCGCCTGGCCGTCGATCGTCCAGTGTGCGTTGAACACCTTGTGCCGGCAGTGTTCGGAATTCGCCTGCGCGAACATCATCAGTTCCGCGTCGCTCGGATCGCGGCGCAGTTCGGCATAGCGTGCGGCGAGATATTCGATTTCGTCCGGCGCCAGCGCGAGACCCAGGCGGCGGTTGGCGTCATGCAACGCCGCCAGTGCATCGGCGCCTAGCGCCACTCGTTGCAGCGGCGCCGGTGCGCCGGTCTGGAACAAGGCATCGGCCTGCTGCAGCGACGTCAACACCGACTGCGTCATCGGATCGTGCAGCACGCGGGTCAGGCGATCCCAGTCCGCGCTGTCCGCGGCTGGCGCGCGCTCGAGCGCGAATCCGGTGCCGTGTTCAACACGCTGCACCGGAATGCCGCAGCCGTGCAGGATATCCGTGGCTTTCGTCGACCACGGCGAGATCGTGCCCAGGCGCGGCACCACCCACAATTCCGCATGTCGGGCAGCACCGGGCACTGCGCGCAGCACATCGATCAACTGCTTGGCGTCGACCGCCGCCTCATTGCCGGAAACAAAATACACAGACCACGCCGCCAGCACGCGGCTGCGCGGCAGCACGCGATTCAGCTCGTGATTGAGCCGCTCCAGGCGAAACACAGACAGGGCCGAAAGCCCATCCAGAACCATCATCGTGAGCGCGGCGCAGGCGTCCAAGGGACGCGCATTCTAGCGAAAGCGCCGCCGCAGCGCGAAGCTTGGGTGATCAGGAACCAGCGGAGCGCATGAGGATTCCGAGCGCCGCCGCCACGCAAGCTGCCGAGCGCAGCAGCTTATTCGGCGGGTTCTCAGCGCGCGGCGACTTTCCCGGCTTCCTTGGCGCGCTGTGCGGCCAGGCGATCCAGTTCCGCCAGCAGCAGCTCGGGCGAGGTGGTCTTGGCGCTGTTCACGGTGGTGCCGTCCTCAGCGAGGATCGTCGGCGTCGCGTTGATGCCAAGCGCGATTGCCAGCGCCTTCGTCTCCGCGATCGGGTTTGCACAGGTTGCCGAACCCGGATCATGGCCATTCATCGCCGCGGTGTAGGCGGTATTGCGGTCAGCCGCGCACCACAACGCCGAGGCCTTCTTGTCCGCGCCGGGATGGATGTCCAACGGAAACAGAACATAGTTCACCGCGATACCGGCGCGGTTGTATTGGTCGATCAGCTTGTGAAACTGCCGGCAATACGGGCAATCGACGTCAGTAAACACCGTCACCGTATGCTTGGGATGTTCCGGCGCAAACACGATCTTCTTGGATGCGGGGAGTTTTTCGATCGCCTGAGCGCGAAGCCCGGCCAACCGCGCAGCCGTGAGGTCCTTCTTGATCGGCACATCGTACAGATTGCCCTGCAGCAGATATTTGCCGTCCGCGCTTACATAGACGATCTGGCCGCTGACGATCACTTCATAGAAACCCGGTAGGTCGGATTTGACTACTTCGTCGATCTTCGCCATCGGCAGCAGCGAGTGCATGGCCTCGCGCACGGTCTTTTCAGCGTCTTCGGCATGCAACGACGTGGCGGTGGCCAACAAGGCGAGGGGAATCAGTTTCTTCAGCATGATCTTTCTTGGGTTCTGCAGGTTTCGATGAGACCGGGGCGCGCGGATTTGGTTCAATTCCCCGGCGCCGGATTGTCCTTCGCGTCGAGCTGCTTGGCGAGTTGCTCCGGCGCGACGTAGCCGCCGAGCATGCTGCCATCGTCAGCCAGCACCGCGGGCGTGCCGGTGATGCCGTTGGCTTCTGCGACGTGGATGATGTCGCCGATCGGATTGGCGCAGGTCTGCTGCGGCAGCGTCGCGCCGTTCGTCGCTGCGGTGAACGAGGTATTGCGATCCTTCGAACACCAGACGGTAACGGATTTCACGTCGGCACCCTTGTGCATCGGCAGCGGATACAACAGGTAATCGACCGCAATGCCGAGGCGGTTGTATTCGGCGATCTGCTTGTGGAATTGCCGGCAATACGGGCAATCCGGATCGGTAAACACGGTGACGTGGTGCTTGGGATGCGGCGGCGCAAACGTGAGCCGGCTGTTCGCCGGAATGCTCTGCAGCGCAGCCTTGCGCACACCTTGCAGGCCGTCTTCCATGATGTCGCGCTTGGCGGCTACATCGACGACGTGACCCTCGATCAGGTACTTGCCGTCGCTGCTGACGTAAACCGGATGGCCGTCGGCGACCACGGCGTAGAAGCCGGCCATCGGCGCCTGGCCGACGGATTGCACTTTCGCATTTGGCGCAACCTTGTGCAGTGCTTCGGTGACGATCTTGTTGGCGTCGTCCTGGGCGGAGGCGGAAACGGCAAACGCCGCCAGGAACGTGAGCAGCAGAAATCGGAACATGGGAAACCTCGGAATGGGAACGCCGCGCACGACGCGATGGAAGGTAAGACCGGCGAAATACCCGGAATGTTGCAATTGTCGCATGCGCGACGTTAACGAGAAAGCCGCTGGTCGCGGGGATGCAGCCGTTCGGGCGTTCTTGGCGCATTCCCAGCGCGCTGCGCTGGCTGGCGCGTCACACGCTCACCTCGCTTCGCTCGGACTGTTGCTAAGCTCGGCCTTCCGGGCCTCGCCAAGCAACCCCGCCCTTCGCATCCTGCTGCGGGCGTTCGAGCTTGCGCGCATAACCTCACCTAGCTTCGCTCGGACTGTTGCTAGGCTCGCGCGTCCGGTGCTCGCCAAGCAACCCGGCCGCTCGCTCCGGCTCGCGGCGTTCGAACTCGCGCGCGATGCGCGTTAACGCATCGCGCAAGCGCTTGCGCCCGCTGCGCGGGCGGACGCTGCTGCGGGCTCGCGCATCACGCGCTCACCTCGCAGCCCGGTGCTCGGCTCCTGCCTCGCCCGTTCGTCGGCGCACGCGATGCCATTCCAGGCATCGCGTTAGCGCGCCGACTCACCCCCGTGGGTGATGTTTTGCATGCAGGCGTTTCAACCCCTCTTTCGCCACCAGCGTGTAGATCTGCGTGGTCGACAAGGAGCTGTGCCCCAGCAGCATCTGCAGCGCACGCAGATCGGCGCCATGGTTGAGCAGATGCGTGGCGAAACAGTGCCGCAACACGTGCGGCGAGATGCGCCGGCCTTCGATTCCCGCCGCAAGCGCATGATTCTTCACCATCGTCCAGAACATCTGTCGTGTCATCGCCGCGCCGCGATTGCTGACGAACACGGCGTCGCTGGTGCGGCCTTTCAGGACTGCCGGGCGCGCTTGGCGGTAGTAGCGCTCGAGCCAGTGCATCGCCTCCTCGCCCAGCGGCACGAGGCGCTCCTTGCCACCCTTGCCCGTCACGCGCAGCACGCCCTGGCGCAGATTGATCTGCTCGGTGCGCAAGCCAACCAGCTCGCTCACGCGCAAGCCGGTGGCATAGATCAGTTCGAACATCGCGCGGTCGCGCAAACCCAGCGGCACCTCGACATCCGGCGCGCGCATCAGCGCCTCCACTTCGCGCTCGGACAACGCCTTCGGCAGCGGCCGCGGCAGTTTCGGTGATTCGAGCAGCACCGTGGGGTCCTGCGCGATCGCGCCGGCACGCAAGCGCGTGCGGTAGAACAGCCGCAGCGTGGAAATCAGCCGCGCATTGCTGCGCGCGGTGTAGCCCGTGCCGCGCCGGCCGCCCTTGCCCGAGCGTGCGGCGAGATAGCGGTTGACCGACTCGCGCGTCGCGCTGTCGAGATACTCACCGCGCGCCGATAGCCAACGCGCAAAGCCTTCCAGGTCGCGCCGATAGCTCGCCAGCGTATTGTCGGCCAGACCCTGCTCCGACCAGATGCGCTCGATGAAAGCCTCGATGGCCGATTGATCCTGGGGACTGAGTGTCGTGGTCAATGTCAAACCCATCCGCTCGGATCGAGCGTAGCAAGCGCAGCGCGCGAAGTCGAAACGCCGCTATCCTATTCGGCCATGAAGTCCGAACCTGCCTCTGTCTGGCTGCGCCTGCTCGCCGGCCTCTACGACTTGTTGCCGCTGCTCGGCCTGTGGTTCTTCGCCGGCGCCATCGCGCTCGGTATTGCCGGCGGCGCGCTGGAAGCGCATGTGACCGAACGCAAACTGCTGACGCAGCTACTCCTGCTGCTGTTCACCGCGGGGTATTTCGTGATCTCGTGGTCGCGCGGCGGGCAGACGATCGGCATGCGTGCATGGCGCTTGCGTGTCGTCGGCGCGGACGACGCGCCGCTGAGATGGCCACGCGCGTTGCTGCGGTTCGTTGTCGGTCTGATCTCGCTTGCCGCGCTCGGCATCGGTTTTCTGTGGGGCCTGTTCGACTCACAGAAGCGGACGTGGCACGACATCGCGGCAGGCACGCTGCTGGTGCGACAGCGCTAACCAAACTTGCGGAAATATACCGCCGCCCCCGCCGCCAGCAGCAATGCCGGCAGCGCGTTGGCGAGGGCCAGATTGAAGTTGTAAATCGGGCCGAGGTTCACGACCGCGCGCTGGAAGAAGTAGTAGCAGATCGCGAGCGCCATGCCGATGAACAGGCGCTTGCCCAGGCCGCCGGTGCGCAGCGCGCCGAACGCGAACGGCACGGCGCAGAACGCGAGCACGAGCACGTTGAGCGGGTAGAAAATCCGGTTCCAGTACGCCAGTTCGTAACTCGAGGCGTCCTGGCGGTTGCGGTGCATGTAGTCGATGTTGCGCGACAGGTCGCTCGCCGAAAGATATTCCGGATGGATCATCGACACCGCGAGCACATTCGGATCGAGCGCGGATTTCCACGCGACTTGCGGCTGCAGCGTGGTCTTCGCTTCCACGCCGTCGAATTCGGTGCGGCGCACGTCCTGCAACGTCCACTCGCCGCGCGTATGCGTGGCGGTCTTGGCGAACGACAGTGCATCGAGCTGGCCGCGGGGCGTGAACTCGAACACGCGCACGTCCTGCAGTTCCACCGTCTGGCCTTCGCTCGTCGCGCGCGTGCGCCCGTGCTTGGCGTTGATGACATTTTCGCCGTCCCGCGCCCACAGGCTGCCGCCCTTGCCGATGCTCACGTCCTTCGCTTTCGCCGCCATCGCCAGCGCCTCGGCTTTCTGCTCGCCGCGCGGAGCTATCGTCTCGCCCATCAGCATGACGACAAATGTCAGCACGACGAGCGACAGGATCACGGAAAAACAGATGCGCAGCTTCGACAGGCCCGCCGCACGCAATGCGGTCAGTTCGCCGCTCGCCGCGAGCATGCCCAAGCCCATCAGCCCGCCGATCAGTGCGGCGTTGCCGAACATCTGATAGGCGCGCCGCGGCAGGGTGAGCAGTGTGTAGGTCACCGCCTTGCTCAGGGTGTAGCCGCCCGTGCCGACGTCGCCGACTTCGCCGACGAATGCATAGAACGCATCGAAGCCGACCAGGAAGCCCCAGGTCAGCAGCACCGCGCCGAGCACCGACAATGCGACCAGCTTGTCGACTTTCTTGAAGGCGACGAATCGAGCCACGGCGATCATGCGCGCACCGCGCGTTTCTTCGCCGCGGGCAGTTGCTGGCTGCGCCAGATCAGCCACAGCGCAATCAGCAGCGTCGGCACATGCACCCACCAGAA
>Ga0207680_10001297_pt1 | contig 11848 bp, 13 predicted proteins | sample KBSS23metaG_FD_184321 | JGI IMG/M metagenome (GOLD analysis project Ga0207680, IMG submission 184321) | Switchgrass rhizosphere microbial communities from Kellogg Biological Station, Michigan, USA - KBS S2-3 metaG (SPAdes) (version 2) | ecosystem: Host-associated > Plants > Roots > Rhizosphere... | reverse complement strand
GCGTGACGCTCGAAGATGGGTTGGCCGGAGCATCCACCGAAGAAGACCCAAGTGTTTCGGGTCGGGGTGGCGCCAGCTTGATAGAGAAGAGAAATCAGACGGCGGCCCACGAATGGATCGTTTGCGAGCTTTTCATAGGAGTGAACGTACGCTTCCCACATCGCGCCCCATCCGGGTGGTTCGGGCCAGACGCGGAAGACTTGGTGATCGTCGTCGGCGAGGACAATTCGTCCGCCCGGTCTGACTGCCTTCACCATTCCTTTTACGACAGACAGAGGATCGTGGACGTGTTCGAGGAGGAATCTCGTATGGGCAAGATCGAACGTTCCCCATTCTTCATCCTTGAGCGCGAGGTTCATCGCGTCGCCTCCACGGAAGTCGACCTTGTCCATGTCGCCTGCTTCAGTGGCCATCTTGATCGCTTGCGCGATCTGTTCTGAACTGCGTTCGATGCCAAGGACACGACAGCCATCTGCAGCGCGCGCCATCGCGCGACTAAATTGTCCGAGTCCGCTCCCTACGTCGAGGATGCACTCGCCGCCTTGGAGATGGAGCTCGCGAAGGAATGAGTCGTTGATCGTCTCGTTCATCGCCGAGAGGCGTCGCTGCTCTTCGGGATGGGTTCCGTGAATGTAAGTGGAGTCTTCGTTAGCCATCTTCGTCCAACAGTGGTCTATTGTTCTAATACAATACATGGTCCATGGCAATTTGGCGTGAGCGTCACGGGTTCAACTTCAGCTTTCCGCGCGGAAAGTTCATGGCTGTTGTGTTTCCGGGCGATTCGAAGGACGATCCCTGTCGAATCGAGTTCCGTGAATACATCGGGGACAAGCCAACTGGCCCTCTGGCATGGAAGGCGACCGAGGAGAACACGCTAGTCCTGCATGTTGACGGCATCACGGGTGCCAACTCACTTTCAGAGGGCAAATCCTTGGCCCAGAGAACGGCGGAGAAGTTATCGGCGGGTGAAATTCAAGCGACGAGAAAAGAGCCTTATCGTCCACCCAGATCGGTTCAAATTGAAATAGTGGAACACACAAATGGCAACGCCAAAGCCATTGTTTCTCAATGGTCAGAGCAGAAATACGAAGTGATGGTGGCGGTTTGGGTTCCGGATGGGACTCTGTTTCCCTTGCAGACGCCTAGCATCAGTACTTCTCGAGACATGAGTTGGTGTCGAGCATTTGATGAGCGCATCTATTCTGATGATCTCGAGGAAGCCAAGGTCGTTGCGCGCCAGTCGCTAGAACTCGCATCAGCAATGGCTGAGAAGTTAATGGCCGAATACAAAAAACGGAAAGAGGAAGGTGCCCCCCAATAAAATCTCGCTTGATCTACTTATTCAAGCTGAGCATCGCAACAAGTTCGCGAAGATTGTTGATCGTCGCATCGGGATTCGGTGAGTCTTCTGGTTTCTTCTCCACCGCCGAACCTCCAGGCCCGGCGCTTGGCGGAATGTCCGTAGGTCGTCGAATCCACGCCGTTCGCCAGCCGGCGTCGATCGCGGGCCGGATGTCATGCGCATAACTGTTGCCAACGAATAGGGTTTGCTCCGGCGATGACCCGACGCAGGACTCGGCCCGCCGGAACACACTCAATTTCGGTTTGCCTTCGCCCATTTCGCCTTCGATGAGAACCGCATCGAAATAGCTTTCGATTTTCAGAGTTGCGATTTCTTGGCGCTGCAAGTCCGCAGGCCCATTGGTGATCAAGCCGAGCGAATACTTGCCTTTCACAAGATCTAAGACTTCCAAGGAGTCATCGAAAAGCCGCAACCGTGCATCGCGCTCCTTCATATAGGTATCGCTCAGTTGCTGGGCGCGCGCTTCATCGACGATTCCAATTTCAAGGAGCGTACGCCGCATCTGTTCCGTGCGGGTGACTTCGGCGGTTTTCAAATAGCGCGAATACCAATCCGGATGCGACACCTCTTTCAGAAATCCACGGAACGCAGTAGCCCAGTGCTTGACCATTTCCTCCGGCGGATAGCCGGGCGGACCGTGCTGCGCAAAGGTCTCGAACAAACCCGTGCGCGCGGCCTCCCAATACTCACAAAGGGTGTCGTCGAGATCGAAAAATATGGCACGGACGCCGTCAAATAAGGGTGCACTCACCGAACTTGGATTATGACGCGTTTGCGGTTTGTTTGCCCGAGCAGCGAGTCTAGTCCTCTCCACCGTCACTATAAATCGTCTCGTAGTAATCCCAATCCGGATCGCTCGCCATCCTGATAAAGGCGACCTGGCCGGCGTGATAGAAATCTTCGCTCGAGAAGTAGGGAAGGCCAGAACCAAGCTTCTCATGTGAGCCCCAGACGCAGATGTCGGCGTCCATCCCCGACGAAGCGTAACGGGATCGGATCGCATTCAGCAACGCATCGTGCGATTCTTCCAAAGCTTGGTGAAGTTGCTCGAGATCGGTGATGTTGCAAGCGCCCGCTTCGTAATCCGGCTCGCCACCAGTCGTGAGGGAATTGAGAGCGGCGCGATCATCGACGACGAGATGCTGAAGCGTCTCGCGGATCGACTTGCACGCGGGGAACGGCTTGAAGTCCCACTGATCATCCTTCAAGCCATCGAGGTGCTTGTAGAAATGATTCCGTGATCGCTCAAGTCCATCGAGGAGATCGTCGAGAGTTAACGTTTTAGTTTCCCCCGGGCCGATGACGCATGGTCATCGCGGACTTCACGCGCATGGTCCGGATGCGATCCCCGAACTTAATTGCATCGACCACATCCATTCCCTTGGTGACTTTGCCAACGACGGCGTAGGAGATGTAGAGCCGCGTCGCATCCTTCTTGAGAATGAAAAGTTGGGAATCGCCGGGCAGTTGCAATCCTTCGGATGCGATACCGACCACGCCTCGCAAATAGTCCACGTCCTTCGCCATTTCGAAGGCAGGAATGTCGTGCCCCGATCCACCGTCGCCGACGGCGTCGTTGACTTGCATCTTGCCGTCTTTGCCCTTGACCATCATCGGCTTGTTCTTGCTTGCTGGAGCGCCCCATTGGGTCACCCAGAATTCGACTCGGTGGATACGTTGCCTGTCGTAAAAGTGGCTGCGCACGAGGCCCAGGATGTGAGCGACCGTCTTTGGCGAGTTCGCCGGATCGGTCGTGATTTCGAACGACTTCCCGTTTTCCATGGTCGTCACGATGACGGGGCCAGTGGGGTTGTACGGTTTGACGTAGCTCTTGGTCTGAGGAGCCAAGACGAGGGCGGCGAGGGCGATGGCGATCATTGATGGAAGCATAGCGCTTCCGGGGAGGTAAATGGTAAATGGTAAATGGTAAGTAGTAAATGGCGGTGTGCCCGGGCGATTTCGATTGCCATGGCAACAACCCAGTGGGGCTAAGAATCGGAGGGGACAGCCGAAATCCCTTTCCGACCATTTACCATTTACCATTTACGATTTACCCGTCCGCTCCCCCCGTGCTATAGTCACAAATTGTAATGGACAGGATTTCTCAACTGGACGCGATCATCGAGCAGTTCAATCTGAACAAGCACCCCTTTTATCAGGATTGGCGCATGGGCACCTTGCCGGTGGAAAAGCTGAAGAGCTATGCGGCTGAGTACCAAGCCTTTGTCGGCACCATCGCCGACGGTTGGGACACGGTCGGCGAGCCGCAGTACGGCGAAGAAGAGCGGTTCCACGAGCTTCTTTGGACGAAGTTCAAGTCCGAGCTTGGCTCGACCGGTTCGGCTTCTTTGCCGAGCACCGAGATCCTGGTGACTGCCGCGAAGAATCTGTTCGATTCGCCGGTCGAAGCGCTGGGCGCGCTCTATTCCTTCGAGGCTCAGCAGCCGCACACTTCCAAATCGAAGTTGGACGGTTTGCTGGAGCACTACACGATCAGCGAAGAGGGCCGCGAGTATTTCCGCGTCCATGCGGATGACTTCGCCGAGGCCGAATTGATTCGAGAGCGGATCAAGGGCTTGTCGGATGAAGAGTTCGCACGAGCGAAGAACGCATGCGCTGTCGTGTGTTCCGCCATGTGGGGCGCGCTGGACGGAATCTATTACGCACGCAAGACGGTTAACGCGTAATTGGAGTTGTCGTAGGGGGCCGGGCGTTTCGCCCGGCCCCCTACGTTTTGGTTTGCCTACATCAGAGAGAAGTCCCTACTTCTAAATCCTCCGGCACGCCCACGCATTGACACCCTATGAAAGCGCGAACGCTAGTTATCAATTTCTTGTCTCGGGCACCAATGCTTGATCTTTCTTGTAGCCCACGGCAACGGCGCCGCAGAACGACATAGCCACATTTCTAGTTGGGCCAACGGCCCAATCTAACTTGAAGCCCAGGGCAACGCCCTGGGTTGACGTTGCCACCCGAAATCCTCGCCCTGGAAGGGCATCCTAATAGAAATCCTCCTAATCACACCCTTCAATTCGTGTTTCAGCCTTATTTGATGCTTGGCTGCACTGTATTCGGGCCAACGGCCCGATCTAACTTGAAGCCCAGGGCAACGCCCTGGGTTGACGTTGCCACCCGAAATCCTCGCCCTGAAAGGGCATCCTAATCCCAAACATATTTCTCATCGAAATCTAATCCTGCCTCCCTCAATAAGCGTCGAAATTCATCCTGGAATGTCTCGACCTTATGATGCATTTCTTGCGAGCGGACATACTCTCGAACCATCGGTAGATGGTCGGCGCTAACGGCAAAGATTCCGTAACCGGATTGCCAATGAAAATCTCGCATGGATCCATGAAGGGTCTTGATGAATTTCGAAGAATCCTTCTTGGTCGTCATCAACAGATCTGCCGCCGAAACCGTCCTCGGCATGTTGCAAATAATGTGGACATGATCTGCAACTCCTCCGACGATTGGTTGCTCGCAGCCCAGGTTCTGTAGGATTCGCGCGATGTAGGCATGCGCAGTGGGAAGGGATTCCGACGTGAGAAAGGGAACGCGATCTTTGGTCGAGAAGACGATGTGGACATGGAGAGCCGAGAGAGATTGAGGCATTTTGATTGGATTGCCCCTACAGGGCAATGACCTATTTTGCATGGCGTACCCAGGGCGTTGCCCTGGGCTTCAAATTAGTGCATGCCTTTGGCATGCCGAAGTATCCTAATCTGCACCTTCTGTTGAACGAAGCGAACTCCTTCGCGTCGATTACTCGCAATCGCATTGTTCGCATCGAGCAAAAGGGGTGGTATCTCGCAAGATGCCGAATTCCTTGCTTCACATTTTGGGCCAACGGCCCAATCTAACTTGAAACCCAGGGCAACGCCCTGGGTTGATGTCGCCAACCGGAATCGCTGCCCTGAAAGGGCAGTCTAGTCCTTCACAAGATATATCGACTGGACTCGATGTCCTTCACGAATTGGCTAAGTCGGTCACGGACCATGTCCGCGTTGAACACGACGTCCTGATCTTCCATATCAGGTGCATCGAACAACACATCTTCAAGAAGTTTCTCCATGATCGTGTGTAGACGACGTGCGCCAATATTTTCCGTTTTCGCGTTGACTTCCGAAGCCATCTTCGCGATTTCATCAAGCGCTTCATCGGTGAAAATTACGCGCAGGCCATCGACCGCGAGCAGCTTCTCATACTGCTTCGTCAATGCGTTCTTCGGCTCGCGCAGAATCCTACGGAAATCATTTTCGGTCAACGATTCGAGGTTGACGCGAATCGGAAGGCGGCCCTGCAACTCTGGAATGAGGTCGCTCGGCTTCGCCATATGGAACGCTCCTGCTGCGATGAATAGAACGTGATCGGTACGCACGGGTCCGAACTTGGATTGCACCGTCGAGCCTTCGATGATCGGAAGAAGGTCGCGCTGGACGCCCTCACGCGAGACGTCTGGTCCGCTTCCGCCGCCCTTTCCTGCGACCTTGTCTAGCTCATCGAGGAAGATGATCCCTGTTTGCTCCGCGCGGCGAACCGCTTCGCGGTTGAGAGTTGGGCGATCGATCATCATCTGCGCTTCTTCTTCGGCGAGCACTTCGAGTGCTTCTTCCACCGTCACGCGGCGACGGGTGCGCTTCGTTTGGAATGGGCCAAATCCTGGCGCGCCATCGATCCCCATTTCTTCCATGCCCTGCGGTGAGAAAACTTGAAGGAATGGGCTGGATGACTCTTCCGTTTCTACCTCGACCAGTTGGTCATTCAGCTTTCCCGCGCGAAGATCCTCGGTGATCTTTTCTCGCAACTCAGCGGTGCGCTTCTCTTGATCCTCGATCGCCTGGGTATCTTCTTCGCCGTCGAACGGATTGTAATCACCGGAGGCCGCGCGCTGAAGGAACTCGTTCGCGATCGGCATCCGATTCCAAACCATGGTTCGTGAATCGTCTTGCGCGTCGACGAGCATCTCGACGACGCGATCGAAAGCGCGGACTTGTGCCTCCGGCTTGACAACTTCCATTCGCTCTTTCTCTACCAGCCGAACGGCAGCGCCGACCAAGTCTCGGACCATCGATTCGACATCGCGACCCACGTAGCCAACTTCAGTGAACTTTGTTGCCTCAACTTTGATGAACGGCGCGCGTGCGAGTTGGGCGAGGCGGCGAGCGATTTCGGTTTTGCCAACGCCGGTCGGGCCCATCATGAGGATGTTCTTGGGGAGGACGTCGTCGCGCTCTTCGACGGGAAGCTGCTGACGCCGGTAACGATTTCTAAGGGCCACTGCCACCGCGCGCTTCGCTGCCGCCTGGCCGACAATGTATCGGTCTAGCTCGGCGACGATCTGCTTGGGGGTCAGCTCCTCGATGGGGAGACTCATGGATTCAAGGTACCTGGCTCGAGGGCTTGGGGCTCGTGGCTTTGGGCTCGTGGCTTTGGGCTTGGGGATGCTCTCTAACGCCCCAACTGTTTCGCAGCATCATGTACGCATTGGGCAGCTTCTTTCGCTTCTTCGAGCGATGTTTCCCGGCCGAATGTAAAGCGCAGCCCTTCTTTCGCTTCTTCCTGCGTGTATCCGCAAGCAAGCAACACGTGCGAGGGCTCAATGCTTCCCGACGAACACGCCGCGCCGCTGCTCGCACTTACACCCATTCGATCCAGAAGGATGAGCATGGTCTCCGCCTGGACGCCGGGAATGCGGATGTGCGCATGTCCTTGGAGAAGGTCATCCGAGTTTGGAACCGTTTGGATCAGTTGAGGGATCTGAAGGGCGCTCAGAAAAGTGTCTCGCGCTTCTCGACGGTTGTCGGGTCGATTCTTGATTTGTTTCGTAGCTTCTCCAAATCCGACGATTGTAGCCGTATTTTCTGTGCCCGCGCGCATCTCGCGTTCCTGACCACCTCCGACTGTAATCGGTTTGATCCGTGTGCCCGCCTTGATGTAGATCGCACCGACGCCCTTCGGTCCATTGATCTTATGTGCGGAGATCGTAACTAGGTCGGCGTGAAGATCCGAGGTCGGGAAAGTCTGAACCGCATCGCAGTGAAACAACGTGCCATTTTCATTCGCCATGCGGGCAACCTCCTCGATGGGTTGAATGGTTCCGAGTTCGTTGTTCGCGTGCATCACGCTGACAAGGAGGACGTCCTCGCCAAGCATGTCTTGAAGAGCTTTCAATCGAACGCGACCGATGCGATCGACAGGGATCAGTTCCACTTCGTAGCCGAGTCGACGTAGGATGGGCTCGGTATGAAGCACGCAGTGATGTTCGACGGCGGAAAAGAGAATTCGCTTTCTGCGTGAATCTTCATTTGCCAGCGCCGCGCCGACGCTGGCGAGGTTCGCGGCCTCCGTTCCGCTTGAGGTGAAGATAACCTCCGCAAACAGAGCACCCAGCGAATCGGAAATGATTTCACGCGCCTTGTCAATGGCGTCCTTGGCGCGCCGACCATCGGCGTGGAGACTCGAAGGATTTCCGTAGCCATCACGGAGCCATGGCTCCATCGCGTCCACCACTTCGGGCAGCATCGGAGTGGTCGCAGCGTGATCCAGATAAATCCTATCTTTTGAAAGACCCATTACAGCAACTTCCTAAACACAGGCGCAGGCAGCAGAGTGGCGGCGTACCGCAAGTAACTCTTCATCCTTTCTGGCGCCAACTGAATGGACTTCGCATACGCTTCGCGTCCGCCCGATGTATCGCCGTTCAACGCCTTCACCGTGCCCAGGCACGCATAGTTGTGTGCCTTTGCTCGCCGCAGGTCGTTGTCACTAAATCGGCCGGCTTCCACAGACTCCAACCGAGATGCGATCCACTCGCGAAGCATCTGATCGTCCTTCCAAATTCGCTCTAGCTTATGGCTCGCGTTTGTTCCATGCACGCGATAGAACGTGAGCGGCTGGTCGACAAATCCGACCTTCCATTTCTCCGCGATGCGAAACCACATCTCCCAATCGCCGGAGCCAAAAAACGCATCGTTAAATCGTCCGAGCTGTTCGAAGCACTCGCGCCGTGCAAGCGCCGCGCTCGCGATGATCTTGTTCTGATAAACCAGATCGAGCAAAACGTCGCCTGTCTCAAATCGCGGAAATTCAAACCCGAGCGGCGTTCCTTCTTGTTGCTTTCCCTCGCCATCGATGAACCAACCATCCGTGTGAACGAGGCCAACCTCCGGCTCGGCGTCAAGCAGCGAGACCTGTTTAGCAAGTTTCTCAGGCGCCCACACGTCGTCGTCATTCAGGACGGCGATGTACTCGCCCTGCGCTTGAGATAACGCGACATTCAGACTCGCGTACGTGCCCAGATTCTTCTCATTGAAGATGCGTGTGATGGGCTCGGTGCGAGACAACAGCCAATCGCGCGAGCCATCGGTCGATCCATCATCGATCGCGATGATCTCCCAATCCGCAAAGGATTGATTGAGGATGCTCTCATACGCGGCCGGTAAGAACCGGATGTGATTGAAGCACGTTAGAAGAACGGAAACGCGCGCCATGAGTGGCTATTGAACTCTGACCTCGACTGACCAGTTGACGATGTCGAGGCGAGGATCGGGTGTGTCGCCACTCGGTTCCAAATTCGCAAAGTTCGAGTTGTTGTAAACCGCTGAGCGGTTGAGGGGGATGACCACGAAGTCGTTGATCTCGGACGGAAGTTGCGTGTTGCCCAACGCGTCGTAGGTCTTGCCACCGGAGTCTGCGCCCTGAGGAACGCGATCCATCGTGAGGAAATTTACCTGCAACGATTGAAGTTGCGGCGCAATCGCCGTGCTCGAAGCGATCTGATTGATATCCAATTCGAACTGGATGCGATTGTCGCCCGAATTGACCGGAGTGGAGTTAATTGGCGTGCCGGTTTGAAAATACTGGGTCAAGTTCGCGTCTTGGAAACGATAGACCAAGTAGTTGGGTGACGTAAGCGGATCCCAGCGAACGAAGAGATCGACTGTGCCAGCAACAAACCCGTTGCCCCACGGCTGACTGATAACGGGGATCGGTCCCTGCGTCGTCGGGTTCGCATCAGTCGAAGCGTGCATCGCGACCAGGTACACAAAATTCGGATTGATCGGCTGCGCCATCGTCATCGTGAAGATCACCCGCTTCGTTCCTGTGCCCACTCCGTTGGCAGGAAATTTGGCGCAGCTACTGGCAGCAAGAATGGGCAAGACAAGAAGGAGAGATTGCAATTTCAAATGAGGCCCTCGGTGTAATAGAGAATCCGATGGCAGGCCTCGCAAGTCACAACGCGACCTTCTCTGACCATTTCAATCGACTTGACGGGAAGTTTCATTCCGCACATCTCGCACGTTGAAATCTTTGTGATCTTGCTCATGCCGACGCCACCTTGCTTCTGACGAATGGCATCGTATCGCGCGATCAAACTTGGCTCGATGTCTTTCGCCGCGCCTGGACGTTCCGCGTTCATGCGTGCGAATTCCGTCTTGAGCCGCTCTTGCTCCTTCATCACGCGCTTCTGATAGTCGGCGAGTTCAACCTTCTTTGCTTCGACCGCTTTCTTCGTTTTATCTGCGGCCGCAACCGCGGGCGGGACGAGTTCGAACAGCTCGAGTAGGCGCTCATCCATAGAAGCCTTCTGTCGCTTCAGCATCTCGATTTCTTTCTCGTAGGCTTCCACTTCGCGAGGGCTGATGATCATTCCGCCGAACAGTTCCTTGTCGATCTTCTTCAGCTTTTCATCGATGCCCTTTTGCTTGAGCTCCAAATCCGTCTGCTCGCCGGAGAGTTCTTTGGCAAGGCCGCTCTTCTCCGCGTTCTCGGCTTCCAACTGCTTCACCTGGGCCATGATCGCCGAGCCAGGATCGAGGGCGGCAGCTCGCTTCCGCACCTCGACAAGCACGACATCGATTTCATGCAGCCGCCAGAGTCGCTGGAGGGAAGGGGAGGACATGCTTAGATTATGACTGTGAGCCGTTCAGCTTCGGCTGGACGGGCGCCGGTGCCGTCGCCCGGGATCGCCAGAATCGATACTTCAGAAGCGTCCAAAAGGCCTCGGGGGCATCGGTCCAGCGGATCTTCTTTCCAGCTGCCTTGCTTCGCGCTTCATAGTGGATCGGCACTTCCTTGATCCTCTGCTTGAGCCGAATCGCCTTCGCCGTGACTTCGGGGCAGAACTCGAATCGCTTGCACTGCAGGTCCATTTGCACTAGCAAGTCGCGACGGACGGCCTTGTAGCAGGTCGCCTCGTCGGTGATTCCCTGGAAGTAGGCGAGCCGAACCGTCATCGCGAGGAGGACGTTGACCGCCTTGTTGGCCAGCGCCATGCTTTTCGGCAGCCCCTCCGCGAATCGTGTTCCGTACACTACCGAAGCCTCACCCTTCAGGATGGGATCGATGACCTTGGGGATCTCCTCAGGGGAATATTCGAGGTCAGCGTCCTGGATGATGACGACCTTGCCCTCCGCGTAGGGGAGAGCCTTGACGATGGCCGCGCCCTTGCCACCACGAGCTGCATTAGTAAGGATTAGGATGCGATCCTTGTACGTTTCTAGGATCTTGGGGGTCTTGTCCGTGCTGCCGTCGTCGATGACGATGACCTGGGTCGTGATGGGGAGGGCGAGGAGCCGATCCACCACTTCGGCGATGGTGTCTTCCTCGTTCAGGGCCGGCACGAGCACGGTCACATCGGGTGCTTCAGTGCCAGGCATGAACCTTAAGTTTACATTCGGTTGCTGGTCAGGGGACTCCGGATCACCACAACGGCACAACGACACAACGAATCACAACGCCCGATTTGAAGTCATCGTTCCGCAGTTTTGCTAGCAATTCTCGACTAGGTTCAGGGCTTCGTTGGGAGCGCGGGAATAGTCGTAGCTCCCGAGGCCACGAGGCGATCTTTATCCAAGCTCACCGACTCGACCTGGATCGCGCCGTACAGGTGAAGATCCTTGTCTAAATCGACCACCGGGTTGAGGGTCTGAAGTAGGGCGGCCGACGCTTCGTCGGTCGCAGGCTTGTCATCGAAAATGATGTGTGTGTCCGCCAAGGACAGCTGCGTTTTGTTGGCCGCCACCAGCTGCGCGTCGACCCGGAAGTTGGCTTTCACTACCAGGAATTCGCCATACCCATCGACCGTCACTCGCCCGTTTAGAAGATGTACAGTCACTCGCTTGATCTCGTGAAACTTGGCGAGGATGAACTTCTCAAGGTCAGGGGCAAGGATGACGACCGAACCGTCACCCGTTCCACTTTCACTCAATCGGATCTGCCCCTTCTTGCGCGCAAGTCCAAAGTCATATCGGCAATTTGGAATCGATGCATCCAGGGAATCGATGCGAAGTCCGGCAAGATTGAAATCGGTAAGCGCGATGTTCACGTGTCGCGCTTTTCCGCTCTTCGATCGATCAGGCTCGGTGAAGAGGGGAAGACCTTGCGTCGTGAAGTGAGCGGCGGAAATCGTGACCTTGTCGAGATCGCCCGACAAGTGACCGAGCAGACCGTGGGGCACCGTTCGCACCCGGACTTCCACGTTCG
>Ga0207680_10001295_pt1 | contig 11857 bp, 8 predicted proteins | sample KBSS23metaG_FD_184321 | JGI IMG/M metagenome (GOLD analysis project Ga0207680, IMG submission 184321) | Switchgrass rhizosphere microbial communities from Kellogg Biological Station, Michigan, USA - KBS S2-3 metaG (SPAdes) (version 2) | ecosystem: Host-associated > Plants > Roots > Rhizosphere >... | reverse complement strand
AATTGCAAGGCGAGGCGATCGCCGACCGCGATGCGGCTGCCATCGGCAAGCTGGGTGCTGCCGTGCGTGTCCACGCGCTGGAAGCTCGCCTGGGCCTGCCAGACCGGCGCGGTGCCGCGCCAGGCTACAGCTGCCGCTGCGAGCAAGGTCGCGCCGATCAGCGCGGCGGTCAACGGCCAGCGCGCCGCTGGGCGCGGGGGCGACGGTGCCAATGCCGTGGCGAACGCAAGCGCTGTCGCGTGGCGGCGCGCGGGATCGGTTTCCAGCGCCGTTTCGATCGCGCGCACGAGATCTCGCGGCGCGTCGGGCTTGAGCTTGCGCAGGCGTACGCGCTCACCGCGCGCTTGCGCCTGCAGGAGCGCATCGAAGTCGCTCTGCGCATACGGGAATTCCCCGCTCAGCAGATGGAATAACAGCACGCCGAGGGCGTAGAGATCGCTGGCCGGAGACGGCGGTTCGCCACGCAGCACCTCCGGCGCGAGGTAGCGCAGAGTGCCGGTGACGACACCCGGGTCAGCCAGCTCGAACTCGCGCGCGGCGCCAAAATCCATCAGCACGATGCGACCGGACACCTCGCGCATCACGTTTTCGCATTTCATGTCGCCGTGCACGAGACCGTGCCGGTGCACCGCGGCGAGGGCGTGGCACAAGTCCAGACCGATGCCGCGTACTTCCTCGGCCGGAAACGGGCCGTGTTCGGCGAGCAGTGCCGACAGCGGCGAACCGCGCACGAGTTCGCTCCAGATGCCGGCGCGGCCGCCGTGAAACGCGGCGCCGTAGACGCTGACGATATTGGCCTGGCGCACGCGTGCAAGGCGCCGGCCTTCATCGAGAAACTGGTTCGACAACACACCGGATTCGACCTTGCGCAGTTTCAGCGCAACCTGCATGTCGAGCAGCGGATCGTAGGCGCGCCAGACTTCGCCCTGGGCACCGCTGCCGAGCAGTTCGAGCACCTGCAGCGCACCGAAACAGAAGCGGTTCGACACCGGCGTCTTCGGCGCGACCGCGCTTACCTGCAGATGCCGAAAACCCTGGGCGAGCTGCTCGATCTCGCGCAAACCGCTGACCGACCCGGCGCTGGCGGTTTCGAGTTCGCGCCAGTCCACCGGCTGCTCGTCGGCGATGCGCGCGGCGAGTTGTTCGAGGTCTTGCCGATCCTGTGGGTTCTGCGGCGGCATGCGTCGGGTCCGTGGCGGCTTATGCTCTACAACGTCGCCGGGACGGCCGACCGAACAATCACAGGGTCTCGCTCCCCAGCAGCTTCGACAGCTGCACGATCGCGCGCGCTACCATCACGCGCACCGCATCCGGCGTGCTGTCCACTTCGGCGGCGATCTCGGGATAACTCATGCCGAATTCCACCCGCATCACGATCAGGCCTTGCTGGCGCTTGGGCAATGTCGCGAGCGCCTGCTCGTAGGCGCGCACGCGTTCGGCGCCGACAATCTGCTCGATCAGCGCCGGTGCGTCCGGGTCGCTGATCTCGACGTCCATTTCGGAGTGCTCCGGCCGCCGCGCATGGCGGCGGATCTCGTCGCGCACCTGGTTGAGCAGCGCCTGGCGCAGGTAAGCGAGGAATGCGCCCGGCCCGGCGCTTTCGAAGTGATCGAGCTGACCCAACGCCTTGACCAGGGTGACCTGGACGAGATCGTCGGTTTCCTGCATGTCGCGCACGTGGCGCGGCAGGCGGCCGTGCGCCCAGCGCTGCAGCAGCGGCAGAAAGCGGCGCAGCAGGCGCTCACGCGCACCCGCTTCGCCCGCGCGAATGCGGCGGATCAGGGCGACGGTCGATTCCACCGTCGCCACGCCACCGTCGTGGTCGCTGTTCTGCTTCATCCCCGAACTCGAATCAAGACCGTGACAGCATAGCGCAGTCCCCTGAATGGATTAATATCGACGTTTTGCCGCAAATGTTCTGTCTATGCCTAAACGTCGTTCCCTCGCCCGCCGGCTGCTGCTCACCATCGTCGTCCTGCTGTTGGCCGCCGCGCTCGTGGTGTGGCTGCTGCTACGGGCAAGCCTGCCCAGGCTCGACGGTCAGATCGCTGCGGCCGGCATGGCCAAATCGGCAACGCTTGAGCGCGACCCACTCGGCACGGCGACGATTCGCGCGTCCAGCCGCAACGACGCGCTGTACGCGCTCGGTTTCGTGCATGCGCAGGAGCGCTACTTCGAGATGGACCTGATGCGCCGGCTCGCCGCGGGCGAATTGGCCGAACTCGTCGGCGCCGCAGCGATCGATGCGGACAAGCTGCATCGGCCGCTGCGCATGCGCGCGCGCGCGCAAACCGCACTCGCGGCAATGACGGCGGACGAGCGCGCGACGCTCGCGGCCTATCGCGACGGCGTCAATGCCGGATTGAACGCACTGGCGTCGCGGCCGTGGGAATACTGGCTGCTCGGCTCGCCGCCGGCACCCTGGCGCGATGCCGACAGCCTGCTCTCGGCCGATGCGATGTACCTCGACCTGCACGACGCGCAGAACCTGCGCGAACTGGGTTTCAGCAAGATCCGGGCAGCGCTCGGCGACAAAGTATACAAATTCCTTGCCGCCAGCGGCGGGCCGTGGGATGCACCGCTGCTCGGGCCGCCGATGAAGTATCCGCAACTGCCGACGGCGGCCGACATCGACTTGCGCCAGCTCGATCCGAAACTGCTGCGCATGCCGCCGGCGCCGGCAGAACGCGCAGCCACGCCCGGCAGCAACAGTTTCGCCGTCAACGGCGCGCTCACCAGCACGCACTCCGCGCTGATCGCCAACGACATGCATCTGCACTACCGGGTGCCGAGCGTCTGGTTCCGCACGCGCTTGCTCTATCCGAATACGCGTCGCAGCGGCGAAGGCGTGGACTTGATCGGCGTCACGATCGCCGGCATCCCCGGCCTGATCGCCGGCAGCAACCGCCACGTCGCCTGGGGCCTGACCAACAGCTACGGCGACTGGGTGGACTGGGTGCGCGTGACGCTGGACCCGCAGAATCCCGCGCAATACCGCACGCCGACCGGCTGGCAGGCCGTGCAACAAAGTGAAGAAGTGATCAAAGTACACAATGCCGCGGACGTGAAGCTGAGCGTGCGCGACACGCAATGGGGTCCGATCGTGGCCGCCGATGCGGACGCCACGCCGCTCGCGTTGGCGTGGACGGCATTGCAGCCGGGCGGTCTGAACTTCGAATTCCTGCGCTTGGACACCGCCGAAACCGTCGACGAGGCGGTGGAGATCGCCAACGCCAGCGGCTTGCCCGGTCAGAACTTCGTGGTCGGCGACCGCGCCGGCAACATCGGCTGGACGATTGCCGGGCGCATACCCAAGCGTGTCGGCGGATACGATCCGTTGCTGCCGGCAGACTGGAGCCAGCCCAATACCGGCTGGGACGGCTGGCTAGGTGCGCAGGACTACCCGCGCCTGCCGAATCCACAGAATCAGCGCCTGTGGACGGCGAACGCGCGCACGCTGGATTTCGAAAGCGCGGATTTCGGCAAGCTCGGCGATGGCGGCTTCGATCTCGGCGCGCGCGCGCGCGCGATTCGCGACGATCTGCTGGCGAAGGATCACTTCACGCCCGACGACATGCTCGCCATCCAGCTTGACGACCGCAACCGCTTGCTCGGCCATTGGCAGGAACTGCTCAAGCCAGTGCTCAAACAGGCGGGCGACGTCGCGCCATTCGCCGATATGCAAACCCAGTTGGCGGATTGGGACGGCCACGCCGTACCGGCATCGGTGTCGTATCGGATCGTGCGCGAATTCCGCAAGGAAGTGCTCGACACCGTGCTCGACGGTTTCGCGGCCGCAGTGCGCGTCAAGTTCAAAGACTTCGTGCTGCCGAATCTGCCGCAGGCCGAGGCCCTCGTCGATGCGATCCTGCTGCAGCAGCCGCCGCATCTGCTGCCGCCGGGCTACACCAACTGGGACGATCTGCTGCGCAAATGCGCGCAGCGCGTCGGCGAACGTCTGCGCGCTCAGGCCGGCGGACTCGCTGCGCGGACCTGGGGTGAAGTGAACGCCGCCCACATACGTCATCCGCTGAGCGGTGCCTTGCCGGGGTTGCATGCGTTGCTCGACATGCCGCAGGTGACGGTACCCGGCGACAGCAATGTGCCGCGTGTTGCCGCACCGTCGTTTGGCGCGTCCGAGCGCTTCGCGGTGGAACCCGGCCACGAGGAATACGGCTACTTCCATATGCCCGGCGGCATGAGCGACAACCCACTGTCGCCGTTCTATGGCGCCGGCGAAGCCGATTGGGTGGAGGCGAAGACGACACCGTTCCTGCCTGGTGCATCAAAGTATACTTTGACGCTGAACCCGCAGTGAGTCAGGCCAGCAGCCGCTCGATAATGCGCTGATACAACCGCGGCAGGACTTCGAGCTCGGCGAGTGCTATGTGCTCGTCGACCTTGTGGATCGTCGCGTTGATCGGACCCACTTCGACGACTTCGGCGCCGAGCGGTGCGATGAAGCGGGCGTCCGAGGTGCCGCCGCCGGTATCGGCGCGTGCCTCCACTGCGCAGATTTCCGCGATCGCCGAAATCGTGGCGCTGCGCAGCGCGCCGTCGCGCGTGAGGAACGGTTCGCCGGACAAATCCCAGTCAATACTGAAGTCGAGTCCGTGTTTTTTCAGGATCGCCTCGGTGCGTTCGCGCAAGCTCTGCGCCGTGCTCGCCGTGCAGTAGCGGAAGTTGAATGCCGCCTCGAGCGCGCCCGGCACGACATTCAGCGCGCCGGTGCCGGCGTGCACGTTGGAAATCTGGAACGAGGTCGGCGGGAATTCGGCGTTGCCGTCGTCCCAGCGCGTGGCCGCGAGTTCAGCCAACGCTGGCGCGGCCAGGTGAATCGGATTGCGCACCTTGTCCGGATACGCGACGTGGCCCTGCACGCCATGCACGATGAGCCGGCCCGACAGCGAGCCGCGCCGGCCGACGCGCACGACATCGCCGAGTTGCTGCGCGGAAGAAGGTTCGCCGACCACGCACCAATCGATGCGTTGGCCGCGGCGGCGGAATTCCTCGGCAATGCGCTTGACGCCGTCGCGATTGAGCGGCCCTTCCTCGTCGCTGGTGAGCAGCAACGCGACGGTGCCGCGATGACGCGGCTGCGCGGCGACGAAGGCTTCCAGCGCGAGCGTCATTGCCGCGACGCCGGATTTCATGTCCGCCGCACCACGGCCGTATAGACGTCCATCGCGAAGCGTCGGTTCGAACGGCGCGCTAGCCCAGTCGGCTTCGGGACCGCTGGGCACCACGTCGGTGTGGCCGAGAAACACGAAGACCGGGTCGCCGCTGCCGTGCGTGGCCCAGAGGTTGTCGACTTCGCCGAAACGCAAGTGCTCGATCACAAACCCGGCCCGCTGCAGACGCTCGCCGAGCAGCGCCTGGCAACCGGCGTCAGCGGGCGTCAGCGAGCGGCGCCGGATCAAATCGCAAGTCAGATCGAAGATCGCGCTCATGGGCCGAATAGCGTCGTGAACAATTTGTCAGTAAAACCGAATTGCACGCTGCCATCGTCGAGCACGACAACCGGCCGCCGCACCAGCGCCGGGTATTCCTTGATCAGCAGCAACCATTCCGGATCGGACGCCGGCGACTTGCGCGCAGGCGGCAGGTTGCGCCAAGTCATGCCCGCGCGGTTGACGAGCTTTTCCCAACCGCCGGCCGCCTGCGCCCACGTTTTCAGCAGCGCCGGCGGCGGCCGCTGCTCGCGGTAATCGATGAACTCGTGCGCCAGGCGATGACGTTCCAGCCATTTGCGCGCCTTCTGGCAGGTGCTGCATTTTTCCAGTCCGTACAACGTCGTCGTCATGTGCGTTCCCTCGATTCCGGCGCGGCCACGATTGTGGGTAGTGGACGCGCGAACAACCGGCGTAGGCCGGCGCGCCGCAGCCATGCGTAGACCAGCGCGCTTGCGCCAGCGAAGGCGAGCCAGGCCGCGCGCGCATCCACAGCCGGCGTCAGCACGTAAACGGCAATGGCACATGCAGCCTGCAACGCAACAACGATACCGCAGATCGCCAACGCCCGGCGTGTGGCCGCGAGCTGGCGGGTTTTATCCTCGACGAGGACTTGCGCCTGTTCGAGTTCGCCGGCCTGCGTCGCCGCGGCAGTTTGCTGCAGCGCCTCGAACAGGCGCTGGGTGGCGGCAAAATCGTCATCGAGGTTGGCCGCGCGACTTACGCGCACTTCGAAATCTGCTTCCATCTGGGCCTGCGCTTGCGGCGAAGGAGCCGATGGCACCGGCTTGGCACCGATGCGCTCACAAAGTTGCCGCGCATGTTGGACGCGCTCCGACGCAGCGGTGGGCGACTCGCCTGCCGCAGGGCGCGTGTCTGCCGAGAATGAGCTATTGATCCGGTGTGCCAGCGGCGCGACGCATTCGGCAGCAAACTCCTCGCCGAGGAATTCGAACACATCGTGCAGCACCGCAGCCGGCTGGGCCGCAAGGTCGGCATGGCGTAAACGATGGACGAACGTCGCGCCGAGCGCTTGCGCGGCCAGCGCGCAGGCCGCCGTCGTGCGTTCCCAGTATGCATATGCTTCGTCCGCGCTGGTCACGAGCGGCGCACCGTGTTCGCGATGAAACGCCAGCATAGACGCGGCCACTTCATCCGGTTCGCGCAGGATGTGGATGAACTTCGCCGCCGGAAACAGCTGGTGCAGTCCGCTGATGTACAGCGAATATTCCGGCGTGCCGTCCACCCAGCGCGCTTTCGGTTCGGCGGCGCTGCGCGCCACGCTGAAGTCCGCGCATACCTGCATCGGATCGCGTTCGGCAACGGCGTGATTCAAACGTTCCAGTGTGGCACGATGACCGAGAATGGTCGCGTCGATCGAGCGGCCGAAATTCTCCAGGAACTCGGCGCGCTCGATGCCGAGCGCACTCAGCTGCGAACGTTCGCCGCGCGCGCAGCCGCGCACGTGCAGCGCCGCAACCTGCACCGCGAATGGGCCGAGCCAATCGGATTCCTCCGTCGGCAGAATGTTCGGATGCTGGCCGAGGCACCAGGTCAGTATGCTCGTGCCCGAACGCGGCGAGCCGACGACGAAGATCGGTGCGACTGCATGCTCGCCGTTTTTCTTCATCCCCGACTCCCCAGTCCAGGCTGCAAATCTGTGCGCTAGTCGCGAAGCAATTCGTTCAGCGAGGTCTTCGACCGCGTCTTCGCATCCACGCGTTTGACGATCACCGCGGCGTACAGGCTATGCGTGCCGTCTTGCGCCGGCAAGCTGCCGGCGACGACGACGCTGCCGGCCGGCACGCGACCGTAATGAATCGCGCCAGTCGCGCGGTCGTAGATGCGCGTGGACTGGCCGAGGAACACACCCATGCCGATCACGCTGCCCTGCTCGACGACCACGCCTTCCACCACTTCCGAACGCGCGCCGATGAAGCAGTCGTCCTCGATGATCGTCGGTGCGGCCTGTAGCGGTTCGAGCACACCACCGATACCGGCGCCACCGGATAAATGTACATTTTTTCCAATTTGCGCACACGAGCCGACGGTGGCCCAGGTGTCGACCATCGTGCCGGCGCCGACGTAGGCGCCTATGTTGACGAAGCTCGGCATCAGCACCACGTCGCGCGCGATGTGCGCACCACGGCGCACGACGGCACCGGGTACAGCGCGAGCGCCAAGCTCGCGAAAACGTTTCTCATCGTAGCCTTCGAAACGCAGCGGCACCTTGTCGAAGTACGGCGCGGGTGCGCTCTCCATCACGCGATTGCCGTGCGCGCGGAAATACAGCAACACGGCTTTCTTCAGCCATTGATGCAAGTGCCAGCCGCCCTGGCCATCGGGCTCGGCGACGCGGCGCGCGCCACTTTCGAGAGAATCGAGCACGTCGTCCAGCGCGGGCTTCAGCGCCTCGATTTCCGCGCCGCCCAATTCGCCGCGGCGTTCCCATGCCGATTCGATCTGTTGTTCAAGTTCCATGTTTTTCCTTGAGACTGCCCAAGTCCAGACGCTGCAGCAGCGCAGCGCGCAGCGCCGCGCACGTCGTCTCGACCAGCGCCTGGTCGTGCTCGTCGCTGAGCAGGAAAAAATCCTCGACGCGCTCGCCGAACGTGGCGATGCGCGCATCATGCACGCGCAGCCCGCACTCGCGGAAGACCTTGGCGACGTCGGCGAGCAAGCCCGGACGATCCGAACACACCAGCGCCAGTTGCGTGCGCGCGCTGCCCGCGGCATCGAAGGTCACCCGCGGCGCGATCTGGAAATGCCGCAGCGAGCGCGGCAGCGCGCGCGCCTGCCACTCGAAGCGATATTCCGGCTGCGCCAGCGCGTCGAGCAGCGCGCGCCGCAAGCGCTCCACGCGCGCAGCATCGGCGAGTACGTGGCCCTCGGCATCGAGCACGAGGAACGAATCCCAACAGCGGCCACCGCGCGTGGTGAAGATGCGCGCTTCATGCACGGACAGGCGCATGCGTTCGAATACGGTGGTGACCATGGCGAACAAACCGTCGCGATCCGGCGCGTACACGAACAGCTCGCTGCCGCCGCGCTGGCCGAGCGGATCGATCAGCACCAGTGGCGCGGCCGGCTCGCGCGCCCGCACGATGCCGGCAGTCTGCCAGGCAATCTGCGCCGCGCTGAACCGCAGGAACGCGTCGTCGGGAACATCGGCCCAAATGCGCGTGATCTGCGCGTCGTCGATGGTCTGTTCGTGCAGCAGTTCGCGCGCCTGGCGCTGACACTCGCGCACGCGTTCAGCCGCATGCGGCGGCGGACCGAACCCGGCGCGCAGTACGTAGCGCGCACTCACATAGAGGTCGGCGAGCAGCCGATCCTTCCAGGAATTCCACAGTTTCGCGCTGGTGCCGGCGATGTCGGCGACCGTGAGCAGGTACAGGTAATCGAGCCGTTCCCAGTCGCCGACGTGCGCGGCGAAGCGGCGCACGATGTCCGGATCGGTGATGTCCTGACGCTGCGCAGTGACGCTCATCGTCAGATGCCAGCGCACCAGCCAGGCGACTAGATCGGCATCGGCATCGCTCAACTGCAGGCGCGCGCAGAACTCGCGGGCTGCGTCTTCGCCGAGTTCGGAGTGATCGCCGCCGAGTCCCTTGGCGATGTCGTGGAACAGCGCGGCGAGCAGCAGCAGCTCGGGCTTGAGCAGGCGCGACCACAGTTCGTGCGCGTGCGCGAATTCGCGGCTGCCATCGGCGTCGGCGAAGCGCGCGACATTGCGCAACACGCGGATGGTGTGCTCGTCGACGGTATACATGTGGAAAAGATCGTATTGCATGCGCCCGACCACGCGCGCGAACGCGGGCAGATAGCGCGCGAGCACGCCGCAGCGGTTCATGCGCGCCAGTGCTTCCACGGCAGGCGCGCCCTTGCGCAGCAGGCGCAGGAACGCGGCATTGACCGCGGTATCGTCGGCGAGCGTCGAGCCGTTGGCTTCGAGTGCCTCGTCCAGGCGGCGCGCGAAATCCGCGCGCAGGCCCTTGAGCTGCGGATGTTCGATCCAGACGCGGAACAGATCGATGATCGCGTGCGGGCGCTCGCGCAGCAGGTCCGGCGGATCGCAATCCAGGCGGCCGCCGACGGCGACGAAATCCAGGGTCAGCCGCTGCGGCGGCGTCGATTCCGCGTCGAGGGCTTCCTCGCAGCGCTGCAGAAAGCGCTCGGTCAAGCGCTCGTTCGCGATCGCCGCGCGGTAATAGCCCTGCATGAACTGTTCGACGGCGAGGTTCTGTTGGTGTTCGTCGGCGAAGCCGAACTGCAGGGCAAGGCTGCGCTGGAAATCGAACAGCAGGCGCTCTTCCGCGCGGCCGGCCACGAGATGCAGGGCGAAGCGGATGCGCGACAGCGTCGTCTCGCCATGTTCCGCTGCCGCCACTTCGCGGGCCGAAAGCACGCCGCGCTCGCCGAGTGCGGCAAACGTCGGCGCGGCGAACAGGCGGCGCCCGAGCCAGCGCACGAGTTGCAGCGCGCGCAGGCCACCGGGGCCGTCTTTCAAATTCGGTTCGAGGTTGTACGCGGTGTCGTTGAAGCGCGCGTGGCGGATCTGGCGGTCCTCGATTTTCGCGGCGAGATAGTGCTGTGCGGGCCAGATGTCTTCATCGGCGAGCAGCGCGGCCAGATCCGCATCGAGCGTCGCCACGCCGGCTATGCGGCGCGCATCGAGCAAGCTCGTGTATACCGTTGCGTCGGCAGCGGCAATCGTGCGGCATTCGGCGAGCGTGCGCAGCGCATAGCCCGGCTTCAGGCCGATATCCCACAGGCAGGCAAAGAACGATTCCAGCGCGCGTTGCGCCGGCGGCGATGGTGCCCCTTCGCTGAGCGCGAGCAGATCGACGTCGGAATGCGGAAACAACTCGCCGCGGCCGAAGCCGCCGGCGGCAAACAAGGCCAACTGCGACGATTCGCCGACGCACGCGCCCCACACGTGCACAAGGACGCGCTCGACCGCCTGCGCACGCGCGCGCACGAGGGCGTCGACGGGCGTGCCGGCATGGAAAGACTCGGCGAGCTGGCGGTCGCTGTCGCCGAGCAGCTGACGCAACGCCAGCCGTGCCTCGGTGGAAACGCCGCTGCGCGGAATCGCAGCGGGTAGACGCAGAAGCGGCGAAGCGAACGCGGCAGGCGCAGCGTTCATTGCGCGCTTAGGCCGCGCTCGGCCAGGGAGTCAATATTTCGAAACCGGTGTCGGTCACGGCGATGGTGTGTTCCCATTGCGCCGACAGCGAGTGATCGCGGGTGACGACCGTCCAGCCGTCAGGCAGCAGGCGCGTCTGCGGTTTGCCGGCATTGACCATCGGCTCGACCGTGAACGTCATGCCTTTTTCCAGACGCAAACCCGCGCCGCGCTGGCCGTAATGCAGCACCTGCGGGTCTTCGTGATAAATCGTGCCGATGCCGTGCCCGCAATATTCGCGCACGACGGAGAAACGCTGCGCCTCGACGTGCTGTTGGATCGCGTGGCCGATATCGCCGAGCGTCGCACCGGGACGCACCTGCTCGATGCCCTTGAGCATCGCCTCATACGCCGTCTCGCACAGGCGTTTCGCCAGTACGGAAGGCGCGCCGACGTAATACATGCGGCTGGTGTCGCCGTGCCAGCCATCCTTGATCACGGTGACATCGATATTGACGATATCGCCATCCTTGAGCAGCTTGCCCGGACTCGGAATACCGTGGCAGATCACGTTATTGACCGACGTGCACACCGTTTTCGGAAAGCCTTTGTAGCCGACGTTCGCCGGAACCGCCTTCTGCACATTGACGATGTGCTCGTAGGCAATCTGATCGAGTTCCTCGGTCGTCGCACCCGGTTTTACGTGCGGTACGAGCAGCTCCAGCACCTCGGCGGCGAGGCGTCCGGCGACGCGCATCTGTTCGATCTGCTCGGGGGTTTTGATGGTGACAGACATTCTGAGAACTTGCAGCGCTGAATTAGCGATAGTGTAACGAAGGTGTAGCCTGGATGGAGGCAAAACAAGAACGACGCCACGCAGACCGCAAGAAATTGGGCATTAGGCGTATGATCGTGATCGTTGCGGCGTGGAGGAAAATCGCGATGCTTACTGGGCTACGTGGGCGAATCCGCGCCGGAGTTCTCGCCCTCTTCCTGGGTGGGGCGAGCTGCGCCGTTGCGGGGACGACGACGCTGACCGCCGCAGACGCATTCGCCGTTCCCAGCAATGTGCCGACGACAACGTCATTTACGATAACGCGCGGTGGAGATATCAGCTACGACGTCCAACTCGCATATCACACAGTTGATGGCACCGCGATCGCGGGTACCGACTACACCGCGGCATCCGGAAGCATCACGATCCCCGCCGGGTCGACCGGTATCTCAATACCGGTGGGCATCGCTGCGAATGCCGGGGAGAATCGAGATTTTCAATTGT
>Ga0207680_10001291_pt1 | contig 11864 bp, 14 predicted proteins | sample KBSS23metaG_FD_184321 | JGI IMG/M metagenome (GOLD analysis project Ga0207680, IMG submission 184321) | Switchgrass rhizosphere microbial communities from Kellogg Biological Station, Michigan, USA - KBS S2-3 metaG (SPAdes) (version 2) | ecosystem: Host-associated > Plants > Roots > Rhizosphere... | reverse complement strand
GATGGCCGATCTCGCCGTACCGGGTGAGGGCGAGCATGCCGGCTATCTTGGCGTGTGGAGCAAGGGCCGCTTCTTCCGCCTCGGCCGGCCGGCATGAGCGACCTCGCAGAGTCGCCCGCCCTCATCGGAAATCGCATCGTTACGGGCGGCATCGATCTGCTGCGCTCGCGCCTGCTGATCGAGCCGCCGCTGCTTCCGCTGGTGCCGCAGCGCGGCGACTTCGATCTCAATCCGCAGAACCGCCCGAAGGAGAAGCGCGACCTCACGCCCGCCGCGGTATTGCTTCCGCTCATCCTGCGCGAAGAGCCCCATGTGCTGCTCACCCAGCGCACCGACCACCTCGCGCGCCACGCCGGCCAGGTTGCCTTTCCTGGCGGTCGCGCCGAGCCCAACGACATCTCGCTGGTGCAGACCGCCTTGCGCGAGACGCAGGAAGAAACCGGAATCGAACCTGCCTTCGTCACCGTCGTCGGCTTTCTCGACGCGTACGAGACCGGCACCGGCTACGCGATCCTGCCCGTCGTCGGCTGCCTGAGCGAAGGCTTCGCCATCAAGGCGCAGGAGCACGAGGTCGCGGCGATCTTCGAAGTGCCGCTGAGCTTCCTGCTCGATCCCGTCAACCGCGTGAAGCAGAGCCGCGAATTCCAGGGCGTGCAGCGCAGCTTCTATTCCTTCACGTATGATGACCGTTACATCTGGGGTGCGACCGCCGCGATGCTGATCAACTTCGCAGATCGGATCACCCGGCCATGACGCGGCAGATCCTTGAGCGCCTGCTCCTCATCGCGTTGCCGTTCATCGCGTACGGTGCTTGGCTTCTGGTGTTGCGGGTCATGCCGTCATCGCCACCGGGCCAGCGTCAGCATCCCTGGATATGGCTGTTCATCGTGGGACTGGTGCTGTTCGCAGCGAGCTTCGTCGTCTGGGGTCTTACCGAAGGCGATCCCACCACCGGCACCTATGTCGCGCCCCATGTGGTCAACGGCCAGGTCGTTCCGGGCTATGTTAAGCCTGATACCAAGCCGCAATGACCGTGCTCGATCCCAAACGCCATCCCTGGATGACCACGCCCGAAACGCGGGCGGTGCTCGACGCCCTCGGCGGCGAAGGCCGTTTCGTCGGTGGCGCCGTCCGCAACGCATTGCTGGGGAAACCTGTCGCTGACGTCGACATCGCGACACCGCTTCACCCTGAAGAGGTAAGCAGGCGCTTGGCCGCAGCGGGCTTGAACGCTGTCCCCACTGGCATCGAGCACGGCACCGTCACCGCCATCGCCAACGGCAAGCCCTACGAAATCACCACCTTGCGCCGCGACGTCTCGACCGACGGCCGCCGCGCCACCGTCGCCTTCACCACGGACTGGGCTGAGGACGCCCAGCGCCGCGATTTCACGATGAACGCGCTCTACGCCGATGCCGGCGGCACGGTCCTCGACACCGTCGGCGGCGTCGAAGACTTGAAGGCGGGCAAGGTCCGCTTCGTCGGCGACGCCGTCACCCGCATCCGCGAGGACTACCTGCGCATCCTGCGCCTATTCCGCTTCCATGCCTTTTACGGCAAGGGCGAGATGGACGGTGCCGCCCTCCACGCCGCGGCGGCGGAGAAGGCGGGCCTCGCCCAACTCTCGGGCGAGCGCGTGCAGAAAGAACTGCTCCGCCTGCTCGAAGCCGACCATCCCTCGCGCGCCCTGCGCGTGATGGCCGCCTCCGGCATCCTGTCGGAGCTTCTGCCCGGCGCGCTCAATATCGCCCGCCTCGAAGCGCTCGAAGAAATCGACGCCAATGCGTTCTTCACGCCCGATCCGGTGCTTCGTCTCGCGGCGCTATTGCCCAACGACGTCGCCGTCGCGCTGGCGGTGGTGCAAAAGCTCCGCCTCTCCAACAAGGACGCCATCCGCCTCGAAGACATCGCGGCCGCGCGGGAGAAGATCGTCTCCTACATGTCGGTGAAGGAGCAGCGGAAGATGCTCTATCGCATCGGCATCCCGCGCTTCCGCGATCGCATTTTCCTCAAATGGGCGGAAGACCCCAAGGCCTCGAACGCCATCAACTGGCGCATGCTGCTGGAGGTCGCCGCTACTTGGCCGCGCCCGCAGTTCCCGCTCACCGGCCGCGACGTGATGCTGGCCGGCGTGCCGCAGGGACCGCTGGTCGGCAAGATTCTCGAAGAGGTCGAGGACTGGTGGGTCGACGCCGATTTCATCGAGGACGAATTCTCCCTCGCCGAACGCCTTAAAGCCGTCGTGCAGGCGACGGCATACTGAGCCATGCCCTTCGAAATTCTCGACACGCTCTCCATCCCCGGCAACGCGCTGAAGCCGAATGACGACGCCTTCGGTCACGCCGACAACGCCGCTGTCGTGCTCGACGGCGCCACCTCGCTCGGTGAGCCCCTGATGCCGGGCGACAGCGACGCCGCCTGGATCGCGCATTTCGGCGCCCGCCGCCTGATCGCACATATCAACGACGGTGACGCGCCGGTCGACGCGCTGCGCCACACCTTCGAGGACGCGAAGAAATCCTTCGAGGCCCTGCGCAAGCGCCCGATGAAAGAAAAGTGGGAGCTGCCCTTCGCGTCCATGGCCTTCGCCTTCGCGACCTCGGCCGGCTTCGACTTCCTCTGGTATGGCGACTGCGCCGGCCTGCTGCATCGTGCCGGCGGCGCGATCGAGGTGCTGGGCGAATCCTTCGAAGCCAAGAAGCGCGAATCCGGCGGCGCCGCGAAGCTCGCCAAGGAACGCGGCGTTGCGCCCGCGTCCGATACCAACCTTCCGGAATTCCTGCCCGCGCTGCGCATGCAACGCAACAATCTCAACAGCGGCAAGAAATGGGTGTTCAGCCCCGAACCGCGTGCCGCCGATCACGTGAACTGCAAGCCGGTCGCCGCTGCCAGGGGCTCGACCTTGCTGCTCGCCTCCGACGGCTTCCTCGCGCTCGCGACCGATTACGGCCGCTACACGCCGCACACGCTGATGGCGAAGGCGATGACCAAGGGTCTGGGCTTCCTCGCCGACGAGCTGCGCGAGATCGAGGACGCTGACCCGCAAGGCCACAAGCACCCACGCTTCAAGAAAAGCGACGACGCGACAGCGGTCCTGCTCAGGTTGGCCTGATCACACCCGCGCCAGGATTTCACGCAAGGCCGGCGCCAGTCGCCGCAATTCTTCCTGGTGTGTCGCGCTCAGCCGCTCCAGCACCCGCTGCGCCTTCGCCGTCAGAACGAGCGTCACGCGCCGCCGGTCCCGCGGGTCGCTCTCGCGCACAAGCAGGCCCGCCTGCGCCAGCCGATCCGCCAAGCCCACCGCGCTGTGGTGCTTGAGCAGCAGCTTCTGCGCCAGCTGGCCGACAGTCGGGTTGCCGTCGAACCCTTTGAGCGCCAGCAATGCTTGGTGCTGCTGCGGCGTCAGGCCCCGGCGCCGTGCTGCTACCTCGCTGAACGCCATGAAGCCGCGCAGCAGGTGGCGAAAATCCGCCAGCAGCCGGTAATCCACCGCGCCCGATGTTCCTGACGTCTTGCGCGGGGTTGCCATTGTCGCGTCCTAGTCTTCGCAGTTGCAATATATCGCGGCGCGATATATCCCCGCACGCCTGAATTCCAAGTCAGCCGGCCTCCAATGTCGAACAAGCCAGACTCACAGCCTGATCATATCGATCGGCTACGCGACTTCACCGCCGATCCGCGCTTGCTGATCCTGAGCGTCATGGCCGTGGCTTGCGGCACCGCCGGCGCCGGTGCGGCCTGGGTGCTGCTCAAGCTGATCGCGGCCTGCACCAACATCGCCTACTTCCAGCGCTTCTCCGTCGAACCGGTCTCGTTCTCCGGTATCCATCTTCCGGTCTGGACCATAGCGGTTCCTGTCATCGGCAGCCTGATTGTCGGCCTGATGGCCCGCTTCGGCTCGGAGAAAATTCGCGGCCACGGCATCCCCGAAGCGATCGAGGCGATCCTGATCGGCGAGAGCCGCATCGCGCCCAAGGTGGCACTGTTGAAGCCTTTGTCCTCGGCCATTTCCATCGGCTCCGGCGGTCCGTTCGGCGCCGAGGGCCCGATCATCATGACGGGAGGTGCCCTCGGCTCGCTGTTCGCACAGCTCTTCCATCTCAGCGCGCCGGAACGAAAGGTGTTGCTGGTCGCGGGCGCCGCCGCCGGCATGACCGCCGTGTTCGGCACGCCCATCGCCGCGATCCTGCTGGCGGTAGAGCTGCTGCTCTTTGAATGGAAGCCGCGCAGCTTCATTCCCGTTGCCATCGCCGCCATCGTCGCCGCGGCCTGGCGCCCGTTCCTGCTCGGCGCCGGTCCGATCTTTCCGTTCTTCGGCGGCCCGGCGATGCCGTGGTGGGGCCTCGGTCTGTGCGCCGTCGTCGGCGTCGTCGCCGGTCTGCAATCGGCGTTGATGACGATCTGCCTTTACGCGATCGAGGATCTGTTTCATCGCCTGCCGATCCATTGGATGTGGTGGCCGGCGATCGGTGGGCTCGCGGTCGGCATCGGCGGCTACATCGATCCCAGCGTTCTTGGCGTCGGCTACGACAACATCCGTGAATTGCTGCATGGGGGTCTCGACGTCTTCGCCGTTGCGTTGCTCCTCGTCGACAAGGCCGCCATCTGGCTCATTGCGCTTTCCTCGGGGACGTCCGGCGGCGTGCTCGCGCCGCTGCTGATCATGGGCGGCGCGCTTGGCGCGCTGGAATCGCACATCATGCCCTTCGGCGGCGAAGGCTTCTGGGCTCTGCTCGGCATGGCCGCGATCCTCGGCGGCACGATGCGCGCGCCCCTGACCGCCTCCCTGTTTGCGGTCGAACTCACCGGCGACATTCACATGCTCGCTCCGGTGATGGCGGCGTCCATCGCCGCCTTCGCGCTGACAGTGCTTGTCATGAGCCGCTCCATCCTGACCGAGCGCATCGCGCGCCGCGGCCTGCACGTCACGCGCGAATACGCGATCGATCCGTTCCTGCACACCCGTGTGGAGCAGGTCATGGCCAAGCCGGTGCACACGCTCGCCGCCGCGATCTCCGTGCGCGAAGCGGTGGATTTTTTCGTCACCATCGAAGGACCGCGCCGCCACAAGAGCTACCCTGTGGTCGCCGAAACCGGCCGGGTGATCGGCCTTGTCTCACGCACCGATGTGCTGCACTGGCGCCGCGAGGGGTGGGCCAGGGATGCCACGCTTGCCGATCGCGAAGGCATGCCCGCGCTGGTCGTCGGCTATCCTGACGAGCTGGTCGGTCATGTGGCCGACCGCATGGCGGCCCACGACATCGGCCGCCTTCCGATCGTCGACCGCATCACCGGCCAACCCGTCGGCATCGTGGCGCGGCGCGACTTGCTGCGCGCGCGCGCCAAAGTGGTTCACGAAGAGAAGGAGCGCCGCCGCCTGCTGCGTTTCAGCAGCGCTACATCGCGTGCATGATCGCCCAGCCGCCGCGCCAGATCATGCTGAGCGCGACATAGAGCACGATGAACAGGCCCGCATAGCTGATCCAGGCATGCTTGGTCAGGAGCTTCGCGATCACGCTGGCCGCCACGCCCATAAGTCCGATGGAGAGGCACAGCCCGATCGCCAGCACCACGACATGGTTGCGGGCCGCGCCGGCAACCGCGAGTACGTTGTCCAGCGACATCGACAGATCGGCCGCCGCGATCTGGACAATCGCCCGGCGCACCATCTGCGTACTGGCCTCGGCGGAGTAGGGTCCGCCCATCTTGTCCGCTGGCGCTTCGCCGGCTTCCAGCGCCGCTTTCTTTTCCTCTGCTGCATCGCGGATGTCGCGCCACAGCTTCCAGCACACCCAGAGCAGCAGGACGCCGCCGGCGAACATCAGCCCGATGATCTCGAGCAATTCCACGGTGACGGCGGCCAGCACCACGCGCGCCATCACCGCGGCGACCAGGCCCCAGAAGATCACCTTGCGGCGCACCACCTGTGGCACGCGCGCCGCCGCCATCCCGATCACCAGCGCATTGTCGCCGGCGAGCACGATGTCGATCAGAACGACCTGCAGAAGGGCGAAAAATTCGCCGTGGGTGAACAACAAATCCAAAACGCAGGATCCTTGAGCGAAACTATGGCCAGCGGACTTCGGGAGGCATCGACACCAGGATCGCGTCGATGTTGTGTCCTGTCTTCAGGCCAAACAGCGTCCCACGATCCCACATCAGATTGAACTCCACGTACCGGCCGCGCTTGACCAGCTGGTGGTGGCGTTCGGCGTCTGTCCACGATTGGCCCATGCGCCGCCTTATGATTTGGGGATAGACGTTCGCAAATTCCACCCCGACGTCGCGGGTGAAGGCAAAATCCTTCTCCCAGTCACCGGAATTGTGGCGGTCATAGAAGATTCCTCCCGCGCCCCGCGGCTCTTTGCGATGCGGTAGGTAGAAGTACTCGTCGCACCATTTTTTGTACTTTTCATAGGTTTCCGCGCCAAAGACGCGGCACCCGCGCTGCATCGCAGCATGGAACTCAGCCTCATCTTGGGTATTTGGAACCATCGGCGTGAGGTCGGCGCCGCCGCCGAACCAGCTGCCGGTCGTGGTGATCATGTGGCGGGTATTCATGTGCACCGCCGGCACGTGCGGGCTGCGCATGTGGGCGATCAGCGAAATGGAGCTGGCCCAGAACCGGCGGTCGGTTTCCGGCGCACCGAGTGTCTTGGCCGCTTCCGGCGACAGCACGCCGTTCACGGTCGAGGTATTGACGCCAACCTTCTCGAACACGCGGCCATGCATCACGCTCATCAGCCCGCCGCCGGCCTCGCTGCCGTCGTCATTGGCGCGCTTGGTCTGTGTACGGACGAATTGGCCGGCCGGCATTTCGGAATGCTGGCCGCGGGTGTATTCCCGCTCGATCGTCTCGAACTCCGCGATGATTCGGTCGCGCAGGCTCTCGAACCACGCCTGCGCGCGGGCCTTGTGATCGTCGGCCCCATCTTTGATCGTCGTGCCGGTCGTCATGGAAACAGTCTCGTTTGGCGTAACGCTTCGCCCAGTATCATGGCGCCTGCCTGTGCCATGTTGATCGAACGCAAGCCTGATTTCATCGGGATACGCAAGCGCGCATCGGCGCGATCGTGAACGGCGCCGGGCACGCCCGCGCTCTCGCGGCCGAGCACGATATTGTCATCCGGCAGGAAGAAAAATCCGGCATAGGGCTGTGCCGCCTTGGTCGTCGCCAGCACGATCCGGGTCTTCACCTGCCGGATATAGGCGTCCCACGACGCATGCCGGACCACCTCGGCCTGCGCCAGATAGTCCATTCCGGCCCGCCGCATCTTCGCCGCGCTGAACACGAACCCGCACGGCTCGACGATGTCGACCGCCACGCCCATGCAGGCTCCCAGCCGGATCAGGCTTCCGGCGTTCTGCGGGATATCAGGTTCGAACAGGACGAGACGCATGGGAAAAATCCACAGTTGACATGTAACAAGGAAATTTCCTATACATAACATGTAGAGGAAATTTGGAGGCCGGCATGAGCAAATATGACCGTTTGGGGATTTATCTGCGCAGCGTTGGAAAAGATCATATCGCTATGAGCTTTGCCGAGATCGAGCGCGTGTTGGGCTTTAAGCTACCGAAATCACAGGAATATCCCGCCTGGTGGAGCAATAGCACCTCCAACAATGTCATGACGCAGGTCTGGCTTGACGCTGGCTATCGCACCGAACAGGTCGATGTCGTTGGACGTAGATTGGTGTTCCGCCGGGCGGTGAACACTGCAACCGGAATGCAGGAGGAATCGCGCATGTTCAAACCGGCACCAAACTTTACGCCGCCGCCTCAAGAGGTGACGCGTCATCCTGCTATTGGCGCGTTAAAAGGCATGTTCACGATCGAGCCCGGCTACGACATCGCGAGTTCGGATCCTGAGATTGTGGCCGAATGGGAAGACGCCATCGACCGCAAGGCCACGCTGTATGAAGCCGGGCGTACCAAGAAATGAAGCAACCGCTCTTGCTCGACACATGCGCCTGCATCTGGCTTATGGCCGACGAGCTCACACCGAAGGCCGAAAAGGTGCTCACGGACGCCTATATAGCGGGATTGCAGACATATGTTTCTCCGATTACCGCGCTGGAGATTGGCACCCTGTCGCGGAAGCGGCGATTGAAGTCACCGCTACAGCCGGCGAAGTGGTTCGCGACGCTGATCGGCCAGCCGGGAATGGTACTTGCGCCGATGCCGCCCGAACTCCTCATCGAGTCCACGCATATTCCAGAGTACGGGCACAACGATCCTTACGATCGCATCATCGCCGCGACAGCGCGCGAATACGGCTACACCGTCATGACGCGCGATGCGGCCCTGCTGGACTACGGCAAGCAAGGCTATCTCAGCGTCGTCGGATGCTGAGGCGATTTGCGCCAAGCCCGTGAATCTGCGGCATTTTATGCGTCATCGTGCCGCAAGACCCTCCAAGACCTGTTCTATATTTTTCCGGCCAGCAAAGCGGCGCGCGCTTTGAAGATTCCGGGGAATCGCGCGCTCGTTCCCGCCACCCGGAGCGTTTCGAATTCGACCGAACAAGAGGGCAAACCCTTGGCCACCACGACGACCGCCGAACCAACGCGGCGCGACTTCATCTACATCGCCACGGGAGCCATGGCCGCGGTCGGCGCCGCCGCCGTCGCCTGGCCTTTGATCGACCAGATGAATCCCTCCACCGCGGTGCTCGCGCTGGCGTCGATTGAGATCGACCTGTCGCCCATCCAGGTCGGCCAGGCGGTGACCTTCACCTTCCGCGGCCACCCGCTCTTCGTGCGCCGCCGCAACGCCAAGGAGATCGCTGAGGCCAACGCCGTTGCCGTCTCCGATCTGCCCGATCCCGTGGCGCGCAATCTCAACCTGCCCGACGGCGCGCCCGCCACGGCGGCGAACCGCATCGCGGGCGCCGGCGGCGCGGCCGGCAAGCCGGAGTGGCTGATCGTGTCGGGTGTCTGCACCCATCTGGGCTGCACGCCGACCGCCTTCGAGGGCGACTTCGGCGGCTGGCTCTGCCACTGCCACGGTTCGATGTACGACACCGCCGGCCGCATCCGGAAAGGCCCTGCACCGCAGAACCTCGAGATTCCGGTCTACACGTTTGAAACCGCCACCAAGATCAAAGTCGGCTAACGGAGCGCATTGATGCACGGTCCCTCGACCTACGTTCCGCAGACGGGCATTACCCGCTGGCTGGATTCGCGGCTGCCGATCCTTCGGTTCAGCCACGATACGATGATGACGTTCCCGACGCCGCGGAACCTCAATTTCTGGTACGCGTTCGGTGCCATCCTCACCTTCTGCCTCGGCGTCCAGATCGTCACCGGCATCGTGCTCGCGATGCACTTCGATCCGTCCGGCGCCGTCGGCGCCGTGCCGGGCTCGAGCAATGCCTTCGACAGTGTCGAGAGCATCATGCGCGACGTGAACTACGGCTGGATGATGCGCTACATCCACGCCAACGGCGCCTCGATGTTCTTCCTCGCCGTCTACATCCACATGTTCCGTGGTCTCTACTACGGCTCCTACAAGGCGCCGCGCGAGGTGCTCTGGATTCTCGGCGTCATCATCTACCTGTTGATGGTGGCGACCGCGTTCATGGGCTACGTGCTGCCTTGGGGCCAGATGTCGTTCTGGGCCGCGACCGTGATCACCAACCTGTTCTCGTCGCTCGACCAGATCACCGGCGGGATCAAGGCCGGCAGCCACATCGCCACCTGGCTGTGGGGCGGCTTTGCCGTCGGCCCGGCGACGCTCAACCGCTTCTTTTCGCTGCACTACCTGCTGCCGTTCATTATCGCGGCGGTCGTCGGCCTGCACATCTGGGCCTTGCATGTCCCGGGCAACAACAACCCGCTCGGCATCGACGTGAAGGGTCCGCAGGACACCGTGCCGTTCCACCCGTACTACACGGCGAAGGACGCGTTCTATGTCGGCCTCTTCGCGATCCTGTTCGCCTTCCTGGTGTTCTTCGCGCCCGACTTCGTCGGCAACCCGGACAACTACATCCCCGCCAATCCGCTGGTGACGCCGCCGGACATCGTGCCCGAATGGTACCTGTTGCCGTTCTACGCGATGCTGCGCTCGATCCCGCAGAAGCTGATCGGTGTGCTGGTGCTGGGTGGCGCGATCGTCACGCTTGCCTTCATCCCGTGGCTCGATACCAGCCGCGTGCGCTCCAACCGCTTCCGTCCGCTGATGAAGCAGTTCTTCTGGCTGTTCGTGCTGGACTGCCTGCTGCTCGGCTATTGCGGCGACCTCTCGGTCGACGCGGTGCGCTTTGGCATCCCGATGGTATGGGTCGCCCGCCTCGGCACCGCCTACTACTTCGCGTTCTTCTGGCTCGTCATGCCCATCATCGGCCTGATCGAGACGCCGAAGCCGCTTCCCGACTCCATCGCCAAATCGGTGCTCGGCAATACCGCCGCAGCCCCCGCCGAGTGAGGACATCCATGCGCTTCACCTTTGCACTCGGCCTCGCCCTCGGCCTCGCGGTCGCCGCGCCGGCCATCGCCGCCGACACGACGATGGGCGAGCAGTGGCCGCTCAAGAAGCAGGAATGGTCGTTTGATGGCATGTTAGGTGCCTACAACCGCACCGACCTCCAGCACGGCTTTCAGGTCTACAAGGAAGTCTGCGCCGCCTGTCACAGCCTCGACCGCGTCGCCTTCCACAGCCTGTCGGAGTCCGGTGGGCCGGGCTTCAGCGACGCCCAGATGAAGGCGATCGCTGCCGGCTACCAGATCAATGCCGAGCCCAACGACAAGGGCGAGACTACCGACGACAAGGGCAATCCGCTCAAGCGCCCCGGCATCCCGGCCGACCACTTCCCGGCGCCCTTCGCCAACGAGAATGCCGCCCGTGCCAGCAATGGCGGTGCGTTGCCGCCCGATCTGTCGCTGATCGTCAAGGCGCGTGCCGGTGGTCCGGACTATGTTTACTCCATCCTCACCGGTTTCCATGAGAAGCCGCCGGCCGGCTTCAAGGTGACCGAGAACAAGTACTTCAACCCGTACTTCGTGGGCTGGAACATCTCGATGCCGCCGCCGCTCCAGGACGGCCAGGTGACGTTCAACGACTGGGATCCGAAGAAGAAGGCGACCATTGCCGACGAGGCGGCGGCCGTCGTCACTTTCCTCGCCTGGGCGTCCGAGCCCCACCTCGAAGACCGCCACCGCATCGGCCTCGGCGTCATGATCTTCCTGATCGTGCTCTCCGGCTTGCTGTACCTCAGCTACCGGCAGGTCTGGAAAGACACGGCGCACTAACCATCCTTCGGGGCGCCGCTTGCGCGGCGCTCCTCAGGATGACGTTTGCGGTAGATCATCCGCGCCTGCCGCGTCATGCTGAGGCGCGAGCAAAGCGAGCCCCGAAGCATGCGGAAGACCATTCTCGGTGTCATCGGCGGCAGCGGCGTCTATGACATTCCCGGCCTCGAAAACCCGCGCTGGAAATCCGTGAAGAGCCCATGGGGCGCGCCGTCGGATGCGCTCCTGTTCGGCACCTTCAAGGGCACCGACCTTGTGTTCCTGCCGCGCCATGGCCGCGGCCACATCCAGACGCCAAGCTCGATCAACTACCGCGCCAACATCGACGTGCTGAAGCGCGTCGGAGTCACCGATCTCATCAGCGTCAGCGCCTGCGGCTCGCTCAAGGAAGAGCTGCCGCCCGGCACCTTCGTCATCGCCGACCAGTTCATCGACCGCACCTTCGCGCGCGAGAAATCCTTCTTCGGTCCCGGCATGGTGGCGCACGTCTCCATGGCGCACCCGGTCGACAAGGAAATCGCCAACGCCCTCAACGTCGCCTGCGCCGAAGAGGGCATCAAATATGCCCGCGGCGGCAGCTACCTCTGCATCAAGGCCCGCAATTCTCCTCGC
>Ga0207680_10001287_pt1 | contig 11879 bp, 10 predicted proteins | sample KBSS23metaG_FD_184321 | JGI IMG/M metagenome (GOLD analysis project Ga0207680, IMG submission 184321) | Switchgrass rhizosphere microbial communities from Kellogg Biological Station, Michigan, USA - KBS S2-3 metaG (SPAdes) (version 2) | ecosystem: Host-associated > Plants > Roots > Rhizosphere... | reverse complement strand
CGCGCTTATTATTAAGTTCTTGAAGTAGGCTCATGCATTTTCTGTTAGCAGATGGTGGAATGGCCGGACTTCTGACGGCCCTCGGTATCGACTGGAAGGTGTTGCTTCTCAACGGAGCAGCTTTCTTGGTGGTCGTGTGGGTGATGGGCAAGTTTGTCTACCCGCCGCTTATAAAGTCCCTTGATGCCCGACTTGAAGATCTGGAGAAAACCTCCACAGACCGCAAGCAGGCCGAAGAGCAGCTTAAAGCCGCCGAGAAATCTGCCACCGACATTATCGGCCAGGCGCGCGTGGCCGCCGATGAAGTCCTGGCTGAAGCCAAAGCCGAGGCTAGCGAGCTCGCCAAAGCCAGCCAAGCCAAGGCCGATGAGCAGGCCAAGCGTATTGTCAGCGAAGCTCGCGCTCAACTAGGCCGCGACGTAGAGGCCGCTCGGGTGGCTCTCAAAACCGAAACCGCCAAACTCGTAGCGCAAGCCACTGAGGCTGTATTGAGCGAAAAGCTCGATGACAGCAAAGACGCCGCCCTGGTCAGCCGAGCCTTGGAGGGCCATAAATAATGGTCACCCGCACGCAAGTTGCCGAGTATGTAGCCGATAAACTATCATCCGGCCGCACTGAGGCTGTGCAAGAGGCGGCCGCCTGGCTTGTGGCCACCGGTCGCGCCCGGCAAGCTCAGTACTTGAGTCGCGATGTAGCCAAGGCGCTAGCAGAGCGTGGCTATATGTTTGCCCGTATTACATCGGCGCGAACTACCTCGGAGGCAGCTCGACGTGCTATTGAGGCTTTTCTCAAGGCCCAAACCGGCGCCACCACCGTTGAGCTAGAGCTGGAGGTGGATGCCAATCTCATCGGCGGCGTACGAATTGAAACCCCGACCGCTGAGCTCGACGCAAGCGTGCGACAAACATTGGCCCAATTAGTTGAAGGAGTTCACCAATGAGTGATTTGAATGTGAAAGAGTTAAGCCGCGAGCTCCAAGCGACAATCGCCGGGCTTAAGCAAAAGACCGGCCTCGAGCAGACCGGCGTAGTAACGCGCGTAAGTGACGGCGTGGCGTGGATTTACGGCCTCACCGAGTGTGGCTTTAGTGAAGTCATCGAAATTGAAACCAGCGGTGACGGCGCGCCAGCCAAGGCATTCGTTCTGAACCTAAACGAAGACGAACTAGGTGCCGTGCTTCTTGATAGTGAAACCACGGTGAGCGCCGGCGCCCGCGCCAGCCTTACCGGTAAGACGCTTGAGGTTCCGGTTGGACCGGAGCTCATTGGACGCGTTGTCGATCCGCTTGGCCGCCCAATCGACGGCGCCGGCCCCATCAAGGCCACGGCCACCAGCCCCATCGAGCGGACAGCTCCGGGCGTGATGGACCGCAAGAGTGTCCACGAGCCACTCGCTACCGGCATTATGGCTATCGACACCATGGTGCCGATTGGCCGCGGCCAACGCGAGCTCATCATTGGCGACCGCCAGACGGGTAAAACCGCCATTGCCATTGATACCATGATCAACCAGACCCGCCAAAAGACCGGCGTCATCAATATTTATGTCGCCATCGGCCAGAAACTCAGCAAAGTAGCCGCCTTGGTTGAGCGGCTCAAGAGTGAAGGCGTGATGGAGCAGACCATCGTGGTGGCCACTTCCCCCGCCGACCCAGCCGCCATGCTCTACCTAGCACCTTACGCCGGCACCGCCATGGCCGAGTATTTCCGCGACAACAAGCAGCACGCGCTCATCATTTACGATGACCTCTCAAAGCACGCTGTAGCCTACCGCCAGATGTCGCTCCTGCTTCGCCGTCCACCGGGCCGCGAGGCTTACCCCGGTGACGTCTTCTATCTGCACTCACGACTACTCGAGCGTGCCGCCAAGCTGAGCGACGCGCTTGGTTCTGGCTCCCTCACGGCGCTGCCCATCATTGAGACGCAGGCCGGCGATATTGGCGCCTACATCCCTACTAACGTCATCTCTATTACCGACGGTCAGATTTTCCTCGAGACCAACCTGTTCTACCAGGGTGTACGCCCAGCCATCTCGGTTGGCTTGTCGGTTTCTCGTGTGGGTGGCGCAGCTCAAACCAAAGCCACCAAGAGCGTGGCTGGTTCGCTGCGCCTCGACTTGGCCCAGTTCCGTGAGTTGGCCGCTTTTGCCCAGTTTGCCTCGGACCTCGATGAAGACACCAAGGCCCGCATTACTCGCGGCCGCCTGCTCACGGATACGCTCAAGCAAAAGCAGTATCAGCCCTACAGCGTGGCCGAGCAGGTCATTATGCTCATGGCGGCCACGAAGGGCGCATTCGACGAGCTCACCAATCACAACATTGAAGAAGCGCTTCACGCGTTACTTACCAAGGTTAAGAAAGCTCATCCCAAGTTGGCCGAGCATCTTAACGCCGGCACCAAGCCCACCGATGAGCAGGTCGAGCAGATTCTAGCCATCGCCAAAGAAGTAGCCGCGACCTACGGCAAGGCGGAGGCAAAATAGTTCATGGCTTCGCTCCAGGGTATTAAACGTCGCATTCGCTCCGTCACGAGCACGCGCCAGATCACCAAAGCTCAACAGCTGGTGGCGGCAAGTAAGCTTCGCCAGGCGCAAGAGGCTGCTCAAGGGCCTCAGGACTACATCGCTGGCGCGCGGGAGCTCCTGGCTGGCCTGTCTGGTAGCGCCGAGACCAAGCGCCTAGCGCTCTACCAAACGCGCCCCGTCAAGCGCGCGCTAGCCGTTGTAGTTGCCGGCGATCACGGCATGGCTGGTCCCTACAACAGCAACGTATTCAAGACCCTTGGCCGCCACATTCACGAGCAAAAAGTGCCCATGAAGGCCATCTGCATTGGGCGCCATGCCACTTTGCACGTAGCCCATGCCTCAGATGTAGACGAAGTATCCGCCTACAACATGGATCTCGCCAATCCAGACACAACCCTGGCTCAACCCATCCTGAGCGAAGCTGTCGAAATGTTCATAAATGGTGACATCGACATCGTGCACATTATTTACACCCGTTTTCACTCCACAGTCAGACAGGAAGCGGTAGTGCGGCAGCTCCTGCCTGTCGTAAGTAGCGCCGGCGCCACAACCGAGCGCGAGCTTGAACCTGAGCCAGAAACGCTCATCGATTTTGCCACCCATCGCCTCCTCGAGGCCGAGGTGCTTCAGGCCATTCTGGAGTCCCGCGCAAGCGAGCAAGCTTCTCGCATGATGGCCATGATGAACGCCACCGATAATGCCAAAGAATTAATTGATGACCTTAATTTAACCTACAACGACGCCCGCCAGGCTGCCATCACTCAGGAGCTTGCCGAGATCTCAGCCGGCGCCGAGGCTATTAGTCAGTCAGGAAACGGAGTATAACCATGTCCACAGCAACCAAACAATTAGGCCAGATTATCCAGGTGGTTGGTGTCGTTGTTGACGCCGAGTTCGCCAAAGGCAACCTGCCCGCCATTTACGACGCGCTTACCGTGCAGCTCGGCGAGCGAGTCCTGCACCTCGAAGTCGCCCAGCACTTGAGCGAGCGAACCGTCCGCGCCGTAGCACTCTCCAGCACCGATGGATTGCGCCGCGGTCACGAAGTCACAGCCACCGGCGCGCCCATTAGCGTTCCCGTGGGTGATGCTACTCAGGGCCGCATGTTTAACGTCGTGGGTGAGCCCATTGATGGCAAACCCGCCCCCAAGAACGCTCAGCTCGCCTCGATTCACCGCGAACCGCCGGCTCTCACCGAGCAGAGCGGCAAGGTCGAAGTTCTCGAAACTGGCATCAAGGTCATCGACCTTATCTGCCCCATCGTTAAGGGCGGTAAGGTCGGCTTGTTTGGTGGCGCCGGTACCGGCAAGACCGTTCTGATTCAGGAATTCATCCACAACATTGCCAAGTTTCACAGCGGCAACTCGGTATTCGCCGGCGTCGGTGAGCGCACCCGTGAAGGCAACGATCTCTACCACGAGATGGAAGAGACCGGGGTGCTCGACAAGGCCAGCCTCGTCTTCGGTCAAATGAACGAGCCACCGGGCGCCCGTCTTCGCGTCGGCCTGACCGGCCTAACCATGGCCGAAGCTTTCCGCGACCAAGGCAAGGACGTGCTGCTATTTATTGACAACATTTTCCGCTTCACCCAGGCCGGTTCCGAGGTCTCGGCCCTGCTCGGCCGCATGCCCTCGGCGGTGGGCTACCAGCCCAACCTTCAGCAGGAAATGGGCTCACTGCAAGAGCGCATTACTTCAACCAAGTCAGGCTCGATTACCTCGGTTCAGGCCGTATACGTGCCCGCCGACGACCTGACCGACCCGGCACCAGCCACTACCTTTGCCCACCTTGACTCAACCGTGGTGCTTAGTCGTAACTTAGTAGAGCTCGGCCTCTACCCCGCCATTGACCCGCTCGACTCAAGCTCAACCATCCTCGATGCTGCCATCGTGGGTGAGGAGCACTACAATGTCGCCCGAGAAGTCCAGCGAATCCTGCAACGCTACAAGGATCTCCAAGACATCATTGCTATCTTGGGCATGGAGGAGCTTAGTGAAGAGGACCGCAAAACCGTCGATCGCGCCCGCCGTATTCAGCGCTTCCTGACTCAGCCAATGTTCGTGGCCGAGACCTTCACCAACGTGCCGGGTGCCTACGTCAAGCTTGAAGACACCGTTAAGGGCTTCCGCGAGATCCTTGATGGCAAGCACGACGACAAGCCAGAGTCAGCCTTCTACATGAAGAGCGCCATCAGCGACGTGAAGGCTCCAGCCAAGAAAGGCGCCTAAATTCATGCGGTTTGAGCTCTTAACATTAACCGGCGTCAAGTATCGCGGCGAAGTAGCTGAAGTGTCACTTGCGACGGCGAGCGGCCAAATCGGCATCTTGCCTCACCACGAGCCACTGACGGCGATTACGGTGCCCGGACCAGTAGTAATACGGCCAAAGAGCGGCCGCGCCGAACTGTTCGCCATCTTCGGCGGCCTGCTTGAGGTTAATCCTGACGGCGTCCGGCTCCTCGCCGACGAAGCCGAGCACGCGGACGATTTGGTAGAGAGTGAGATCGAGGCGGCGCTAGCCAAGGCCAAGGAGCTTAAGGCCAAAGCCAAGGACAAGCATGCCCTCCAGCGCGCCGAGGAACTCATTGACCGCTCCACCGTGCGGCTTGGCGTAGCGCGCCTCAAGCATCGCCACCGCCAAAAATAGCTCCTGCTAACGGCTAGGTAATCTCGTGTCATAGGCTAGTGAAGTTAGTTGTATAACTCATTTGTACAAATGAGTTCACTAGTTTATGTACCCAACTCTAAACGCAAAAAAAGGTTTTTGGACTTGGAGTTAGGGGCAGGACGGGCCGAAGCCCGCCCTGCCGGGTCAAACACAATGGGAGGGGCGGAGTGACGAACTAGCCGTCGTAGCCGCTGTCGAAGCCACCGCCGTCGAAACCTCCACCATCGAAACCGCCGCCATCGAAACCGCCGCCGCCGAAGTCCTGCTGCTGGGGTTCGGGCTGCCGCTCGGGTTCGTAGTACGGCTGCTCCTGCGGGGAGTCATCCGGCTGGCCGTAGCCACCCTGATCGGGCTCCTCGTAGGCACCCTGCTGGTCGCTCGACTCGCCTTCCGGCTCGTCGCCCTGCTGGTCGTAGCCGTCATCGACAGCCGTGTCCACTTCGGCCGGGTCGGCGTCGTCGCTGCCGGTCTCGTCCTCGGTGTAGGCGTCCTGGTCGTCGACCACTTCACCGGACTCGTCCGCCGTCCCTTCGTCGTAGTTGTCGGCGCCGGTCTCGGACTCGTCGTAGGTCTGCTCGTCGGAGAACTCGCCCTGCGGGTCATCGGCACCATCGTAGTTGTTGATGATGGTGTCGCCTTCGTTGATCACCACGGCGTCGTGGTGACCCCAGTAGCCGTCGTAGTACGAGTCGATGATCAGGTCGGCCAACAGCATGTCGGTCAGCGTCATGGGAACGAAGCCGCCGTAGAAGCTGAAGTAACCCCATCCACCCAACTCGGGGTACATGGCGAAACCGGTGCCCGGGTAGAACCCGGGACCGTAAACGCCAGGACCGTACGGGCTGACACCACCCACCTGGTAATTGTTGACCGTGTTGGTCACGACCTGCGTGGGCTGCGGTCGCTGGCTGGCCGGAACCGGCCGCGGCTTACGCGTGCGCGGGGGCAGCGTCATGTTGGAGCCTCCTTCGGATCGGGAACGGGAAGTGCTGGACGGAACCGAAGTGGCGCCGGCACTGCGCGAAGCGGCCGGAGCCGGCTTGTTGCGGTTGCGGTACGCCCGGATGCTGGCGTCGAGCGTCTCGAGGTCATCCGTGATGGCGTCGAGATCTTCCTCGCTGCGAGCCCGGCTCAGCCGCGTTGCGGTGTTCGAGGCCCGGGTGGACAGAGGAGTGTACGCCGCGTAGTCATCATTGGTGATCGGGTTGAGCCCCGCGATGCTGGCATCAGCCTCACTGAGCGCCTCTTCCAGCCGCGACTTGCGGTTGTTGAAATGACGCTTGCGCTTCTTCGCCCGCATCACCAGGAAGATGATGAGCGCGAGCACAGCCGCGCCCACGATCCCGAGCACCACCCACAGCCAGGTGAGCGAACTCTTCTGGGTAGCGGGCTGGGTGCGGGTGATCGTGGGGTTGGTCTGCCGCGGCGGGGTTGCCGTCCGCGGCGGCTGCACCGACTGCACCTTGGAGGCGAAGTCGAGAACGGTGCCGTAGATGTCGTTCGGGTGAGCCGACTTGGCAGCGCCGTAAAGGCTCTGCAACTGGCCGTCGGTCAGCGAAACGCCCTGGCGGTACACCGTCAGCTTGTTGATCTGAGTGGCGAAAACCACGAAGACGCCCGGTTGCGCGTTGGCCTTGGCCACGCCGGCCGCCAGCCTGGATTCGGGCGTACCCGAACCACTCGGCGCCAGACTGGCCGGCGCCGCGGCGAAGAACACCGGGTTGGGGGAGCTGGCGCGCAGCTGGCTGTCCAGCCGCTTCGTCTGCTCAGGCGTCCAGTGGAGGAACCCATTGGCGGTGTCGTCGACGTACAGCGGGTCGCTCCGGAGAGCGGCCGCCACGTCGTTGACCGACCGCGCAGTCGCAGCCGATGCCGTACCGGAAACACCGGCCAGCATCAAGACAGCGGCCAGCGCAATCGCTGCCGCCATCACCTGACGTAATCTGCCCATCATGAGCAGTCCCTTCTTTGTGCTTGTAGGTTCGCCTCGCACCTGCATAGTGAGGCGAAGGATAACTTATGTTAATAATGTTTTACAATTTTGTCAATAGCTAATCCAGCTAATTTGTTGCGATAACAGGCTATTTCTGCTAGATTCCTAGCTGCACCTTGTCATTTCTAGGCTTAAAGGAGCCCGTTATGCCCGCTACCACGTTTGCCGACATTTGGCGCGGCGAGTACGACGACGAAGAAGCATTCAGACGGTTCCTGGTGGCTTACCCCGAATTCGAACGAACCGCCACCCTGACGCATCGCCGACGCATTAACTTCCCGGAGATTGGTCGTTACCTCGACTGGACCGGCGCCGCGAAGTACGGACTGGACCAGCTCGACGAGCACTTCGGCTTGCTCCGTGAGCAGCCCTACGGCAATCCTCACTCAGACAGCAACGCCTCGATGATGTCAACCGACGCCATAAACGAGGCCAGACGCGCAGTGCGGCTATTCTTGAATGCATCATACGAGGAATATGAGGTCATATTTACATCCAACGCGACCACAGCCATTCAGCTAGTCGGAGCCGGCTACCCGTTTAAGGATAGACACTTCGTTTACCTTCAGGACAACCACAACTCGGTCCTGGGCGTGGCCAAGTTTGCCACCAAGGTTGGCGGAACGGTGGTGCGAGTTCCCATCAGCCAAGACGACCTCCGGCTGCCCGACGGCGCGCTGAGGCAGGAGCTGGATCTGCGTAAATGCTCATCGGGTCTGTTCGCCTTCTCGGCGCAGTCCAACTTCAGCGGGGTGCAATACCCCCTGGAGCTCATTGGCCAGGCCAAACGCCACGGCCTGGATGTGCTGCTTGATGCGGCGGCCTTCGTTCCCACCAATAAGCTTGACCTCACTTTCTGGCAGCCGGATTTCGTGGCATTGTCACTCTACAAGATCATCGGCTATCCCACCGGCATCGGCTGCCTGGTGGCGCGCAAGGAGGCGCTGGCCAAACTGACACCGCCGACCTTCGCCGGCGGCACGGTGCTCGCCTCCAGCACTCAGGGTCCGTGGCACATTGACGCCGAGGCGCCGGCCAGGTTTGAAGCAGGCACGCCCAACTTTCTTGGCCTGCTGGGGGTATCACCTACACTCGGCTTCATCAAGCGCCAGATTGGCGGCATCCACAGCCGCGTCATGGCCCTCACCGGCTGGACCCTCGAGCAGCTCACCCAACTGCGCCACGACAGCGGCCAGCCCATGGTACACCTCTATGGGCCCAAGGATACCCAAGATCGCGGCGCCACCATCGCTTTCAACTTCCTGGACTATCATGGCGATGTCGTCGACGAGCGCACCGTCAGCCAGGCGGCTAACGATGCAGGCATTTGCTTGCGCACCGGCTGCTTCTGTAACCCGGGCGCCGGCGAAGCCGCCTTCAAGCTCAAGGCCCAAAAACTCTGGGACCTGGGCCACGCCGAGGACGCGGCCAGCATGACTGCCGAGGAACGACTCCGCTACCTAGATATGCCTAGTGGCGGCGCAGTCCGCATTTCGTTCGGCAACGTCAGCACCTTCGCCGACGCCGAGACGTTCCTGCGGTTTGCCATCGGCTTCCGCAACTTCATCCCCCGACCCGAGCAGGCTCTTCCTCCCCGAAGCCACTGCTAAACACACCGTCCCCGGGACGCAGCCGCAAGCTGTCGTCCCGGGGACTTTTCGTGTTCCTGATATTACTTTTAGCTATTTGGTAACGAGCTTGCCGTCCTGAAGCCGAAACGTCAGCTTAGTCTGCCTGGCAATCTCATCATCGTGAGTAACGGCCACAATCGTAGTCTTCTCCGACGCCGCCAGCTGATGCAGTAGATCCACAATGCGCCGGCCAGTCTGAGAGTCGAGGTTGCCCGTGGGCTCGTCGGCCAAGATAAGCTTGGGCCGGTTAGCCAATGCCCGCGCAATAGCTACACGCTGCTGCTCACCGCCCGACAGCCGAGTTGGCTTCCGCGCATGCTTCTCCTCGCTCAAGCCGACTTGCTCTAGTAACTCTGTCGCCCGAGCCTTGCGGTCGGGCTTGCTCATTCCGGCGAGCTCCATCGGCAACATCACATTTTCCAGCGCCGTCAGATTAGGCACCAGGTTGTAAGCCTGGAATACAAACCCAATCTTATTGCGCCGATAGCCGATGAGCTTAGCATCAGACATTTTTGTTATATCTTCACCGTCCACTTCAATTGAGCCAGCCGTGGGCTTATCAAGTGCGCCCAGCAATGCCAATAGAGTGCTCTTGCCGCTGCCGCTCTTGCCTACGATGGAGGCAAACACGCCGCCCGGCACACTCAAGCTCACACCGCTCACCGCCTTAACCGGGTTATCAGCCGATTGATATTCCTTAGATACATTTTTAACCGTTAGCATATACTTATTCTCCTCTCATCACTTCAGCCGGCCGTACCTTGGAAATCAAGAAGGCGGGAATGGCGCTGCCGATAATGGCAATGATTACCGCCCCAAGCAAGCCGTAGAGAATGATCTCGTACCCTACGGTGGCGTGAATATTTTGGAGCGTGCCCTGGAAACCACGGCCAAATCCGCCACCGGGGCCACCGAAGCTCGTGATCATCCGCGCACCACCACCTGCCAGCTGCCTGACACCTCGACCTGTCTCGGCGGAGGTATTGCTACTCACAAGCAGACTCACCACGGAGTTGCTTAGCAGCGCACCGCCAAGCACACCCACCACCGACCCAAGCAGTGTCAGCACCGTTGCTTCACTCACAAACTGGGTGGTGATTTTGGCATTGGAGGCACCAATAGCCTTAAAGACGCCGATTTCTCGCCGACGCTCACGCACGATCATTAACATTGTCAGGAAGATAATCACCGCACCAGCCGCCACCGCGCCAATCAGACTAAACAGCGTGATGCCCTTAATATTTTCTAGCGGCGCCAACGCCTCGCTGGAGGTGTCCTGCTGATTCGTCACATCAGCCTTATCGCCGAGTGTGCTCTTGATGGCCGCGGTAGCGCTGGCCAAGTTCGAGATCGAATCCACCTGCACCGTAGCGGCGCTAATCTGACCTGGCTGGTCGCTCAGCCGTTGCAACGTGGCCAGCGGGAAAATCACCGCATTATTGGCAAACTTCGTACCGGTATCAAAAATTCCTTTGACGGTGATGGTGGCATTATAAGCCGTGAAGGTGGAGCCAACTTGCAGATTGTTCTTGGTGGCTAAGTCTGCACCAATGAGGGCGACGTTATCATTCGAGCCAGCGTCAATATTAGCGCCCGAAGTCAGCTTGATAGCCGCGCCCGAAACCGTGCTGGCGTCGCTGGTGCCTGTAGCCTCTACCGGCGGCGTAAAGGTGCCATTGCCGGCTGCACCACCCTGAATCTCAGTCGTGCCGCCATTACCACCTCGGAAGCGGCGCCCCAGTGTGCCGGCCTCAATCGACGACACCAAGCTACTGTTATCGCCTGAGAGCCGGTCACGCAACGTTTCGGTTACATTTACCACGTGAGCCTGCTTAACCACGCCCGCCAACTGATCGGCCGTCAGTGGCTCGCCGCCACCCTCAAAGCCCTGCGCTCCGGCCGGCGCGATGTTGATCGTGTTGCCAATTGAGCTTTTAACGCTCTCAATCTTGGTCTGCACGGCCTGCCGTGCCAGCAGCATCGTGAGCGCCAATCCGGTCACGAGCGCCAAGATAGCCACGATCGAAACTGTTCTAATAGTATTACGAAAGGCGTTTTTAGCCCCTCGGATAATAAAACCCATACGAATCTCCTTAAGTATGGGCCAACTCTATCAAGACAATACTGAGGAAGCGCTTAAGTTGAATGTGGCGCTAATGGCAACAGGACGCGAAAAGTCGAGCCCTGGCCGGGAGTACTCTGAACTTCGATAGACCCACGATGCGCCTCGGCGATCTGGCGAGCAATCGACAAACCCAGACCATAACCCTCCGCCTGGTTTTTGTTGCGCGAACTATCAGCTCGATAAAACCGATCAAAAATATGCGGAATGTCGCCAATCTTTATACCCTGGCCATGATCCTGGACCTCAATAAAGCCCTGGCGCCCACGCAGGCCAGAACGGAGCTGAATTTCACCACCCGAAGGGCTGTATTTGATGGCGTTATCGAGCAAAATCGCCACCAGGTCCACCAGGCTGTCGCGATCGCCATACACATCCACCTCATCGAGCGACTTCTCTAGCTTGATATGCCGCTGTCCGACGGCCTTTTCCAGCCGAGCCACTGCCGCCGTGCCAATATCTTCAGTCGAGCAAGAGGCTTTTTCGAGCTCGCTACCGTTTTGTTGAGCGAGTTTTAGCAAGCCGCCCGATAACGCCTCAAGTTTGTTGATCTCTTCGAGGTTGCTCGACAAAAGTCCGCGTGCCTCGGCCGAAGGGAGCTTATCTTGGCGCAGCGCCACTTCTATCTCGGTGCGCATAGCCGTTAACGGTGTCCGTAGCTCGTGCGAGGCATCGGCGGTAAAGCGGCTTTGAGCCTCAAGGGCAAACTCAATCGGGCGCAGGGTCCGCCGGGCCAAGAAATAGCCAGCTCCACCAGACACCACCAGAATCCCCAAGTTGAGCAAAATTAAGTTAACCGCCAGTCGCCGTTCGGCCTGAGTTACTTGTTGACCGGGCAAATCATTGACATAGTCTTCATTAGTGGGGACATTATTGCGATACCAAGGCAGCGTCTGATACATCAATGCTTGGCGACGTAGACTCACGCGCAGCTCCGCGTTGA
>Ga0207680_10001285_pt1 | contig 11882 bp, 10 predicted proteins | sample KBSS23metaG_FD_184321 | JGI IMG/M metagenome (GOLD analysis project Ga0207680, IMG submission 184321) | Switchgrass rhizosphere microbial communities from Kellogg Biological Station, Michigan, USA - KBS S2-3 metaG (SPAdes) (version 2) | ecosystem: Host-associated > Plants > Roots > Rhizosphere... | reverse complement strand
CCCGGCAGTGGGGGAGGCCCCTGCACTATCGCCGGCACGCCTGTAGACCGCCGGTGACGGGACCTCTCCATTCTCGAGTGCACGCGCCACCTTGGAGGGATCGCGCTCGAACGCTGTAAGCAGCCAGTGCTGCTTTTCCCCGTTCCAATCGAGCCGCACGGCCGCCGCATGGTCCATGCTTTCCAGCTGAACCCGGTTCGGGGTCCGGTCGACCACTTCCATCTGCGCCAGCAGCTCCGGGAGGTTGTCGAGCACTTCCTCGTGCTTCGCCACGATCTTGGCCAGGCCGGTCTTTTCGTCGCCCCATTTGACGTCGACGGGGCCGAGATCCGGATGCCACAGCGCGCCCGCCACTTCGCCACTGCGCTCCCGCATCAGCTGCTCGCGCGCATCCTCCCAGATGGTCTGGCGCGTCACCACCGGATCAGTGCCCAGCAGGCGCGCATCGCTCTCTGCCTGGGCTACCCGCCAGCTGCTTTCATCGGGGAACTCCTCGCGCCGCAGCAACGGCAGCTCGGCCTCGGGAGTGCCATCCTCGGCATCGAGCCGCGCGCGCTCGCCATCCAGCGCCTGCTGCCGCATCGCCACGTCAGCGCGTTCGCCTTGCAGTGCGTCCGCCAGTTCGCCGTCGGCCGCGCTTGCCCCACCACCCGCGAATTCACCGCCGGCGCCGCCCGGCTGCCCCATCCGGTCGTGGGCCCACCCGATGAATTCCCCGGCCGTCTTGTCGCGCAGGTGCGGATTGGCCTTCATCACCTTGGGCGAGAGGATCTCCGCCAACGGCGTTTCCGGCCGGGCAGAAAATACCTTGCCGGCATCGCCCTGGCCGAGATGGTGAACGACATAGAGATTGCCGTCATCGCTCGGGAGCCCATGCCGGCCGAGCCAATAGGCATTGTCCTGGGTGAGCCGCTGCATCAGCCGCAGCTGCAGATCCTTCTCGCCTTTGCGGCCAAGGATCGCCTCGCGCGACAGCCCGGAATTGGGAAACTCCCGCTGATAGGTTCGTACCCACGTGTCATCGGTAAACCCGAACAGACCCGACGCGCTCGAGCTGGTCGACCGCGCCGCCGCATCGCCGCGGCTCTCCTGGTGCATCGCCCGCGCGATATAATCGCCGATCGCGCCGCCGGCCGGCCGCGGCCGCGCCACCTGCGCCACGCCCGTGAGGGCATCGGTGGCCTGTTGCAAGCTCTCCCGGTGCACCGCAAAGCCCTCATGACTGGGGGCATAGGGGCTGCTCGCTTCAATCTCGCCCTCGCGCAGTGCGACGGAAACGGCCGCCTGCTCATCCGGCGTGCGCATCGCAGGCGGCACCTTGTCCGCAAAGGTGCGAGCAAGGCTTGCATCGCCCATCGTGCGGAGATCGGCGCCCTCGAGGCGCAGTGCGTCTTGCACTCCGGACGGCAGGGCATCGAACCCGCCGCGCGCAACCATTCCCGTGCCGTGCAGCGCGGCGCCGAACACGAAGGCCGAGCCGATGTTCGTCGCCACGTCGCCGGGGGTCACGGCCTCGCCGAGGCGGTGCTGCGCGGCGATGTTCGCCGGGGTCTCCACGGCCTCTATACCGGCGTTCGCCAGCCCCTCGGTGAGAATGCCGCGGACCGCGCCCATCCCTTTGCTCGCCCCGCCGGTTACCAGTCCGAGCGCCGTGTTGGCCGGGTCAAAGAAGCTCGCGCCAGCGCCACCGATCAACCGCGGCACCAGCCCGCCGCGCGCCGCAACAGCGGCATCGGCCGTGTGCTGCCCGTTCCGCGTCAGTACCGCCCCCTCGAATTCGGCTCGGCTTGCCGGCAGTCCGGACAGCGCCTTGGGATCGCGGGCGCGGATCGATGCAATATCCTGCCACAACGCGTCGTAGTCAGTCTTGTCGTTGGCGAACGGGTTCAGCAGCTTGAGTGGCGCCGTATAGGCATTGACCGATTTCCCGTTGAGCTCGGTTACCGCGCGCAGCACCGGGAAATAGGCCTGCTGCAGCCGCTGCTCCTGCAGGAACGGGATCCGGTCTTTCGCCTCGCGAAAGCCGGCGCCGATCGCCTCGATCGTGCTGGGAGGGGGCGCATCGTCCTGTTGCGACGCCGGTGCCCGTTTCTGGAAAACCGGCTGATCGGGTCGCCGCTCCATGACCGATAGTACGCTCACCGGCCAGCTCCAAGATCGGAAATATAATCACCACCGCCGCGGGCCTTGACCGTGCCCGCCGAGGTTTCCCACCTGTAGCGGCCGGGGCCGATCATCACCGGCCAGGCGCGATTGAGGTTGAAATCGGTCTTGCCGTCGACGTCGACCGGTCCGCTGCCAGCTTTCCGGCGCGCGGCGTGCTCGCGCGTAACAGCCTGGCCGAAACCGGCCAGCGAGAACCCATCCGGAACAATGAAGGGCTGCATCCCGGCCCAATGGCCCAGGCCGCCGATCTTGTTATTCCCGACGCCGGCGCCGCCGAGCGCGAGGCGCAGCGCGACGCGGTAGGCCTCCTCGCCATTGCTGCCCCAGAAATTGTCGATCGAGCTCGAGCCGCGGCTGCTCATCAGCCCGGCGAAGATCTCGTGCGTCGTGTCCCGGACGGCGGCGTAGTCATCCGGGCTCATCGCCTTCAGTGCTACCGCCAGCTCGCCTTCCACCCGCCCCATGGCATCCTTGACCCCGCGCGGATCCTGCGGCGCGGGCGTCAGCAATTTGGGATTGGCATGCAGGGCTTCCTGCCCGGAGATGACGATACGCCGGGTGGTCGCACCAATTTGCGCCAGGTGCTGGAAATTCTTGTCGTCGGGAGCCACCTGGCGCGCCGCGGCCGCGCGGTCGAATGGATCCTCGATATGGTCGAGCGTCTCGAGCACACCGATGCGCCCCTTTTGCCCGGTGCGCGCCTGTGCCTGCATCGCCGCGACTTCATCGGGCTGCAGGTACTTCATCGGCATGCCGGTCATCTGCGCCGCGGTTCGCGCGGCAAGCGACCGCTGCTGCAGCGCCGCCGGATCCGGGGCCGCCCAGTTTATGGGGGCAACCTGCACGCCGTTCGCCGCGGCCAGCGAGAGCGGATCTGCCGCGGCTTCCTTCCGCCGCGTCTCGAGCACCTTCTCTAGGGCGTCGCGGCGCGCAATGTCCGCATCACTCGCTTTCGACCCTTGCTGCGCGATGTGGGCGTTCAGATCGTTGAGATCATTGGCGATGACCTGCGGTGTAGCCGCCTGATACTGACTGCGCACCGCATTGACCTGCCGGGCCTTGCCGATCTCATAGAGCCGCTCCGGCGAAACCCCCGCCGCCTTGGCGCGGGCTTCCACCTGGGCGATCTGGCCGTCGTCGAGCGGTTTGCCGTCGCCGACCTGCTTGAGGATCAGCCCCGCCTCCTGGTCGATCTGGCTACGCGCTGCAGCCGCCGCACTTCGCGCCTGCACGTCCCGCGAGTGGATCTCGGCATCGGCACTGCGGTTGAAGTGGTCGAGCCGCTCAGCACCGAGGAAATCGAAGGCCCCCGATGCCAGGTAGGCTTTGGCCTGGACGGGATCGCTCTGCACCGTGCTGGCGAGTGCCGCGATGCCGGTCTTGTCGCGAAATTCATCGCGGATTTTTGCCCGCTGCAATTCCGTGACCGGCATTGCATCGATCCGGGCATAGCCGAGCGCCAGCTCCTCGCCCCATTTCGACGGGTTGGCATAGACCCGCCCCTCCTGCAGGTCCTGCGTCTGCTTTTCGTCGACCACTCGCTTGGCCGCCCGCTGCACCTGCTCCCATTCGGACGAGCGGCCGTGCAGGTTTGTGCCGTATTCGTCGAGCTGCCGCTCGGCCTGGCGGAGCACGCTCTCTTCCGTTATCCCGTCGAGGAGGCCCTGCCGGCCAGCATCCGCCGCCGCCACCACATCATTGGTGTAACCGTCGATACCGCCGTTCTGACGCTGCAGCTCAACCTGATCCATGGCCTGGCGGTACTGAGCGAACTTGTGGCCGAAGTCTGCCGCTTCCCGGTCCGCCGTCACCTTGCGCTGCAGTTCGTACTTGCGCAGCTCCACCTGCTGGATCGTCTGCCCGGCCTGGTCGATGGCACGGCCCATGCCGGCGCCATAGGTCTCGGCACTGGCCAGCGGCATCGCCGCCCCGGCCGTGGGCATCACCCGCGCCTGATAGCCTTCCTCCACCGGCATGGCTCAGTATCCCCCGTAGGACAGCGCGTGGGGGTTGCGTCCGCTTGGATCCGCGCCGCCGCCATAGCGCCAGGTAGCGCCACCACCCCCGCCGCCACCGCCGCCAGGCGATACCGGCAGCTCGCCGCTGTGGGCCGCCGCCCAATCGGCCGACGCGCCGAACAACTTGGCGCCAGCGCCCACGATACTTTCCGCCAGCGCCCATTTTCCGGCGCTCGCGCGCTGGTCGCCTTCCGTCCTGAGGCTACGCGCCTTTGCCTCGGCATCCCGGCGCACCTGCATCATGTCCATCGTGGCGTTGACCTGGCTCTCCGTGAGCGCGTCCAGCGCCGAGCCGGATCCGCCGGTGAAACCGTTGCCCCACTGCGCCGCCACCTGTTCGCCGATCGCCCGGCGAGCCTGTTCCTTGATCCGCAGCGCCTGCGCGTTGCCGGCGTTCTCCTCTTCGATCGCCTGGCCATAGAGGGCGGCTTGGTTCTGTTGGCCGGCCTTCTTCGCCGCGATGCCGCCCATCACGGTGCCAACCGCCGATAGCACTGGTCCTATTGCTTGCATCAGGCGGCCTCCCTCAATTCCGGAACGAGAAGGGCCGGCCGGATCCGCTCCATCAGCATCACGCTCGCGCCATCGGCGCCGTAGCAGCGCAGCACGTGGGCGGCCGTGAACCCAAGGGCGAGGCCCCAGCGGATCTCCGGCGTCGCCACCGACTGGGCCAGCATCGCCACCATCGCCCCGTCCAGCCCCGGGCGGCGCTCGAGCAGGCCCTCGACGTTTTCGCAACGCGCAATCAGCTCGACCCGGGCGAGCTGGCAGGCCTCCAGCTCGGCGCGGGCCCGGCGGGTGATCGCCAGGTGCGCCCCCCCTATGCCTTGGGCCAGCATGGCCCACCCTGTGCCGTGCACCCCAGCAAATTGCTCCACGATCCCGAAGCAGGCCAGCAGCCGACCTTCACTGCGGGCTGCCAGCGCGACAACGCCCCCGCACATGCGCGCGATCTCCGCCTCGCCCGGAGCATAGTCGACGCCGAGCGGGCGGCCTTGCGACGGCTGCACTTCGATCGTCAGCACGTCGGCCGGCGTCAGCGGGGTGAAGGTCACCTCAGGCATCCTTCTGGTCCACTTCCATCGTCAGCATGGCCGCCGTGATCGTCGCCGGCAGCGGCACGCTCGAGGAGAAGGTAACCTGACCGTTGCGGTCGTACTCGGTTTCCACGAGGCCCTGCGTATCGCCGCTGTAGAGCGGCGTCGGCGCGTCCATCGGGCCATTGGCCTGACGGTCGAGATCGGGGAGATCGTCGAGGCGATCGCGACCGGCCTGGCCGACCTGCATGCCCAGCGTGTCGAGCAGCCGCAGCACCAGCTTGCGCACCCGCTTCTTGAGCCCCTGGATGGTGCCGATCTGCACCTTGAATTCCGGCGGGAGCGTGGTCGCCGTGGCCGTGTAGGGAAGACCCACGATCAGTACATAGGGAACGCCGGGCACCGCCTCATCCGGCAGGGTCAAGGTGCCGCCGCCGCTCACGCTGAGCCCTTCCACCACTGCCCCGCCGGCCAGTACGGCCACCTCCTGGCCGGCCAGATGGCTCAAGCCGTTGAATGTGGCCACGCCGCCGCCTGCGGCGATCCGCACGCCGGCATCGACGTAGAAGCTATCGGCCTGGTCAGTGCCGAGCTCGCGCCAGCTGGTCTGGCGCCAGATCTCGCGCTGGGTCCCGCCGGGCGTATCGCGCTCCACCAGCAGCCAGGCTTCATCCGTCTTGCCGTCCGCGCCGACGATCGACACGATCGACTTGGCCACCGCCCCGCCGCCGAGCACGATCCGGGAAAATCCCTTGACGTCGAGCTTGGAGTTGGAGTGCGCCACGATCTGGCCATCCGCGCGCAGGGCCAGCAGCATCGGCCAGGGCACCCGCTGGTAGGCCAGCTGGATCAGGCCAGAGCTGGTGATGTGGCGCGCCGCCACGGTGATATCGTCGGCCGTGTAGCGATCGCGCGTGAATTCATAGCTGGCCGAGCGGATCCGCCGGCCGCCCCGCTCCACGAATACCGTGTCGCTGCCGATCTGCACCGGGCGCACCGGCTCGCTGCCATAGAAGCTCTGCGGCTCCGAGCTGATGTTCTCGCCCGACACGGCCGCCTGCGCGTTGACCGGCCCAATCGCCAGCTCCTTGCTCGCGCTGCCCAGCAGCAGCCGCCGATCGGCGACCATCCACAGCGGCGGATCCTCGGTCGCGAGGGTACGGCGAAAGGCAAGGTCCGCCGCCAGGGTGCCGCTATCGGTGAAGGTAGCGAAGTTGACCTGGCCGCCGCCATAGTCGCCGACCACGCTGGCGATCACGTCGAAATCCTTGAGGTGGATCTGGCGGCCCCACATCAGCGCCACCTGGCTGGGCCAGCCCTCGGCCGCCGAGAAGCATGAATGTGCCCAGCGCCTGGTCGCCACCGTGATGCAGCTGTCGGGGATCCGGCGCACCACGTCGGCCGTCGCCGTGGTGCCCCCGCCGCCCACCGCCGTAATCTTGGCGATGCCGAACTTGTCGTAAAGATAGGTCCACTGGACGCCGTAGGGACCCTTGTCGTTGAGCACGTCGTTTTTGCTGAGACCATCCCAGGCCGAGCCGTCGGTATGGGTCGGCTGCACGCTGCCGGTGCTGCCGGCGGTGGCGGCCCGGTAGGCTTTGCCGTCGCTGCGGACGACCATGCCGATCGTCACATCCTTCATCCCCGGCTCCCACACGGGCAGGTCGGAGAAATCCTTGGCCTGGATCCGAAACAGCGCATCGACGTGTCCGGCATCGAAAATCGCGCTGCTCGCCGTGATGGTGATGCCGCTGCCGGTGCCGGCCGAGACCGTGACGGTCAGGGTGTCATCGGTGTTGTCATCCTTGAACGGGCCATTGCGCAGATCGAGCGTGGCAAAGCTGAAGGTCACCGCGCTGACGCGCGCGATCGCCGCCGGCGGATAGCCGGGATGATCGATGTAGAGCCGATCATAGCTCTGCTGGGTCGAGAGCTCCGGCGCGTCGGCGGCGACGTAGGGCACGGCCAGCTCGTAAGCGACGTTCGGCGCGGTTTCGATCCGTCCGCCATTCGTGAAATAGCGGGTCTTCGCCTCACCCCATTCGATCACGTATTCCTGGGTGACCGAGAAGCGAAAGGCCGACAGCCAGGTGGAGCTGGGATCGGCAGCGCGGATGAACTCGAACCCCTGCCGCTTGACCAGAGGACCGAGCGACAAGGCAATGAAATTCTCCGCTTTTTCGAGGCCGAACGCGTAATTGTCGCTGTCCACCCGCCCCTTCATCATCGGGTCCAGCTCGCCGCCCAGGAACCCGGCCAGCAGATGCCTCATGGGCCAATCCCCGATCGGCCGAACCGCGCCAGCACCCAGTCACTCTCCTCCTGGACCAGCGGCGGGTTCTCGCGGGCGTCGACGCTCTTCGCGTCGCTGAGCGATTTCTGATAGGCCTGCCAGCCATCCTGCGGGTTGTAGGCCGACCCGGCGATGCGCGTGCCGATCGTGAACGCAATGCGCCGGGCAAAGCTATCGGCAAAGCTGTCATCCCACAGCGCCGGCTCGGTCACATCGATGACGCACCGGACATAGAGCGGGCCCGCCACGTTGCACAGGATCCGCTGGCTCTCGAGCGCATAATCGGCTCGGGCCTCGGGCGTCAGGATCTCAAGCAGCCGGGCCGCATCGGCCGGCAGGCGGAAGGCGTACTCGTAAGGGTACGCGGTAATCCCGGCGAGCGAGGCCAGAGCATCCCGGCGGATCGCGAAGTTCCACGAGCCATCGCGCAGCGTAGCGCGGCGCTGGGTGTCCCACACGGCCGAAATGTTGCGCGCGAGCGGCCGATCCTCATCGGGATCGGTCACCCGCGCTTCCGTGCCGATCAGCTCGGCCGTCAGGTTATAGATCTGGACCTTGGAGGCCACGCGCCGCGCCTCCCCTTAGAGCGGCGGCCACTTCGCCGCGTGGATCTTGGCCTTGATGTTGTCGATCAGGATCAGCGCCTCGCCCTTGGTCAGCTTGGTCGCATCGATGTTGATCGAGATCGTGTCGCTCTGCGCTTCGGCGGCGCCGGCCGCGATCGCGATATCCTTGAGCTGGACCTTGCCCCGCGCTGCCGTGAATTTTGCCTGCCATGCCATCGCCTGGGTCTCCGCCTGGGAACTTGTTGGGCTCGATTGACGGGGAAGGCTGTCCCTCGGCCTCCACTCCTCGGGAAGCCTCCCCCGCTAGAGGGACGCCGGGCATGCCCGGCGCCAACCCCGGTTACTTGACGCTCGAGTAGCGGATGATGAAGGACGCCACGACGGCGGCCGCCACGTTGCCGCTGACCTTGAGGTAGAGATCCTCATCCGCGCTGGACGGACCGGCGGCAATCGCCGCGGCGTTCGGCCCGATCGCGGTGGGCGTGTCGGTCACCGTCATGGTCTTGGCGTTGACATACTTGCCCGGAGTGCCGGCGGTGCCGACCGAAAGGGTCACCGCGCCGAAGCTCGTATCGCTGATCACCGAGACGCCATTGATCACCGAACCGGTCGGGATCTTGCCGAGATACACCAGGTCGTTGGCCACCAGCGCGTTGGTGGTATCCTTGGTTGCGATCAGCACGCTTTCCTTGGCGTTGACCTGGCGGCCATCGGCCTTGAGCGCAGGGATCTGGGTGGCGTCGGCCACACCGACCTGCTGGGTTGCATAGTAAGTCGCCATCGTCGTTTCCTTATCCTGGCTCGGCCGGGACCTGTTCGCCCGGGGTCATCGCCTCCATCGGGTGCGGCGGCGGGAGCAAGGCTCCCGCCGTCAGGGATCAGGCCTCGCTGTTGAGGATGATGCCGGAGAAGCCGGGCTGCGTGCGGCTCGCCGCCACGGTGGTGCCGGCATAGATCTGCCGGGCCAGGCGCTTGGTCGGGACCGGCGAGATATCGGTCCGCAGCTTCTGCCAGAAGTTGGCGACCAGGCCTTTCTTCGTCCAGAACGGCGTCTTGCGATAGCCGCTGCCGTCGAGGGAGGTGGCCGCGATCGTGCCCAGCAGCGGGTTCGCCAGCTCGAGATGAAGGAACTTCCACCCGAGCATTTCCATCAGCATGCCGTTCTGGACGACGCCGCCGAAGGCGCGCTGGAAGTCGGCATGGGTGGCCGGGATCTCGGTCAGCAGATCGTCGTTCTGCTCGGCCGTCAGCACCATATACTTCTCTTCGTTCGGATCGACGTAGCCCTGCAGCAGCAGCTTGGTGGCTGCCCGCAGCTTGGCCGTGTTCATCCGCTGGGCGCCGGCGGCGCCGCCGGTGGTCACCGGGATGATCTGCCCGTTGGGGAACGGGGTGGTGGTGGTGCCGGTCTTGCCCGAGATGATCGAGCCGTAGAACCCTTCCAGGATCCGCTGGTCGTAGGCGCGCTGGATCGTGCCCGCGGAGCTCATGGTGCTGGTCCCCATGATATCGATCTGGGTGGCCAGCTGATCGTCATTGTCGACCAGATCGGCGTAGTAGAGCTCATTCGGCTTGGCCAGCCACACCCCGTCATAGGTCGGGTTGTTGTAGCGGGTATCGCCGTGGCGCTCATTGCCTTCGTTCGGCGCAGTATTGCCGACGATATCCTTGATCTTGACCTTTTCCGAAGAAGCATCGCTCTGCTCGACGACTGCGCCGAGCAGCACGGACTGGTTCTGGTTGAGAGCCAGTTCGACGTTGTTCTTGTAAGCGACCTGAAAACTGTTGGGGACATTGAACGACATGGCGCTCGCCCTTTCGTCAAAACGGAGTTGAACCGGATTGCGAAGGGCTAAGGGGCCAACGGCCCGGCCTCTCTATCGTTTAACGCCCGCGATCGGCGGCTGCTCCACAGCTGGGCCCGGGGCCGGCAAGCCGGCTAAGCCAGGTCTTGGATGCGAAGGAGCCGGATGGTTCCGGCTCCCCGCGTCGTCAGCCGTGAAAATCTCACTGCTCATCGCGTCTGTCAAGCAGCTCTCTGCTTGCGATCCTCTTCTTCCGCGATCGTTGCCAACAGATTTTCGTAGCGGATATTCTCCGGCGTCCCCTTGGTCCGGATCGCCGCCGCCACCTTGGCGTCCCCCTTCATCGCGTCGAGCTGCTTCTGCGCCTCGGCCGCAGAGATCCCGAAGCGGTTGGAACCCGAACCGTTCAGCATCACGTCCTCGGCCAGGCCATTGCCGAGCTTGGCCAGGATATCCATCGCCCGGCTCGCGCCGAGCGCCGCGCGCAGGCTCAGCCCTTCATCGCGGGACAGGCCCAGCGCCCGCATGGCGTTGTTGACCGCGGCCATGTTGGCATTGGCCTTGTCGCCCCATTCCTTCATCTTGTCGTTCGCGGCCTGCTGCTGCACGCGGTCCTGCGCGCCGAGCTCCTCGAGCTGCGCCTGCACGAAATCGCCGACCATCGCATCCCATGCCGCCGCCGGCATGCCGGCCTGGTGAGCGACCCCGGCGAGGCGCTCGAGCAGCGGCGTGTTCATCTTGACCGGCGTGCCATCGGGCCCGAGCACCGGATTGCCATCGCTGTCCTTCGGCGCCGGCATGGCATAGCCCTTGGCGTCGTCCGGGACCCCGATCGCCTTGTGGAAGGCCGCCAGATCCTCGGCCGTGGCGCCCTCGCCCGGAACCTTGACCCGGCCGCTGTCGCGCAGCGCGCGCTGGTTGTCGCGGGCGACCTTGGCGAGCCCGTTGAGATCCTTGATCCCAGTCGATTTCACCCAGTCACGAACGCTGGCGTTCTCGCCGTCCGTGAGGTCGCCGGAGATCTGCTGATACCAATCCGGATCCGCCGCGCCGCCGTCGCCGCCCTGGCCGCCCTCACCGCCACCGACCGCGGCGCCGCCGTCGCCGCCCTGGCCGCCCTCACCGCCGCCAGCTGCAGCGCCGCCGCCCTGGCCACCGTCGCCGCCACCAAACACGCTCGAGAAGTCCGCCCCACCTTGACCGTCACTCATCGTCAACCTCCATCAGTTTTTGCACCTGGTCCTCATCGAGGCCCAGCATTCGGATAATTCGCAGGCCGGCCTCGCGCCGGCCCTCGCGGCGCGCCATCACCAGCGCGTCGGGGTCGAAAATCGTGGGCGCCGAGACGTGGCAAAAGTCCCGGATATCCGCGAGCACGCGCTCGCCCTGAACCGTTATCTGTCCGTTTTCCCCGACAAACACGGCCTTGTACTCCCGGGCGATCAGCACCATTCGCCACCGGAACAGGTTTCGCTCGAGCACCCCCACCTCAGGCCACCTGGCTCAGCTGGTTGCCCTTGGCGATTTTCTGGTAGGCATCAGCCGCGCCCTGGATCTGTTCGATCGACGCCGCTTCCTGCTGCTTTTGCGCGCGCTGTTCACGCATCGCCGCCACGTCCTTGGGATCGCGCACGTAGCTCGCCTTGACGCCGATCTCCTCGGCAAGGCCCGGCACCATCGCATCGGTATCGAGGTAATCGTAGACCGCCCCGCCATCGACCTGCGCCATGGGAGTGAGCGCCTCGATAAACCGCAAGGTCTTGGCCGTGCTTTCCGCCCGGGCCATGGCCGCCAGCATGTTGTCGTAATCGATGATCGGCCAGGCGCCCGCCTCGCGCACTTCGGGGGGGAAGTCCTCCAGCTGTCCGTGCCGGATGGCGAGATCCAGCTCGCGCTGGCTCATCGGGTTCTGCTGCTCGGTTTCGTAGCGGCTCGCATAGGGCCGCACGAGGATCCCCTGTTTGCTCATGACCTCGAGCACTTCCGTGGTGGTCATC
>Ga0207680_10001280_pt1 | contig 11909 bp, 12 predicted proteins | sample KBSS23metaG_FD_184321 | JGI IMG/M metagenome (GOLD analysis project Ga0207680, IMG submission 184321) | Switchgrass rhizosphere microbial communities from Kellogg Biological Station, Michigan, USA - KBS S2-3 metaG (SPAdes) (version 2) | ecosystem: Host-associated > Plants > Roots > Rhizosphere... | reverse complement strand
TATGCGATCGAGGGCGACGCGACGTAATGCTCCCTCATCGCCGGTGAGCATGACGACGGGCTTCTCTATCGCTTTGGCAGGATCTAACTTCACGGCTTGGGTCCGGCAGAGGGTTTACCAGACTTCTCGTTTCCATTTGCCCGCAACTCCTGTCGGAACGATTCTGTTTCTGTCCGTAGTTGCTTCAGAATGCCTTCGCTGATCTCACCGGGTGAATACAGCGCGTCGACAAACATACCGTTCACCCGCTCGGCAGACGACGTGTGTGCGCCTAACGCATTCTTCGCCACTTCGAGATATTCGTCCGGTGTTTGCGACGGCAACCTTCGCCTTCCTGAGAGTTTGTGAAGAATCGCGACGAACCGTGTGTATTCGCGGCCAACGTCTTCACGCGAAGCGTGGTGTCCTCGCGCATTGCGGCGATAGCTTACAAACGCAAAATAGGCACCGCCGACCAAGATGAGAACGATTGCCCCATCGATGGCATTCTTAAACCAACTCGACTTGTACCAAGCTGTACCGTTCGTCGGATCTCCCGGCGCCTCGCCAGGAGCATAAGCCGCACCCTCTGTGGCGTCAAAGGTCACCCACCCGGCGTCTTTGAAAAATAATTCCGCCCACGCATGCGCTTCGGATTCGGAGATCGACCACGCGTTCGGATTGTTTTGTTGTCCGGGAGGCTTCTTACCCTTGATCGGATAGAAGCCGGTGACGTATCGCGCAGGAATTCCGACGGAGCGCGCCATGAGGGCCATGCTGCTCGCGAAGACATCGCAATATCCTTGATGCGAAGTAAATAGGAAGTATTCAACCGGGTCGACGTTGCTCGGCGTACGCGGAGCTTTTAAGTTGTACATGCAGCGCCGCTCGATCTCGTGTTGAATGGCAAGGGCCTTCTCGTAGTCTGTCTTTGCACCTTGCGTCACCTGGATAGCAAGTTGCTTCACAGAATCAGGAATTGGAGATTTTGTATCCCCATCCGTAGTGTCCGTGTCGAGATACGCCGCCATCGAAGCAGGCAGGTCCTTGTCTGCATCCCGCGGAATGACTGCATCATCGCTGACGGCGGTCGTTCCATATGCAACCGGCATCGGTTGGCTGTCTCCAATTGATATGCCAATCGTTCCGTCTCGGTGAGCGATGATATTTGCATCGTCATTGCCGAGGCGGATGTCCTGCTTAGGCCGCTCTACCTCTCCTGGTACGGGCAGCCCACCGATAGAGTTATCAAGAACCGTAGTCGTAAATCGAACGCGTTTCTTATTCTTTATCTCGCGGAACGATCGTTGGGCGATCGTCTCACCATCGTCCGGCGTGTTGCGGACACTCGATCCCTCGATGACCGACCACCCGAACTGTGAATATGAGCCGTAGGTGTGTACGCGCAGATAGCGCTTTTGATCTGTCTCGACGAGGACAACCGGGCGATCACCCAGGTTCGCCGGCCCTTGGCCAATGCTCACGCGTCCCTGATCGTTACGACCAAGGAGAGCAGCTGACTGAGTGTTGGTAAGGGGCGGTGGCGGGATGTGAATGGCCCCGGAATACGGCTTCAAAACGATTCTCAAAGCGGGCGCGCCAAGGAGGCTGATCATGACGATGACCAACGCGGAGGCAAGAGCCCATTCGGGGCCAGCCATCCATTTCCACGGACCCTGCATGATCGCCTGTAAGCGTGCGCCCCCCGATCCGGACGCACCATCCGTCGCCTCTTCTCTCGCAAGCATCGCTTTGTAGCCCGATGCTTCCGCCTGTTCGATCATCTGTCGACGATGGGCGCGCGCGAAAAGTGTTGCAAGGCATACGAGGAGGGCAAAGAACAGGAACGGCGTCGCCTTGAAAGTATCAAAAATTCCGACCATGCCGAAGAGCGCGATACTCGGAACGGCTTGGAACAACAGCGTTCCATCGCGCCACGTAAAGAAACTGCCGAGCGCGAGTAACCAACAGAATGTGCCGGTAAGTAGCAACTGCTCCTGGAACGGTTGATCCGGCACCATCTTCGCGAGGTCTTCACGGAAGAAGAACGTCGCGAGGCCGACCGCGAGATACAAAATGCCGTCGTACTTCGCGACTGGTTGATCGCCGATGAGCCACTGCACGGCAAAACTGAAGAGCGTTCCCACCGCAATGATCGAAACGAAGAGCCACGCGGTCGGCAACGATCCAACTGAGACGCCCGTTGCAAAGGCGGCAAGACATGCGTAGATGCCAGTGAGCAAATAGTCGATCGGACCGTAAACTCGTTCTTGTCGAACCGGCTGTTGGGAGACGATCATTTATTACTCCCTTCTACGGGCATCATCACGGCTTTCGCGCCGACATTCTCCAGCTGAGCGATGAACTCTGCGGAGCCTGCGCTCAGCACCGGCACCTTCTTGCCGGGCATATGGAAGAGGGCTGCATCGTATGTCATCGCGATCACTTGAATGCCGGATTGAGACAGATCGGCAATCGCAGGAACGAGGCTCGGATCGGCGACCGCCGCAAAGAAGAACAATGTGCTTCCGGGTGGCAGATCACGTTTCGCCGCCATGAGCTGCGTGCCCATATTCTCGTCCGTGTCTGCCTCTACGGCGGCAAGCAACTCATCGATTTCGCTGAGCCGCTCTCCCGCCGATCCGCGATATCCGCCTGCCTCAAGTCCTGGAAATTCGACGCGCACTCCTTGTCGTAGAAAAAGGTCACTCAGGTAGGCAACGTGCCCACACATGAGGTCGAGTGAGGTTTCCGGTCCCATCCCGACATCTGTTCCCTTCGTTCTTTGGAGGAGAAATGCGGCGACGGCGTGAGAGCCCGCTTCGAATTCCTTAACTTGAAGTTTCCTAGCGCGAGCACTCGAGCGCCAATGAACGTGACGCAACGAGTCACCGGACGTGAATTCGCGAATGCCGCGTGGCTCGATACCGGCGCCGCGTGCGTTACCGCTCTCCGCTTCGCTTATTCCCCATCCGGATGCCATCGGGATTTCGATTGAAATCGGGATGGGACGCGGGAATACGGTCATCTCCGCGGCGGCGGTCGTGTAATGAAGTCGCATCGTAATGAGGCCGAGGGTGTCGGTTCCTAAAACGTGCAATCCACTCCAGCGGAATTTGCCACGGCGCATGGCCCGGAACTGATATTGCGTTCGCACCGGAAGATCGTATGCCGGAGCAACGGGAAGGCTCGGAGAGCGATCAAGGAGTTGTAGTTTTGCGGGCAAGCTGTCGATCACCGCGACGAGCGGTCGTCGGATCTTGACCTCACTCCAGATGGTGATTTCGACGGTGACCAGTTCGCCCACTCGCACCGCTTCCGGCGCAACACGCTCGAAGCGTAACCATCGAACTGCGAGCCACGCCTGCAGTCGACTTCCTAATAGCGTAGCGATGAGTGCCGCCGCCATGTAGAACAAAGCAGACGAATCGAGCAACACCGCAACGAGCAACAAGAAGAGGCTCGCAAGGCTCAAGGCAAAGCCGGCGACTCTGCGCATGTTTTAGCTCACCGGTACCGGCGCAGGAACTTCGCTCAGCACTCTTTCGATGACTTGCTCGGTCGTCGTGCCTCTCGCTCTCAGTTCTGCGCGAGGCAAAACTCTGTGGGCAAGAACGGACGGCGCGGTCGCTTTGACATCGTCGGGTCGAACAAATTCCGAACCGCGAATGGCGGCTTGCGCTTGCGATGCTCGCATGAGGTGAAGCGCGCCACGTGGCGAGGCTCCCATCAATAGCAAGTTGTTTTCGCGCGTTGCACGAACCACTTCAATGATGTAATCGCGAATGCTTTCGTGAACAAAGATATCCCGCACCGCTGATTGGATCTCCAGCATCTCAGGGAGCGTGATGACCGGTTTCACCAATTCGAGTGGGTGAGAAACCTGCTGCTGCGAAAGGATCGCCATCTCGTCTTCCTTCGATGGATAGCCGAGGGAAATCCTCGAGAAGAAGCGATCGAGTTGTGCTTCAGGCAACGGATACGTACCCGTCATTTCAATCGTGTTCTGTGTCGCAATGACAAAGAACGGTAGCGGTAAATCGTTGGTGACGCCATCGACGGTGACCTGGCGCTCTTCCATCGCTTCCAAAAGCGAGGATTGGGTCTTCGGGGTCGCGCGGTTAATTTCGTCAACCAGAACCACGTTTCCAAAAATCGGTCCGCGGCGGAATTCGAATTCGGCGGTCTTCTGATTGAAGATGGATGAGCCCGTGATGTCTGCCGGCAAAAGGTCCGGCGTGAACTGGACGCGGCGGAAGTCGCCTCCCATCGTGATGGCGAGTGCCTTGGCGAGGGTGGTCTTACCAACGCCAGGGATGTCCTCGATCAGCAGGTGGCCGTTACAAATGAGCGTGAGAACGGCCTTCTCAACGGTATTCCTCTTTCCAACAATGACGCGCTCGACTTCATCGATCATCGATTGCGCTTTTTCAGCGATTTGTGAAACCCTCAAACTTGATCTCCTCTTTATCTAATTCCGGTTGACCTTCCAGAAATACGCATTAGTCTTGGTAGACAGTTCGAGTTGGTCGTCACCGCAGTTTAGCCAAAGTCAAAACTCGAACGCTTGTGCTTCCCTCTTAGTATGTTTACGAAACTTATTAGTGTTCCGGCGCGGACCCTCCGTTCATTCAATTTTCAGTTTTAGCGTCGGTTCGTATAAACTGGCGTCGTGCCTCAGGCTTGCGTCGTCGGCGTCGATCTCGGCGGCACCAATGTCCGTGCTTGTGCCTACCTACAGGACGGCACCGAGGCGGGTGCAAAGTTCAGCAACCCGTCAAATGCCCAAGTAAGCGTCGAATCCGTTGTCGAATCCATATCCAAGACGGTCAAGCAGGCGGTTGAAGCTTCAGCTGCCCCCGTTCAAGCCGCCGGAATCGGAATTCCGGGCCATATCGACGATGAATCCGGGCTCGTTCGCTGGGCGCCGAACTTCCGAATGAGAGCCGGAAGCCCTGACATCTGGAGAGATGTCCCCCTGAAGGCAGCCCTCGAAAAGGCAACGGGACTTCCCTTCCACACTGGGAATGACGCGAACCTGGCTGCCCTCGGCGAATATCGCTTTGGAAGCGGAAAGGGTTCTGCCAAGTGCCTGGTGATGATCACCCTTGGCACCGGGGTCGGCGGGGGCGTGATCATGTCACCTTCCGCAGTCCATGGTCGGGCAACCGGTCCCTTGATGCTCGTGGGCGGGGACAAGGGCGGGGCGGAGTTGGGTCACGTCTGCATCGATCCCATCGAACAGGCATACGGAAGTGGAGCTAAAGGCTCGCTGGAATCCTTCATCGGTCAGCACGGAATTATCGGCCGAGCGGCAGCCAAGCTGGCAGCGGGCGCGTCCTCCCCGATCCTCGACGAACTTCGTCAGGGCGCTGCCCCGGATCCCTTGATGCTCTTTAAGGCAGCAGAGCAAGGCGACAAAGTCGCGCTCGATGTTTGGCAAGAAACGGGTTACTTCCTTGGATTAGGGATTGGCAGCTTCGTTAACTTGTTTGCTCCGGATGTGCTCGCCATCGGGGGCCAGATCTCCAAAGCATCCAGATTCTTCTTGCCCGCCGCGCTTGAATCCGCGAAGGCGGTAGCGATACCCACCCTTTTCGGCGACGCGAACATTGTCATAGCTGAACGGGTCGAGGATGCGGGCCTACTCGGATCGGCAGCCCTGGCCCTGGAGATGATCTCATGACCGACGATTTGAAAATGAAGCGCGAGGATATGAAGATAGAGGGCGGCCGAAACCTGTACAGCTACACGTTTACGGACGATGCCGGAAAGATCATTTCCCCGGAGCCGGTGTCGCATTCCGATCAGCGCAAGGAGGGCCCGGCTGCTCCAGGTTCAAAAGGTAACCTGAACCCGAAAGAAGGAGAGAATCGAAAAGGATGACCGATGTGATCATGCCCAAGATGGGCGACGGAATGGAGGAAGGGACGCTCGTCGAGTGGCTCAAGAAGGACGGCGAGAAAGTCAAGAGCGGCGAGGTCATCGGAACAATTCAGACGGATAAGGCAACCCTGGAGCTGGAATCTCCTAGTTCGGGGATCCTGACCGGATTTCTCCTCAAGGGCGGCGAAACCGTCCCGGTTGGTCAGCCGATCGCTTTGATTCTCAAAGACGGCGAGAAGATGCCGGAGGACTGGGGCAAAGGCGGCTCTGCGTCCTCGGCCGCAGCACCAGCGCCAGCGCCAACTCCAGCCCCAGAGGCTCCGAAGCCTGCGGCAGAAGCTGCGCCCGCACCTGCACCCGTTATCCATAAGGCTTCCGCTCCTGCTCCAGCACCTGCGCCAATTTCTACTGCCGCGTCCGAATCTGGCGCACGAGTGATCGCAAGTCCCCTGGCAAAGCGGGTCGCAAAAGAGTTAGGCGTCGATCTCACCGGTGTCCAAGGCAGCGGACCTCAGGGCCGAATCATAGAGAAGGACGTGCATGGCGCGGCCAAATCTCCGGCTGCGGTTCCCGCTGGCGTGCAGGCTCCGACGGCGGCAGATCAAAGTGTTTCGCTGAATCGCCTCCGACAGATCACCGCGCAACGAACGGCGCAATCAAAGCAGCAAGTTCCCCACTTCTATGTAACCGTCGAAGTCGATCTCGAGAAGATCATGGCGATGCGCGCGATGTTCGAGGCAGAGGGTAGCGGCAAAGCATCCGTCAACGATTTCGTGATCAAGGCATGCGGCAACGCACTTCAAGCGATGCCTGTGGTCAATTCCGAATTTCAGGGACAGACACTATTGCAGCACGGCGCGATCAACATTTCCATGGCGGTTGCCATCGAAGAAGGTTTGACCGCACCCGTCATTAGGAACGTTCAGAATATGTCACTGCGACAAATCTCAGCGGTTGCAAAAGATCTTGCGTGGAAAGCGCACGAGAACAAACTTTCACTTGACGAGTTGTCGGGCGGAACGTTTGCGATCTCAAACATGGGAATGCTCGATGTCGATAGCTTCTCCGCGATCATCATCACGCCGAACGCATGCATCGTTGCGATCAGCACGGCGCGGAAGAAGGCGGTCGTCATGCCCGACGGAAAGATCGAAGCGCGTTGGCGCATGAACATCACCGGCTCGTTCGATCACCGCGTGGTCGATGGTGCAATCGGCGCGAAGTTCATGAACCTCGTGAAGAATGGATTAGAAAACCCAACGCGATTGCTGGCCTGAGTATCAAACCTTGTCGGAATCGGCAGCTTTAGACTCGGAAGGTTTGCAAAATTCGATTTGAGGAATCCAACTGCCAGTTGTCGTGTCTTTATAGAGGCCCGCGACCATTTGTTCGTTAATTCTGCTTTCGACGGCTTCGACGATGCCACCTGACGGCGACTTATAGGCGTAGGCCTCGATTGGAACCCTTGTATGCGTTATCCTCAGGGCGATCTCCAGGTGTACGGCCACCAACTCCTTTAGACCCTCGGTCGTGTTGATGAACAATGAGTCTGCCTCGGCGGGTATAGACATCCTGCGAATATGCCACTCCCCGTCTCTTGGTATCCCTTCGTAAAGAGTGCCCTTGTTGGATAGCTGTCGCAATACGTGACCTGGTCCAGTCCACCGGTTTGTAGGCTTGTAAAATAGAATCGGCGCATCCACCCGGTCTTCGTTCCATCTTTTCTCGTCTTCGGGAAGCATTGCTGGACAACCTTCTTGACCGTCGGGCTTTAGGTCGGGGCGCATCTGAGAAACATCGTAGTTGTATTCAACAGCGTCCATGTGAGTGAACGAGAGCCAGCCAAAAATGTCGGAATCGGTGACGTTCGACACAATCCTTAGCTCTACATTGCTCCCTGCGGCAAGAGTTTGGGCTGGTGTTGAAAAGCCGACTGAGGAGACCGCTATGGTTTTCTGGGCGCCAATGCTCTGCGCCTTCGAAATTAACTGTTCAATCCAAGTTACGTCCTCGGCAGACCCACGTTCTCGACATTCAATCGTTATTAAGATTGGCGTAGAGCCCAATTTATAACGAATGCTCGCATCAACTTGTCGGGTCTGACCAGTTCTCAGGTCCTTCACATGATCGTCATGCTTAACAGACGCCCCCAACGGACAGAGCGCCGATTCGACGCGAGTAACCAACTTCTCGAATTCTTTCCAAGAGTCCTGTTGTTTAGACATCCTTTTAGCAATCCTACGACAAACTGATTATTCGGAAGGGCCGTAGACTCTACTTCCCGATCTTCGCGCGAATCTCAGGGATCGCGACGAATAGATCGGCAACCAGGCCGAGGTCGGCAAACTCAAAAATCGGCGCATCGGGATCTTTGTTGATCGCGACGATGATCTTGCTGTCCTTGATTCCCGCCATGTGCTGCGTGGATCCGGAAATGCCTGCCGCAATATAGAGATCTGGAGCAACGATCTTGCCCGTCTGGCCGACCTGCAATTCGTTCGCGGCGATTCCGCTATCGACGGCCGCACGCGTTGCGCCGGCAGCTCCGCCAAGCGCGTCGGCAAATCCACCGATGACGCTTTCGAAGGTCGCGGCATCTTTGAGAGGTCGCCCACCACTGACTATCACCTTCGCTTGCGTCAGATCAGGTCGAGAGCCACCGCGAGCACTTGCGCCCAAGCGCTTTGCCTTGGAAGACATATCTACTGGAAGAGCTTCGGTTGATGACGGAGCCTTCCCTTCCATCTTCGCAAATCCTGCGTGGCGAACGGTGAGAACAACAGGTTCCGCCAAAACTTCAACGGTTGCGATAATCGATCCGGCAACCATAGGACGCTTGAAAGAAGATGCCGAGTCCGCTCCGATCACATCGGTGACCATCGCTGCATCGAGCAATCCCGCCACTCGTGCCATCACATCTTTCGATTGCATGGACGAAACAGCAGCAACGTGCGAATACCCCGAAGCCTTCGTGGCAATCGACTTTGCCAAAGAATCTGCGGGAGGAACTTCTACGGGCAACGTAATCAAATCAAAATCAGCGCCGATCGCGGCGGCGAAACCGCCAGCAGGGACAGCGTCCGATGCATCAAATGCGATCCAAAGTAGTTTTGCCATTAGAGTGCACCCTTATCCTTAAGCGCTGCGACCAATTCGTCGACCGATCCAACTTTGCGACCCGCTTGTCGAGCAGGTGGCGCATCCATCTTCGTCACCCGCGTCTTGGGCGCTGCCGATGTCATTCGTGGACGTTTCTCTAAAGGCTTGCTTCGCGCCTTGATAATTCCTGGAAGCGCGATGTAGCGCGGCTCATTCAATCGCAAGTCGGTCGTTACCAAGCACGGAGTAGGCAGTTCCAAGGTCTCATCGCCCGTGTCCGTTTCGCGCGTCACTTTCACTGAGCCAGCGGATGCTTCTACCTTCGCGGCAAAAGTTGCCTGCGGCCAATCAAGTTTCGCGGCCAACATCTGTCCCGCTTGGTTGTTGTCGTCGTCGGTGGCTTGCTTGCCCATGAGAATGAGATCGGGCTGCAGCTCTTTCGCAAACGCGGCGAGTTCGGATGCGACCACGGTCGAATCCATCACGTCGGTCAGTTCGATAAGGATCGCCTTATCTGCTCCCATCGCGAGGGCTTTGCGCAATTGGTCTTCGCACTCGGGACCACCAATGGACACGGCGGTGATCGTGACCGAGGAATCCTTCTCCTTCATGCGAACGGCTTCTTCGACCGCTATCTCATCGAAAGGATTGATCTCGAATTTGAGGCCGGTGGTATCCATACCGGAACCGTCAGCCAAAGGACGCACTTTTGCATAGGGGTCCACGACCCGCTTAATAGGAACCAAAATCTTCATAGGGCACGGTGAAGCGACTTCGTTGTAGCTTCGGCGGAGTGATTTTACTTGAAGAGGGACCCAATTCCCCAGGAGTCCCACAGGGATGCGTCTATGCTGAGCGAACTACCGTGAACCGACTGCCTCTAACGATCTTGATCGTTGCTTGCGTGCTTACGTGCGGAGCACTGATGCTCCTTGCCTATCAAAGGCTTGGACCGAGGACGTATCTGCACTCACCTAGCATCGCAACCTCAGTTCCGGTTGTCTCTGCCGGACCGGACATCGACAAGACTCTGATTTGGACTCCCAAGGGCATTGAGGTCAAGTTCACAATTCAGAACCCAAGGAACGAAACTCTGCGCAGAGTTCGGATCACTTCGGCAACCTTTGGCGCCTATCACGCGGTGGGCACGCCCGGAGTCGTGAAGAGCATCCCACCTTATGGGGTCAAGACTTTGACCCTCCGAATTCCCGGAATGAAGAAACCGGAGGCGGGCCGCAGTTCCTTTGACTACGACTACGAATACATGTCCTCGGGTGGAGCCAGCACCTTACAGAGCGGCCCCTAACTCGCTCGCTGTAAACTCTCGCCGTGCAGCGCTACTGGAAGATCTACCGAACGTTCTTCGTCAGTTCGTTTGCGCGTGAGTTGGAGTTCCGAGCGAACTTCATCGCCAAGGTCGGCCAGAACGTCATCTGGCTCGGTTTCTTTATTCTCATTCTCCTTGTGGTCTACGGCAAGACCGATTCGGTTGCAGGATGGAGTCGCGGCGATGCGTTCGTCCTCGCCGCCACGTGCTTCTTCATGAACGCGGTCTTCCAAGCGTTCTTCATGTCGCTCAACGAAATCCCTGAGCAAGTCCGAAAAGGCACCTTAGACTTCGTTCTCACCAAACCGATCGACACGCAGTTCTGGGTCTCCACACGAAAATTCAACTTCGATCAAATCGGGACGCTCTTCGCAGGGCTCGTGATGATTGGAGTGGGAGTTGTGACCGCACACATCCATGCCGGTGCGCTTCAATGGATGTCGTACGCGATTTTGATCTTCGCGTCTACCGTCATCTTCTATTCGTTCAATCTCATCCTCATGACGACGGGCATTTGGCTCGTGCGAGTAGACAACCTCTGGGTGCTCGGTGACACCGTCATGCAAGTCGCGCGATATCCACTCGACATCTACAGCAGCGGATTGCGAGCGATGCTCACCTTCGTTCTTCCGCTCGGCTTCCTCGCGACAATTCCGGCGCGTCAGCTGAAAGACGGATTCGATCCCGCGATGCTCGCCCTCGGACTTGGTTGGACTTTTGCGTTCTTCCTCATCAGTCGATGGTTTTGGGGATTTGCCCTCCGCCACTACGGCAGCGCAAGCTCCTAGGCCGAATACTGAGGAGCGGCATACGATTGCGGCTGCTGGTTGGCGGCTTCTTGCGGTGGAAAGAATGCGTGGTAATGGAGCGCAGCAACCAAATAATAAAACGGCATCAGGAAGATAAGGCCAATCCCAATCGTACAAGCACCTGGAACGACCAGCAGAATGGCAGTCAAAAACATGAGCAACGACAGCAGCAAGATGTTGCCGATGCTGCGCAAACCGCGCGCGGCTACGACAAACGAATCAAAGACACCTGTCTTCTGATCGATCGCGGCGATCGAAGCAAAAGTGAATAGGCTGAGGAACAGGATCTGCGGCAAATACAGAAGGAAGCTGCCAACTTGACCAAGCACGGCAAGTAGGATGCCCTGCACGCCCAACGGAATGAAGGCACGATATCCTTCGAACATCGAGCTGATCGTGATGGGATAACCGCGAAGTCTCTTTACGCACATCCAGAAAAACCCGGCTTGAAGCGGATAGGAAATTAACTGCAAAGGGAGGCCCCAAAGAAAGGTACGAATCTGAAACTCACGCGACTGCGCAACGGCCGAGGTGAAAGGAAAGCCGTACGTCACAACAATCATCACGAAGACAGCGGCCCCAAGCGCCAACATGACGGCGATAAGCACAAGGTTGCACGGAACGAATGCGGTCAACTCGGCACGCAAGATGTTCCAGGCGTCTTCTAACGAAGCGAACCGGACGATGGGTGGACCTGGCGGGATCGCTCCCGGCCCAGAACCAGGAGCAACGTACCTCGGATAGTTCGCCATGCCAATGGAGTCAGTTCCCATGATGGGCGGGCCTATCATGGGAGGAGGGACTTGTGG
>Ga0207680_10001279_pt1 | contig 11910 bp, 11 predicted proteins | sample KBSS23metaG_FD_184321 | JGI IMG/M metagenome (GOLD analysis project Ga0207680, IMG submission 184321) | Switchgrass rhizosphere microbial communities from Kellogg Biological Station, Michigan, USA - KBS S2-3 metaG (SPAdes) (version 2) | ecosystem: Host-associated > Plants > Roots > Rhizosphere... | reverse complement strand
TCGTCGCCGGCTACACCGGCCCCGGCGGCAAGACCATCCTGCCCGGCAAGGCAGTCGCCAAGATCGACTGCCGTCTCGTTCCCAACCAGACCTACGACGAAGCCTGCAGGAAGCTGCGCGCCCATCTCGACAAGCACGGCTTCACCGACATCGAGTTCAATCCCTCCGGCGGCTACGACCCGAACGAAACCGACGAGAAGAGCGCGCTGATACAGGGCGAGATCGCGCTCTACACCAAGCTTGGTCATCCGCCCTCGCTCAGCCCGCGCGGCGCGGGATCATGGCCGGGCTACATCTTCACCGGCGCGCCGCTGAAGCTGCCCGCCAGCCATTACGGCATGGGCTACGGCACCGGCGCCCACGCCCCCAACGAGTTCTATGTGATCGAGAGTACCAACCCGAAGATCTATGGCATGGACGATGCCGCCCTAGCTTACGTCCAATACCTCTACCAACTCGCGGCGTTGGGCTAGCGCGTGAACTGGAGCGCGAAGTACCAGGTGTAGTCGTCGGTGGCCGCGGCGTTTTGCACGCCCGGCCCCGCCGACGCCAGCAGGCGCCAGCGCGGCGACAGATCATATGTCACACCGAACCCTAGGCCCGTCGCCTGGAGGCCGTGCTTCGTACCCGGCGTGAAGTGATAGACCTCGGCGCCGATCTGAAGGTCCGGCTCGACCTGCCACGCGATCGCCACGCCGAACAGGCAGAAGTTCTGTGACGGCGCGTCGTCCGCCAGCGTGCAGCCTCCGCCCCCGAACGCCGTCCACTCCGCGCCCCAGTTTTTCTGCACCTGGAGCGACAGCGTCGGCACCACGCCGTCATGTCCCAGCACGGGATCGCTATGCGTCGGAATCGTCAGGCTCGGCACGACGGCCGCCTCGAAGCCCCACGCGTCCTGCTGGATGAACTGATACTTCAGGCCAAGCTGCACATCGCCGAACCCGGCAGCGTCCGGCGATCCCGGCGCCTGCGCAAAACCCGCCGCGACCGTCGTGCCGATCTCCAGGTTCTTCGCGATGCCATAACTCGCGTTGAAGCCAAGCTGTTCCGCACTGCCTAACGCCGCCATCGTGCCGGTGGCGAAGTTGTTCACCTCCAGCGCGCCCTGCGTCGTGGGCTCGGCGTCATCGTTGATGTACGGCGGCCCACCGCCCGCGGCGGCCCATACCGGCGTCGTCACAAGCATCAGGCACGAGCAGAGGGCGGCAATCTTCAAGACCGCACCGGACGGATTGCACGCGAGCCGTCCCAGTTCGCCGCCGCCTCGCGGATGCGCTCGAAAAACGCGCCCTTGCCGCCGGAGATGTCCGACACCTCGATCACCGTGCCGGGATGCGTCTCGGTATCAAAATAGACAAACCGGCCCTCTAGCCCGCCAATCTGACCTTCCTGACCGATCTGGAATCCCAGCGACACGAACCGGTCGAAATCCGCCTGGTAGTTCCGCGTCCAGTACGACATGTGCTGCAATCCCTCGCGTCCGCTTGCGAGAAAATCGCGATACATGCTCGGCGCATCGTTGCGCTGCTGGATGAGTTCGATCTGCAAATCGCCGGTGTTCGCCAGCGCGATGCTGACCTCGGCATTCGACGGTTCGCCGCGATAGCGGAACCAGTCCATCTTCACCCGTTCGATGTAGTAGAACGGCCCGACGCCCAGCACCTGCGTCCAATGCGTCATTGCCCCCTCGATGTCGCGCACGACGTAGCCGTTCTGGCACACTTTCCCGAAGATCCGGCTCACAATGTCAGTCCCTTCTCGCCACGCAGCACTGCGTCGGCTTCCGCGGTGTACGCACCGCCGGCCTCGTGCAGCACGAGCCCATGCAGCATCTGCAACGGCGCGCGTGATGCTTTGCGGACCTGCACGATGACCCGTTTCGCTGCCTCGCCCACATGTGGATGCAGCGGATAAACGCTCACCCCGGTCGCGGGCAGCGCCGCCAGCGCTTCTCCCATCCGGTCGCTGCGCAGGATGGCCGTGAATGTACCGCCGGACTTCGTCCGCTTCACGCCCACCGTGAGCCATTCAGCCAGTTCGCCCGCATCATGCAGTGCCCCGGCCCGCATCTCGTCGGGCGACACCCGGCCGCCCGCATGAAACGGCGGATTGCACATCACATGGTCGTAGTCGCGCCTCATATCCGTCGGCAGTTCGAGCACATCGACGGTTACGAACACGACCCGCTCGCCTATGCCATTCGTGCTCGCGTTCTGGTTCGCCAGCGTCACCAGTTCGCTCTCGATCTCGGCGCCCACCAAGCGCACGCCGGCCACACGCACCGCAAGACACAGGCCCGCTGTCCCCGCCCCGCTTCCCAGCTCCAGCACCTCGTCGCCTCTGCGCGCAGGAACCGCGGCGGCCAACATCACGGCGTCCAGTCCGGCGCGAAATCCGTCCTTGCGCTGGCGCACCACCACCTTGCCGCCCAGAAACCGGTCCTCGGTGATCTCGACCGGCGCCTGCCGCGCGCCTTCCACGCGCGCCACGCCCTCCGCAAGAATCCCCTTCGCCTGTTCAAAATCGTCGTCGGCGACCATCAACCGGCGCGGCAAAATGCCCAGACTGCCGTCCATCACCGAGGCATTTTCATCGAACACGACGCTCTCGATCTCGGCGTCCGCCAGCAAGCTGCGCGCGAAGCTCAGCAATACCGGGTCGTTGGTTTTCAGGACGGGACGCATGGCAGCTCTGCTCGCGTGATGGTGTCCCGAGTGAGGGGATTGGCCGTCTTGACCGGGCCACAATCGCCTCCCAATCTCGCAAATGCCGGGGTGACCCGGCAAGGAGCGCCCATGCTGAAGCCGGACAAGCGCAAGACGACCAACGGGGTTTCGCCCGTGGAACGTCTGCATGCGCTGGTCGTGGACGACATGGCGGCGACCGACCGCATGATCCACGCCCGCATGGGTAGCGGCGTCGCGCTGATCCCCGATCTCGCCAAGCACCTGATCGATTCCGGCGGCAAGCGGCTGCGACCCATGCTGACCCTCGCCGCCGCACAGCTCGGCGGCTACACCGGCGACAAGCACATCAACCTCGCGGCCGCTGTCGAGTTCATCCACACCGCCACGCTGCTGCACGACGACGTGGTGGACGCCAGCACGCTCCGCCGTGGCAAGGTCGCCGCCAACCTTGTATGGGGCAACAAGGCGACCGTCCTCGTTGGCGACTTCCTGTTCAGCCGCGCCTTCGAAATGATGGTCGATACCGACAGCTTGCGCGTCCTCCAGATCCTCGCCGGCGCCTCCGCGGTGATCGCGGAAGGCGAAGTGATGCAGCTCAAGTCCGAGAGCAATCTCGGCACCACGGAAGAGCATTACCTGAAGGTCGTCGGCGCCAAGACCGCCGCGTTGTTCGCCGCGGCGGCCGAATCCGGCGCCACGCTGTGCGACAAGGGACCCGCCTTCATCGAGGCGATGCGCAGCTATGGCGAGAGCCTCGGCATCGCGTTTCAGCTCGTTGACGATGCGCTCGACTATTCCGGCAGGCAGGCGCTGATGGGCAAGGCCGTCGGCGACGACTTCCGCGAAGCCAAGGTTACTCTGCCCGTCATCCTCGCCTATGAGCGCGCGGACAAGCAGGCGCAACAGTTCTGGAAGCGCGTCATCGAAACCGGACCGCAGAGCGAGCCTGATCTTGAGCGCGCGATCTCGTACGTTGAGTCCACCGGCGCGATCCAGGAGACCATGACCCGCGCGCGCCACTACGCGGATGCCGCCGCGGCCGCACTGGCGCCGCTGCCGCAGAGCGAGGTCCGCAGCGCGCTCAGCGACATCGCCGATTTCTGCGTCGAACGCGCCTACTAGCCGAAGCGCGTCGCGCTCACCCACCATTTGGGATGCGAGCGCTCCAGCGCGATGGCAGCCATCGCCGCCGCGTCGTCGTCCTCGAACAGTCCGAAGCAGGTCGCACCGCTGCCGCTCATGCGCCACAAGAGGCACCCCGGCATGCGCGATAGCTCGCTGAGCGCCTTGCCAATTGCCGGCGCGATCTCGATCGCCGGCGCCTGAAGATCGTTCGACGTCAGTTTCAAATAGGTGACCAGCCCGTTCACATCGCGTGCCCGCACTTCATGCGAAACCGCACCGACACCGCGCCGCGTCTTTAATGCCTTGAACACCGGCCCCGTCGGCACCGCCACGCGCGGATTGACCAGCACCGCGGCGACGCCCGGCACGCCGTCGGCAGCCGTCACACGCTCGCCGCGTCCTTCCATCCACGATGCTTTGCCGGCCAGGCACACCGGCACGTCCGACCCGAGACCCACGGCGATCCGGGCAAGCTCTTCGTCGGATATCGGCAGCTCCCACAACCGGGCCAGCGCGCGCAGTGCCGCCGCCGCATCCGCCGAGCCACCGCCGATACCAGACGCGACCGGCAGGTTCTTGATCAGCGTGATCGCTGCGGCCAGATCGCGATCGACATCAGCTGCCAGTGCACGCGCCGCGCGCACCACGAGGTTATCGGGATCGAGGCCGAGGTCCACGCCGAAGGGGCCGTCGATTTCCAGCGACAATTCGTGCGCCGGCTCGAACGACAGCTCATCGCCCGTGCCGGCGAATACCACCAGGCTTTCGAGATCGTGGAATCCGTCGGCCCGCCGTTCGCCGACGTGCAGGAACAGATTGATCTTTGCCGGCGCGAACTCTCTTAGCGGCTCAGTTGGGCTTGGCACCGGCGTCCAGCCCGTCCGTCAGCTTCTTCTCGATGATCGCCTTGGCGTCGTCGCTAGGCCCGAAGGCAAGCGCATGGTTCCACTGGAACTGCGCTTCCATCTTGCGCCCCACGCGCCAATAGGCGTCCCCGAGGTGATCGTTGATCGTCGGATCGCCCGGCACCAGCTCGACCGCCTTCTCGAGCGTCCTGGCCGCGTCGGCAAAGCGGCCGAGCTTGTAGTACGCCCAGCCCACGCTGTCGGCGATGTAGCCATCGGTCGGCTTCAGCGTGTGCGCCTTCTCGAGCATCGCGAGCGCTTCGGGAATGTTGCGGTTCTGGTCCACCCAGCTGTAGCCAAGATAGTTCAGCAGCGTCGGCTCGTTCGGCGCCAGTTGCAGCGCGCGCTTCAGATCCATCTCCGCCGCGCTCCAGTTCTTGTTGCCCTCTTCCGACACGGCGCGTGCGAAGAACAGCGGCCAGTTCGACGGCTTGTCGGTCCCGAGCAGATCGACGGCATGGTTGTAGGCATCCGCCGCCTCGGGGAACTTGCTCGTGCTGCGATAGGTGTCACCCAGCGCCGTCCACGCCTCGACATCCTGCGGATTGGCGACCGTGAGCGCTTTCAGTTGGTCGATCGCCTTGTCGCCATGCCCGAGCCGCGCCTCGTCCAGCGCAATCTCCACCGCCGCCATGCGGTAGTAGGGCGACTTCTTGTCGATCGTCGAATAGACCGCGATGGCATCCTCGTACTTCTGTAGATTCTCCAGCCGGTCGGCGAGCAGCACGGCGCCGAGATCAAGACTGGGCCGCATGTAGAGCGCCAGCCGCATGTACAGGATCGAGACGTCGGCGCTCTGATCGTCCGTCAGCGAGGCCGCAATGCCGAACAATGCTTCCGCCGCACCGTCCGCCGGCGAGGTTACGAGTGCATCGGGCCGCTTGCCCGCCTTGATGCGTTCCAGCCCGACTTCGGCGATCTGTTTCAGTCCCGGCTCGTTCAGCATCTTGGTGTAGAGCGTCGTTGCGTCGTCCTTGCGGCCCTGCCGCTCCAGAAACCGGCCATAGGCATCGACGATGCGCGGGCTCAAACCGCCTGCCATCACCGTCTTGTAGGACGTGTCGGCCACTTGCGCGTCGCCGACATAGTCCGCCAGCAGCGCAAGATGGAACATCGACAGCGCATCGGCGCCGCCCTGCGCGCGCAGCGACGCGAGATCGGCAATCGCCGCCGCCTTGTCGCCCGTGCCCGCCGCAGCCCAGCCGTCGATCAGACCGATGGTCAGGGACGTGAACGGTCCCTTCTCGGAAAGCTGGATCTGCTTGCGCGCACCTGCAAAGTCCTTGCGCTTCATCGCGGCCACCGCCAGCGTCAACCGCGCCGCCCGGTCACCGGAATTGATCGCCACGACCCGTTCCGCCAGCTTGGCTGCGGTGTCGATATCGCCCGAGGATGTCGTGAAGAAGAATGCCAGCGCCAGAAGTTGCTGGTTCGCCGGATCGGCGTTGAGGCTGGCGCGATAATACTGTGCGGCATCCTTCAGATTGTGCTGGCTTACCGCGAACCGCGCCGAGAGATAGTTGCCGAACTCGACCGCGTCGGCGTCTCGCGCCGCCGCAGTCGGCTTCGTCTCGCCGCCGGCCGTCGTGTTCATTCCGCCGGTTGTGCAGGCGCCGAGCAGGAGCGCCGCACCAAGAACCGCAATCGTCGTCTTACGCAATGCCGCCTCACATGTTGGGGTAGTTCGGGCCGCCCCCACCCTCGGGCGTTACCCAGTTGATGTTCTGCGCCGGATCCTTGATGTCGCAGGTTTTGCAATGCACGCAGTTCTGCGCGTTGATCTGGAACCGCGGACCGCTCGTCTCCTGCACGACCTCATAAACGCCCGCCGGGCAATAGCGCTGCGCCGGCTCATCGTATTCCGGCAGGTTTACCCGGATCGGGATACTAGGGTCGGTCAACTTCAGGTGAACCGGCTGGTCTTCCTCGTGGTTGGTATTGGACAAAAATACCGACGAAAGTTTGTCGAAACTGATAACGCCGTCGGGTTTCGGATAAGCAATCTTCTTCGAAGAAGCGGCCGGTTTCAGGGTCGCGTAGTCCGGTTTGCCGTGCTTCAGCGTGCCGAACGGCGAGAACCCGAACAGCTGGTTGAACCACATGTCGATGCCACCCAGCGGCATCAGGCCGATGAATGTCCCGAACCTGGACCACAGCGGCTTCACGTTCCGCACGCGCCTGAGATCCTTGTAGATGTGGCTCTGGCGCAGGTTCTCTTCGTAGGTCTCGACCGTATCATTGGCGCGCCCTGCCGCCAGCGCCGCCGCGACAGCTTCCGCCGCGAGCAAGCCGCTCTTCACCGCGTTGTGGCTGCCTTTGATGCGCGGCAGGTTCATGAAGCCGGCCGAACACCCGATCAGCGCTCCGCCTGGGAACGCGAGCTTTGGGATCGACTGCAAGCCGCCTTCGGTTACCGCGCGGGCGCCATAACCGATGCGCTTGCCGCCCTGGAGATACTGCTTCAGCAGCGGATGCTGTTTCACGCGCTGGAATTCGTCGAACGGCGAAGTGTACGGGTTCTGATAGTTCAGGTGCAGCACGAACCCGATGGAGCACAGGTTCTCGCCCCAGTGATACATGAACACGCCGCCGCCGGTGCGATTGTCCAGCGGCCAGCCCATGGTGTGCAGCACCATGCCCTTCTTGTGGTTCTCCGGCTTGAGTTCCCACAGCTCCTTCAGCCCGATGCCGAACTTCTGGTAGTCGCGCCCCTCCGACAGCTTGTAGTCGGCGATCAGCCGCTTCGACAGCGAGCCGCGCGCGCCTTCGGCGAACAGCGTGTACTTGCCCAGGATATTCATCCCCGGCGTGAAGCCGTCCTTGTGATGACCGTCCTTCGCCACGCCCAGGTCGCCGGTCGTGACGCCTTTCACGACGTTGTTCTCGATCACCAGATCGGCCGCCGGGAATCCCGGATAGATCTCGACGCCCAGCGCCTCGGCCTGTGTCGCCAGCCATTTGCAGACGTTCGACAGACTGGCGATGTAGTTGCCGTGATTGTGCATCAGCGGCGGGAAGATGAAGTTCGGAATCCGGATCGAGCCCGCCGCTCCCAGCAAGTAGAACCGGTCATCCGTCACCGGCGTGTCCAGCGGACAGCCTTTCTCTTTCCAGTCCGGGAAAAGCTCTTCGATCCCGATCGGATCGATCACCGCGCCCGACAGGATGTGCGCGCCGACTTCCGAGCCCTTCTCCAGAAGGCAGACCGTGATGTCCGGATTGACCTGCTTCAGCCGGATCGCCGCCGACAGGCCCGCCGGCCCGCCGCCCACGATCACGACGTCATATTCCATGCTCTCGCGCTGGATTGGCTCTGCGTCGGCCATTGCTCAAAAACTCACATTCATCCCCGTAAACCCCTTATGGGACGGTAGGATTCGGCGGTCAACCGCGCCTAGTATCGCGTCCATGCCTTCCCCCGAGGACACCCTTTCGACCCTGAGCTGGCTGGTCGAAGCCGGCGCCGACGAAGCTGTCGGCGACGCACCAGTGGACCGTTTTGTGACACGTCCGTCTCCCTCCGGTGGGGCAGTCGACGTGGCGCAACCGCGCCGGATGAGCGCGACTCCTGCGCCGGCACGCAAGCCACTCCCACCCCGCTCTGCTCCGTCCTCGCAAGGCGAAGGCAAGCGCCCGCTCGCCAACATCACGCCCGCGAACAGCGGCCCGCTCGCGACGGACGGCTACGGCGCCGCGATCGACATTGCCGCACGCTGCAACTCGCTCGCCGAACTCAAAGCCGCGCTCGAATCGTTCGAAGGCTCGCAGCTCCGGAAGCTCGCGACCAACACCGTCTTCGCCGACGGCAATCCCGACTCGCAGGTTCTCTTCATCGGCGAAGCCCCCGGCCGCGAAGAGGACGCCGCCGGGCTCCCCTTCGTCGGCAAGGCGGGCAAGCTGCTCGATCAGATGCTGAAAGCGATCAACGTCGACCGCCGCTCGTCCTACATCGTCAACGTCATGCCCTGGCGTCCGCCGGACAACCGCAACCCCGATCCGGGTGAGGTTGCGATCTGCATCCCGTTCCTGCGCCGCCACATCGAGCTTGCCCAACCCAAAGTGATTATCCTCTTGGGCGCCGTCGCGGCGCGGCACGTCCTGGGCCTGAACGATGGAATCATGAAACTCCGGGGCCGCTGGCTTGATTACCGGATCGGTTCCGAAATGATTCCAGTCTTACCGACTCTTCACCCCGCGTACTTGCTTCGCCAGCCCGCACATAAGAAACTGGCGTGGCGCGATTTGCAGTCCCTTGCCGACCGGCTGGATGCGCTGGGCCTTAATGGCGCCAAAGATCGCTAGCACTCTTGCCCGCACGGGGCGCTTCGAAGAGAACGGTTGGGATGCGGAAATCGGCACCTGCACTGATCACCCTGGCTGTTGCCGCGACCTGCGGCGTTGCGCGAGCGGAGATGCCGCTCCCTCCGGACAACGGCCTCGCCGCCAGTGTTCCGATCAATGTGCTGTCGGCCACCGACGTTGATCTCTATCGCCAGATCTTCGCCGCCGAACGCGCCGGACGCTTCGCCGATGCCAACGCCCTGCTCGCCAGAGTTTCCGACCAGTCGCTCAAGGGTTATGCGCTCGCAGAAGGCTATCTTTCGCCCTACGGAAGTGTGCCGCTGTCCGACCTCACGGACTGGCTGCGCAGTTACGCCGATCTTCCGATCGCCGACCGCATCTATCGTCTTGCCGTTCAGCGCGCGTCGAAGCGCATCCATAAGAAGCATCACCAGACGGTGCTTGTGATGACCGCGAGCGTGCCGGTGCCATCCGCCGCGCCTCGCAAGCGCGCCGGCAGCTACGAAGAGTTCGACACGCCAGATCCGCCGCTGAGTTCGCCCGCCGGCCTCGCCGCGCGCGGCACCATCGAGGCATATATCAAGGCCGATCAGCCGGACCAGGCGGCAGCCGTGCTTCGTCAGGCGGCAGCCAACGGCGCGTCCGAATATGACGTCGCGCGCCTGACGGCCCGCGTGTCCGCGTCCTACATCGCCGAAGGCGAAGATCAGGCCGCGTACGACACGGCGATCAGCGTGCAGGGAACGATCCGTCAGGCCGTGCCAACGCTCGACTGGTACGCCGGCTTCTCGGCTTTCCGCATCGGCGACTATGAGAACTCCGCCAACCGCCTCGAAATCCTCGCGGCATCGCAGACGGTGCCGAACTACCTGCGCAGCCAGGCGGCGTTCTGGGCGGCGCGCGCGCATCTGCGCTTCGGAGATCCGCAACGCGTGGTCACGCTGCTCAATGCAGCCGCACGCGAGCAACCAACCTTCTACGGCATTCTCGCGGCCCGCTCGCTCGGTCTCGACACCGAAGCGAACTTCCGCGATCCCGTTCTCACCGGGGCCGATCTTTCCGCGCTGATGATGGAGCCCGGCGCACACCGCGCCATGGCGCTCACCCAGATCGGCGAGGAGCGCAACTACCAGGGCGAAGAGATCAACCGCGCCTTCAACAGCAGCGACGGCAGTCACGACATCGCCTACGCCGCACTCGCCCGCCGCACAGGCCAGCCCAACACCGAGATGCGCGCCAGTGAAGCGGTCGCTGGCCACAGCGGCCCGCTGCTCACCGGCCTCTTCCCCATCCCGCCTTACAAGCCCGATGGCGGCTACACGCTCGATCCCGGCCTCGTTCTTGCCTTCGTGCGCGCCGAGAGCCGTTTCGTTCCCGAAGCGGTGTCTTCCGCCGGCGCGCGCGGCCTGATGCAGCTCATGCCGTCCGCTGCCGTGAAGTTCGGTGGCGCCGGCGCTACCGCGTCGCTGAACGACGCCTCGTTCAACATGGCGCTTGGCCAGCGCTACCTCGCCTATCTGATCGACCAGTACGGCGGCAACCTGGTGCACGTGCCCGCCGCGTACAACGCGGGAACCGGCCGCGTCACGGGCTGGCAGAATGCGCGCCTCGGCAAGGAAGACGACGCACTCACCTTCATCGAGAGCATCCGCATCTCGGAGACGCGCTATTACGTCAAGCGCGTGCTCATGTATCACTGGATGTACAACCGCCGCATGGGCAACGCGTCGCCGAGCCTCGATCAGACGGCGGCAGGCGGCTGGCCGATCTATCATCCGCCGACGCAGCCACCGATGCCCGCGACGCCACGCCCGCCCGCCAATCCTCCGCCGCCTTCCGGCAACACCGTCGTCAGCGATGCCCGGTATTGACGAGAGCATAGCCTTCGTCCCGGTCCGCATCGCGATCATGACGGTGTCGGACACGCGCACGCTCGCCGACGACAAGTCCGGCGATACCCTCGCCGCGCGCATCGCCGAAGCGGGCCACGAACTCGCCGCCCGCGTCATCGTCACCGACGATCAGGCGAAGATCGCCGCACAGCTCAAGGCATGGATCGCCGACAAGACCATCGATGCGGTGATCTCCACCGGCGGCACCGGCCTCACCGGCCGCGACGTCACCGTCGAAGCCTTCAAATCGGTCTTCGAGAAAGAGATCGAAGGCTTCGCTGCGATCTTCCACCAGATCAGCTTCACCAAGGTCGGTACGTCCACCGTCCAGAGCCGCGCTTGTGGCGGCGTTGCTGGCGGCACGTACCTCTTCGCCCTCCCCGGTTCCCCCGGAGCAGTGAAGGACGGCTGGGACGGCATCCTCAAGCACCAGCTCGACATCCGCTACCGCCCCTGCAATTTCGTGGAAATCATGCCGCGCCTGACGGAAGACCCCTCGCGCCCGCGCAAGCCGTAGAATTTCGCGCTACCCTGTCGAAATACGAAACCCGCGCGCGTCATCGCAATGTCCCGGTCCTTGAAGCCGGCCACCGATGAAGGGAAATCCCATGCAATTCATGCTCTTCGCCTGGACCCGCGAGGGTTATTTCCAGGCGCTGCCGCCGGCCGAACAGCAATCCGCCGCCGGCGCCTATGTCGCGTTCGGCGAGGCGCTGCGCAAGGAGAACGTGCTCGTCTCCTCCAACCGCCTGCGCCCCAGCGGCGAGACCACCCAGGTCACCCTCGACAACGGCAAAACGCGCGTGCTCAACGGTCCCTACGCCGAAACCAAGGAACAGCTCGGCGGCTACTTCCTGATCGACGTGCCCGATCTCGATGCCGCGATGTCCTGGGCGGCGCGCTGCCCGGCCGCCAGCCACGGCACCGTCGAAATCCGCCCGCTCTGGGCCATGTGAGGAACCCACGATGGAATATCTCCTCCTGATCTACGCCGACGAG
>Ga0207680_10001276_pt1 | contig 11922 bp, 10 predicted proteins | sample KBSS23metaG_FD_184321 | JGI IMG/M metagenome (GOLD analysis project Ga0207680, IMG submission 184321) | Switchgrass rhizosphere microbial communities from Kellogg Biological Station, Michigan, USA - KBS S2-3 metaG (SPAdes) (version 2) | ecosystem: Host-associated > Plants > Roots > Rhizosphere... | reverse complement strand
GTCGTGGACGCTTTTCATGAAAGCATGGAAGTGAACGCGGGTCTTGCGCCGCAGCGGAACCGTCGCATAAAAGGCATCCATCAGGAAGCTCTTGCCGCGGCCGACACCTCCCCACAGATAGACGCCGCGCGGAGGCAACGGCGGATGGAACCAGCGGCGCAGAAGCGACAGCCTCGCCCTGCGAAATTCGACCAGCTCATCGTGCAGGCGCTGCAGCCGGTCGAGGGCGCCGCGCTGCGAGTGGTCGAGGACGATCCGGCGGCGATCGAGCTCGGGCCTGAGGTGCGCGAGCAGCGAGCCATCTCGCGCCGTCGTAACGTAGGCTTCGGCTACGGCTTCGTTCATGAGAGGGCGACAATGATCATGAACGAGGAATCCACGGCGCTCAGTAGTTGAGCGCGCGCTTGTCGACTGCCAGCGCCGCCTCCCGAGTCACCTCGGACAGCGACGGATGCGCGTGGCAGATGCGCGCGATGTCCTCGCTCGCGGCGCCGAATTCCATCGCGACCACGCCCTCGGCGATCAGCTCGGAGGCGAGCGGGCCGATCGCATGCATGCCGAGCACGCGGTCGGTCTTTGCGTCCGCGAGCAGCTTGACGAAGCCACGGGTATCGCCCAGCGCTCGCGCGCGGCCGTTGGCCATGAACGGAAACATGCCGGCGCGGTAGGCGACGCCCGCAGCCTTCAGTTGCTGCTCGTTCTGGCCCACCCACGCGATCTCGGGTGACGTATAAATGACCCAGGGCACGGTGTTGAAATCGACGTGGCCGTGCTGGCCGGCGATGCGCTCGGCGACAGCGACGGCTTCCTCCTCGGCCTTGTGGGCGAGCATCGGCCCGCGCACGACGTCGCCTATCGCCCAGACATTGGCGAGATTAGTCCTGCACTCTTCGTCGACGGCGACGAAGCCGCGCTCGTCGAGGGTCAGCCCGACGCTTTCCGCATTGAGTCCGGCGGTGTGCGGAACACGCCCGATCGATACGATCAGCCGGTCGAACGTCGCGGTCTGCGCCCTGCCCTCGGCGTCGGTATATTCGACGCCGACATTCTTGTTGACCGTGATCTTGCCGATTGCGCAGCTCAGGCGTATCGACAGACCCTGCTTGGCGAAAAGCTTCCAGGCTTCCTTGGCGACCTGCTCGTCGGCGGCGCCCAGGAAAACCGGTAGCGCCTCGAGCACCGTGACTTCGGCGCCGAGCCGCCGCCAGACGCTGCCCATTTCGAGGCCGATGACGCCGGCGCCGATGACCCCGAGCGTCTTCGGCACCTCGGGGATCGCCAGCGCGCCTTCGTTGTCCAGGATAAATCGATTGTCGAACGGCGCACCCGGCAGCGCGCGCGGCTTCGATCCGGTCGCGATGATGACGTGCTTCGCGGCGAGCGTCTGGTTGCTGGCGCCGGACACGGCAATCTGCCAGCCGGCATCACCGTTCGCGGCGACGAAGCTGCCGGTGCCGTTGAAAAATGCGATCTTGTTCTTCTTGAACAGGTAGACGATGCCGTCGTTGTTCTGACGGACGACCTTGTCCTTGCGCGAGAGCATCTGCCCCAGGTTCAGCGCAAGACCCTTCACCTCGATGCCGTGATCGGCAAAGGCGTGCCCCGCGTGCTCATAATTCTCGGACGACTGCAGCAGCGCCTTCGACGGAATGCACCCGACGTTGGTGCAGGTGCCCCCTGGCGCGGGTTTGCCTTCGGCGGTCTTCCAGTCGTCGATACACGCAACCTTGAAACCCAGCTGCGCCGCGCGGATGGCCGCGGTGTAGCCGCCGGGTCCGGCACCGATCACGACGACGTCAAAGGGCTCTGCCATGGGCTTTCGCGCCGATCACAGATCGAGCAGCATCCGCGCCGGGTCCTCCAGCGCTTCCTTGATCGCCACCAGGGAGAGCACGGCTTCGCGACCATCGATGATGCGGTGGTCATACGACTGCGCCAGGTAATTGATCGGGCGGATGACGATCTGCCCGTTCTCGACGACCGCGCGCTCGCGCGTCGCATGCACGCCGAGGATCGCCGATTGCGGCGGATTGATGATCGGCGTCGACAGCATCGAACCGAACACGCCGCCGTTGGAAATCGTGTAGGTGCCGCCGGTCAGCTCCTGCACGGTCAGCTTGCCGTCCTGCGCGCGCTTGCCGAAATCGGCGATCTGCCGCTCGATCTCGGCGATCGTCAGCTGATCGGCGTCGCGCAGGATCGGGACCACCAGTCCGCGCGGGCTGCCGACGGCGATACCGATATCGAAATAACCGTGATAGATGATGTCGGTCCCATCGATCGATGCGTTGACCGCGGGAAATTTCTTTAGCGCGTGCACCGCCGCCTTGATGAAAAAGCCCATGAAGCCCAGCTTGACGCCGTATTCCTTTTCGAAGCGGTCCTTGTAGCGGTTGCGCAGCTCGATCACCGGCGCCATGTTGACTTCGTTGAACGTCGTCAGGATGGCAGCGGTCGACTGCGACTGCACCAGCCGCTCGGCGACCCGCTGGCGCAGCCGCGACATCGGAACGCGCTGTTCCGGCCGCGCGCCGAGAGTCGCTAGCGATTGAACCGCCGACGGGGCCGACGGCGCCTTCGCTGCCGGCGCGGCGCCTTGCGCTTGGTCGGCCTGCGCCGGCAACGTCCGAGTCGCGGCGACAACATCCTCCTTGGTGATCCGCCCGCCGCGGCCCGTCCCCGCCACATCGGCCGCTCCCAGGTTTTGCTCGGCCATCATCTTGCGCGCCGCAGGCAGTGCGGTCGCGCCGGGGGCGGCCGGAGATGTCGCTGCGGCGGATGCATTTCCCGAAACTGGAGCTGGATTCGCGGCGGAGGCCGCGGCGGTCGGAGCCGGCGGCGCCGCTGCGACGCCGGCATGGGCCGCTGCCTGCGCTCCGGTGTCGAGCACCGCGATGACTTCCTGCGCGGTGACTGTCGAGCCGTCGCCGCGCCGTATTTCGGTCAGCACGCCTGAATCGGGCGCCGGCAGCTCGAGCACGACCTTGTCGGTTTCGATATCGACCAGATTCTCGTCGCGCTTGACCGCGTCGCCGGCCTTCTTGTGCCAGTTGACCAGTGTCGCCTCGGTGATCGACTCTGGCAGCACCGGCACTTTGACTTCAATCAGCATCTTCCATCCCTGTAGTACGGACCGGTGCGTGCGAACGCGCCTTTCTCGCCGAGCTCTTGCTTCTTCTCGCTGCCGCCCGCCATCGAGAACTCAATGCGCTGTCACCATTTCTCCCGACCTCAGCGTGGCCGCGAACGCTTCCTCGACAACTGCCTTCTGCTGTTCCAAATGCTTGGACAGGTAGCCGACGGCGGGTGATGCCGAGATCGGACGGCCGGCATAAGCGAGCACCTGCTTGTCGCCGATGTCGGCGCGCATGTACGCGCGAAGCCGGTACCAGGCGCTCTGGTTCTGCGGCTCCTCCTGGCACCAGACCACTTCGGTCGCATTCGGATAGCGTGCGACCTCGCCCTTGAAATCCGCGTGCGGAAACGGATACTGCTGCTCGAGCCGGATGACCGCAATGTCGGCGATCTTCTGCTCCCGCCGGTGCGCCAGCAGATCGTAGTAGACCTTGCCGCTGCAGACGATCACGCGGCGCACATTGCTCGCGACCGGTTTGTCGATGTCGCCGATGACCGTCTGGAATTTGCCATTGGCGAGCTCGTCCATCGTCGACACGGCCTCCTTGTGCCGCAACAGGCTCTTCGGGCTCATCACGATCAGCGGCTTGCGGAAGTTGCGCACCATCTGCCGGCGCAGCAGGTGGAAGATTTGCGCCGGAGTCGTCGGCACGCACACCTGCATATTGTGTTCTGCGCACAATTGAAGATATCGCTCGGGCCGCGCCGAGGAATGCTCGGGGCCCTGGCCCTCGTAGCCGTGCGGCAGCAGCAAGGAGAGCCCGCAGACGCGGCCCCATTTGACTTCGCCGGCCGCAATGAACTGGTCGATGACCACCTGCGCGCCGTTGGCGAAGTCACCGAACTGCGCTTCCCATACGACGAGCTTGTTGGGCTCGGAGGTCGCGTAGCCGTACTCGAATCCGAGCACGGCCGCCTCGGACAGTACCGAGTCGATCACCTCGAAATCAGGCTGCCCTTGCTTGATGTGCTGCAGCGGCACCCAGATCCCGGCGTCCCATTTTTCGCGATTCTGATCATGCAGCACCGCGTGGCGATGCGAGAACGTGCCACGACCGGTGTCCTGTCCCGATAGCCGCACGCCGTAGCCCTGGTCGACCAGCGTCGCGTAAGCGAGTGTTTCGGCCATGCCCCAGTCGAGCGGCAGTGTGCCCTCGCCCATCGCACGGCGATCGGCGATCACCTTTTCCACCCGTGGGTGCAGCTTGAAGCTAGGAGGGACGTCGGTGACGCGCTTCGCCAGCTCGGTCAACCTCTGCAGCGGGACCGTCGTATCCGCCTCGTCGGCCCAGTGCCGTCCGACGAACCGGGTCCAGTCGACCGAGAACGGCGGCTTGTAGTTCGAAAGGATGGTGGTATTGGTGTGATAGCCCTTGTCCATCGCCTGGCGATAGGTCGCGATCATCGCCTCGGCATCGGCGGCGGTAATTATCCCTTCCTTGACGAGCTTTTCGGCGTACCGCGCCCGCGTACCGGGATGCTCGCGGATGCGCTTGTACATCAGCGGTTGCGTGATCATCGGCTCATCGGCCTCGTTGTGGCCCTGCTTGCGAAAGCAGACGAGGTCGATGAAAACGTCCTTGTCGAATTTCTGCCGGAACTCGATCGCGACCTCGATCGCGAGCAGGCAAGCCTCGGGGTCGTCGCCGTTGACATGGAAAATCGGCGCCTCGACCATCTTGGCGACGTCGGTGCAATAGAGCGTGCCGCGCGTATCGCGCGGATCCGATGTGGTGAAGCCAATCTGATTGTTGATCACGAGGTGGATCGTGCCGCCCGTGCGGTAGCCGCGCGTCTGCGACAGGTTGAGCGTCTCCTGCACGACGCCCTGCCCCGCGATCGCCGCATCGCCGTGGATCAGCACTGGCATCACCTGGTCGAAGGTCGGATCCCTGCGACGGTCCTGCCGTGCGCGGACCGACCCTTCGACGACCGGATCGACGATCTCCAGATGCGACGGGTTGAAAGCGAGCGTCAGGTGCATCGGGCCGCCCGGCGTGACCACGTCGGAAGAGAATCCCTGGTGGTACTTGACGTCGCCGGCCGGAAGGTCGACCTCGTGCCGGCCCTCGAACTCGGCGAACAGGTCCTTGGGCATCTTGCCCAGCGTATTGACCAGCACGTTCAGCCGGCCGCGATGCGCCATGCCGATGACCATTTCCTGCACGCCGCCGGCGCCCGCCTTCTGGATCAGGTGGTCGAGCATCGGAATCATCGTGTCGCCGCCCTCGGCGGAAAAACGTTTTTGCCCGACGTACTTGGTGCCCAGGTAGCGCTCGAGCGTCTCCGCCGCGGTCAGTCGCTCCAGGATATGCCGCCGAAACTCCGGCGCGTAGCTAGGCCGGGAGCGCAGCGGCTCCAGCCGTTGCTGGATGAACCGCTTTTGCGTGGTATCGGCGATGTACATGTACTCGGCGCCGAACGTGCGGCAATACGTTTCCTGCAGCGCACCGATCAGGTCGCGCAAGCGCATCCGGCTCGCGCCCTGCGGCGCACCCTTATACGACCCGGTGTCGAACTCGCTGTCGAAATCGGCGTCGGTAAAGCCGTAGGTCTTGACGTCGAGATCGGCGATGTACGGGCGCTCGGCGCGCTGCAGCGGATCGAGGTCGGCCTGGAAGAATCCGACCGTGCGATACTTGCTGATCAGTCTCAGCACCAGGACCTGCTTGTGCATCGCCGCCGCGTCGACCATCGGCGCGGCGAGCCGGCGGTTTTTCGCCAGCTGGATGAACGACTCGACGACCGGCGCCTGCGGCACGTCCTGCACGCCGCCGCGCAGCGTATCGAAGTATGCCCGCCAGTCGGGACCGACGGCGCCCGGATCGCCCAGGTATCTCTCGTACTGTTCTTCGATGAACGGCGCATTTCCGCCGAACAGCGTGCTGGTCTCTTCGAACTCCCTGATCATGCTCATGGCTTTACCTATATCGGGGCGGGACCGCCGCGGCGCAAGCGACGGATCTAGCGCTGGGCGATCGGCGCGACCTCGCGCCGCGTAGCACCCGTGTAGAGCTGCCTCGGGCGGCCGATCTTCTGGTCGGGATCGGAGATCATCTCGTTCCATTGCGCGATCCAGCCGACGGTGCGCGCCAGGGCGAAGATCGCGGTGAACAGGCTGACCGGGATCCCGATCGCGCGCTGGACGATGCCCGAATAGAAGTCGACGTTCGGATAGAGCTTGCGCGAGACGAAATAATCGTCCTCGAGCGCGATCTTCTCCAGCGCCATCGCCAGCTTGAACAGGCGATCGTCGTGCAGTCCCAGCTCCTCGAGAACCTCATGGCAGGTTTCCCGCATCAGCTTCGCACGCGGGTCGTAGTGCTTGTAGACCCGGTGGCCGAATCCCATCAGCTTGACACCGGAATTCTTGTCCTTGGCGCGCTTGATGAACTCGCCAATCCTCGACACGTCGCCGATCTCCTCGAGCATGTTGAGCGCGGCTTCGTTGGCGCCGCCGTGCGCGGGTCCCCACAGGCAGGCGATGCCCGCGGCGATGCAGGCGAACGGATTAGCCCCCGACGATCCCGCCAGCCGCACCGTCGACGTCGATGCGTTCTGCTCATGGTCGGCGTGCAGGGTGAAGATCCGGTCCAGCGCGCGCACCAGGACATCGTTGACCTTGTAGTCTTCGCAGGGGACCGAAAACATCATTCGCATGAAGTTCGCCGCGTACGAGAGCTCATTGCGCGGATACACGAACGGCTGCCCCATCGTGTACTTGTAGCACATCGCCACCAGTGTCGGCAGCTTGGCGATCAGGCGGATCGCCGAGACCTCGCGGTGGTGCGCGTCGGTAATGTCGAGCGAATCGTGATAGAACGCCGACAGCGAGCCGGTCACGCCGACCAGCATCGCCATCGGATGCGAGTCGCGCCGGAAGCCGCGGAAGAACTGGCCCATCTGCTCGTGCACCATCGTGTGCATCGTCACCATCTGCACGAACTCTTCCTTCTGCTTGGCGTTCGGCAATTCGCCGTTCAACAGCAGATAGCAGACTTCGAGGAAATCGCACTGCACGGCGAGCTGCTCGATCGGGTAACCGCGGTAGAGAAGCTCGCCCTTGTCGCCGTCGATGTAGGTGATCGTCGACGCACAAGCAGCGGTCGAGAGGAATCCCGGGTCGTAGGTGAATTTGCCGGTCTTGGCATACAGCGCGCGGATATCGATCACCTCCGGGCCGATTGTGCCTGGCAGCACCGGAAAGCTTATCGGCGCAGTGCTGTCGCCGAAGTTCAGTGTCGCGTTGTGGTCGGTCATGGCATATGGCTCCAGGCGGCGGTCATGGGTGGACCGGCGGAATTTCCCGTCGTGTCCTCAAATGGATCTCAGGCATCCGATCAGCGGCAGCAGCGAGACGTCAGCGGGCTCCATGCGGCCGGACAGAATGTCCCACAGGTCGTTGTCGCTATAGTCCAGCAGAAGGTCGAGCGCGGCAACATCGGCCGCGCTCAGCGCGCCGGCGCGGGCATCGAGAAATCTTTCGAGAATCAGATCGTTCTCCAGCATGCCGCGACGGCAGCGCCAGCGCAGACGGGCGAGCCAGCGCGCATCGACCCCGGCTCCCGCCGGCTGCTCGCCGGCCGACAGCGAAGCCTCGCAAGTCGTCGCAAGCGCGGGCCGGGCATCCACGCTGGCCTTCAGACGGCTCGTTTGACCAGCAGACTGCGAATCCTGCCGATCGCGGCCGACGGGTTCAGGCCCTTCGGGCAAACATCGACGCAGTTCATGATCGTATGGCAGCGGAACAGCCGGTACGGGTCGTCCAGGTTATCGAGGCGCTCGCTGGTCGCCTGGTCGCGCGAATCGGCGATGAAACGGTAGGCGTTGAGCAATCCGGCCGGCCCCACGAACTTGTCGGGATTCCACCAGAACGACGGGCACGCGGTAGAGCAGCAGGCGCAAAGGATGCATTCGTACAATCCATCGAGCTCTTCGCGCGCCTGCGGCGACTGCAGTCGCTCCTTCTCCGGCGGCGGCGTGTCGTCGACGACGTACGGCTTGATCGAATGATACTGCTTGAAGAACTGGCTCATATCGACGATCAGGTCGCGGATCACAGGCAGGCCCGGCAGCGGTCGCAACACGATCGGCTCGGAGAGCTCGCGCAAGTTGGTGATGCAGGCTAGGCCGTTCTTGCCGTTGATATTCATCGCGTCGGACCCGCACACACCCTCGCGACACGAGCGCCGGAACGCCAACGTGTCGTCGACCGCCTTCAGCCGGATCATCGCATCGAGCAGCATCCGGTCGTGCGGATCGAGCGCGACGTCGTAATCCTTCATATAGGGCGCGCTGTCCTTGGCCGGATCGTAGCGGTAAATGCGGAACTTCATCGGGTCTCGCTCTAGGGCCTAGTAAGTGCGCGTCTTCGGCGGGAAGGCGTCGACCGAGACCGGCTTCATGTTTACCGGCTTGTAGCCGAGGCGGTTCCCGTCGCGGAACCACAGGGTGTGTTTCAGCCAGTTCGCGTCGTCACGGTTCGGATAATCGCTGCGCGCCTGCGCACCGCGGCTTTCCCGGCGCGCCTCCGCCGATGTGATCGTCGCCTTGGCGACCTCGATTAGGTTGTCGAGCTCGAGCGCCTCGACTCTTGCCGTATTGAACGTCCGGCTCTTGTCCTGGATCGCGACCCGTTGCACGCGTCGCTCCAGCTCGAGGATCTTCGATACACCCTCGGTGAGCAACGCCTGATTGCGAAAGACGCCGCAATGCGTCTGCACGGTGCGGCGGAGCGTGTTCGCCACGTCGGCGACCTGCTCGCCTGTCGTCGCGCTATCGAGGCGCGCCAGACGAGCGAGCGCGGCATCGGCGGCGTGCGGCGGCAGCGGCTTGTGCGCTTGTCTCTGCAGGTTCTGGCCGACGATGAAGTCTCCGGCGGCACGACCGAACACAAGCAGATCCAGCAGCGAATTCGTGCCAAGACGATTGGCGCCGTGAACCGACACGCAGGCGCATTCGCCGATCGCGAAGAACCCCGGAACGATTGCATTCGGGTCGCCCCCGTCCGGCGCGACGACCTGGCCATGCACATTGGTCGGGATTCCGCCCATCATGTAGTGGATCGTCGGCACGACCGGAATCGGCTCGCGGATCGGATCGACATTGGCGAACTTGATCGCGATATCGCGGATCGACGGCAGCCGTTTCATGATCACCTCGGGTCCGAGATGATCGAGCTTCAGCAATACGTAGTCCTTGTGCGGACCGCAGCCGCGGCCCTCCTTGATCTCCTGGTCCATCGATCGCGAGACGATATCGCGCGACGCCAAGTCCTTCAGGTTCGGCGCGTAACGCTCCATGAAGCGCTCACCGTTGGCATTGAGCAGGATTCCACCTTCTCCCCGCACGGCCTCGGTGATCAGCACGCCTGCCCCTGCCACGCCGGTCGGATGGAATTGCCAGAACTCCATGTCCTCCAGCGGGATGCCTGCACGCGCGGCCATGCCCAGTCCGTCGCCGGTATTGATGAATGCATTGGTGCTCGCCGCGAAAATCCGGCCGCCGCCGCCGGTAGCGAACAACGTAGCCTTCGCCTGCAACAGCATCACTTCGCCGGTTTCCATCTCCAGCGCGGTGACGCCGAGCACTTCACCCTGCGCATCGCGGATCAGGTCCAGCGCCATCCACTCGACGAAGAATTGTGTTCGCGCGCGGACGTTGCGCTGATAGAGCGTGTGCAGCATCGCGTGTCCGGTCCGGTCTGCGGAGGCGACCGCGCGCTGGACCGATTTCTCGCCGAAGTTCGCCGAGTGCCCGCCGAACGGACGCTGGTAGAGCGTGCCGTCGGCGTTGCGGTCGAAGGGCATGCCGAAATGCTCGAGCTCGTAGACGACTTGCGGAGCCATCTTGCACATATACTCGATCGCGTCCTGGTCGCCGAGCCAGTCGGAGCCCTTGACGGTGTCGTACATGTGCCAAAGCCAGCTGTCCTCGCCCATGTTGCCGAGGCTGGCGCCGATGCCGCCCTGCGCAGCGACAGTATGCGAGCGCGTCGGAAAGACCTTCGACAGAACCGCGACCGACATGCCCGACTCGGCGAGCTGGAGCGAGGCGCGCATGCCGGCGCCGCCGGCACCGACGACGATAGCATCGAACTTGCGCACGGCGAGGTTCATTGTCCCGGCCTCCACAGGACCTCGACTAGCCATGCCGCGTAGCCGACCAGGACGATCACTGTGAGCACTTCCAGCACCACCCGAAGACCCGCCGGCTTGATGTAATCCATCCAGATGTCGCGCATGCCGATCCACGCATGCCAGAAAAGCGCCAGGCCGAACAACAGCGTGGCGATGCGAAACGCAGGATGCGCAAACAGCGCGGTCCACGATGCGTAATCGATGCCACCCCCGTACAGCGCTATGCCAAGCAGCAGCAGCGTGTACAGCGCCATGATTACGGCGGTCGCGCGCTGCGCCAGCCAGTCCTTCCACCCGTAGTGCGCGCCGACGATGACGCGCGTTACCAAAGCCGGGCTCCGATGATCGCGGTCAGCGCGAGACTGACGATCAGCACGGCGTAACTCGATTGCCGCGATGGTGTGAGCTCGGTCCCGATATGCAAATCGAGCAGCAGATAGCGGATGCCGGCGCAGAAATGATGAAGGTAGGCCCAGACGAGCCCAAGCAGCAGCAGCTTGGCGATCGGGTGGGCGAGGCTGGCCCGCAGCGCAGCATAGGCATCGGGGGAGGCAAGGCTTTGCTGGACCGCCCACAGCAGCAGGGGAATTCCGACCAGAAACAGCAGCGCACCGCTCAGGCGATGCAGGATCGAAACGATCGCGGGGACCGGCTGCCGGATCGCGATAAGATTGAGGTATACCGGACGCGCGGCCCGAGGAAGTCGCCCTGGAAGCTCGCTATCGGACATCGGCGCCCCGGCGGCTGCCGTCGGCATCAGGAGTTCCGCCATCGCGCATTTCGGGGAACGCACGACACGCCGCGCAGGTTGCGGCCGCTTGGCGCGAATCCGTCGGAAACGGCATGACGTTGGTCTTTCGTGATTGGCCCTTCCTACCGGCGCGGTCTTAAGGGCCGTGCACGAAAAGTGCACAACGGAAATTATACCGTGTTTCGCCCGGCGCTCGCCAGCGCCGGGCGGGTGCTGCGCCCTCAGCCGAGGTCGTTCAGATAGTAGTGCCTGCGCGTGCTGCACAAGCCGCGCCGCCACTCGACCGGCCGCTCGCCATAGGTGCGCGTCAGCCGCTCGACAGCGAGCAGCGGCTCACCAGTGCGAACCTTCAGGATTGCCGCAGTGGCGCTGTCGGCGGCGATCGCCTTCAGTCTTTCCTGCGCCCGCAACATGCGTACGCCGAACTGCGTTTCGAAGAATCCGTACATCGAGCCGCGATAAGCTTCGAGCCGGGCCCGCGTCAGCCCCTTGAACAGCGTCGCAGGCAGCATGATGTCGTCGAGCACGGCCGGCTCGCCGCCGTACTCGAGAACCCGGCGCACGACGAAGACCGCTTCCGAGGGCTTGATCTCGAGTAATCGCGCCACCTCGGCCGACGCCTTCCCGCGGCGCACATCGAGCAGCCGGCTTGCCGGGTATTCATCGCGGTCGTCGCTGCGCCGGATGCGCAGAAACCGGAACATCGACGTCTTTTCCTCGGTATGCGTGGCGACGAAGGTCCCTTTGCCTTGCCGCCGAACGACCAGATTGTCGGCGGCCAGCGCATCGATCGCCTTGCGCACCGTGCCTTGCGAAACGCCGAACCGCGCGGCCAGCTCGATCTCGCTCGGCAGCGCCTCGCCGGGACGCCACTGGCGCGTTTCCATGTCCCGCAGC
>Ga0207680_10001274_pt1 | contig 11925 bp, 7 predicted proteins | sample KBSS23metaG_FD_184321 | JGI IMG/M metagenome (GOLD analysis project Ga0207680, IMG submission 184321) | Switchgrass rhizosphere microbial communities from Kellogg Biological Station, Michigan, USA - KBS S2-3 metaG (SPAdes) (version 2) | ecosystem: Host-associated > Plants > Roots > Rhizosphere >... | reverse complement strand
CCAGAGCGACCAGCCGGTCTCTGTCTATGTTTTCGATGACGATGGCACTGGCAACACCGGCGTGCTGTTTCCATTGAGCGGCGTCGAACCCGCGAATCCGCTGGCGGCGGGCGCGAGCTATCGGTTGCCCGGCACACGCGATGGTCACGCTTTGACCTGGCAGGTGAGCAGCGCCGCCGAGCGCGAGGAATTCGTCGTGATTGCCGCGACCAAGCCGCAGGCCGAACTGGAACAGGCGATCGCCGGCTGGCAACGGGCCGGCGCTGCATCCGCCACCACGCGCGGTGCGCTCGGTCTGGCTGTCGTGCCCGAAGCCACCGAAGTCGCCAGCGCGCCGTTGCGGCTCGTACTCGATCGGCTCGAACGCGATGCCCGCGCGGGTGAGCTGCGCCACTGGCATTACACGTTTCTGCACGCCGAAAAATAATCCATCCGTCGCCTGGCACGGTCCGGTCGTCCGCCACGGCCGCTGCGAATCGCGCTTCGCGCTACTATTTATGCTGGTGGGTTTCCATCAGGGGATTTCGTGAAATATCTTTCCGGTCTGTGTCTGGCCTTGATCTGTGTGGCGCCGGCTGCGCGCGCAACCACCGAGGTCGACGCAATTTATCTCGCGCTCGGTCAGGACGAGATGGCAAACGCGGCGAAGTCCAGTGCGGCGCTGCTCGCGCGCAAAGCGGATTCCGCGGACGTGTTGCAGGCGCGGCTCGACGTGCTCTATCTGCGCGAGGAACTCGACAAGCCCGAGGGCGTCCGCCTGCACGACGCGATTTCAAGCTACGTCGTGCGTCATCCGCACGGGCGTGCGCTCGATGATTTGTTCGTACTGGAAGCGGCGATCACTGCGCATCAGGCGAAAGTCGCGCTGCAGCAAGCCAAGGACATGCTCGCCGCGCCGACGCGGCATGCGCCGGAAGATGCCGCCGAACTGCTCGCCGTGCAGGCGCGCGCCGCGGCGCTCACCAATGGTGAATTGGAGCAGGCGCGCGAATCCGCCGAGAGCGCGCTGCAGGCCTGGAAGCCGTTCAAGGGCATTCGCGCGGACTGGCACCGCATACAGCTGCATTACATCATCGGCAACGTCCACTATTTCTCCGGCGACAAGAATGTCGCGGTAGCCGAGTTCGAGCGTGCCGCGAAACAGGCTGCCGACACCTTCGGTGCTGACAGTGCCGCGCGCCTGAAAATGGACAACGAACTGGCCTCGGCGCTGGTACAGCTCGGGCGCAATGGCGAAGCGTTGCAGATTCGCGAATCGATCTTCGCCGCGACGCGACGGCGCTCCGGCGACGTCAGCGTCGCCGCGGCCAAAGCCGAAGCGATGATCGGCGCCGGTCTGCAGGAAATCGGCGACTACGCCACGGCACGCAAGCGTTACGAACACGCCGAGCAGACCCTGGCGCAGATCAAGGATCCGCCGCCGCACGATCTCGCGATCATCGATGCGAATTACGGCAACCTGTTGCAGGAAATGGGTGAGGCGGACGCGGCGCTCGCGCATTATCGCGCCGCGCTCACACTGGTCGAAGCCGATGCGCAGACCACGCATTTGCAGGCCGTGGTCACGGCCAACATGGGCAACACCGAATTCCGTCTGCACCATTACGACACCGCGATCGATTATTTTCAGCGTGCGCTGGCGCTGCGCGAACAGGCGGACGGCAAGGACAACCCGGGCCTGGGCTTCGCGCTGGAAGGGCTGGGGTCCAGTTCGCTTGCGCTCAAGCGCTATGCCGATGCGCAGCAGTACTTCACGCGGGCGTTGCAGGTGCGCGGCCGTTCGCTGCCGCCGGATCATCCGACATTGGCAGTGTTCAATTTCGGTCTCGCGCTCGCGCACTGGGGACAGCAGCACAGCGACGACGCATTCCGTTACGCGATGCTCACCGCGAAAAACCAGCACACGCTGCTGAGCACGTTCGCGAGCGAATTTTCCGAACGTCAGAGCGTTGCGTATCGTGACGTTCTGGTGCCCGCCACGGCGCTGGTCGTCACGCTCGCCGCCGAGCGCGGCGATGCGCAGAGTATAGCCGCGGCATGGGGCCTGACCATGGTGGAACGCGGCCTCGTTGCGCGCGCGCAGGCGCGACGGCTTGCGGCGGCGCGCTCGGCGAAGGATCCGGAACTGGCGAAAGTGTGGGAAGCCTGGCGGCACGCGAACAGTGCGCTCGGCGAAGCGTGGCTGGCGACCAACACCACGCCGCAGCGCATGGAGCAGTTGCACAGCGCTGCCGAGGACGCCGAACGTACGCTGTGGCTGCGCCTCGGCCGCGATCCCGGCGAGGCGTTGCGGCAGAGCCCCGAGGTGGCGACGCTCGCGAACAACCTGCCGGAGGACGGTTTGTTGCTCGCCTTTGCCGAAGGTACGGCCGGCGACGTCGCGGGCACACTCGCTGCCGGCGACAAGTCCGCGCCGGACGTCTGGTTTGCCTTCGCGCTGCGCCACGACGGCAAGCCAGTCCTGCGTCGCGTTGGCGACATCGCCGCGCTGTCGGCGCAAGTAGACGTGTGGTATCGCGGGCTGCGCGATCCGGCATCCGACGCGGCGGCGTTGCGTCGCAACGGTCTGGCGCTGCGTCACGAACTGCTCGATCCATTCGTCGATGCGAGCGCGCCGCAGCATCTGTTCGTCGTCCCCGAAGGCGAACTGTTTCGCGTCAGCTTCGCCGCGTTGCCGCTGGACCGGGGCGGCTATCTCGTCGAAGGCGGCGCGCGCGTGCATACGCTGGATCACGAAGCCGATCTCATGCTGGCGCCACCCTCCGCTTCGGCAGTGACGCTGCTGGCCGGCGCGCCGAATTTCCCCGAGTTGGAAAAACCCGCCGACGGCGCCTCGCGCGCCCTGTGCCTGCGCGCCTCGCGGCAGGGTTTCGCCGCGATCCCGAACGCCGCGCGCGAACTGGATGGGTTGCAATCCCTGCTGACCCACGCAGCGGACGCGCCGCAGGTCCGCATGGTCGCCGGTGCGCAGGCGACGAAGGAGAACGTGCTCGCCGCGCTGCCGCAGGCGAACGTCATCCACATCGCCACGCACGGCTTCAGTCTCGACAGCAGCTGTGCGGAGGCCGGCGCCACGCGCGGTGTCAGCGTCACCGCCAGTGAGGGCGCGGATAGCGTTTCGAGTTCCGCCGCGATCTCCGGTCTGGCGTTCAGCGGTGCCGATGTCGCGCAAGGTCACGATCCCATCGGTGTGTTGAGCGCCGGAGAACTCGGCACGCTGGATCTCAGTCACGCCGATTGGATTGCGCTGTCCGCGTGCGATTCCGGCTTGGGCCCGATCGGGCGCAACGAAGGCGTGTTCGGCATGCGTCGCGCGCTGCGCGTGGCCGGTGCGCGCACCGTCGTCATGAGCCTGTGGCAGGTCGACGATGCGGCGACGGCGGATCTGATGCAGACGCTGTACACGCAACGCTTCGTCGACCACCGTGACGTACCCGGCGCGTTGACCGGCGCGATGCGCAGCGTGCTCGAGGCGCGACGCGCGGCAGGGCAGAGCGATCATCCATACTACTGGGCGGCGTTCATCGGCGAGGGCGGCTGGCGATGATCCAGCTCGGAAGTGTCGTCAGGCGAACCTTGCCGATGACATTGCTGGCCGCGAGCGTTGCTGCTGCCGCTGCCGACCGCGATCTGCGTTTCGACAGCCCGGGTGTGCTCGATCTGTCGGCGCGTCCGCTGACATTGCGCGGCGCGCACGCGATTGCAACCGCGCCGCTTGACGAAGGCGCTGCGAGTGCGATCATCGCCGCGCCGGCGCTCGACGAGGAAAATCCCGCGCTGCCGTTTTCCGCGACCTTGTTCGGCTGCAAGGAAGACACCATCGATTGTGCGAGAGCGGCGGAACGCACCCGCATCGACAGCGACAGCCGCCGCGTTGCGCGCCATGGCAAGGAGCTCGTGATCACCACGAGCGAAGGGCTTGGCGCCAGATTCGTCGATTGGGTGCAGCCGACGACGAAATCAGCCGACGGCGATGCGGAAACGCATTATTACCTCGGCCGCATGGCCGGCAGCGATTACCAGCGCGTGGAAGTCCAATTCGGCCAGGATGCGCCCGGCAGTTTCCTGATCAATCCAAAAAGTGGAAAAGTCGCTTTTGTACACAACGGCGGGGATGTCGTCGCACTCTCGCCGTCCGGCTCGCAGGTCGCGGATTTCGCGCTGCTGGATGAGCAACACCCGTTGCGTGTCGCGGCGCTCGACCCAGCGGGGCCCCGCGTGGAACTGCAATGCGCGCTGGCCAAGCCTGGCGACAAGCTCGACATGAAGTTCAAGGGCTGGCACGACCCATTCACGCTGGATCTCGAACTCGACGTGCCTGCGCGCGCCCCGCAACCGGCGGCGCGTCTGGCGGTGCGGCTGACGCGCAACCCCGGCGGCTCCTGGAGCATGGCGAGTCCGGATGCCGCGCGCGTTATCGCCAGCGGCTACCGCTGCGAGTAGTAGAAGATCGCTGCGATAAGCTTGATCGGACGGGCGCGCGCACGGAACCCGTTGCGCGAAAATGACCGAAACGAACGCAGGTGCGGCAGGACCGCGGCAAGGCCACAACAATAGCATTACACGCTACATATCCCAGGTGCGGTAGACTCTGCGCGCGCCTCGAGCAAGATCAAAAGCGTTCGTGCACTCAAGGCAACGGGATACGGAACAATTCATGATCGCAGATCACGCCACGGCAACGCCGGAGCTCGGCATCGGGGACAGCGCAGCGTGGCGGACGATTATCGCGAAATACCAGCAGCCGTCGACGGCCAGGGCGCTATGGCAGGTGGCGAACACGTTCATTCCCTATGTGCTGCTCTGGTATTTGATGTACCTCAGTTTGAGCGTGTCCTGGTGGCTGACCGTCCCGCTGGCGGTCCTGGCGGGCGCGTTCCTCGTCCGCATTTTCATTATTTTTCATGATTGCGGGCACGGCTCGTTCTTCCAATCGAAACGCGCCAACGATGGCCTGGGCTTGCTCGCTGGCGCGCTGACGTTTACGCCGTACTACCAATGGCGTTGGGAACACGCCATCCACCACGGCACCGCGGGGCATCTGGACAAGCGCGGCAAGGGTGATGTGTGGACGATGACGGTACAGGAGTACCTGGAGTCGTCCCGGTGGAAACGGTTGGCGTATCGAATCGTGCGCAACCCGCTCATTCTCCTGCTCGTGGCGCCGCTGGTCCTCTTTGTCGTCATCCAGCGCATACCGACGACGCAGGGGCGTCGTGAACGCCACTCCGTGTGGTGGATGAATCTCGTGGTGGCATGCGTCGTCGTAATGATGAGTTTGATCTACGGCATCAAGGCCTATCTACTGATTCAGTTGATCGTGACCATGGTCGCCGGAGCCGGCGGCGTCTGGATGTTCTACGTCCAACATCAATTCGAAGACGTCTATTGGGAACGCGGCGACGATTGGGATTACACCAGCGCCGCGTTGCAGGGAAGTTCGTTCTACAAATTGCCCGGCGTTCTGCAGTGGTTCTCGGGAAACATCGGCTTCCACCATGTACATCATCTGAGTCCGCGAATTCCGAACTACAACCTGCAGACCTGTCACGACGCAATGCCACTGTTCAAGCAGGTCAAGCCGATCACGTTGAGCGCCAGCATGAAGACTTTGGCGTTGCGTTTGTGGGACGAAAAGACCAAGAAGCTGATCGGATACGGTCCGCTGCGGCAACGCCGCAAAGAACAGCGCGCCGCGCCGGCACGCTGAACTCACGCACTGAGTCATCAGGCGTGATCTCGGTCGCGCTCGTCAGCACGCGCGCGTTCAGCCGCTGGTTTCGATGCGTTCCACGCGCGTGAATCCGCGCGGCAGGCTGCCGCCGCGTTGGGCGCGGTTGCCGTTGTATTCGACAAGATCCGCCCATTTCAGGATCAGTTTGCGTTGACCCGCCCATAGCGTGACTTCGCCGCGGCCTTCGGCAACGACGGCGATGCCGGCGACACGTTCGCCAGTGGCAAGCTTCGCTTTGGGAATCTCGATCAGCTTGTTGCCCTTGCCGCCGTTGTCGAGTTCGGGCAGTTCGGCGACGGAGAACATCAGCAGATGGCCTGCGTTCGTCGCCACGACGATGCGGTCGCGCGCTGCCTCGTTCACGTACGCCGGCGCGAGCACGTGCGCGTCGTCATCCATGTTGATCAGCTGCTTGCCTGCCTTCTTGTTCGCCAGCAGTCCCTCGAACTTGGTTACGAAGCCGTAGCCGAAATCGGTGGCGAGCACGAGTTTGTTCGCGGCGTCGGCAATTGCGATCGCATCGAAGCGCGCGCCGGGCGCGGGCGTGAAGCGGCCGGTCAGCGGCTCGCCGTTGCCGCGCGCGGACGGCAGTGTGTGCGCCGCGGTCGAATAGCTGCGGCCGCTGGAATCGATGAACGCCACCTGCTGCGTCGTTTTCCCTTTTGCCGCATTGTGGAAACTGTCGCCTTCGCGGTAGCCGAGCGCAACGGCGTCCACGTCGTGGCCTTTCGCCGCGCGCACCCAGCCTTTTTCCGAGAGCACGACCGTGATCGGCTCGCTGGCAACGAGCGCGGATTCGTCCAGCGCCTGCGCGACTTCGCGCTCGACGATCGGCGCGCGGCGCTTGTCGCCGTACTTCTCGGCATCGGTGCTGAGTTCGTCCTTGATCAGGCTCTTGAGCTTTGCCGGCGACTTCAGCGTGACGGCGATGCGGGCGCGTTCTTCCTCGAGCGCATCGCGTTCGGCGTTGAGCTTCATTTCTTCCAGACGCGCGAGCTGACGCAAGCGCGTTTCGAGAATGTAGTCGACTTGCTCCTCACTCAATTTGAAGCGCGCGATCAGCTTTGGTTTCGGTTCGTCCTCGCTGCGCACGATGCGGATCACTTCGTCGAGATTCAGGAACACGACGCGCAGGCCCTCGAGCAGGTGCAGGCGCCGCTCGACCTTGTCCAGCCGATGCTGCAGGCGGCGCCGCACCGTGCTGGTGCGGAACGTCAGCCATTCGCCGAGGATCTGCTTGAGGTTCTTGACCTGCGGCTTGCCGTCGAGCCCGATCAGATTCAGGTTCACGCGATAGCTGCGCTCCAGATCCGTGGTTGCGAACAAGTGCTGCATCATCTCGTCCAGATCCACGCGATTGCTGCGCGGGATCAGCACCAGGCGCACCGCGTTCTCGTGATCGGACTCGTCGCGCAGATCCTCGAGCATCGGCAGCTTCTTCGCGCGCATCTGCTCGGCGATCTGCGCCAGAATCTTCGACGGCGACACCTGATACGGCAGCGCGTTGATGACGACATTGCCGTTTTCGAGGCTGTAAATCGCGCGGCAGCGCACCGAACCGTTGCCGGTCGCATACATCGCCTTGAGTTCGCTCTTCGGCGTGATGATCTCGGCCGCGGTCGGGAAATCCGGGCCTTTCACGTGCCGGCACAATTCAGCGATGCTCGCTTCCGGTTCGTCGAGCAGATGGATGCACGCGCTCGCCACCTCGCGCAGGTTGTGCGGCAGGATGTCGGTGGCCATGCCGACGGCGATGCCGGTCGCCCCGTTCAGGAGCACGTGCGGTACGCGCGCGGGCAGCCACGACGGTTCCTTCAGCGTGCCGTCGAAATTCGGCGTCCAATCCACCGTGCCGTGGCCGAGCTCCTCGAGCAGCAGTTCGGCGATCGGCGTGAGCTTGGATTCGGTGTAGCGCATGGCCGCGAACGATTTCGGATCGTCCTGCGAACCGAAGTTGCCCTGGCCGTTGATCAGCGGATAACGATACGAGAACGGCTGTGCCATCAGCACCATCGCTTCGTAGCACGCCGAATCGCCGTGCGGATGGAACTTGCCGATGACATCGCCGACCGTGCGCGCCGATTTCTTCGGCTTCGCTCCCGCATCCAGGCCGAGTTCGCTCATCGCGTAGATGATGCGGCGCTGGACCGGTTTCAGTCCGTCGCCGACGAACGGCAAGGCGCGGTCGAGCACCACGTACATCGAGTAATCGAGATACGCGCGCTCGGCGTAGTCCTTGAGCGGGATCTGTTCGAAATTCGCTTGCAGGTTCATGGGTCGGGATACCGGAAACGTATCCCGCTAGTTTGCCGCAAAGCGCGGCTGAATTCGCGCCTTGACATGTCGGCCGCCGGCGTGTGCCGGCACCCGTCCGGGAATGTTTGGCGACAGCGTCAGCGAACGGCTGGTGCGCTTGCGTCCGAGTCGATACCGCTCACGCCGCAGCAAGCCGGGAACTGAGCGCGCGCAGCGCGCGCGCCACGATCATGCGCGCGCCATCGATGCTGCCGCCGGTCGCGCCAGCGATTTCGCCGAAGCTCATGCCGTGCTCGACGCGCAGCGAGAGATGCTTCCGCTGACGCGGATTGAGTCTGCGCAACGCGCCGGCATAGGCACGCTCGCGTTCATCGCCGAGCATCGCTTCGACGACGGGGTCGCCACCCTCGCTGAGGCGTTCGTCGATTTCCACCATCTCGCCGCGGACGCGCTGACGGCGCCATTCGCGGCGTGCTTCATTGAGGACGATCTGGCGCAAATACGCGAGAAAACTGCCGTTGCCGCGTACTTCGAATTCGCCCAGCCGGTCCAGTGCGCGCAGGAATGCGCTCTGCACCAGATCGTCGGCATCGTGAATGCCGCACTCCCGGCACCGCGACGCCCAGCGCCGCAACGTGGGCAGGGTGCGGGCACATAGCTGCTGCCGTGCGGCGGGATCGCCGGCACAAGCGCGGGCCACGAATTCCTCGACTTGCAGGGCGCCGTCGTCCGGTCGCGTCGTGTCTTCATCCCTGTACTCGGTGTACATGCGCGGCGTATCCAAAAGTGGATTGATGCGCATTGTGGAAAACGCCTCGCGCCCGCGTCCAATGAAAGATCGCTATGCGCCGATGCGCATGCCTTATGCCGATAACCCCGCGGAATTGGCTTATCGCTGCGGGTTATCGCTGCTCGACCGTGCGTACGCGCCGGCGGTTTGCGGCAACCAATGCATCGTCGGCGATGGCACCGTCGCCGTCGCCCTGCATGCGATTCTTGCTGAGCAAGGCAGGACACTCCTCGGTGAGCGTGTCGATCACGGCGCGCTGCAGGCGTGTGTAGTACGGCTGCTTGTGGAACTGCAGGATTACCGGCACCTCGAATGCTCGGTAACCCGGCACCGCGCGCACGTGGTGTTCCGGCTTGACCAGGTGCACCGGCACGACCGCGCGACCGATGCCTTCGGAGACCGCATCGATCAGACCATAGATGTCGTCGAAATACGCGCGCAACATTTTCGGCACGGTCGCGCCGGTCTGGCTGAGGAAGAACTTCTCGGTGAAGTTGTCGCGCGGCTCGTGGTCGATGTAGCAATCTTCCCGGCCTGCGTGGCGGGTCGACTCGATCAGGATGTTGCGCTCCACGCCGATCTGCACATTATCCACGCCCATGCGTTCGCATTCGGACAACGAGACGACGAAATCGACCTTGCCGTCGGTGAGCCAGTCGTGCAGTTCGTTGACTTCCGTCTTGAATGCCTGACAGGAGAGGCGTGGATGCGCGCGCAGCAGCGTGCCGAGCGCAGGGACGATCACGGAACGCAAAGCGGAGGAGAACGACGCGATGCGGAAAAAGCCGCCAAGCGTCTGGTCCTGCGCACTGCCGCCCACGAGAGTCGCCAGCAACTCGGCTTCATGGTGTTCCACCATCGCGCCGTAGCGCTGCAGCAAGCGCCCGGACTCGGTGAGCTCCAGGCCACCGTGCAGGCGCACGAATAGCGGCTGGCCTAGTGTTTCTTCCAGACTCTGGATGCGTTTCGTCAACGCCGGCTGGGTGATGTGCAGCGATTCGGCGGCGCGCGAAAAATTCAGCTCGCGCGCGAGCATCATGAACGATTCGATCTGCGTCGACGACAGGCGCGTGCTCAAGGCGCGCTCCTTTCCTATGGCCCGTTTCATCATAACAGGCCGGCATTGCGCCATTCGTGAGGGTTATCGCCATAACCGGACGGGCTGCGCCTGCGACCGAGTCTGCGGGCATGATCTTTTTTGACCGGCATCTGTTCGCCCGCGCGCCCAGGGAAACAGCGCAGAGCCGCGTTCGTTTTTGCCGGCGCACGGCTTTTACGTCACTGCGATCTGGGGTTCCGCCGCGGTTTACCGCGCGCCGGCGCTTTCGAGGACGCTGCGATCTTCGCCAATGACTGAGGAGCCTGCATGAATTGGATGAGAACTCTGCCGTGTCTGCCGCTACTTGCCGGCCTTATTTTCGGCAACGCGGCGGCTGCGACATTTACCGTCGTCAGTGTCGGCGACAACGGCGGCGTGAACCCCGCGCCGAACGCGGGCACCGGTACGTTGCGTCAGGCAATAGTCGACGCCAATGCCGCCGCGGGCGACGACATGATCGCTTTCAACATCGCAGGTAACGGCGCGCACACGATCACGCTGGCGGGGCAGCTTCCCGGCATCAGCGGCAATCTCGTCATCAACGGTTCGACGCAAGGCGGCTATGTGTTCAACACGAACGCGCCGGATCAGGGCGGCCTCAACACACTGCAGACGATCGAAATCAACGGCAACGGCCAGACCTACGGCCTGTACGCGTCGGGCGCAATCAGCTGGGCGGTTGAACATCTGGTGCTAAACGGATTCAGCGGCACGCCGATCGTGGGTGAGCCGAACCAGACCAGCGGCATGTTGACAGTACGCGGTTGTTTCATCGGCACGAAGCTCGATGGCACGGCGTTTCCCTCGGGCTACGGCAACGGCGGCACTGCCATAAGCACCGGCGCCGGACACGCGCAGATCGGCGGCGTGCTGCCCGGTGAGCGCAACCTGATTTCCGGCAACAGCAGCGGCGGCGTCTTGGTGCAAGGGCCCGCGATCATCGAGGGCAATCTGATCGGGCCAGACGCAAGCGGCACGCTCGCGATCGGCAACGGGCCGAGCAGCAACTGGCCGGGAATCGTCTTGCCCGGAAACTTCCCGAACATGCGCATTGGTTGCACGGGATCGGGTTGCAGCAGCGCTGCGTCGCGCAACGTGATATCCGGCAATCACACATTCGGCATTGGCATCTGGGATACCTACAGCCAGGGCAGCGGCGGTCTCGAGATCAAGGGCAACTACATCGGCACGGACTGGACGGGCACCAAGCCGCTGCCGAATGGTGATGCCAGCGCGGGGTGCCCGAGCTATTGCGGCGGCATCCAGTTGCAAGGCAGCCCGACGATCGCGATACCGGCAGCGATCATCGGGGGCTTCGGTGCGGGCGAGGCGAACCTCATCGCCTACAACGACGGTGCCGGCATCATCTCGGCCAACGACCAAATCGGCGCAAGCTTCGACAGCCGCGCCAATGCGATCCACCACAATCGCGGCGTCGGCCGCATGAACATCGATATCGGTGCGCTCGGCCCCATGGCGAACGATGCCGGCGATACCGATGCCGGTGCGAACCACGGGCAGAACTCGCCGGAAATCATTTCGGCCAGCGTCAGCGGCGGTCAGTTGCACGTCACCTACCGCGTCGATTCGACGACGGCGAATTCGGCGTATCCGCTGCGCATCGACTTTTACGTGGACGTGCAAGGCGGCAGTGGCGAATATATCGGCCAGGATGCGTACGCGGCGGGCGACGCCCAACTGAACAAGACGATCGCTCTGTCATTGCCACCTGGCGTCGCCGGGATTCCGTTCGTCGCGACGGCCACGGACGCGAACGGCTACACCAGCGAATTCGCGCTGGCTTACGACGAAATTTTCGAAGACGACTTTGACTAGCATGGGGCATTAGCCGGCGGTTCTTGCCGCGGTCGAATCGGTAACGTCGAATTCGGCGGCAAGGCGCGCGTAGAACAGATGGACGTTTTGCGCACGCAATGTCGCGAGCAGCGTGTCGGCCTCTGCTTCGGAAACGATGAACTCGACGAGCACCGGCACATCGCCGGCAAGCTCGAAAAAGTGCTGCTCGTGCAGTTTGCCGTGGCGGCC
>Ga0207680_10001269_pt1 | contig 11949 bp, 4 predicted proteins | sample KBSS23metaG_FD_184321 | JGI IMG/M metagenome (GOLD analysis project Ga0207680, IMG submission 184321) | Switchgrass rhizosphere microbial communities from Kellogg Biological Station, Michigan, USA - KBS S2-3 metaG (SPAdes) (version 2) | ecosystem: Host-associated > Plants > Roots > Rhizosphere >... | reverse complement strand
GTTAGGCTGACCTACCGTTGGAAAATAATTGACTGTATTTGTGTAGCTGCCATGTTGAGTTAACATGCTAATACTATTATAATTAATTGCTCGCTCGGCAGGTAAAACCATAAGTCGTGTACCAAATTCGTAAGTAGAAGTCACGCCTTTATCATCAATTCCATTATCTACACTTAATAATCCATTGTCGATAGTTGGAATATAATTATTTAAATCTATCCCTGCGATTTTAAAAACCTTAGAAATGGTTGGCTGCGTGTAATTAACAGCTAGGCCCGCCGAGAACAATTGATGTAATTGCTGTATTTGACTTTGGTCAAATTGACAAATATTATTATTCTTAGTAAGAACTTTCAAAGAGTCATCTGATATATTTCTATAATTCAATTTTAATTTATTAAAATTACAGTTACTAGAAAGATTGCTAACATTAAATGATTCTACTTTGTTAATAATACGCCTAGTTTTTTTTGTTTTTTCAATTACAGTACCAAAAAGAGCATCAGTAGGTTCAGTATATTGAAATTTGCCCATAGGAGTACTAAATACTACAACATTAGAATGTAGGGCTGTTCTGTTATTGAAACTATGATTTCCAATTATAGAGCATTTTAAATCTGGATATTGATAAACAATTTCTGTGTTTTGTAAAGTAGGGTCTTGTTCTTTATTCAAAGGTTTTCCGTCAAATAGTGTACCGGGAGACGCCTCGTTGTTATATCCGTTCATTTCAGTTAATCGAAAAGCGTCTGCGCTTTGTGTGCAACCTAAATATAAATATACATCTCCTGCATTAGTTGCAGAACTGGAATCTCCAGCGTCTAAAACCGAACCGATAAAATCGCCACGCAAATTATTTTTACTACCCAATTTGAAAGGAAGGAATTTAGCAATATTGCCAAGTAAATAATAGTCATTAACAGAAGTAGCACTTCCAGAGCTAGTCACACTCTCAGGGACAAAAGAGTTTCGCCCCCTTTCTGCTACAATTAATTTAAAGGATAGTAGCCCGCCCGCATTAGTTAAAGAGTTAGATGAATTTTGTGCCCCTGCATCATGAATAATAGATAAAAATTGAGCAAACGGTAAATCTCCCATAATTGTACCAAATCCAGATTGCGCCCCCTGAGTCGAGGTATTGTAAAATCTTAAACTACCCATACTATCACCTAAAAAATTATATGTGACATTGCCAGTATTAACAAAATATGGAATACCACACAAGTTATCTAATTGGAAATCATAGTCTTCAAAAAACCCATCATTCGGATCAGGAACATACACCGCATACTTGTTTAAAAAGCCAGCAAAAGCTCTTTCTTCTGCTACGAATTTTTGATGATGGGTTTCATTATGCTCGGCTAAGAAAAAGAAATAATTCCCCGGATTAGTTACTACTTTCCATTGATTTTCAAAATCTAATAATTGAACACAATTGTAAAAATCTTTATTATCTTTAATATCATCTACATTATTACTTTGATTAGAGTTTAAGTATCCAGAATTACTATCCGCGAATGGATCAATAGAAGCTGCATCTTTTGGTATTTTATCTATTTCGGGTGGGGTAGGAGCGTCCGCAATAGATTGTATTGAAATATTTCGATTCCCCGCTAATGAAATTTGACTGGAAAGAATTGTCATTCCTAATTTATCTAAAACTCGACCCTTATAAAAATGAGCCGCCGAATACATTTGATATTTCACATAAAAATAATATAAATCGCGCAAATCTTGACTATAATAAGCTAACCCAGAAGCCACTCTATCAATATTCGGCGTCACAGTCAAAGGCATAGAGTAAGTATTATTTTGTAATAAACTTTGTAATTCTATATATTTTGCAGACTGACATTCATACATTTTAGCGGGGTCGCCCGGTCTAGAAAAATTAGTGATTGTTGCCGTTTTCACTGAATTTTTCATAGAATAACTCTCATCGTATTCTAACAAGTTAGGACAAAAATTTTGTATATCCGTGTTTACTTGAATAGTATTTCTTAAATCTTTAAAAACAATTGTACCATTATCCCAATAGAAAAAATAACCATAATCTTGACACCACTGATTCAATACTTCACGAAGAGTTCCCGTGTATTGTTGTAAATAATTTTTATTAGCAAAAATACCTCCCTTTATTGGAATGGGAATTTTAGATAATAATTCATTAAAATTATATTTTACATCATGTATTTCATATTTAGCTTTTTCTTCACAGTCTACATAATTTTTAATATCTTGCTGCGCTTGATCATTAATGCACGGCGAGCATGGATCGTAAAAATTAGAAACTGGATTAACGTAATTTTCAGGATTGCAGGGGTCTAATTCAAATCCTACAATAATTAAATTCCCGAATGATTGCGTGCCATACCTTTTATATAATCCAACCTGAATAATATCTAGAATATGAGAGGTATCAACAAAATGTAAGGTTAAAGTATTGCCCCCCGGGGAAATATGCTTGCTATAATCTTCCAAATATCCTACAAATGTAATATTAGAACCTATTTGTATATGATAAGGTGAGCAATAAGTGCTTGATAAATCTGCTGGAGTAATAGAATAATTACCATTTTCGCTAATTACAGAAATAGAAATTGTACTTTGAGAATCACCATAAGCGATATTTAGACGAACAGAATAAATATAGCCTCCAAATATACTTGAAGAACCATTGATACTGATATTAGGGATTGTGTTAATCATTATTATATTATTATATAATTTCTAAAAAATCATTAGTGTTAGAATAAATAGTAGGTAATATATTCAAAAAAGAACTAGGGCGATTTAATAAAGAAAAATTAGCTATTTCTATATAATCATGATATACACTCTCTCTTAGTCCGTTCATATATACTATAGAAGTATCACGAGCGAACTTAGGTAATACTACATTATTATATGCCCCGCTACTGAAAACGCCCTGCGAATCGTTAGGAAATGTCCAAAATTGCCCGCCCGTTATACTATAAAATAATGTATCATTCAATATAAAATTATTTCCCGCTGCTCTATAATCTAAACCAGACTGTAATTTAACTCCATTTAAGAAAATAGAAGAGTTGGGTAAAGCTAATCCAGAAATTCCTGTTGTATTACTAATTATAAAATAATTGCCCGTATTGAATGCCCGCGCTCCCGTAATATAATCTATAATATTAGTATCTAGGTCATCATAATTATTGCCAGAAAGGAAATTCCCGGAAATATAAAACATGCCAGAAAGATATACTGAAGGATTATAAAAGCTCCCCGAGTTGACATATCCGCTTCCTAATTGAGCTACCGAATCCAAATAAAAATTAACTTGATCTGAGTTAAGATTAGACGGCAAGATATATTTATTAGAAATTCTATCAAAAATTAAAGAATTATTGATATTAGTTTTATTAATTGAATTAGGAAAATAAAAAATTTCAGTAATATCGCTCGTATCAACATTTTTAATATACGAAATAGCTTCCATCCCAAAACTACGACTATACCCCTCATTTTCAACAGGAAAACCCCCTGTCACACCAGTAAAATAATTGATAATAGTTTGATATTGTGGCGTATTACTAATATCATAAACAACCCCTGTTAGGTCTATCGCCTGATAGCGGGCTGTTATATTATTGCATTGCCCAGTTAAATATGAATAAAATTCATTGGCCTGCCCTGTCGTGCCAGAAAATATTTGTACTAATCCAGTTGTATAACCTGTAATAATAGTGCCTGTAGCAGATGTAATACTTTGTCCCGGCGGAAAAATATTGCAATATATACCTGACGCAATAGCTGTTTTTTGATAAGGCAATAAAGCGGGGGAAAAAAGTAAAAAATTATCTATATACCCGGAAAAGTTATTTCCTGAAAAATAAGATGGGGCTCCACTGACTCCTCCCAAATTATATTTATCGCTAAATAGAAAATAATTATCATTAACAGCAAATGATTCGCTTTCAAATAATTTATTATTAAAATTTAAGTAATCAATAGTTAAATTATTAGAAGTTTTTGTAATCCACAGACTATTTTTACTACCCCAATTATTCTGAGATTGAATAACAGTTGGCCCAAGATTAGAATAAAATTCAACATAAGGTTGACAAGAATTATTAACCCCAACTACAAAACCAGAAACTATATTTCCGCTAGTAAAGCTAGAAAATAATACCCCATTTTGACCTGTAGATATTTCATAATTAATTGCCATTGTCCAAGTAGGCGAAGGATTAAGCCCTGTGGCATTTTGAATATTAATTAGCGTTCGCCCATCGAACTTTCCCGATCCTGTTATACTATAAAAAGAATTAATATTGCCACTAATAAATCCTGAAAAAATAGAATTACCTAGCGGAATTGACGGAATAGGTTGATTTCCACTTTCCTTAAAGTCATAAAAAACGGTTAGTTGGGGTATCGCCCCCACACTTTGCGTAAAGTAATTGATTCCGGTTGTTGACATATCCTTATTCCTAAATGAACATTAATATTTACACTTAATTAAGAGATAAGACATTAATATAATTATAAGGAGCAATCGTTGCAGAGTTAGGGGAATCAAAAGACCAAGCAAAATTTGTGTCAAAATCTAGCCCAATAAAATTATTTGATTGAGTTATTTGATTCTTATCTAAGAAAATACGATTGGTAGACCCGTATTGTAATATATAACCATTAGCTAGATTTTTAATGGCGGTAATTGTGGAGCTATATGAACCAGTGCAAGCTCCTACGAAATGTCCGCGCAATTCAAGACTAGCCCGGTTCTTATATCCTAATGATACAGTGTAATAATCTGCGTTACAGGGGCTACCTGACCCCAAATTAACCAAAGGATTACTAGCTATCTGCATAATTGCGGGCTTGAAATTAAGAGTAAAATCTAAATCTTTAAATTCCACGGGTATCAAGTCTTTATTGTCATAACTAGTACCTACTGATATTTCCCCTACAAAGGGATTTTTAGTTACTGAATAGCTCTGCTGAATTGGATTCAAAGGATAGATTATAACTCCATTATTGAAGTCTGAATAAGCTTGGTTTGCCAAGAAAAACAAATTTAATTGATTATTATAATAATTCTGTACATTTGTCCATCTTGTTTTTAAATCTCCGCGCCCCTTGATAGTTCCTCTAATATCTACTGTAGTAATATCAAAATCATCTACTTTAATATCTGTGCTGTAGTCAAAATAAGTCCGAGGCGTAAAATCATTATCAAATTGAATATTAAATCCAATTTTTTTATTATAATTATCTTCAGAAACTCCTGAACTTAAATAAGTTGGATTTAAATCTAAACGCCCACAAGCATCTACATACCCTTGCACGGCGGCGGAATAAACATCAAAAGAACTATATTTATTTCTTAAGGTCGCAAGGTCAGCATTTCTACAAGATTTTACTTCTCCATTTATGCCTAAACTTGCTAGACCGCGATTTAAATCACATGAATAATCAATAGAATAACGAATATAACCTGCCCCGCCATTATATAAATCGGCAATATATTTCTCTTCAATTGTGTAGATATTATCAAAACGATTAATAGATTCTTTAAACGTATCCACGCAAAGATTAATCCCTGTACAATAAGAAATAAAATATGGAGAAATAAAACTATTAGTGCCAGTTTGAGATAAAACATAATTTTTAGCATTTTGAAAACCATTGCTAAAGCCACTAGAAGTATTTAGTCCCCGTGCCGAAATTCTATGAGTAATTTCTAATAATTGATTATCCTGCTGCGTAAAATTCCATTCATTAACAGGGTTAATTACCCCATAATAACCTGAAAATAATTCGGGCGGATAAGTTTCTAATTCAACTTCATAATTAAGAATGCCAACATATAATGAAGCTTGGAAGTTAATGTTTACAATTCTATTGTAAGGTTCATAATATAGAGTTTGTCCATCTTGGGTGATAGATAAAGCTTTGAAATCTGATGCATAAATTTGCTCTAATTGAATTTTAGCAGTTTGAATAGCATCATAAGTGCAACCGCTTAACTGCCCCTGTAATCTACAAGACGTAATGGTGCTCCATCGTTCCCCGTAATGAATCGAATTGTTTGTGAAACTAGGTAAAGGCACGGGTTGCCCAGAGGGATATGCTAGATTAGAGCCGTATAGTATTTGTAGAGACATCCTTATTCCTTAATATTATTTACAAGTATTTACACTTTATCGCTAAAAATCGCACGAATTGAAATCCGTTTAGTGTAAATATAACCATACAATAATACTACAATATAAACATATGAAATTACCACCTAAAACACCCAAACGCCGTAAAAACTACTTTTTGCCCGACACTCTTACTAATCATCTTGAAAAATTAGCGTCAAAACTAGGTTATACTGAAACTGAATTAGTAGTTATTGCTTTAGAAAGGTTAGTTAGGGAAAATGAGTAGGATTTGTAAACATTGTGTTCAGGAATTATCGTTGGATAGCTTTTACTTCCATAATAGAAAGCACGGTAAAGTTTATGATACTATTTGTAAAGAATGTCTTAGCGTGATATCCAAAGAAAAAAGAATCTCCACCGGACTATCGGTAAGACATTACGAGAAACTTCCTTGCGGCTTGAAAAGATGCAATCAATGTAAGCAGGTATTATCTACTGAACATTTTTGGAAAAATCCCAAAAGGAAAGACGGTTTTCATAGTAAATGTTCTAATTGTGTCAGAGTTAATAACGGACAAACAACCAAAAGAAAACCCAAATGCTGTCCTGATGGATTTATGGAATGTTTTACTTGTGATATGATTCTATCTTTAGACAATTTTTACAAATCAAGAAAGTATAAATGCAAATCTTGCATTTCTATAAGTGATAAACTTTATCGTAAAAATAATCCTGAAAAAGTAAGAATTCAATTAGAAAAAAGCAAGAATAAACCAATAGATAAAGAAAAAAGAAGGGAGAGTCTCAAAAAGTTTTATCATAGCAACAAATTAGTCCCCGAATTTCATTTAGAATTGGTTTTGAGAACTAGAATACGAAATGGACTAAAATTCAATTCCAAGTCTAATAAAACAATAGAGTTATTGGGATGTAATACCGAATATTGTAAAAATCATATCCAATCTCAATTCAAAGAAAGTATGACTTGGAGAAACCACGGGCAAACTTGGGAAATTGATCACATTGTACCAATAGGATTTTATGATTTATCTATTCCAATATGTCAAAAATTAGCATTTAACTATAGAAATCTACAACCTTTATCCAAAAATAATAACGATAACAAATCTGATTTCCTACCAAACGGAATCCGCGCCCGTGATATTCCAAAAATCAAATCTAAACAAGAACTACTTGATTTGATTCAAACTTGGCCGAATCCTCAAGAATTTGAATGGGTTAAGGATATTACTTAAATCTATTCTCCTGAATCTCCACCCTGATTATTAGGTGCTTTAGGTGGCAAAGCTTTAACAGGTTCGCCTTTCTTACTAGCTTCCTCTAGTGCAGCTACGCGCGCCTTTATATTTTCATTGGCTTTGGCTATTTCTTCATCAACAATGGATTTAATTTTATCATTATTCACATTAATCGTGCCATTAATTTGAACATTAATTTTTTGGTCAACGGTAATCGCTTCTCCCTGATTTTTATCTCCAGCTTTTTTAGCCTGAGACTCTGCAAAGGCTATTAATTTATCAGCAGCTTGACTTAATTTGTCGGCATTATTACCTGCAAAACTACCTGATTGAATTGTATCATTATATCGCTTATCGTTTCCTCTACGGTTTCTTCTATAAAAATCTTCATTTTCGTCAGCATTTCTAGCACGTAACGGAATACGATCTAATCCACCTGATCCCTGAATTGAAACATTTTTCAAACTTCCAGTGGATAACAAGCTAGGCCTTCTATTAATTTGATCCTTGATATCTAAATCTTCATAACCTGCTCCTCCTTGGAATTGAGAAGCAAATATTCTATTTCTTTGCAAGGTGGTATTATTACCAAAAATAGATTGCCCTACATCAAAATTTCTTTTATTATTTTTATTATTTTGAAAAGTATCAATAGTTTTTTTGAAGTAATCGCTAACGCCACTAGGAATTTGTGGCAAAGTAGGAACATAATTAGGTTTTGGCTGAAAAATATTAGAAGAAGGAGGCAAAGAATATGAATCGCTATTTATTGCAGGGTGAGGTAATTTTGAAATATCTACTAATTGATCAAATTTTTTCTGATATTTTTCCCCCAAAGTTGTAGGATATAAATTAGCAATATTTGGTGATTTATATTGATAAAACGATTTGGGTAATTTAAATGGATCAGGGATTTCTCCATCAGCTTTATTGGCAATTAATTTATCAGAAATTTCTTTATCTTGATTTAAACATTTCTTAATTCCAGATATGCCTTGAGTTTTATAAGCTTTGATAATTTTATCAAAATCGTCTTTAAAAACTAATTCTTCGCCATATCTTAAAGCTTTTTCTGGGATTTTTCCTACGTCAATATTAGGGATTTCTCCATCCGCGTAGCTATTAATACCAAAAGCTTGTTTCATCTTTCGATTTAATACGGCATCCTTACCCGTTCCCGCAAAGTTTTTTACAATAGATTCACCAGTATTTACTACCGCTGGGCCAATACCAGTTACATTAGTTAAATAGGGTTTGTCGCTAGGAATTGCCCCGCCAACCCCCCGGAAAATATCTTGTTTTTCCTTATGTAATGAATTTAATAATCCCTTACTGTAAGTTGGCAATAATCCAGATGAATTAGTTCCCAACGAATTCAATTCGTCCTGTATTTTTTGGATTTTACTTTCTAATTCTTTAACGGAATCTGTAATTGTTCCATGCTCAGGACCATGTAAATTATCTATTTGCTTATTGAGTTGACCGGCTTGCTTTTTAGCTATCAGTCTCTGATTATCACTAGCTTTAGATAAATCCGGTGAAAACCCATTCAAATGGAATCGACCCTCCAAGGAAGATGCTAAATATTGCTGGGTAGTTAATTTATTTCTAATATCTCTGTCTGGAATAGTTGAAGATAATTCAGATAAGAAATCTGCCGGTTTATAGTTTTCTTGCGTTCTATATTTTTCCCCTAAATCGGTAAATTGTTCAACTAATTTAGGAGATATTTGTAGGGCGGAAGCAGTTTTCCCAATATCTAATTTTCTACCAAATACGCTTCTACTTGGGCCATTAGCATTGATTTTATCAATTGAATTTTGATCTAAGGTATCTTTTTCTAATAATCCTTGTTTGCGTTTCTCGTATTGAGCTTTTTGACTATTCAAATCAACAATTTTATCACTTAAGGATTGCTCTTTGTCTCCTTGTTTGAGTAATTTGGCAACGGAGGATAAATCAGAGAGAGCTTTCGCCGCCTCTTCCGAAGAGTCAATTAATTGCTTGAAATCGCCCTTAACTCCTTCATTAAAACTCTGAGAGAGATTGGTTAATTGAGAATTTAGTTCTTTGAATACACCATCTGGCCCGAGTTCATTTTCTAGACCTCGACGAGTTCCTTGTAACTGACCCTTTAAATCTGAAGGTAAATTTGATTTACTCAATAAACTATTAACTTTCTCTAATCTTTCTTCGAGTCCTTGCCGAGTTTTATCGTCCAAAGGAACTTGTTTTAGCGCACGTAAGTCAGCTATTTCTTTGACTTTATCAGGAGAAAAACTTCTTAATTGATCGACTAATCCTAAATCGCCAGTATTGCGCCCGGACTTAATTAATTGATTAAGCTTTGTTTGAATTGTAGATTGTTCAGCTTTAGAAACAATTCCACGAGTTTCATTAATTAATTGCGGATTGCCATCAAATAATCCAGCTTGGAATGCCTGTAACCGGCCTGATCCTAAAGTGGAATATACTCTAGAGCGCCGCGCCGTTTCTGCATCAGTATCTATCGGACGCCCACGGAAGAAATCATCAAAAGAATTATCTCGACTTTTATATAATCTACTATCGAAAGGATTTGTTAAGACGTTTCTAATCGCGCGCCCTTGACCTAATCCTGCTCCAATTTTACTAAAATCTAAATTAGCAGTGTTTTCAAAGTTACCGCCACCGAGAAAGTTAGTTTTTTTATTTAAAGAAATATTTAATTCATTTAATCTATTTGTATTGTCTTGTAAAGCCTTACGTTGAGCCGCCCGTTCTTGCTCCAACTGGATAGGAATCGTAATCTTATTATTGACAACATCTTGTATGCTTTGAGCTACTTTTCCATTTTCTTTACTGTCTGGGCCACCCAATTCTTTGATATATTTACCTAAATTAGCTACAATAGTATTAGCAATATCCGATGGATTATCCCCTGCGCTCAAAGATTTAAGAATAATTTGATTCGTTCTTCCTTTGAATTTCTCTGAACGTCCAAATATACCACCTCCCTCTGCTGGTTGATCCGATTCAAAAACTTTAAACGCTTTTTGAACAATCTCGGGTAAATCTTTAATACTATCAGCGAAATCGACGCTAATTTTATTAATATTATTTATTCTATCATTTTCTAATTCAAATTGTTTGATTCTATTTTCTTGGCGATTTCTGGATTCTGGAGATAGAAACTCTCCAATTGAACTTAATGATTGTTGAGCGCCTGTGATAGCTTGTGTCCGCGCACCCTGCGTTTTAATGTCAGCCACTCCTAATCTAAATGAAGTAGCTTGGGTTAATCTATCTAAAGTTCGCTGAATTGATAATAAAGAAGATGTATAAGTTTTTAAGCTTTGAGTTTCTTTTTCAATTGCCGCCGCTGATTGAGCCCGGCCAATAACATTTTTGATAATAGCTTCTTGTTCCACTGAAGCTAATTTCTTGAATTTATCAAGTGATTGATTATCAATATTTAATTTACCTAAAACTTTTTGTAGTCCGCCCAAACTAACATCTCCGCTGGCAGATAAATCTTGTAATCCAGCGAGTTGTTTCTTTCTTTTGTTTTCATCTAAACTAAGAGGTAACGCGTTAGAAATAAATCCCCCAACATCATTCCGTTGTTCATTAGTTAATAAAACATTGCGTTTGTCTTGACTTAATAAGTTCCTATTTTTAGTAAATACTTCTTCCAGAATACCCTGTAAACCTTTTTGAGAAGTTGCTTTAATTTGCTGGGCAGCTAAATCTTGTAAAATGTCACTTTTTTGATCTGCCGTACTCGCGCCAATAAATCTATTTCTAATTTTAGGATCGTCAATATTCTTAATTAAATCTTGAATCTGGTTGGATACGCGACTGATTTCTGATTTTGATCCGCCCGCTTCAATAATATCTTTAAGCTGTTCTTGGGCTTGAATTGCTCCTCCAACATTATTTCTATTCTGTTCAAATCTGCCCTTAGTATCTTCGATTTCTTTAGAATAATCTTCTAATGATTTGCGACTAGCATTAACAATTCCAACAAATGCAGTTAATGAACCAATTGCCCCACCTGCTGCTAGTCCAACCGGACTAAAACCTAATACTGAAGCTGTACTTAATCCAGCCCCCAATCCCTCTCCAACTGCATTAAACTTCCGCGCGCCTACGCTACTTTGTGGAGCTAAAGAAGTCAATGTATTAGCTAAAATAGGAAGTGCTAAAGAGGCTCCAATACCTAACCCTGCCGCCCTTTGTCTACGTCTATCGGCTAGGGATATTGAAATATCATTTGTTCTCGACTTTAAGTTAAATTGGTGTTCCTCATCTAAATCTTTGAATGTTGATGATCCAAACAAACCGGACTGCAACTTATTAATTCTACTACCCCCGCGAAACAATCCATCTTTTTGCGCAGCACTATTAGCAAATTGATCTAATAGATGTTGTGCTGTTTCCGCCTGCTTTGCTGCGCGCTCCGCCGCTAATCTTGCTTTAGTTTCATTATCTAATTGAGTATAATAACCTTGTTTTAATGAACCTCTATTTTGTCTAATTTGTAAATCAGCAATTTTCTCCAATCCAACCCCCTGAGAGGCTGT